>MTKY01051424.1_pt1 | contig 48223 bp, 39 predicted proteins | sample 1042731 | NCBI WGS metagenome assembly MTKY01 (sample SAMN06212206, study PRJNA360538) | anaerobic digester metagenome | biome: Wastewater treatment plant; material: sludge; isolation source: anaerobic digester fed with sludge from wastewater treatment plant | place: Denmark: WWTP Soeholt ...
CTGCCCGAGATATGGGACGCGGTGAACGTGGACTTCGACGCCGCTCTTTTGAGGTACGGGATAAAACTGGTGTACCTGGCGCACAGAACATACAGCGGAGCGAGAGCGTGAAGGTGTACCCCTGCACATGCTGCGGATTCCCGGTTATAGAGCCCTGGGACGAGGAGTGCCCTCAATGCGGGCGGCCTACCGATCCCCGCCGATGGGTGATCGTGGAGCTCGCACGGAGGGCGGACGAGAGGTGTGAATGCGAAATGACCACTTCCGTTTAGGTATGTGTATAACACATAAAAATCGCCCTGATAACAAGTTTTTTCAGGGGTATCAAAGCCGAAGAATCGAGGGGAAATGTTTAGCTTTTGAATATCGAAACGGAAGCGGGGATCAACATTGAAATAGTTCAATCCGAAGGGAGGTCGTTATGAAGATGCAACTGGTGATAACTGTGACATCGGGCAAGTCGTACACCTCAAAGATTGTTGAAGTAGAAAAAAATATGAATGATTTCGATTTTGACTTCAATGGCGCTAAAAACCTCTCTGCCGAGCTCCTTGACGGACGTTCAATTGTTTTCAATCCGAAATGTATTTCCCATATCGAAGTACGCTGGGAGAAGTAAGAGCCGTGGGTCCTTCCAGCGAAAAAACGCTTCGGGAGTGGTTCAAACCCCGACATATATCCAGGCACCAGGCCCAGAAGGTCGGTTCCGGTTCCGTTTGGATTCGTTTTAAATTTTTCCGAGGAGGAAAGAAAATGCTGAACACTGAATATTTAAAATATTCCGAAACCAGGCATACGGCCTTCTTCCAGTGTTCCTTTTGCGGTGTTCTCCTCCCCGCTTTAGTGGAGCTGGGCAAGGATTCCAGCATCGTGCTTAAAAATCTGAAATGGGGAACTTCCCCGGATGGATTTTTGTGTCCCCGGTGCCAGGAGGACTTCACTCGTATCCGTGATGATATGCACCAAACGGAATCCCCCGCACTCCAGTTGCCGGCACCGCGCAAGCGACGGGAAGAACGAGAGCGAAATATAATCGACGCGGTTTCATCACACCCGGAAGGCCTCACCCTCTCCCGGATCGCGTTGGTTACGGGATATTCCAGAACAACGGTGGCTCAACGCCTCTCAACTCTCCTGAAAGCCGGACGCCTCCGCCGCCGCGATGGATTATATGTGACATAATAATTTTATTCTTTGAGATAAAACGACATAATGGGATATTTATTCCAATGAGAAGGGGGGTTGTCAATGGCACCACATGTATTGGAATTCGAAAACAAGGTCAAGGCGTACCAGGCCGAGCGGAAATGCTCGAAGGCGGAGGCCGTAAAGGCCGTTGCCAAAGCCGATCCGGAGCTTCACAAGCTCTATATTCGCGAGTTCAACGAACAGAAGTAAACCGGAAGGGGGTTTCATGTATTTTGAAATGGATCCTGACCTGAGAAGCCGGTTCAAGGTCGCGGTGGCCTTGAAAGGCGAAACGATAAGGGAAGCTCTCACCCGCGCGGTGCATGAATACGTCATGTCGACGGATGTTGATTTTACGCGTGTTCGGCATGGGAAAACACGAGAGCATAACACGAGCAAGGAGCTGTGAAATGGACCAGATGAGCGTCGAAAACCAGGAACTTTTTAACGAGATAGATCGCATACACGATGAAAAACGCGATGAGTACCTGTCGAGCATCGACGGTAAGGTCATATCCACCGTTGAAAAAAAGAACAACCTTGAAGAAATCGAGGAATCCCGGTGCAAGGAAAAAGAATCCCTGACGCAGAAGATCACCCTGGAAAAACGATCGCACGAAAAGGGATTGTTTAAAAATATGCTGGCGGGTTTCGGGAATAAGGACATCGAAAAGGTTGAGGCCGCGATCGAAAAGCTTCGAAAGGAGCGGGAAAAGGAATACAATAAAATCCTCGAAGAAATAAAGCGGGAACAATCAGAGAGCCTCCATAGCGTCGGACTTGATTTTCAATCCGGAGAAGGCCGTCCTCTGTCGCCTGAAGAAATCCGCAGGCTGGAAAAGTTCAATTTTTTAATTTCCGTCGCCAAAAAAAAGAAGCACGAATTGCTGATGAAGCTTTACGAAAACGAAATACCGAAACTCGAGCGCGATATCACCAAATTCAGGGATGAAGTTCTCCTGGACCTGAGGAGAAAGCTTCAGGAAATCGAAAAGAAGATCGCCGACCATGAGCTCAATGTGCAAAACATGCGCAGCGCCATCCATACTAACAGAGTACCGTCGGATTACCAGACCCAGGTAGGCAGCAACAGCCCATATCGGGATCAGCTTCGATATGTCCTGGGCTATTAAGTATGCCCTCTTTCGGTTTCGATTGAAGGTCCTTGCTGTAAACCGAGTGGCACCGCACTCGGCGAATACGGGGAGGCCTGGTGGGCCTCCCCGTAGTTTTTCACATTGAGGATAAAATGAGGTAACATGGCACAGCCCGGAAAAATAGCCGTCGAGCTCAGTCTCATGATGGACAGTTTCAACAGGGCAATACTGGACACCAGCTCTAAACTCACCGGCCTGGGGAAGGAGTTCGACCAGGCGGCCGCGCGCATATCGCGCACGGCCGAGGGGCTGGGCAACGCCGGCCGCAAGCTCAGCACTTTCCTCACCTTGCCCATCCTCGGAATCGGCGTGGCGGCGATCAAAACCGCCGCGGATATGGAGATGATGCAAGCCCAGTTCACGACGCTTCTCGGCGATGGATCGCGGGCGAAGGAGATGCTCAACCAGATTCAGCAGCTGGGAGCGAAAACCCCGTTCGAAACGCAGGACATCGCCGAGGCCTCCAAGACGCTTCTGGGCTTCAGCGTGGCCGCGGATGAGGTCATCGACGTGGTGAAGATGCTCGGCGACACCGCCCAGGGCGACGGCCAGAAGCTCCAGGCGATCGCCCTGGCCTACGGCCAGATCAACGCCCAGGGCAAGGCCACCATGCAGGACATGCGCCAGCTCATCAACGCCGGGGTGCCCATCTTCCAGCAGCTCGAGCTCTCCACCGGCAAGACCACGGCTCAGCTTATGGATATGACTTCCCAGGGGGAAATAACCGGCGAGGTCCTGAAAGCCGCCTTTCAGAAGATGACCTCGGAGGGCGGATTGTTCTACAAGGGCATGGAAACGGCATCGGAAACCACAACGGGCAAATGGTCGACTCTGATCGATACCGTCAAGCAGCTCGCCGTTTCATTCGGGCAATTGTTCATCCCAGCCGTGAAGGGGGCGATCGAGACGATAACCGGATGGCTTGAGGCTATAAACAGCTTGAGCGACGGGACAAAAAGCTTGATCGCGGGCTTTGCCATGGTGGTCGCCGCGATTGGTCCTTTGTTGATGGTTACCGGGAAGCTTATCGCATTGGGTAGGACCTTTATAATAATTAAAGCCGCATCAAAAGCCGCATTGGCAGGGGAGGCACTGGCTGCCGGCGCGAGTACCGTTTCATTCATCGCGCATTATGCCTCTCTTCTCGCCGCATCGGTGGCGACAAAAGCCGCCACGGCGGCCCAGTGGCTTCTGAACGCCGCACTGACGGCTAATCCTATCGGGATAGTGATTGTGGCGGTCGGCGCTCTTGTCGCGGCGATTATCTGGATGGTGAAAAACTGGGATAAGGTTATCGCTAAGATCAAAGAGGCCTGGGAATGGGTGAAAAACTTCTTCTCCGGGACAAAAGCCGAAGCCGCTACCGCCGCCGATGGCATAAAGAAGGTCACCGACGAAACGAACAGGGCTTCACAGGCGGCAGAAAACGCGGCCCGAAAGGATTCACAGCGCACGGAGAAGAGGAAGCAGGAAATTGAAAAATGGGTGCAGGCATACAAGAAAGCCCAGGCGGATATAATCAAACTTCTCGAGGAGCACGGTAAAAACGAGCTCGAGCTCGAGGAGCTGAGGCACTCCCGGGCACAGAGCGAGCTTTCCGCGCAACTTCGGGCGCGGCAACTCACCGAAGAGCAGTACCTGAAAGGATCGCAGATCCTCCGCATGCAGTATGAAGACCGTGTAACAGAATTGATAAAGGCTGAGGAGGAGAAGCGCAGGCAAATGCGGGAACAGGCCTTGAATAGGCTTGGCGGCTTTGTCAACGATCTCGGTGGTCTCCTCCAGATGAACGCGAATAACCGGATAGCGGAGATCGAGAACGAACAGACCCGCCGGATGGAACAGATTCGGGTCCAGTACGAAGAGGAAAAGACCCTTATCGAATCCACCGTCACGAATAAAAAAAATCGCGACGAGGCACTCAAGGCCCTGGACGAGAAGCGCGCACGCCAGGAGAAGGCTTTTACGGATAAAAGCGAAAAGGAGAAGCGCAAGATTCAACGTGAAGCGGCAAAACAGCAACAGGCGATCGCCATCGTCGACACTACGATTACCACGGCCCAAGCCGCGATGAACGCCTGGTGGTGGGGATTCCGTCTCCCGCCGCCGGTAGGCGGCCCGGTCCTTGCCGGCATTATGGCGGGATTAACCACCGCCTTCGGCCTGGCGAAGATCGCGCTCATCAAGGCCCAGCCGCTCCCGGCGCTGGCTGAAGGTGGCCTCCTGCTTTCGCGTCCCGGCGGGGTGCCGTTTGTCGGCGCCGAAGCCGGATACGACGAGTATGTCGTACCGTTCAAGGGCGACGCGATCGAGCGCCTGGCGGCCGCCATCGCGGCGAAGATCCCCGAGGGTCTGTACAGATTCGCCTCATCGCGTACACCGGAAGCGACGATCGTTCCGGAGCCTTCGGCACCCGGCAATCTTTTCCACGTCGTGGTGAATCTCGGAAGCGAGACGCTTTATGATGACATACAGCACGCAACCCAAAATGGACTGCTGTTTATTCATCCTCGAAGCGTGAAAGCGTGAAGGGATTCGCCTAGAAGCCCTCCAGGCTTTCCAGAATCGACGCAGGCGCATTTTATTTCCCCGGGAATGGTCTACCCCGGGGAAATTGCTTTTATCTGACAAATTACCAGAATGTGGTAATTTGCAGGAAGCCTACAAAAACCGCAGCGTGCGGAATTTGCAGAAGTCAAAACCGCCATGCTGTCGGATTTGAAAATTATTCACGCTGCATAATTTGCAAATTAGGCGACATTAACTTTTGCATAAAAAAAGTGAGTAAACTTAAAAATACAGAGCAAAACAGAGGCACACAAAAAGCAAAAAGACTTGACAAAATCCCTCACACAAAGACTTAAATATAAGTAGAAAAGCGCGTTAAGCGGAATAGGCTTCCCGAACTTCCAAGCTGATAGCGTGGGTTCGATTCCCATCACCCGCTCATACAGGACCCCGGCAGCGCCGGGGTCCTCTGCGTATTCGGCTATCGGTCAGCCTGCGGTGTTAGAAACAGTGTATGCCGGGCTGCCTTTTCGACCCCCTCCCTTGACCAGAGCATGGGCCGGTACGTCCCTTTACGCCACGGATCGATCATATCGCCGTACCATGGGCTTTTGGGGTGCCCGCTCTGTCCCGAGCTGTTCATGCTGACGTTCGCCCCGAAATCGCCCATGTCGACGATCAGTCGCATGGAGGGGATGGTCCGTACGGAAAAATCTCCCGTCGAGGCGTCCCACATCATATTGTTTACGCACTCGGTCGAGCCGCCGACCGGCACGGGCCCCCTGTTGACGATCCGCTCGAGCAGTCCTATCTTGCTGGCCCCCAGGGGCGTGCTCACGAAGGTCGCCCGGTGCAGATCGCCCCAGCGCCATTTTTGCCGGTTTTTACCCATGGCGGCGACGGCGTCGTCGTAACCGCGCCTGAAGGCCTCACGGAGCGCATCGTCGCGCGTTTCCACCCTGTCCTTTGTCGCGGGATCATCCCACCAGACGTCCTTCCGCTTCTGTAACAGCAGGTTGACCGCCCACATCTCCTTGTCGCCGGCCTCCGATTTCGCGACATCGCCAAGCCGGGCCTGGAAGACCCGTGAGGCGAGGCTTTTCCAGAACATCGCGTAGAGCGCCGCCCGCGGGCTCTCCTCCGTGAAGCGACGGTCCCATTCAAGCAGCCAGTCGCGCGCGGCGGCCAGGTCCCGGTCGTCGATCTTCAGACGCTTGAGCCAGGGAAGCACCTCTCCAGCGCTCAGATGCAAAGTGTCACCCTGCATCGTCTGGCAGGTCTTCGTGGTGTGAGGAGCCAGCTCTTTAATGAGCTGATTGATACGCTCCCCGCGGTAGCCGTATATCCATTTATTGTATCTGCTGCCGAAGTTCGCGTTTACCGCGCCGCCGAGCCGGTTGTTCAGCGCGGCATAGTATTCCGGCGGGGCCACCTCCTGGTTCGCGGCGACGATAAAGCCCCGCGCCGGATTGTACGCCCGGGGAAGCAGGTCGTAGGGTATATACCCTTTCCACTCGAACCGCGAGTCCCAGCCCGGCGCGGGCGTCTGGCCGGTGGATCCCGCCGGGCGGAAGGGAATCCTTCCGGGCATCTGGTAACCGATATTTCCCTTCGTGTCGGCGTAGATAATGCTCTGCGAGGGACAGTCCCAGTTCTTCAGCGCGTCGCGGAACTCCTTCCAGTTCTTTGCTTTATTGAGGCCGATGATGGCAAGCGCGATTCGGCCCGGCTCGAGCGCCGTCCATTTAAGCGCGCGCGGGTCCTCGTTGTTGAAGTCGGCGAGTTTTCCGGTTTCCGGATCGTACTTATTGTCGTTGATGATCGGGCCCAGATGCGTTTCGCGCACGGTGATTTCGATCGCGGGTTTTCCGTTTCCGAACGCGATGGTTTCCTTTCGAGTGGTCATATCGCGCCATACGCCGTTCCACCTGTACTGCAGCGGGTTGGCGGGATTCACCCGTATCAGGTACTGATCGTTAACGTCGGGATAGACGTTGGTGGTCCCCCAGGCGATATCGGCGTTATGACCGACCACCACGCCGGGATTACTCGAAAAAGTGAACCCCTCGACATCGAAGGGCCTGCCGGTGCCGTCGTCGGACGCATGGAGGGCCACCTCGTACCAGATGGAAGGCATCTGTATGCCGAGGTGCGGGTCGTTGGCAAGAAGGGCATGTCCGCTTTTGGTCATCCTGCCGCTCGCCACCCAGCTATTGCTGCCCACGCCCTCGCTTTTACCGGCCAACCATCCGAAATCCGGCGTGCCGTATGGGCCCATCGTTATTCCCGAATTATGGGCCGCGAACCACGGGCCTTCAGCCCTACTACGAACCGCCGCCGCGCCTCCGAGAAGCGCGCGGATGTCGTCCGACGTGAGTATGGTGGGCTTTTCTTTTAAGGGCCATGGAGGAAGCAGCCACATCTCGGCCATCTTCGGTTCGAGCTTTTCGTACAGGCGCGTGCGCAGCATCTCCGCGTCGCGCCGGAGGCCCAGGTCCCAGGCCATCAGCTTCGAAAATACGAGCGTATCTATCGGTGTCCATGGCTCGACCTTAAACTTCACGCCCGTAAGCCCCAGAAGCGCGTAATTGATGGACAGCTCGCGCGGCTTTTTGCCCGATATGTACGCGTTTACGCCGGCGGCAAATGCGTCGAGCGGCGCCCGCTCGGCGGGGGTGTAGCTTTCGTACTCGCGCCGGCAGACACGGTACAGCCCGAGGCTTCGCAGATATATATCCGAGGCCACCAGCGCGGACTTCTTCCCGGTAAGCTCCTCTATCCGCCCGCCGCAGGTCTTTCGGAAGAATTCCATCTGCCACCAGCGGTCCTGCGCCTGTACGTATCCCTGTGCGAAGAAGACATCGTGCATGTTCTTCGCGTAGATGTGCGGGACACCGTGCGCGTCCCGTATCACCTCGACCCGGTCCTTCAGCCCCTTGACGGCGAGCTCGCCGTCCGTCCGCGGCAGCGGAGCGCGCGCGGCGAACTGGTACCATACAAATCCTCCGACGAGGACCAGTACGACGACCGCCAGAAAGCCGATGCCGACGGTTTTCGCAATTTTCCCGATTGTCCCCCGTGATTTCACGTCTACCTCCCGATATTCCTACGTGTTTGTTTTTTACAGCATACAACACCAGATCATTATATGTCAAGAGCCGTATTTGGGAAGGGAGACCCCAGCCGTTCACAGGGCCCGGGAGCATGCCTCCGTTATCCGGAGCGCATGAAGATAACACCGGAATCTCCGGCGCGGGCGGTTGAGGCCGTTCGATATAACAAATATCTATTGACATACAATGAGTTATGCCCAACTCTTTCGCCATTGTTCCGGAAGCGGACGTGATTCGGCCAGGGGAATTATCGCATTCCGTTCGTAAATGGAACGGGGCAGGCGATCAATCGGTTCCCCATGAATAGTACCGATCCATTCCGAGACACCCCCACAACAACAGGTACACAGGAGGAACCATGTCGATTCGGATAACGGCATATGTAGCGATCATGGTCTCGGTTTTCCTCACCGCCTGCGTCTCGATGATGCCCAACCCCGAGCATCAGGCGTGCACGCGCGCGTGCAACGAATCTAAGAACAAATGCATGCTGAACGCCACCAGCTCCGATGCCGTAAGCAAGTGCGACGCGGCGTACCAGGAGTGCATGCAGCGCTGCGCGGCGTACCCCGCGTTCATTCCGTCGGAGAAGTAATTACTATACTATTTTAAAGGAGAAATACGTGATGAAGATTCGCGCCATCGCCACACTGACACTCGCGCTCTCGATTGCCGTCGGGTGCGCCTCTCAGTACAAACTTCCCGAAGGGAACCAGCCCGCGGCCGTGATAAAGGTTAAAACGGCCTTCGACGCGAAAAAGGCCAACGGCCTTGTCCCGTTGCTTACGACCGCGCCGTCGCTTCGAATGTCGGTCAGCCTCGCCGAAGGCACGAAGAACTTTCAGGTCATGAACAAGCAGCTTGCCGAAGCCGCGGACGCTAAAGGCGTTATAACCAGCATCGAGGCATTCAACATCCATCCCGACCGCCCGGTTGTGCTGACCGTCTATACCGGCATTCACTGGCAGACCAAAACCCGCGAGAAGGTCCAGAAGACCGAGCGCGTGCCCAAACAGGTCACAAAGACCGTCAGCGAGTATGACTCATATTCGAAAAAGACCCGGTACGTCACCAAAACCGTCACCGAATACGAACTCAAGACCAAATGGGTGGAGGAATACGTCACCAGGGACCACGCCCGGGGTTGCGCCGCTTCCGTAAAACTCACTCCGGCCCGGGACCATATATACCTCCTCGATTACTCGAACCTTATGGTCGCCGACGGGTGCGCCATGCAGGCGTATCGCCAGATACCGCGGCCGGACGGCACCTTCAAGCTGGAACCGGCCGGCGAGCCGGTCGAAGCGGCGAAATAACCACCGACGGGCGGCGGCCGCGCGTCATCGACGAGCGCGGGCCGTCGCGCCGACCGGTACGATATTATACGGAATTCTTCCTTTCGGCGCCGTTCCGCTCGAGCCGCCTCCACACGAAATACACCGGAAGCCCCAGAAGCACTATTCCCAGCCCCGGCCATGTATACAGCGGCTTATAGATGAGCAGGTCCACGGCGATGGCCCCCAGGGCCAGTATATACACGACCTGAAGCACCGGGTAGCCGAAGGCCCTGTACGGCCGCTCGGCGCCCGGCATCTTCCTTCTCAGAACGAAGACGCCCCCCACCGTAATCATGTAAAAGATGAGCACCACGAATATGACGTAATCAAGGAGTTCGCCGTACCCTCCGCTCAGGCACAGGACACAGGCCCACACGGCCTGCATCACCAGGGCGGCGGCCGGCACCGCTTTTTCATTGAGCGAGCCCGCTCTTTTAAAGAAAAGCCCGTCGCGGGCCATCGCGTAATAGACGCGCGCCCCCGCCAGGATGAGCCCGTTGTTGCATCCGAAGGTCGAAATCATCACCAGCACCGCCATGATTGCCGCGGCCGAGTCCCCCAGGCCGGTCGCGACGGCCGCCGTCGCCACGCGGTCGTTCGCCGCGAACTGTATACCCTGTCCGGCGACGCCCGCGGCGTCAGGCGCGCCCTGGATAGGGAGCACCATGAGATAGGCGATATTGGCGAGCAGGTAGAGCAGTATGACGGAGCCGGTCCCCAGAAGCAGGCTCCGCGGGATGGTCCGGCGCGGGTCCTTCACCTCGGCCGCGGTGAAGGTGATGTTGTTCCATGCGTCGCTCGAGAAGATTGCCCCGACCATCGAAATGCCTATCGCCGCGAGGAGGGCCGCGCCCGAAAGGGCTTCCATCGATACGATTGTACCGTCCACGGCGCGCACCATGTGCGCGTCCCAGAAGCCCGCGAGGTTCCGGGCGATAACATCATGGTCGCGACCGATGAGGATCCCGAGAACGATCAGCCCGACGAGCGCGGCGACCTTGGCCAGTGTGAAGATGTCCTGCACGATCTTCCCGCCGCGGATCCCCCGCGTGTTCATGTATGTCAGCAGCGCGATGCTCGCGATAGCCACGCACTGCGCGGCCGACACGCTGAAGCGGCCGAGGACGAAAATCTTCACTCCCTCGCCCAGCGCGGGGTAGACGACCGCCGTGAACTTGGCGAAGGCCATTCCCACCGCCGCGATGGTTCCCGCCTGGATGACCATGAAGAGCGACCAGCCATAGAGAAAGGCCGTAAGCGGATTGTATGCCTCGCGGATGAAGACGTACTGCCCCCCCGCCCATGGCATGAGGCCCACAAGCTCGCCGAAGCTGAGCGCTCCGACCACCGTGATGAGGCCGGCGATAATCCATACGAGCAGCAGGTAGGCCGGCGCCCCGATGTTGCGCGCGATGTCGGCGCTCACTATGAAGATGCCCGAGCCGATCATGGAGCCCATAACGAGCAGCGTCGCGTCCAGAAGCCTCAGCTCGCGCCTGAATTGTACGCCTCCACGCGAATCGCCGGGATGTTCCGTCTTCATGGCTCCTCCTTGCAGGTATGGGAAGACCGTAACCACTGGTTCCGTCTTCATCCGCCGGAGCGGGTCGGCCCTATCTCGACAGAAGGCCCGCGTCGAGGACGAACTGGGCGCCGGTAACGTAGCGCGCCCTGTCGCTCGAAAGATAGACCACCATGTGCGCAACGTCCTCCGGTTCGACCCATGGAACGGGCAGAAGGTTCCCCGCCGAGCGCTCGGCGATCTCGATCGGAGTGGCGCCCTCCATGAACGCCAGGCCGTCGTTCATCGGAGTGTTGACCCCCGTGGGATGGATGCTCACCACGCGCACGTTGTGCGGCGCGAGCTCGATCGCCCACGACTTTGTCAGGCCGATCATGCCCCACTTGGACGCGGCGTAATGGGAGAGCCTGTTCCCGCCGCGCAGCCCCATCACCGACGAATTGTTGATGATGACCCCCGAGCGCTCCCGGATCATGTGCGGGATGATCCGCCGTGCCACGAGCCACGCGCCCTTCAGGTTGATGTCGATCATGGCGTCCCATTCGAGCTCGGTCATCTCGTGCGCCATGGCGTAGGCGCAGATGCCCGCGTTGTTGAAGAGGATATCGATCCTCCCGAATTCCGCGACCGTCGCGTCGACGGCCCGCACTATCGCCGCGTCGTCACGCACATCGCCGGCGAACACCAGCGCCCTTCGGCCCAGCGCCTCGACCTCATTTTTCAGCGACTCGAGCTCCTCGCCGGTGCCGAACTCGTAGGCCGGATACTCGATTCTTTTCGCCACGTCGAAGCCGACGATGTCGGCCCCCTCCCGCGCGAGCGCCAGCGCCGCCGCGCGTCCCTGACCGTGCGCGGCCCCGGTTATGAACGCCACCCTGCCTTCACATTCCCCCGCCATCTCACTCCTCCCCCGTTTGTTTGCCCCGGTAGGGGTACAGCACCTCGTCGAGCGGCACCTTCGCGATCGTATTGAAAAGATTCGTCGCGTACATTATCCCGGCGAAGGCGACAAGCAGGACGATCTGTTCCTCGGTGAATTTCAATTTGAGGCCGTCGTAGACATCGTCGGTTATCGCGTGCGGATCCACCGCGATCCGGCGGCCCAGCTCCATAAGCAGGCGCTCGACGTCGTTGAGCCTCGGGTTGTCCGGGTCCTCCCCGCTGTCCACCAGTATCTTGCGGAAAAAGAGCGAGCAGATGAGGCAGTTGTTGCCGTTGGAGATCGCGTAGGAAAAGAGCGAGAGGGCCCGCTCCCCGATGAAGGGCACGATGAGGTCCCGGAGCGTATACCATTCCATGTAGGCCCTGAAGGCCGGCACGGAATGCAGCAGGGTGCGCTTCATGTTGGTGATACGGCCGTGCCGGGCGATCTGGTCGTCGTACTCGCGGCGGACCTCCTCGCCCGCGGTCTCGTACTCGGTCATCGAAATATAGCTCACAACGCCCTCCCGGATGCTCGTGATTTCAATGCCTGCCGGGCATCCAATTACCACCCCGCGGACGGGATGTCCAGCCAATTAATGGAACATTGCGCGCCCGTCCCCCGGAAGATGTTTGACGGCCTCGCGCCGCGCCGGTACCATGTGTCGCCATGAAAGCATTCGCCGGTACGATCTGTGCGCTTACCATCCTTTTCGCCTCCGCCGGCGGTCGCGGGGCGGTGATGTTCGATCCCGCCCTGGACTGGCGCTCCATTAAGACCGAACACTTCCGCATCCACTATCACCGGGGGCTCGAGGCCGAGGCCTCCGCCATGGCGGCAAGGGCCGAGGAGCTTCACCGCGAGCTCTCACCGCTGCACCGCTGGGCCCCCTTCTTCCGCACCGACATTGTCATGGTGGACGGCACCGACGAGGCGAACGGCTTCTCCACGCCCTATCCCTTCAACCGCGTCCAGCTCTACATGGCCAGGCCCGACCCGAGTTCTTCGCTCTCAAATTACGACGACTGGCAGCGGCTCCTCTTCACTCACGAATACACCCACACCCTCAACCTGGACGCTATAAGCGGGCTGCCCTCCCTTACGCGATACACGCTGGGCAGGGTGTGCTTTCCGAACATGTTCCTCCCCATGTGGATGATCGAGGGTAACGCGGTCTATTACGAGTCCCGGCGGACGCCCGGCTCATTGTTCGCGCCGGGCAGGAACAACAGCAGCTATACCGATATGGTGATGCGCTCCACGTTCGCCGAAGACCGCTTTATGTCCATCTCCTCCGCCTCGCATTTTCCACGGCCCTGGCCCATGGGGCACACGCCGTACCTGTACGGGGGGCTATTCGTCGATTTCCTTGAAAAAAAGTACGGAAAGCTCAGTTTCTCGAAGGTCATGGAGGAAAACACCGACAATGTGCTTCCCTATCTCGTGAACAAAAACGCGAACGACGTGTACGGCGAAAACTTCATCGCGCTCTGGAAGGAATGGGAGCGTTATCTCGAGGCCCGCTACCGCCGCCAGCTCGAATCGATCGAGGCGGCCGGAACCACGCGCTTCCTCCGTCTTACCGGAAGCGGATATCTTACATCCCTTCCGCGATTCTCCCGGAACGGCGGCTCCATCTATTACGTACGCTCGACCGCCCGCGAGAAGACCGCCCTCATGCGCATTCCGACCTCCGGCGGCAGGGCCGAGGAGCTCTGCGAGGTCCACGATCCAGGCTCCATCAGCGTAACCGATGGCGGAGTATACCTCTCCGACCCCGAGTATCATCGCTCCTTCTCGCTCTACAACGAAGTGTTCTCCTTCGATGGAAAGGAGTACCGTCGAATAACGAATGCCTTGCGGGGGGAATCGGTGGATCTCTCGACCGATGGAGGCGTTTCGGTGTTCGTCCGGCACGATCGCGGGCGTTACTCGCTTGTAATTTCCGACGGCTCGTTTGCGGCGAGGGAAGAGGTAATTGCGCCGGGCGGCGCGCGGATGGCCCACTCCCGCCTCTCCCCCGACGCGGGAAAGATAGTCTTTACGATAAAGGAAAGGGGCGGCCGCTCTGACCTCGTCCTTTACAATCGCGAGCTTCGCACGTTCTTCAGGCTAAGCAGCGGCCCATACAACGACATCTGTCCGGCATGGCACCCCGACGGCAGGCGCATTGTCTTTTCGTCCGACCGCTCCGGAGTTTACAATCTCTACGAGATGGACATCGCAAACGGCGTTTTGGCGCGACTGACAAACCTTACGGGCGGGGCATTCCATCCGGACGTCTCGCCCGACGGGAGCTCAATAGCCTTCGCCTCGTACGGCGCGCGCGGCTTCGATATTGCGCTCATGCCCTACCCCGCATCCGGAACGGATAAAACCGTCTCTGAGCCGACGCCGCTTCCTTCAGGGCGCTTTGGCGCTGCCGAAAGCGAAGAGCCCGCCTCGCCGCCCGGATCGCCATATACACCCCTCCACTCCGTACTTCCGCCACTGTGGCTTCCGATATTCGGGACCTCGGAGCTGTACGAAGACAAGTACGACCAGTTATACGGCGTTTACCTGCCGGGTAACGACACGCTGTATCGCCATTTTTATTCGCTTACCGCCTACGCCTACAATATACAGCGGCGCGCCGTGGTGGATCTGGATTATTTATACGCCGGGTTTTACCCAAACCTGCTTTTCCGCTATGAAAACGAGGCCCTTTTCTACGGCGAAGACCGCTTCCCCTGGTCGGATCGGCTTCCCTACGGGGTCAAGCGGAGCCTCGAGCGCAAGCTCGCCGCCGGTATCGAAATACCTTACATCCGCTTCCTGCATTCACAGATGTTGCTCCTATCATACAGCCACGAGCTTAGCATAACGGACGTTTCGGCCCCTGCGGGCGGTCCTGCCGACCGTTTCCGGGACCGCCTGGCCCGCGCAGGCCTCGCATGGACCTATACGGGCGCCGGCGAATACCCCTATTCCATAAGCGAGGAAGACGGGACCGATTTCGCCCTTGTGGCCGATCTGTATAACGAGGCGATCGGCTCGGACATCTCCTTTTTCAAGGTGCGGGCGGAGTTTTCGCACTATATGGGAGGTCTTTTTACAAACCACGTTCTCATGCTGCGCCTGCGGGGCGGGGCTTCGTTCAATAATCCGGAACATCTATCGCCATACCCCCTGGGAAGGTTCGAAAGGGGCAAAACCGGCCCCCCCGCCTCGGACGAGGACGAATTCGGCCTGAGGGGCTACCCCGCCGGAGTCGGGTATGCGGACAGGTTCGCCTCCGGAACGATTGAATACAGATTTCCGGTTTTACAGCACGAGGGCGGCTTTCGAACGCTGCCGCTGTATTTCAGGGACCTTTCCGGTCGGATATTCGCCGAATACGGTAATTCCTGGAACGGTAAACCGGAAATGGAGGCATTCAGGGCGTCGGCCGGGGCGGAGGCCCATATAAGAATCACCGCCGGGTATATGATGGACATACGGGGCTTTTTGGGGTATGGCCATGGCTTCGGCCGACTCGGGGAGGACCAGGTCTATTTTGGCGTTTATGGGTTTCTGGAGGGTGCTTTTAAAAAAATTCAGTGTAGTTTCGCCTATTTCTAAAAAAATGCTTTATTTAATGAACCATGTTCATTTATAATACTCCAAAGTGCTCTTGAGAACTCCGGTATGCCACGGAACCCCGATTTTACGACAAAAGGCCGGATACATAGAGATGAGCAACAGATTGTGGGAAGGAGCGGACCTTGGAAGGGACCATCGAAAACCAGATCGTTTTAAACCCGCCGAACTTTAAAGAGGCGATACGAAACGGCGAGGATTTCTACATCCAGTTTTCCATTATGAGCCCTGTTGTCGAGGAAAACCTCATAAAGGTGCTGCACCGGGAGCTCGAATACTTCGACATCCTCTACATGAAAGACATGCTCCTCACGGTGCTCAAGGAGCTCATCAACAATGCCGTCAAGGCAAACGCGAAGAGGCTTTATTTCCGAAAAAAAGGCCTCGATATCCGGAAAAAAGAGGATTATCGCGCCGGAATGGAGACCTTCAAGGAGGAGGTGTTCTCGAACGAATCCTCCTTTCTGGAAGAACTGCCCGAGGCCAGGCTGGTGGTCAGGGTGTTCTTCAAAGTGCTCCCCGAGAACCTGCGAATCAGCATCATCAATAACATCGCCATCCTCGAGGAGGAGCGCGTAAAGGTCGAATCGCGGGTCAAAAAGGCCTACTCGTACAAGGACATATCGGACGCTTTCGACGACGTTCTCGACGACTCTGAAGGGGCGGGCCTCGGACTCACCATGGCGCTCATACTTTTCAAAAATATCGGCCTCCCTCCGGAGACGTTCAGCATAACCACCGACGGCAGGCTCACCATAGCGAAGATCAACATCCCCCGCAGGGCGGACGCGGGCGAGTTCAGCGTCAAGATAGCGGAAGGCATCCTCCAGGAGCTCGAAAACATCCCCTCTTTCCCCGAAAACATCATCGAGATACAGCGCCTCTGCGCAAATCCCGATTCGACAATACGCGAAATATCCGACAGCATCAAGCGCGACCCGGGGCTTACGACCGCGCTCCTCAAGCTCGCCAATTCCGCCGGATATATTACCTCCAAAAGGATCGAGACCATCGAGGAGGCGGCAAAGATAATCGGCACCAAGGGAATCAACATGCTTTTGGTCGCCACCGGCGTGCAGAAGGTCCTCGATTCGCGCTACAAAAAGTTCGAAACGATCTGGAGGAACTCCTACCGCACCGCCTTCTACGCACAGCGAATCGCCATACAGATCAAACACAGCAAGATGAGCGACTTCGCCTACCTCGCCGCGCTTCTGTGCGACATCGGCAGGATCGTTCTGCTCTCCTTGGGCCCCGAGAAGATAAACCGGCTCGTCGAGATAACCGGCAACGAGAACCTGGCCCAAACCGCGGTAATAGAGGAGATAACCCTGGGGGTAAGCCACAGCACGCTCGGAAGCCTTATATGCAAAAAATGGAAATTCAACGACGCCCTAATAAAAGCTATCGAATTTCATCACCGGCCGCACATGGCGCCGGAACGCTACCGTGACCTCGCTTATACGGTATACCTGGCCTACATTTTCACCGAAATCGAAAATCGCAACTTCCGTTTCGAGATCGTCGACGAGGACGTACTGGAGTACTTCAACCTGAACAACAAAAAGAACTTCGAGATGCTCCACAAGGTTCTCAAGGAAGCCTACGAGGAAAACTCCGCCGCCCACTGAGGTCCGCGGCTCTCCTAAAAAGAATTGACTATTTCCCGCCCCTGCCGCCACAGTAAGTGGAGGACACGCCAGGGGGGAGCTCTCATGTATTTTCAGGACATCATAGCCGGCCTAAACGAATACTGGGCCCGAAGGGGCTGCGTCATCATACAGGGATACGACCTCGAGGTCGGCGCCGGCACCTTCAACCCGGCCACCTTCCTGCGCGCGCTCGGGCCTGAGCCCTGGAACGTCGCATACGTCGAGCCCTCCCGCCGTCCGACAGACGGCAGGTACGGCGACAACCCCAACCGCCTTCAGCACTACTATCAGTACCAGGTTATACTCAAACCCTCGCCCCTCAACGCGCAGGACCTCTACCTCGACTCACTGCGCCATCTCGGCGTCAAGCTCGAGGAACACGATGTCCGCTTCGTCGAGGACGACTGGGAGTCCCCTACCCTCGGGGCCTCGGGCCTCGGATGGGAGGTCTGGCTGGACGGCATGGAGATTACTCAATTTACATATTTCCAGCAGTGCGGGAGTTTCGAGCTTGACCCGATACCCGTGGAGCTCACCTACGGGCTGGAGCGCATATGCATGTACATCCAGGGAGTCGACAGCGTATTCGACATCAAATGGAATGAAAACCTGCTCTATCGCGACATCCATCATCGGAGCGAGCTCGAGTTCTCCCATTATAATTTTAACGCGGCGTCCGTGGAGCTTTATTTCGACCTTTTCAACAAGTACGAAAAAGAGTGCCTTTCCATTCTCGAATACGCTTCTCCGCCGCTTGTGCTTCCCGCATACGATTGCGTGCTCAAGTGCTCGCATATTTTCAACATGCTCGACGCCCGGGGGGCCATCTCCGTTACCGAGCGCGTCGGCTACATAACCAGGGTCCGCAATATGGCCCGGCGCTGCGCCGAGCGCTACCTTCAGATACGGGAAGAGATGGGCTTCCCGCTCCTCAAAAACGGGGCCGCCAGGGTGTAATCGGCGATGCACCGGGGGTTCGCCAATCTCGAGCGTTTTCTGTCCAGGCATGACAGGTTTATCATATCCACGCACGAAAGCCCGGACGGGGACGGCCTTGGCGCCGAAATCGGTTTTCGCGAGATACTGGCCCACATGGGCAGGCGTGCGGTTATACTGAACTCGGACCCGGTGCCGGACAAATTCCTCTTCATCGACCCCGAGCGCGAGATAAACGTCTATTCCGAATCGATCGAGCTCCCCTTTCCGGCCGAGGACTGCGCCGTCTTCGTTCTGGACACCAACGATTTCGATAACATCGGGCGGCTGTTTGAACTGCTTAAGGGACGGGTGAGGGAGGTTTTTATCGTCGATCATCACGAGGGTGGGAAAGACAAGCTGGAATCCAACTTTATAAAGGTGGAAGCCTCGTCCACCTGCGAGATCATATACAGCCTGTTCGTCTATTTCAATATTACCCCGAGCGGCAAGGCCGCACAGGCGCTTTACGCCGGCATGCTCTTCGATACCGGATCTTTCCGCTATCCCAAAACGACACCGGAGACCTTCAGAATAGCGGGCCGCCTGGTGGAGCTGGGGGCCAATCCGTTCAAATCCTACGAACATATCTACGAAAACAATTCCCTTGCCAGCTTCGCCCTGCGCGCTATGATTCTATCCACAATGGAGGTGCACCATGGAGGAAAGCTCATCGCTATGAAGCTGACGCCGGAGATGCTCATAAAATCGGGAGCGAGCTTTTCGGAAGGCGAACTCGCGATCAACATACCACTCACTGTCCAGGGAGTGAGAGCGAGCATTCTGGTAAAACAGGATACGAGCGGGCCCGTCAAGGTAAGCATGCGCACCAAGGGGGATTACGACGTCGCCGAGATAGCCATAGCGAACGGCGGAGGCGGCCATAAGAACGCCGCCGGATACAAATCGGGCCTCCCGCTGGAAGAGACCTTCCGCAGGGCCATCGGCGACATGGAGCCGTTTTTCCCGGACTAAAGCAGTCCGAGGAGCTTCTCTATCTTCCGCGCATCGACGCCGGAAAGCCTGCGGCGTATCGAATCCTCCGTTTCGCCCCGTGCGAACCTAAAGCTAAGGGTGATATCGCCCCCTTCGAAATACGACGGCAGCGCCACTGTGCAGGCCCCGCGTTCGATCTCCGCGACGATTCCCGCGGCCTTTTCCCTGGCCGCGGTGTACGAAGGATATCTGACGGCGTACACGGCATCGTGCAGGGACTGTTCTTCCCTGCGGGGATCTCCCGTCCGCGCGGGAGGGAGCGCGAACACCGCGGCGAGGGACCCGTCCCTTAGCAGGATGTCGGAGAGCATCTCCACCATCTCCCTGAAGATATTTATCCTGAAGCCGTGTCCGTCTATTCGGGCTCCGAGAAATTCGTGCGCCTGGGCCGGAAGCGACAAGAGGTCGCGGATCAGCCTGAATCCGGCATCCCGCGCGTCCAAATATTCCCTCAGGCTCGCGGGGAGCCCCAGGACGGATTCGATCATCCGCGTGGCGGCAAACTCATCCGGCACACCAAATCCATGGCGTATCGCCCCCCGGAGCTCGTCGCCGCCGGCGCCCAGGCCGCCCAGGATGAGCGCCATCTTCATCCTCCCGACCGGCCCGGCTTCACCCCGCGCGCACTTGAGCAGGGCGCGGTTGCGGTAATCGGCCGGGTCGATTGTTTCGACGACCCAGGAATCCACCCGATCGAGCCCGGCCCGCACGGCCGCCGCGAGCCGGTTGTGTCCGAAGACCGGGACCATTCGATCGCGCTCTTTTAAAAGCAGCGGACTCTCCAGCAAACCGAAGCGCTCTATGGACGCGCGAAGGTCGTCGAGGGGCCGTCTTTTGGACACCCGAAAAGAATCGTCCGCCAGATCGACCGCGGAAAGCGGCACTCTCTCGATGAATGCCGAACCGGGGAGCATGGTCAGAGGATTCCCCGAAGCAGGTCGTCGAACTCCTCGGGATAAACCATCGTAACCTTCTGCAATCGCTTGAGGTTGTTCTTCGCCGGCTCGGTAAGGTCAACGGTGGTGATGAAGAGGCCCTGCTTCGCCTTGATATCGTTGATCGCCTGGGCGAAATTACGCAGGGGAATCTCACCAACCATGGTCTTTGTCCATCTGCGAACCCATACCAGCACCTTCTCCTTCGTCTCGTTGGAGGTGGCGAGGAAGTCGACCCCGTCGGCCTCGCGATAGGTCTGTAATATCTGGTCCACCCGGTATCCCATCTTTCCCACGACCCTGTTCGCCATTATGCGGAAGCTTTCGGTGTCCAGTTTGATAAGTCTGGCGACCCTGTCGCCGGCCCCTACCTCGGACGATCGCGCCTCGCCATCCCCTTCGCGCGCGACTCCGATCCTCGCTGTCACCATGACGTTCTTGAGGTCCAGGGCCCTTTCGCTCTTCAGTCCGCACACCTTCCACAGGAAATCCTGCGGAAAAGCCCCCGCAATCCAGTCATCGATGCCGTCCATAACCGAAGCGTCGAAACCATCCTGCAATTGGCGGTATGAAGTATCCATTTCGCGGCGGAGCATGGTGACCAGCCGGTTTATTCCGTTGTAGGTCTTGTCCATCTGATAGAGTTCGTTCCAGTATTCGTAGGCCCGGTTGATCTGCTCGGTCCTTATACAGGCATAGCCCAGATCGTAGAGGGCGAGCATGAGTTCGGCCTGCGAGTCGTTGTCGCGGGACGACTGCATCAGGTCCTCGAAATTCTTGACGGCCTCGTCGTTTTTTTTAGCCTGAAGGTTTAGAAAGGCGAGAAGTCGTTTGGCCATATAGCGCACCTCGAATTCCCGCGCCCTTTCCGCGATGGCCGAGGCGTGCGGTATCGCCTGTTTGAAATCGCGCTTTCTCTGGAGCGCGAAGGCCATCGCCAGGTTCGCCGCGTCGGAGTTCGGCCTCAGCGCAAGCGCGTTCTTGAAAAAGGCGATCGCCTCGTTTGTCCGCTGGTTCTGGTAGCAGGTGATCCCGGCGCCGAAATATACATCGAAATCGTCCTTCGTGAGCTTTACGAGCCGGTCGAAATGCTTCTGCGCGAAATCGAATTCCTCCTGGCCCAGGGCGATAAAGGCTACATGATAGAGCGCTTCGGGGTCAGTGGGATAGAGATTGAGTATCTCCAGGTAGCCGCGAAAGGCCTTTTCGATGTCATCGCGTATATAATAGGCGCCGGCCAGCTTCTTCTGCACGTCGAGCGAATCGATCTCATAGGTAAATTTTCCCGTAAGCAGCATCCCCTCCAACTGCATGATTGCCTGATCGATCTCGTTAAGTTTCAGGTAAAGCCCGGCAAGCCGGTAACGCGTGGTGGGGTCGCCCGGGCGGCTCTCCAGGACCTTCCGGTATTCTATTACGGATTCCTTCAGCATGCCCTGCTTTTCGAAAAGCTCCGCCCTCTGGGCCGGGTCGAATTTAGGCCGGATATAGACGAGATAATAGGCTATCGCGCCCATGCCGCCAAGGATGATGAGGATTATGGTGATGAGCATGCCGCGTGTACCCGTTTCACTCCGGCTCAGCGGGAGAACTTTACGATCTCTGGCCAGCCGTTGATAGTTACGGCGTTGCCGAAATCCTTTTTTATCACGAAATCGCTCTCCTGCTTGATCTTCGCCCGGAAGGGAAGGTTGATCATGATCTCGGGCGGTACAAATTTCGGTAGATCCGTAAACCTGAACTGCACATCGCCGCTGGAGGACAGCACCCTGAAACTGATCGGCCCGAAACGCGAGGGCGCGTCCTGCACCACCATCTCCGAGCCCGGGATGAACCATTCCTCGCGTGGGGACGGCAGCACGTCGAGCCTGCTTTCGAAATCCATAAACAGCATATTGCGCAGGGTCAGGGCGAAGGCGGCCATCGCCTCTACGGAGTCCCCGTCGCCCATCATTCCGGCCCCGGAACCGGGATGAAGTACATCCTGAAGCGAGTAGCGTTCGCCGCCCTTTTGCATGAACTCGCCCATGAGATCGTAGTAGCGCATATCGCGGATGTGGATGAGATTCGAGGCGAAAAGGAGCGAAAGCACCGAGTCCCATCCGCCAAGCGCCCGCACATAAAGAGGAACACCGCCGTAAAGCTCGGCTATGCCCGCGACCATGGAACGGAGATTGTCCGCCCCCAATTCCTCCACCCGAAATGGGTAGCCCGCCGCGGCGATATAGCCGGCGGCGACGTTTCCATCCAGGACGACCGGGCCGTCCCTTTCCTCGCCCGCCGGGAACATGGCCCCGATCTCAGCGGCCACAAGTCCCCCCAGCCGCCGCGCTTCTCCTGCGAACCTGTTCTCGTCGCCGAAAAGCCCCATGCACCGCGCAAGGTAGGAATACTGGCGAAGCGCGTTGTACAGCAGCACCTTATCGTATGGATGGGATGACGCGTCAAGATAATACCCGAGTGAGTTGGCCCCTCTTCCGGGCGAAGCCGATTTGATCGTCCTGGCGTGTTCGAACAGGCCCGTCGCGGTCGATTTAAGCGATGAATAACCCTTGCGGAGGAATTCCATGTCACGGGAATGGATGAAACAGTCGGCGAACGCGGAAAGGAGGTACGAGGCGCCGATCGCCCGTTCGAAGGACCCTTCCGCCTCCCCGCCGAACATGGGCATCAGTGAGCGCAGCATGCCTTCGGCCTCGGAGTGATAGCCCATCCTGTCGCACGCGCACACCATAAGGCACGAGCGCCTCATGGCCGCGATATCCTCCGGGTTGCGCGGCCTTTGCGATTCCCTGTTGAGCGAGTTCAGAAGGCACAGCTTCGTGGCGTAGAGCCATTTGACGACAGGGTCGTCGGGGAACGCAAGGTTTAACCCGCTTTTAATCCTTATTCCGGCAAATTCGATGAATTCGGCCGCAGCCCGCGTGAAGTTGACGCGCGAGGCCGTTATGGGGTTTCCGCGCGAAAGATTGATCCGTATATGGATGCGCCGCGACCCCTTCTCCAGGGCGTAGCCGAGCGCGAGGGTGGCCATACCGAACTCGCATGAGGACCTTAGCATATCCCGCGCGCCGGGAGCCGGGACTATATCCCCGGAAACGCCATTCCCGGTGGCGATAAAATCGGGCCGGGTCTCGAGCGCCGCCCTTTCCACGCCGTCGATTTTCACCGTCCGCGCGTCCCTGCGATATTCGATCTCACGCATGGTGCCTATCGAGAGCGGATCGTACGGCCGGAACACCACGAGGAGCTTCGCCCCATCCGTTTTCCTGGGGAGGGAACAGTCAAGCGCGACAATGGCCTCGTCCACGCCGGTTCGCGCGCCGAAAACGGTCTGCACAAGGCCGAATTCCTTCTCCCTCCAGGTAGTCCTGGCGATGGAGGTAAGCGGGTCCCTCTCCTGTACCACGCCCGCGGGCGATTCCTGGGCCCGAAAAAGCCTCTGGCCTATGAGTACCCATATCTCCACCGACCAGGCCGCGTACGTCGGCGAGAGCATGCCGGACCGGTCGATTCGAAGCGCGTCGCTCGAAAGCAGGTTTGTAAAATACATCCAATCCCGGCTGGAGTGGTTTGAGAGCAGCGGGGGAAGAATACACCCCCCCGATCTGGACGCGCCGTCCGAAAGCCGGTTGATCCAGTCCGGGTAACGATACGACGGGAAGCGCTGGAAAAGAAGATAATTCCGGATCCCGGCGCCCATGCCCGAGGTCATCGAACCGAATTTTTCTCGATCGATGAAGTCCGGGATATCGCCCGCGAAACCCGCCGCGACGGCCGGACTTCTGGGTTTGTCATGCCTCCGGAAGATCCCTTTTATGTCCATCTGAATGAACGCGGATCAGAAATGCCTGAGCGCCTCTTCCTCCGTTTCGTGCACTTCGAACATATCCATGAGCTCCACGACCTCGAAAATCTTTTTTACCGCGTTGTTCATGTTGCAGAGCTTCAGCTTGCGCTTGGTTTCCTTGAGCACCCTCATGGTGGAGACGAATATCCTCAGGCCGGAGCTGCTCATGTATTCGACCTGCCCCAGGTTGAGGAGCAGATTGCTTTGCGGCTCCTGTTCGATGATCTTGTTGATCTCCTTCTCCACATCGGCCGATACGTGGACATCGAGCTTCCCTTGCAGATATACCACGATAACGTTATCGACTTTTCTGGTTTTTAGGTCCATTTGCTCCTCCCCGATTTATGCCCGGCCGCCGCGTGGGCTATCGGCTGCTCCACGGCAGACCCGGCTTACAACTTATTCTTCGCCCGAACGGGCGGCCTTTCCGGTGATGGCGAGCGCTGCAGCCGTCACCAGGAAAACCGCCAGGAACATGACACCCAGGATGACTGCCAGCGTATGCTGGTAACTAATCCCGTTTTTAATGAGAACCCACGACGCCATTACTGGAAACAGCACTCCGGTAAAATAGACAAGCCCCCTGTATCGAAGCGGGTCGAACAGAGGCAGCACCATGGCCGCGCCGGCGGAGAACACCATCGCGGCGAAACCGCGTGTGATAAAGTACAGGGGCGCCACGAACGCGTCGTACTTGATCTGGTTGAACCAGTCCTCGGCGATCGGAAGGCCCAGAAGGGCGCCGACGAAAAGCGGGGAAAGAAAGAACAGCATTCCGACGGCCATGTACAGGATGCCGCTTGCAAGGACAACCGCCTGCAGGATGTTCGTAAGCTTTGAACGCATCGCCCCTCCCTCCGCTCCATTTTGACACGGTCCCCGCGCCACAAAGTGCGGGGCCACCATTTACACTAAAGCCCGTGCTCCTTCAACAATTTATTCGAGAGCTCGTCTGAAAGTTCCAGTATTTTTTTAAAATTATACACGCCCTCATCCAACTCGATAACCAGGTTTTTCGACGGTATGCCGCCCGGCCTGCCCTCGGGAAGCACGCGTGCCGAATGGTCGAGAAAGCTGTCATAAAACTTAAGAACGCGTTTCTCGCGGAAACGAAGCCTGGCCCGGTTGCGTATGGAGATCGAAATTATCTCGTCCACGTCGGTCCTCAACAGGTCCTCCGGGCGCGCCCTCCTGGCCGGGAATCCGGAGTGATACCTCCCTCCGGCCATTTCGACCGACTCGCAAACCGGGTGCAGCATGAAGGACGCGGCGATACATCCGGCAAGATTCCCGGTACTGAAAAACCGGGCCCCTCCCGTCTCCCCGTCCGTTAGCATGACGGCCGGCAGTGTTCTGAACATCTCTATTCTCGAATCCCCCGCAAGTTCCCTGGCGTAGCGCTCGGCCCCGGCGCTCTTTATGACGAAGCCGTCGGGAAATGTGATATCGATCATCGCGTTTAGGCGCTCCTCGGAGAAAAGGCCCTCCGCCGCCTCCAGAAACGAGTCCTCGTCTTCTTTCAACGCAAAAAGAGCTGCCATTGCGAAGCTCATACCGGAGGAATAGAGGAGGTCCGCGGTCTTCCCCGCACGCTGGAACGCGGCCAGGAAGCCGGCGTAGGCAAGCGAATCGGCAAGCCTGGCCTCGAGCACCATGCCGCGCTTTCGACCGCGGATGAACTCCATGAACCCCGCCCCGCTGTCTCCGTCGGCGCGCGCACGAAGCGTCTCGTGCGCGGGGACGCTTTTATCAATCTCCAGGTCCTCCAGAATAATGCCTCCCTCGAAGGCGCGCGCCGAGCGAGCGTGGAACGCGTTGAGCGTATACAGCACGCGCTGCCCCTCGCGGAGGGAGGAGTCGAGGAGTGAGTGCAACGATCGGCGGTCCCTGGGACGGGTGACTATCGGAAAAAGCACGTCCGAGAGATCGAAGACCCGGTCGCGCAGGGCGTCGTCGCGTCCGGATAGGTCGATGACGATATAGCGGTATTCCCGCGAAAGGGCGAAAAGTATGGGCGAGATGATGTCGGGATTGACCCTCACCTTGGAGCCAAAGGCGATGTTCATGAGGGATAGCCGGTCGCCCACAGGCTCTATCCGCTCGTTGATGAATGAATCGGCCGAAAGTTCCTTCTCGTCCTTCTGGGAAACCGCCGTGGTGATTCTTTTCTCGAAGATATTGAATATGGAATCGCCGGTGTATGACGCGTCCAGTACGATCGTTTTCGCGTCGCGCGCGCAGCACAGCCCCAGAAAGGATGATAGAATCGATTTGCCCGCTCCGTTTTTCGGGCCGAATACCGTAATGACGCGCGCCGCCTTTCCTCCGTATTTCCTGCCGACGGAGGACGGCTCGAAACCCATGGCCCCGACCGCGCGAAGATAGCCGCGCATCGCCTTGTAGGAATTCAGAAAGAAGCGATATAGCTTTTCGACATCGATAACGAAGAGGGATGAATCCACAAGGGCCCTTACCCGCCCTCGGTGGCGGTTCTGGGTGAAGGGGATGTCGCCGAAAAACGACCCCGGCGCCATGCACACGACCTCGCCGCGCCCTGGGGCCTCCATCTCGAAAAGCCCGGCCGCCACGATCCCCAGGGTGTTGTCCTTTCCGGGGTCGAAGAAGCCGCCGCGCTTAACGTTTAGCAGGCGCCCCTCCGCGCGGAGACGGCCGATTTCGGCGTCCCCGCAATGCCGGAAGAGCGGCATGTCGTTCAATATATTGTCGATATAATCCATTCGCCGTTTCGCCTGTCAGGCTTCGACGGACTTGAGCAGCCGGACAAGCTCGGGCTTGCCCAGGAGCTCTATGGGCCTGGTGCCCGCGAATTCGGCCGCGGCCTGCGAATAATCGCCGGTGCTGATAACGATGATGCGCGTGGCGTTGCGCGGCTTCATGCTCTCGTGGATCTTCCGCAGGAGCTTGTCGGTGACCGTGTCGGTGGTGCGCAGGATCCGCACGATACGGTTGCTCATGCGGGTGTTACGCCATTTCCCCTCGGTCTCGGTGGCGAGGATTTCGATCTCCGAATCGTTTATTATCTCTATGTCCATTATCGTAAGGCCCAGGGCCTCCGCCATTTTGCGGCAGGTGTGTTCGAACTGCGCAAGCCCGGCGATCATGAAGTCCTTTACGCGGTCATCCTGCCTGAATTCGGAATACGCGCGCAGCTTCTCCTGTACATCGCGAAAATTCTTGTTTACCGCCGCGATCTGCTCCCAGTTGGCTATCGCCGACTGGAGGTCCCGCACACTCTCCTGGGAGGAGGCCAGGAAGTACCTCAGGTTGAGCTCGGTATCGCTGCCTCGCCTGGCGAACTTCAGGCCTCTTTCGAACTCTATGATGGCCTTGGGGAACATCTCCTTTTCGTGATAGCAGGTGCCCTTGGCCAGGAAGCACTTGACCTTTATATCCTCGTTCTTCTGCGCTGTCTCGAACTCCTTTATGGCCCATTCGTAATCCCCGAGCTGGCGCAGCACCAGGCCGAGGAAGTAGTGGGCCTTGTAGTTCGCCTGATCGAGCTTGATCGCCTCGATGAACATCTGCTTGGCCTCGTTGTGGGAGTTGTTGCGGTAAAGCACCTGCCCCAGGTAGTAATACGACATGTCGTGCCGATTGTTGTTGGAAATGCTCTTCTTGAAGTATATGGCCGCCTTGTCCAGCGCGCCGGCGTCGAAAAAGATCATGCCGAGCCGGTAGAAGTTCTCGAAGTTGTCCGGATCGATCTTGGTGAGTATGAGGTATTCCTTTCTCGCGTCCTCCACGGCGCCCCGCTCCCTGAATATCCTTGCAAGCTTGGAGCGCACATCGACCTCTCTCACCCTGTCATCGAACCGGCCTATTTTGAGCACCTGGCGGTACTCGAGTATGGCGAACTGAAGATTGTTTTCCTTTATATAGGCCTCGGCCAGCAGATAGTGGGCATAGGCGTTGCGGTCGTCTTTCTCGAGGATCTCGTTGAGCTTTTTGATCGCGAGCTTGGTCTGCCCCATCTCGATCATTTTGGCGATTTCCTCGATCTTTCGAGGGAAGACATAGGTGCTGAAGATATAGAGGCCAAAAATGCTGAGCATTATGAAGAAGACAAATATTATTACATAGGTCAGTATCATCGTCCGTATCCATGCCCCGGCTGTATAGGTCGGCTCTCAGGCGTCCCGGCGCCGCTCGCGCAGGAGCCTGTTCTGCTCCTCGAGATCGGCGATCCTGGCAAAGGCATCCATGAGCTCGGCCCTGCTTAGCTGTGAAACGCTTTCCTGCGCCCTGGCCGTTTCCGTCGCGAGCATGAGTTCGCCGCGCGCGTATTCCACGATATTTTCATACATGGAGATAATCTTCTGGGCGTTGTCCAGCTCCATCTCGTTGAGCTTCAGCACGTTTTCGTATCCGCTCACCATCTTGCGGTAATGCTCGAGCTCGCCCCTGAGGCGTTCGATCTCCCTGTTCAGGCCCATAAGGTCATCGCCCATTACCCCCACCCCGCCGTCCTGTTAATAGGTTTCGGCACGAATCCTTTCATTGTTCATCGTTTTAAGCGCCTGCACACGCACGGTTAAGCGTAAAAATTATATTGACAAAAACCGCGCCCCCGCCCCACTATCCCTAAACGTCCGGCGCGTCCGGACGCGCTCCGGGGGCGTAGCTCAGTTGGGAGAGCGCTTGAATGGCATTCAAGAGGTCAGGGGTTCGATTCCCCTCGTCTCCACACCCATCAAATAAAGCCGAAATTTCCAATACTGTCAAGATAATTAACGGCGACCGGCCGGCCGCTCTATCTCATGGATCACCAGGCCGCTTCGAAGCTTCGGTTCGAACCATGTCGACTTCGGCGGCATAAGTCCGCCTTTGTCAGCTACATCGATGAGCTCCCCGATGGCTGTGGGATGCAGCGAGAAAGCCACGGCGAATTCCCCATCCCGCACCAGCCGTTCGAGCTCGCCCGGCCCGCGCAGACCCCCGACGAAGTCGATGCGCGCGTCCTTTCTCGGATCCTGTATGCCCAGAATGGGGCCAAGAACGGTATTCTGTAAAACGGAGACATCGAGCCTCGCAACCACGTCGCCCTGTGGGCTAAACCCCGGAGACAAAAGGAACCAGCGCCCCTTTAAAAACATGCAGAACATCCCCGCTTTGGGGGGCTTACCCGACGCGGCCTCCTCTATCTCATAAAGGCGGCCCAGCTCCGTGAGGAAGGAATCGGCGCTCATGCCGTTGAGATCGCGGACAACCCGGTTATACGGCAGAATCTCCAACTGGTCGTGCGGAAAAACCACGGCCAGGAAGCGGTTGTATTCCTCCTCGCCCGTGTGATTCGGGTTCGCCTTCCGCCGTTCGAGACCGACCTTAACGGCCGAGGCGGCGCGGTGATGCCCGTCGGCTATATAGAGGGGAAGCGGTTCCAGCAGCGCCTTGAAGGAATCGATGAGGCCGCGGTCGCGGACCCGGCGCAGAACGTGCCTTACCCCGTCCGCCGCGATATAATCCACCTCCGGCACGACCTGGAGGGCGCGCTTAAAGAGCGGCTGTCCGCTTCCATCCTCGCGATAGAATGTGAACACCAGCCCGATCTGGGCGCTCAGCCTGTCGAGATGACGCATGCGGTCCCGCTCCTTGTCCTCGCGGGTCAGCTCGTGCTTCTTGATGCGGTCCGACAGGTAGTCGTCGATATCCAGGCAGCCCACCAGCCCGGTCTGCTCGCGCCCGCCCATTACCAGAGTATACAGGTAGAGGCCCGGTTCATCGTCGGGGCGGAGCACACCCTCCTCGATGAAGCGCTCGAAGTTCTCCTGGGCCCTGACGTACACGCTGTCGTCATACAGCGATACGTCCTCGGACAGGTCGATTTCGGGCTTCGATATATGGAAGAAGCTGTGCGGCCGGCCAGCGGCAATAGCTCGCGCCTCCTCCGATGAAACGACATCGTATGGCAGCTCGGCCACCTGGGCCGCAAGCCCGTCCGCAGGGCGCAGGCCCGTAAATTCCCTGATCTTCGCCATGATGCTGGATTCTCCCGATTGAAAGGGCGCTCCGGCCGGATATCCCGTCCCGCCGGGCCGTATTCTATCGCATATTCACGGATAGCCCGGCAATTGTGCCGGAGCGGGGCTTTTTTTCAAGGAATAATTGCCGGACGCGCATCACGCTCGCAGGCGTCTGTAACAAAAATTGGACAGGCTAACCTTAAACAGGAGGCACCAAATCAAGGCCAATCCCTTTTCGAGCGAGGCATAATGGACTACCTGGCCATCATCCTTATCATCGGTTTCGTCATACTCGCGCACGAGGCGGGACACTTCGCCGCAGCGCGCCTTTCCGGAATCCCCATAGCGGTATTTTCCATTGGATTCGGGCCGAAGCTCGGAGCCTTCCGCCGCCGAGGAACCGAATACCGCCTTTCGGCCATACCGCTCGGCGGATACCTGCTTCCTGCCATAGAAGATGAGGCCGAATTTTTCGCCATTCCCGTGACCCGGCGGCTGGTCATGACCCTCGGCGGGCCGATTGCGAACATCCTTACGGCAATCGCGCTTTTTGCGCTTATCAACGCCGCGGCTGGCGGCTTTTCCTTTGCGGGCGTTTTCATAAAGCCCTTTGAGCAGGCGGCCGTTTTGGGCATGCGCATACTGAACGCCCTTGCGGGCCTTTTCGGCGGCGGCGGAGAGCTTTCCGGGATTGTCGGGATTGTGTCACAGGGTACGGCGTTCGTAGGGGGCAGCGCCTCGAGGGCCGCTCAATTCGCGGCGGTACTCAGCCTCAACCTGGCCGTATTCAATCTCCTCCCCCTGCCCGCACTCGATGGTGGAAAGGCGCTGCTCTATCTCCTCGAGAAGGCCCATCCGGCGGCGGCACGCGCGCACCTACCCCTCGCCATTACCGGCTGGGTGCTTATCCTGGGGCTTATGGTTTATACGACCTGGGCGGACCTGGCGCGCATTGCCGCCGGCTGACGATCAGGACTCGAATGAGTCGCCGTGCAAGGTGGTGAAGCGCTCGACCCTGTAGCGCTTCTTTCCGGCCGGAATTAAGACATCCACCTCTTCGCCGACCCCCCTGTTCTGAAGCGCCATCCCGACCGGAGACGAGAGCGATATCCTGCCCTCGGCCGGCTTGACCTCGTTCGGCGATACGAAGGTGAACTGGATGAGCTCCTCCGATTCGAGGTCCAGCACGGTGACGGTCGATCCGAAGCCTATGCGGTCCCTGGCGATATCGGACACGCTCAGGTTGCTTAGCTGGCTGAGCTGGCTGCTTAGCTGGGTTATGCGCGCGCTGAGAAAGGACTGGCGCTCCTTGGCGGCATGATATTCGGCGTTCTCCTTTAGATCGCCGTAAGAACGCGCCTCCGCGATCTTTTTGGGAAGCTCGACCTTGAACTCGTACTTGAGCTGTTCGATCTCCTCTTTTATCGAACGCTTCTTCAATTCGATGTCATCACTCATTACGCCGCTCCTTTCCCGTGATGGCCTTCAATCCGACGATTGTTCAGTTCCAGCGGGATTAAATCCAGCCTTTTTTAACCGGCTCCCCGGCCAGTTCGCCAGTTCCAAGTACGCGGATCATGACCGGCCGCGACGCCTTCCTGACCGAAATCGTCGAGGAAAACGCCTTAATTATGCCGAATGAAAGGGCAAAGGCCCCGACGCCGAACAGGACCGCCCCCGCGTCCGCCTCCATCCCAAAGCGGGGGGCGAAGGCCGCGCCGGCGGTTATTCCGCAAACGAGCAGGGCCACGGGCATGGCATAAAGCAGGAGGCTCATCCCCGCCACCACGCGGGCGGAGATGGAAAACTCGACCATGTCGCCGGGTTTTGCGCCCGCTCCGTTGGCCATCCACAGGCGGCGCTTTTGTTCGCCGGCCATAAGGGCGCAGGAGCCTCGCGAGGCGCACGAGGCGCATCCTCCGCCCGCGTCCGCCTCCACCAGCGCCATTCCATCCTTCAACTCAACCACAATTCCGCGTTCCGTTTCCATAAAGCATCCCCGCAGCCATTTCAGACGTGCGACAGGAACTCGCTCACGAATCCGGGGGTCGGGTTCTCGCGAATCTCCCCCGGCCCTCCCTCCTGCTCGATCCTGCCTTCATTTATAATAACGATTCGAGTCGCCATTTCAAAGGCCTCGCGCTGGTCGTGCGTAACGTAGAGAATGGTGATGCCAAGCGAGCGGTGCAGATCGCGTATCTCGCGGCGCATCTCGGCGCGAAGCCTGGCGTCCAGGTTCGATAGCGGTTCGTCGAGAAGGAGCACTGGCGGCTCCATCACCAGGCCCCTGGCCAGCGCCGCGCGCTGCTGCTGGCCTCCCGAGAGCTGATGCGGATAACGGTCCGTAAGCCCCTCCATGTGCACGAGGGCGAGCGTCTTCATCACCCTTTCCCTCCGTTCGGGGCGCGCCATGCCCCGTACTTTAAGCGGGTACTCGACGTTCTCGAATACGTTCATGTGCGGCCATACCGCGTACGACTGGAACACCATTCCGAAGCGCCGTTTTTCGGGGGGGATGTTGACGCCCGGCCCGTAAAGCGTCGTATTGCCCAGGACGATCTGGCCCGAGGAGGGCGTTTCGAGGCCCGCGATAAGCCTTAAAAGCGTCGTCTTTCCGCAGCCGCTCGGCCCCAGGAGCGAGACGAAGGCCCCGTTCGTCACGAGCATGTCCATGGGCATTAGCACGTCTTTTCCGCCGAAGCGCTTGGAAACCCCCATTAGGCGCAGGTCGCTCATCATCTTCCCTCCAGTATCTCCTCGGCCCTGCGGCCCCGCATGAAGAAGGCCCCGACAAGCGCCGCGCTGAGGAGAATCCACGCAAGCGCCGCGGCCGACGGCTGGTCGGCGTACTCCTGAAGCTGAAACAGCACCGTGCCCAGAGTCGCTCCGCCCGGACCGGTCAGGAGCACGCTCATGGTAAGCTCCGTGAACATCGGAAGCGCCGTAAGAAACCAGGCCGCAAGAACCGTGCGGGAGAGCAGCGGAAACCAGATGGTGCGAAGAAGGATAAAGGTCGTAGCGCCGCTCACCACAGCCGCCTCCTCGAGCGAGGGATCCACCTGCCGGTATGCCGCCGTGAGCATGCGCGCGCTCACCGCGCAGTACTTGACCGCGTAGGCGAGCGCAATCCACACAAGCGGCGAGTCGAGCGAGAGGCCGACACGCCCCAGGGCCGCGGAGACCCAGGTGGCGGCGAAGATAAGCAGGATCGCGATTACCGTCCCGGGGGTCGAGAAGGGAACTCCCATGGACTCGACGAGCCGGGCCGCCAGGCGGCTCCCGCGGCGCACGGCGGCGAAGGCCAGAACAAAGCCGGAGCCGACAACGAAGGTCGCCACGGGCAGCGAGAGCGCAAGCGAATTTACGAGCGCCTCGCGGAACTCCGGAAGGTTAAGCACATACTCCAAATTGCGCAGGGTCCATTCGGACGGGGAGTAGCTTCCGGCCACAGGAGCGAGTGCGGAAAAGGCAAGGGCCCCCCAGGGAAGCGCAACGACGAGCGCAAAGACGGCCCAGGCCGCGGCGGTCACCGGAACACGGGCGCCGCTTAGGCGCACCAGGCCGGGGCGCGATACGCGTGAACCGGTTATAGCTCCGCCCCGGCGGCGCTGGAGGCCCACCAGGCGGTTGGAGAGAGCGAGCACCAGCATGGCCATTACGAGAAGCAGAAGGGAAAGCCTTAAACCCGACCAGATTCCCGCCATGCCCCCCAGCTTGAACTGGGAATAGATGAGGGTTGTCAGCACGAACTGGCGCACCGGCATTCCGAGCATCGCGGGAACGCCGAATGACGACAGCGTATAGAGGAATGAAAGGCACATGCCGTTTACCAGGGGCGGCCATAAGAGCGGAAAGCTCACGTCACGAAAGACGCGCCAGGGGCCGGCCCCGCTGGTCCTTGCCGCCTCCTCGAGCGATGGGTCCATGCGCTCGAACCCGGCCTTTAGTTCCAGGTACGGAAAGGCGAAGGCCACGGTGCTCTCCACCAGGACCATTCCATGAAATCCGTATATCCCGCCTTCGGGAAAAAGCTCCCTGATGGCGCCGACGGCCGGGTTGCCGAGCACGATCCAGGCCATCCCGAGGAGATAGGCCGGTATGGCGTAGGGCATCGAAAAAAGTCCGGCAAGGGCGCGGCTCCCGCCGACGTCCGAGCGCGTGACGAGCCAGGCCGCCAGGCAGCCGGTTGCGCCGGAGACCAGCGCCACGACCAGGCTTAGCGAGAGCGAACGCGCCAGCGCCTCTATCACCGCGGAATTGGAAACCCCGTCAGCGAACATATCAACGAAGAACGGTCTCGGAAAATTTGGATTTAATCACCGCGCGCTCCGCGAACATCTGGGCCAGAATCCCGGCGGACCAGGGCATCATGCTCTTTTTTAGCTCTGCGTATGGAAGCGAGTGCTCGGGCGATGGGGCCGATTCGATGAGCGAATACATCGAGCCCCTTACGATGGCCCGCTGGGCCTCATCGGAAAAAAACCAGTCGTAGGCCTTTTTGGCAAGCTCGGGATTCCGGGTATCGCGGAGTATCGCGATCGGGCTAAGCACCGGAATGGTCCCGTCGGTGGGATAGACCGGCCGCACGGGCGAGCCCTTGTCCCAGGCCTTAAGGACGTTTTCCAGGAGAACGATGCCCACCGGCCGCTCCCGGGTCTCCATGCGGGTGATGACCGAGCTGTTGCCGCCCGCGGCGATGATGTCGTTCGCCCTCAGCTGCTCGAAATAGTCCCAGCCGAAGCGGCTCTGAAGAAGGGCCACCGCGGTAAAGCTGGAGCCGGATTCCAGCGGGTTCGGCATGGAGATGAGCCGTTTAAAGCGCGGGTCGGCGAGGTCTTTCCAGCTTCTGGGCGGCCCGGAATTGTCCGTAAAATAGCGCGGGTTGTATCCTATCACCATCACCGGCAGCCGCACACCGGCATAGGCGCCGTCGGGATCGACATAGATGTCCGGGATGCCCCTGGCGGCCTCGCTTTTATAGGGGAGCAGGCATCCCTGGTCCTTCAGCTCGTAATACCAGAACGGGTCGCTGGTCAGGACCAGATCGGCGCGTGAGGCCCCCGCCGCGAGCTCCGCGTTCACCTTGCTCGCAATATTCTCGCTTCCGCTCTGAAACCACATCACCTCGACATCCGGCGGCATGGCCTTCGAGAGCGGCTCGCGCATTGTTTCTATGACCTCTTTATAAATGCTCGTGTAAATCCATACCTTTTTTTTGCCGGAACAGGACGGCGTAAAAAAAAGCAATGACAGTAAGAGGAGGACCGCCGCCACCGGAAACAGGGTGTTCGAGGCCGGGCTGCCGGAGAAAGGGCGGCCTGTAGGGTTAAGCGAAGAGCCGCCAGATCGCGATTCAGAATTTTTCATATCAGTCACTCGTTGATAAAATTAGAGCTGCCGGATCACCGGACAACAAAGCCTGGTTCCCCCTCAGCGGCCGGAAGTTAACGGCCCCGAGACTTCGGCCGGATGACGCCTGCGTAAAAAATGGGATATGGACCGTCATTTCGAGTTTAAGCGGAGTGTCGCTTTAAAATCAAGAATATTAAGAGCTTCCATTGCATATCTATTTACCCCCACAACGCCTCCCGAAGCCCCGAGGCGCGCCGGACAGGGGTCTCCACCGCCTGCACGAAAATCTCCGGAGGTGACCACACCTCAACCGAAGCCCGTGCCCGCGTCACCCCTGTATATACCAGCTCCCTCGTAAGAACGGGCGAATATATTTCCGGCAGCACCAGCACCACCCGGTCGAACTCCGAACCCTGGCTTTTGTGCACCGTCATGGCGTAGACCGTTTCGTGCTCCGGGAGCAGGCGCGGCATGACGGAGCGAGCGCCTGCGGCCGGGTCCGGAAAATAGGCCACCGGCCCGTCCTTGCCGTCAAGCACCATGCCCATGTCCCCGTTGTACAGGCCGAGCGAATAATCGTTTCGCATCACCATAATAGGCCGGCCGGGATACCAGCGCCTGTTGGGATTGATTAGCCCCTGCCGGCGGAGCATGCGCTCGGCCGCCTCGTTGATCCCGGAAACGCCGAGCGGCCCCCGCCTGAGCGCGCAGAGGAACGCAGCCACGCCCATTCTTTCAAAGGCCTCTATGGGCCCTTCGGCCGAGACGGTGGAGGCGAGATGGGAAAGCATAGATTCGAGGAGCGCGGGTCGTACCGTTTCGGCCCTCACCTCCTCCCGAATGCCGACCTCTTCTCCTCCTTCGCGCAGTATGCCAAGCGCCTCTCGGCCCGATCCTTTGCGTATGGCGGCGGCAAGGGCCCCTATGCCTCCCGATTCATCGAAGCGATAGCTCTTCTTTAAGATGACTATGGAATCGGCTATCGGCCTTGCGTCCGAAAGCGACGGCGGCCTGAAGCCGGCCGGGCCCGACACGAGCCTCGCGAATTCTTCCGAATAGTGGTTGGCGACGGCGGCGCCGCAGATATCGCCGAGCACGGCCCCCGCCTCAACCGACGAAAGCTGGTCGCGGTCTCCAAGGAGTATTAGACGACATTCGGGCGAGAGCGCGTCAACGAGCTTGGCCACAAGCGGAAGGTCCGCCATGGAGGACTCGTCGACCACTACGACGTCAAAGGGAATCGGATTGTCCGCGTTATGCCTGAAATAGGGGGAGCCGGGAAGGCTCCCCAGAAGCCTGTGGAGCGTCTGGGCCGAGGTCGGCACGCTTTCACGCGCCTCAGGCGAGCAGAGAAGCTTATGTAGAGCGCCGCTTACCGCCTCCTGCAGCCGGACCGCAGCCTTGCCCGTAGGCGCCGCCAGGGCCGCCCGCATGCGTACTCCGCGGGCGAGCGCCTGCTCCGCCAATAACGCGAGCACTTTGACCACGGTCGACGTCTTGCCCGTGCCCGGCCCGCCGGAGATCACGCAAAGCGACTTCATCACAGCGACCGCCGCGGCGAGGCGCTGAAGGTCCGGCTCCTTCGAGCTCTGCGCCCCGAACATCCTGCCGATGCCCTCGGCGAGGAGCTCGGGAGAATAGTCGCTTCTCTGGCCTTTAGCCATCCTGTTCAGATTGCGGGCAAGGTCCGATTCGTATTTCCAATAACGGTACAGGTATAGCCTTCCGGCCCCGTCGAGTACGAGCGGGCGGTATTTTCCGGGCTCGCCCACAACCTTCGTTTTTCGAAGCTCATCCATCCAGGGCCCGACGGAGGCAGGAATTTTAACCCCGGGCAGATCCGAAAGCTCTCCTCGCACCAGAGAGGGCAGGTCTAAGCATACGTCGCCGCCCGCCGTTCTGCCCGCCACGAGGGACGCGGCAAGCTTGAGCTCGGGGCTTTCCCCGCCCTCCAGGCGGCACATGAGGCGCGCGAATGCGGTGTCGAAGGGGCTTAAGCTCATGGCCCGGCATCCCCCGTGTCAAAATATCGGCCGAGCGATTCTATAAGCCTCTCCTCCGGAAGATCGAAAAAGACGCCGGGACACGACTCGTCTTTCGGGTCCATGCCGCGAACGAAAAGATAATACACGCCGCCGAAATGCTTGCCGTATTCATAATCCCTTATGCGCAATTTCAAATGACGATGCAGAGCGACCGAGTAGAGATGATACTGAAGCGTGTACCTGTGCCGAAGCATCTCTTCTGCTATCCTGTCGGCGGAGTAATCGGACGGCGAGTCTCCTAAGTGATTGGATTTCCAGTCGAGCAGATAGTACCTGCCGTCGCCGACGAAGACCATGTCGATAAAGCCCCGTAGAAAGCCGCCCACCGGCTGAAAGCCGAGGTGCGCGATCGAATCGGCAAAGTCCGAAACAGGCCCTCCTCTTCCGGCCCCGGCAAACGCGGCGGAAAGCCCCTCCGGCGTGACGAGGGCGATCGGCAGGGTGAACTCGAGTTCGTGCAGCCTTTCCTCAGGGCTCAGCCCTGCGAGGGGTCGGGGCTGCCGCTCCGTGTTGTCCGAAAGTCCTGTGCCGAGTACGGAGGAGACCATCTCCAATAGGGCCCCCGCCCAATCGCTTTCGAACCCGTAGAGACGGAGCTTTTCCTTTATCAGCCCCTCCACATCCCCCGACATAGAGAAATCTATCTCTTCGAAAATCGCGTGAATGCAGCTACCCGCCGCCGCTCCTCGCGGGAAAGTGAAGATGTTACGCGTCGCCGTCTCAGGTTGGCCGGCCGCGGGCGCATATTCGAAATCGTAGTCGCGTTCGAGGGGGGAGCCCTCCGAAAGCGCACTGAAGCTCGTTACGCGCCGTCCCGGGGCTATGCTCCCCGTAAACGATCTGTAACTGAGTGAGGCCGGCTTCTTGCCTGGAGTCTTATAGTTGCCCGGCGCTTCCACCGGTATTTTGGAAAGCTCTATGGCCCCGCCGGACTTTTGGGCAAGCGACTCGAGCTGCTTCAGCATGCTTTCTTCTTCGAGATTTTTGACATAAGCCTCGAGCTTCGCCGCCACACCCGCGTCTCCGAGATCGCCGGGATTATGAAAGAGGTAGGCAGGCGCCGAGCTAAAACTTTTATTGATACGGCCCCAGGCGAGGTAGCAGCGCCTTTTGGCCCTGGTAAGGGCCACATAGAAAAGGCGCAGGTCCTCGGCCAGGCGCTCACGCGAGGCCGCGTTAAACGCTTCGTCGGTATCCTCTTCCCCGCCTCCAAGGCGAAAGACGGGGCGGTTTTCGCATGAGGGATCGTGGTAAATAAAGGGCTCATCCACTTCGCGCGTATCCCAGGGATAGGGGCAGAACACTATCTCGAACTGAAGCCCCTTGCTTTTATGAATCGTTATCAGAGTTACCGCCTTCTCGTCAGTCTCGAGGCGCAGCTCGTGCTCTTCGTTGCCTATCGTTTCTTTCGGTTCCGCTATCGCCCTGTTCAGCCATTTGACGAGGCCCTCCATCCCCAGGCCCTCTTCCCGTTCGGCCCGGTGCACGAGTTCCGCCAGGTGCTGAAGGTTCGTCATCATCCGCTCCCCGTCGGGCCTTCGGAGCAGTCGGCCGCGCACGCCCTCGGCGCGAAGAAGGCCGCTATACATGCGGATAAAGCCGCTTCGCGCCCAGGTTTCTCGATAGTCGAAGAAGCGCCCGACCAGCGCCTCCCATTCGTCTCCGCCCGAGATTAGCCGCGCTATGTCGTCGCCGCTTTTCCCCATTATATCGGTGGCAAGGGCGGCCCTTAGAAGCCGGCCATCGGCCGGGTTGTCGACGGCACGAAGCAGTCGCAGGAGCTCGACTGCCTCGTTAGACGCAAATACGCTCTCGGAACCGTAGAGCACCGAAGGCACGCCCAATATCCGCAGAGCCGCCTGCATCTCACGGGCCTGCAGGCCCGTGCGCACCAGTACGGCGATATCGCCCGGCTCACACTTTTCTTCGGATATCAGGCGCACGATCTCGGCGGAAACGGCATTCATCACTATCCGGCCCGCTTCCGCTTTGCTCATCGGTTTGTTGCCGGCCGAATCGGGGAGCTGCGGGACAAACCAGAGCTTCATCTTCGGCGAAGGTCCGCTCTCGCCCCGGGCGCTTTCCGAATCGCCCCTGTTTTTTTTGTCCGCGGCGGCACTGACGCGGGTGAAGCCTATCTGGGGAAACACAAAGGGCCTGTCCACGTTGGAGAAAATCGTGTTGACCGCCTCGACCAGCTCGGGCTCCGAGCGGTAGTTGACGTCCATTGTAGATTTTGTCCCGGCCGAAGCTGCGGCCTTCATGTATGCGAAGATGTCGGCTCCCCGGAAACCGTAAATGGCCTGCTTGGGGTCGCCTATCAGATAGAGGAGGGATTCGCCGCCGCCGAAAATTGTGGTAAAGATGGAATACTGAATCGGGTCCGTGTCCTGGAATTCGTCGATGAGCGCGGCGGCGTATCGGCGGCGCACCGAGCGGGCAAGAGCCGAATCGCTTCCTGCGGCGAGTGCCCTGTGTGTGTCGACCAGAAGGTCGTTGAAAGAACGGACCGCCAACCGCTCCTTGCGGCGCCTCATCTCTTCCGAGGCATACGCAAAAAACTCCCTCTGCAGCCGAAGCAGGCAGCCGGCAAAGACGCCGATTGCGCGTTCGTGGCACTCGAGGAACTCACCGATTTTCGTGAAAATCTCGGGGATGTCGGCGCTCTTACCCCTGTTGAACTTGTTCGATATGGAGGAAGCCTTGAGTTTTTTAATATCCTTAAACACAGGGAGCGGCTCCCCCTGGCCCGCATAGGCGTCCATATTCTCGAGCAATCGGGTAATGATTTTACTGGAATAAGAGACTCCATTGAGTACACCTTCATTTCTGCAATGACAAAGAAAATCTTCGGCTTCGGCCTTCGCCTCCATCCATGCTTCGTTAATTTCCCTGTATTTCTCATAGAGCCGGTCGGCGGCTTCGAGCACCTCTTTATCGTCCGCGCCGCCCTCCCCGCCTTTCAGTATATAGCCGGGATCGAGCGGCCTCTTTTTGACCAGAGACGCCAGCGATTCGGGCGAAAGCTTTTCGTCAAGAGAGTACCGGACGAATGGGAGAGGCGCCTCGTAGAAGTTCTTACGATAGTAGTCCTCGGAAATCTCTGCGAGGAGCCGTTCGTCCCCCGCTATGAACTCGGCTTCGAAAAGAGCGCCGCTTTCGAAGGCGTTCTCGAGCAGGGCCCTCTGGCAGAAGGAGTGTATGGTGAAGATGGAGGCCTCGTCGAAGTTTCGTATGGCGCGGGATAGCCGCTCCCGCGCGTCCGGGTCCTTACTGAATTTTTCTCCGAGAGCTATTTGAAGAGGGTCTTCGGCGTATTTAGAGCGAAGGCCGAGGAGCTCTCTGGAGCATCCGTCTCCCGAAGGGTTGTCCATCAACGAAAGGGTGGCTCGAAGCCGACCGCGCAATTGCTCTCTAAGCTCGCCCGTTGCCGCGACCGTAAAGGTGACCACCAGTATGTTTTCCACTTCGAGCCTCTTCTCGATGATGAGGCGCAGATAGAGCCCGCTTATGGCATAGGTTTTGCCCGTGCCGGCGCTCGCCTCTATGAGGACCGTCCCCGAGAGAGGGCTCTTGCCTATGTCGAAACGCCGCGCGGCCTTCATGCTTTCTCCTGATATTTTATTACGGGTCCGTACACCGCACGAGAAAGCTCGATAAATTGTTCGCGGACAGCTCCCGGAGCGAAGGGATCCAACTTGTGATAGCAGCGTTCGATATACAGGTCCGCACCATCAGGCCTGCTTTTTTTATAATTTACATATTCCCCGGCCGCTTTATCAATGGCCTTATCGGCCGAGCGGTTTTTGCCGTACTCCTCCGCAAAAGCGAACGAGGATTTAGGAAAGAAAGGAACAAGGGACCGGCGGCCCTTTAGATATATCTTTAGAAGCTCGCCTAAATGCTTTCTGCACTCTCCCGAGTCGCTCATCTTATAGATTTCATGGCCAGTTTTATTATCCGCCCCTATAAGATAAGCTACGGGCTTCTCTTCTGTCCCGGCGGCGCAAACAGCGGCCGAGTATTCAATCCACGTACTCAGCCTGTCGATCTCCCTGATATTCCCCGGCCGGTAGCGGACCAATCCTCCGGGGAAGACCCCGTCTATGCGGCCGGCTATCGTATAACCGTCCACCTCAATCCGTATGTCGAGCGGAGAAAGCTTTGCTCCATTTTGTATCCTTTTGATCTCGGCCGCAAACGAGTCTATTGCCGAAACCAATTCCTTAAAGGCCATCTCGCCGGGAGCGCCGTGGGGAAGCCGCCCCTCCGCACGAAGCGTCCGGTAGATGACCTGTCGCTCCCTTCCTTCAAGCATCGCCTCGAGCAGGCGGCTTTTAATTAGATAGGAGTCCAGGGTTCCAATAGAAAATATCTCCGTGTCGTTTAAAGCCTCGGCAGGCAGATCCAACTTTATTTTCAGGGTTTGGTTAAGAAAGTAGCGCGCGGGGTTTCTAAAAAAGGATATTAGGTCCTCGAGTCTTATCAGATCATCCTCTAAATTTACGGCCCCGGCCTCTCCGGTCATAAACGGCTTATACTCCTCGACGGCTTCGCCGAAGCTTCCGGCCGCCGCGCACAGCTCCGACGCGTAGCTGTACAGTTTGGAGTCTCCCGAAAAATAGGCCGGGCTGAAGGCCTGGAGCCTGTGGACCGTGAGCAAGAGCGACCTTAGCGATTCATTGTCCGGAGCCCTGTAGGCCTGTTCGATGTAATCGAGGAGTTCGCTCACCAGTACCGAAGGCGGCATGGGCTTGTTGTCGGTAATATTCTGGCCCACATAGCTTATAAAAAGCCTGTCGCGCGCGGAGATGAGGGCTTCGAGGAAAATGTACCTGTCGTCGTTTCTGCGCGATCGGTCGCCGGGCCTGTATTCCTTTTTCATAAGATTGAATCCCGCCTCGATGTCCCTGCGGGGATAACTGCCGTCGTTCATGCCCACCATGCAGATTACACGAAATGGGATGCTCCGCATGGGAAGCATGGCGCAGAAGGTCACGCCGCCCGACAGAAAGACGCCATGGGCCCTCTCCTCGCGGACGGCGTCCTCCAACCAGGAGCGCATAACGGGGAATCCCATGGTTCCGGAAAAGCCGGCCGCCCCCGCCTCTCTGGCGAGACGAGAGACCGTCCCGCGAAGCGAAGTAAGCTCGTCCGCCTGCTCATCGCCCTCGAAAAAGCGTTCGATAAGCGACAGGAGATGCTCGGCCCAATCGAGCGGGGTCCTGGGCCCGGAGAGGGAGCGGGAGGCCTCGAAGAGGGCTTCGAGGAGGTCGACGAACCTTCCCAGCACCGCCGTATAGGACCCCTCTATCATATCGTAAGGGAGTATTCCCTCAAAGAGGCCCTCACCCTCGAGGCACATGGCGCTTCCGAGAAGCATGCGGTCCATGCCGTGGCGCCAGGTGTTCTCTTCGGTGGCGGGGAGCCGTTCGGGAAGCTCCGCACGGTGCTCGGCGTCTATCCCCCAGCGGATGGAGGTGCCGTCCACCCAGTTGCGTATCAAATCGCGGTCCGACGGCCCGAGGTCAAAGCGAGAAAGCACCCGGTCGCATTCCATTATGTCCAGCACCTGTGAGGCCGTAAACCTCCCGCCGCACAGGTCCAGGATGGCGAAAAAGGCGCGCCCCGACGCGCTCCCCTCGGAAAGACTTCGGTCCGCTATGGAATAGGGTATGCGCGGCTCGTCGTCCCCTGATGCTCCGAAAACGGCCTCGAAGAGGGGCCCGTAGATTTCGATGTCGGGCGTCATCACCACGACATCGTGGGGTTTGACGTCCGAAACCCCGTCGAACAGGTCGAGTAGATAGTTGCGAAGCACCTCCACCTCCCGCATGGGGCTGTGGCAAGAGTGAATGCTTATGGAAAGATCGCCGGGTTCAATGGCGCGCCTCGCTCCGTCTCCGCGGTCGGCAAGCTCGAGTATGTCCTCCTGTACCATTCCGAGGAGCGTTTTGGCGGATGGGCATTCTTTCGGGAAATCGTCGATAAAATCAACGGACTCGTCGGCCTCCAGAAGCACGCTGAATAAAAAGTCGCGCCCAACCCTCCCCATGGAGGCCAGAAGCGGGTTCCCCCTGTCCAGGTGGGCGAGCTCCTGGGAGGACCCGGGCTTCATCCTTCGCGTTATTCGCGACTGTTCCTTCTCCGACAGGATGTCGCCCCAGTAGTACCTGGAAGGATCGAGCACGTAGAAATCCACGTCTATATGACGAGACAGTGCGTAAAGCAAGCGCACATAGAGGGGCGGAAGCGTGGCGATGCCGAATAGCGATATCCGTGAAGGAAGGCCCGCCGGGCGCTTTTGGGATGGAGTATTGATTTCTTTAAAAAAGCGCGAGGCGAGAGCCGCCTGATGCGCCGCTTCGCCTCCGGCCGCGAGCCTTCGCCACAGGTCCGCCTGCCAGAGCTCATCACCCGCCTCTTTTGGGTCCCGCCCCGCCTCCCAATCGAGCACCATTTCGGGGCGGTGCACGACGTACTGGTCGAAGATGCCGGCGATACGAACGGAGAGCTGTCGAAGCTTGAGTTCGTTTTTTATGTTCCCCATGTAGGCGGCGAGCGGGGCGTATTCCTTAAGTCCAAGGCATTCCGGAAGGAGCGAGTAAACGCGCCACGACAGGACTTCCCGATTTAATTTTGCGAGGCGCGCCCCTCCGCTAAAGGCTTCGAATATCCGTTCGACCATGGCCGTGGGGAAAAGGTACTCGTAGTTGGCCCATACTCTTAGCCTCTGGGACATCTGCTGGGAGATCCAGCGCCCCATGCCCACGCTCATTACGACCAGGGTCTCCTTTTCGAGCGGAGCCGGAGGCGACAGGACCACCCTTCCGGCCAATCGGTCTGCAAGGCGCTCGAGCCTGTTGGATGTGTAAACGTTAAATGCCATCAGGTTCCCACTCGCAAAGCCCGCATATCAGCGGTTGATCTCGAACAACAGGCCCTCTATGAAGCGACCCACCCCCGATGCGTCGTCGCGCGTAAAGCACGGCAGGTCTTTGGAAAGGAGCCTGTCGCTTACCACCGCCACGATGTTACCGATTTCGCCGGCAAAAAGCGGCGGCTCGGCCGAATCGCCCACAACCTCGATCTTGAAGACATCGGCCTCCTTGTCACCCTCTATCAGCACGATATCGTATCCGGAAAAAAACCTCAGGGCCACCTCCACGGAGCCTGTCGGCCGATCGAGCCGTTCCACAAGGGCGCACTCCCGGTCGTTGGTGATGGCCACTCCGGGACATCCGGCCTCGCGGTACCGCCATGTGTCCTTGCCGGGCCGGTCCATATCGAAGTCATGCCGCAGGTGTTTAATTATTGCTATTTTACGGTCCCTTTCGTTGAAATGGCCTATGAGCTTTTCGATTAGGGTGGTTTTGCCGGACCCCGACCTGCCCACGATCGATAGGATGAATGGCATACTGTTCTCCCCTGAGGCAACGGAACCCCGGACGCGCGAAGGCGTCCGGGGACATAATTATACTACAGTCCCATCCGGACCTGTCAAGCGAATATGACGCCCCTGTTAGACTCGATCAACGCCTTCATCATAGCCGGCGGCAGAAGCCGGCGGTTCGGCCGGGACAAGGCCCTCTTTCCGGTTGACGGAGTCCCGCTGATACAGCGGGTGCTTTCGGTGCTGGGGGAGATTTTCGAGGAGATCTCCATCATCGCCGACGACTACGGGCGTTTTTCGGACCTAGGCGTCCCCTGCCATGCCGACATGGTAAAGGGATGGGGGCCCCTCGGCGGAATCCATACGGCCCTTCATCACGCGCGCCCGGGGGGGTGCTTCATAGCGGCGTGCGACATGCCCTTTCTTTCCGCACAGCTTATCCGCGCCATGGCGGACCTCTCCGCCGGTAGCGACGTCGTAATTCCCTTTCTGAACGGCAATTACGAGGCCCTGCACGCATTCTACTCGACTAACTGCGTTGGGCCTGTGGACCGCTGTATTGAGCGGGGCGAGCGCCGGGTGATAAGCTTCTTCGATGAGGTGACGGTAAGACGCGTGGAGAGCGCCTGGATAAGGGAAATCGCCGACCCGGCGCGCGTATTCATCAACATCAACTACCTGGAGGACCTGGAAAAGTTTTAATTGACGCCGCCCGGCGGTACTGTTAGGCTCGTTTTACAGACCCAAAGAACGCAAAGACGGAGGAGCCATGGCGGGGGCAGAGATACGAGTCGGCGAAAAGATCAAAGAGCTCAGGGAATCGCAGGGCCTGTCCCTCAAGGACGTCGCGGACCGCACAGGCTTTTCGACCGCTTATCTTTCCCAGCTCGAAAATCATCTCATCTCCCCCCCCTTAGGCGCGATAACGACCATAGCGCGCGCCCTTAATATCGAAATCGGAAGGCTCTTCAACCAGGTCGGCAAATCGCCCTTCACCATCGTGCGGCGCGACGAGCGGACCCCCACCTCGCGCGTGGCCTCCAAGGAGGGCGTGCGCTATGGCTATTCGTACGAGTCGCTTGCTCCCGACAAGATCAACCGCCACATGGAGCCGTTCATCGTAACCCTCGAGCCGGTCGATAAAAAGGGCGGGGCCTACAGCCACGAGGGTGAGGAATTCCTGATGGTGATGGAGGGCCGGGTGGAGATACAGCTCGGTGAATATACCGATGTGCTGGAACCGGGCGATACGATCTATTATGACTCCACCACCCCGCACCGGGTATCCTGCGTGGGGGACGCTCCAGCAAGGATTCTCGCGGTGATTTACGCGGAGCGGCACGCCTGAGACGGTATCCTCGCCCAAAAACCGCATGCGTGGCTCCGAGGTGGATTTTTGGCGCTCGATAAAGCGGATGACTCAGTGGTTGTTTTTTTTGTTTTTGAGCTATAATTGTATTCCGGTGGCGCACTCAGGCGATCACCCGGAAAAGCGACGCGTAGCGGCGTCCCGATTCCGAACCGGCTTCGGCCCGCGTCCGTCGGGCGTGGCCGCAATAAAATGCTTTACACCATACGGAAGGCCCTTAATGCTATTCACGGCTTTGAATCCATCACGCGGCAGATAATCCAACCATGAAAATTACCGATCATTCGTGCTCCCAGCACGGCATCCGACCAGAGGATGAGTGCGGGATTTTCGGCATTTACGGCACCGAACACGCGGCCAATCTTACCTATCTCGGCCTGTACGCCCTGCAGCACAGGGGGCAGGAATCCGCGGGCATAGCCTCGAGCGATGAGCACCACATATTCCGCTATGCCGCGATGGGCAAGGTGGTCGACATCTTCCGAGAGGAGCACATCGAGAGCCTTCAGGGCCATATGGCGATAGGCCACAACCGCTACTCGACCTCCGGCAGCTCCTTCCTCCGCAACGCGCAGCCCTTCCGCGCCGATTCCGTCCTGGGGCCCATAGTCCTTTCCCATAACGGGAACCTTGTGAACGCAAGCACGCTCCGGTTCGCGCTGGAACGCGACGGCTCGATCTTCCAGACATCCATTGACACCGAGGTCATAGTCCACCTTATGGCCCGCTCCAGGAGCGGCGATTTTCTCGAGGCGCTAATCCAGGCGCTGCGCCAGATAAAGGGGGCCTACTCGCTCCTGGTGATGAACAGAAACACCATTTACGCCGTGCGCGATCCCAACGGATTCAGGCCGCTTGTGATCGGCAAACTCGACGACGCATGGGTAGTGGCCTCGGAGACCTGCGCGTTCGACATCATCGACGCCCAGTACGTGCGTGAGGTCCAGCCGGGGGAACTTCTGGAGATATCTTCGGGCGGCGTGAAATCGTATTTCCCATTCGAACGGCGGAAGCAGTCGCTGTGCGTTTTCGAATACATTTACTTCTCGCGACCCGACTCCATAATCTTCGGAAACTCGGTCCACGAGATGCGCGTTCAACTAGGGCACATGCTGGCGCGGCAGTCACGGGTCGATGCCGACATAGTCGTCCCCATACCCGACTCGTCCAACTGCGCGGCGCTGGGCTACGCGCGGGAGTCGGGCACCCCCTACGAAAAGGGCATGATCCGCAGCCACTACATAGGCCGCACCTTTATCGAACCGACGCAGAAGATCCGCGACTTCGGCGCCAAGATCAAGTACAACGTGGTGCGCCCCGCGATCGACGACAAACGGGTCGTGGTGGTGGACGACTCCATAATGCGCGGCACCACCATGCGAAAGATCATAAAGATGTTTCGAACCGGCGGAGCGCGTGATGTGCACGTTCGTATTTCGGCACCGCCTACGCTTTTTCCGTGTTTTTACGGCATTGACATTCCAACGCGAAGCGAGCTTATAGCCTCCTCGCACTCCATAGAGGAAATCCGAAAATACCTGAGGGTGGATTCCATAGAGTTCATGACGGTGGAATCGCTTCTGGCGGCGATCGACCGGCCGGAGCTCAGTTTCTGCACGGCCTGCTTCGACGGCAAATATCCCGTGGAATTCGAGCGCGGCGAGGACGAAAACAAACAGAAGTACCTCTTCGAGGACATGGCGGTAAGCGAGTATTATTGATTCCCCGGGCGAGGGCACGCCTCCTCATCGACGGCCGCCGGGCAAAAATACTTGACAGATGCGGCGTTTTTGCGTTGTGGTAGAGTAACATAGGTCACTAGCTCAATTGGTAGAGCATCGGTCTCCAAAACCGAGGGTTGCGGGTTCGATCCCTGCGTGGCCTGCACAAAGGGCGTTTCGCTTTATGGAAACGCCCTTTTTTGCGCGGAAATATGCCATGGCAGCGGCTTCGCCAAACCAATACGGCCCCTACAGGCAGGACCAGTATGGATGATTTTATACCTGTAAAGAGTGAAAAGGTCGGAAAGATCGAGGAGTTCATTAAATCCCTCGGGGTTGAAGAGCTCCACTATATTAACCGTCTCATCATCGAGCGCCTCAAACTCCTTAATCAACAGAGGAGCACCGCTCAGATGCAGCGCTTCAATATCGGCGAAAAGGTACGCTTTACCGACCCATCCGGCAACGTTAAGACCGCGACCATAGTGCGATTGAACAAAAAGACCGTTTCCCTTATAACCTCCGGCGGTGAGCAATGGAATGTTCCGCCGGGCTTTCTGAAACACGCGGAATGAGAACCGCCCCGCTA
>MTKY01071651.1_pt1 | contig 47870 bp, 49 predicted proteins | sample 1042731 | NCBI WGS metagenome assembly MTKY01 (sample SAMN06212206, study PRJNA360538) | anaerobic digester metagenome | biome: Wastewater treatment plant; material: sludge; isolation source: anaerobic digester fed with sludge from wastewater treatment plant | place: Denmark: WWTP Soeholt ...
TTGGGGCAGCCTGATCACTGCGCTGGCAAAGACCTCCGGGCAGGTGGCTGCCATCGGTTCAGCCGTTATGCTGACCTTTGGCATCCTTGGGAGATGCTTTTTCAGCATCGAGAACATGCCTGCCTGGTATAAAATCGTCAGCCGGGTCACTCCCAATGCCTGGGGCATTTCAGCCTTCAATATTCTGGCTGGCGGCGGCAGCCTGATTGATATCCTCCCGGCCGCTGGCGCCCTGCTGATCATGGGATTCACTCTCTTCAGCCTCGCAGCTTTCATCATAAAACGCCGCGGTTTGTTCCAAAATTAGGAGGAGTACCATGAACAGAATTTTTGCCATCTTCCGTAAAGAACTCCTCCTGAAATTCTCCAGCCGTGCTGAATGGCTGTATTTCTTCATCCTTCCGGTGATTTTTACAGCCATTCTTTCAGGAGGAACGGGGAATTCGACGGACAGCCGCATTCGCCTGCTGGTCACCGACCAGGCTGAGAATTCAGCTTCCGCCATGCTCATCGAGGAACTGAACGCGTCCACCACCGTCCGCCCGGATGTGATGTCCCTGCGCCAGGCGGACAACCTGATGAAACAGCAAAACGCCGCTGCGCATCTGATCATCCCGTCCGGGTTTTCACTCGAAGCCATCAGCTCCGGGAAAACGCAGTTGGAACTGAAGGAGCAGCCCAACAACCTGGCTGCACTGTCCGCTTACCAGGCGGTCATTGCGGCAGCCAACCGGGTGGGCAGTGTTTTCAGCATTGCGGAAACAGCCGCCCTGGCGGCGGAAAAGTTCCGTCCGTTTGACTCGACAATCTCACGGGCTGCCTTCATCGACGAAACCGCAGCGCAAGCCGCGCAAGAAATCAAAGCCGCGCCTGTCCGCCTTTCGGTGATCGAAGGTGCCACCCCCGATAAGATCTCCTACGATCCGCGCGCCAATTCTTCCACCGGCCAGATGATCACCTGGGTGTTCATCCCCCTCTTTGGCTTATCCGGCATTTTTGCTGCGGAACGGTTGGGCGGCACACTGCGGCGGGTGCTCATTACCCCCTCCAAAAAATCGGTATACCTGTTCGGCGTCATCTTCAGCAATACGATTTTCTCCCTGGTTCAAATGCTGCTGCTGATGCTCTTTGGATACCTGATCATGCATGTGGATTGGATTCGGAATCCGGCTGCCACACTAATCATGATGGTCAGCGCAGTTCTGGCCGCATCTGCCATTGGTACAGCGCTGGGCACCTTTGTAAAAACCGAAGCCCAGGCCGGCGGGTTGAGCATTATGATGGGCATGGTGATGGCGCTGCTGGGAGGATGCTGGTATCCGATGGAACTGTTCCCCGAAGCCGTGCAAAAGGCATCCATGATTTTCCCCACCCGCTGGGCCATGCAGGGTTTTCTGGATATTCTGCTGCGCGGCGAGGGTATCACCGGCATCCTGCCGGAAGCCGGAGCACTGTTGGGGTTTGCACTCGTGTTCTATCTGATCGGTATTCTACGCTTTCGATATGAATAAACAGAATTGAGGCAAGGGCATTACATGGCTGTCAAAGAAGTCAACGGGCGCGTTTCCGAAATTCTATGGTCAAAAACAGCTCCCTGGTTTGCGGTGGAAACTGAAGTTCCCCTTCATTTCCGCCCAGGGCAATTTTTTCAGGCGTTATCTCCAGACGAGCCGGATGCATCCCTGGCGCAGACCCTCTTTCCCGCTTCACTGCCCCGCGGGTCAACACGCTTTTCTCCGCCTGTGCCGCCGGGGTGGGCGCCCGGCACACCCGTCCGCCTGCGCGGACCTTTTGGGAATGGCGCCGACCTGCCGGCTTCGACGCGGCGTCTGGCTCTGGCTGCCTCAGCCGCCGGTATTTTCCGCCTGCTGCCCCTCATCGAACAATCACAAATGGCGAAAGTTGAAGTGACGCTCTACACCGATCAGGTGCCAGACGATCTCCCGCCCAGCATCGAAATCCTCCCGCCGGCGCAGTTGATGGCTGATCTTGGCTGGGCAGACACGTTGGTGATGGATGTAGACCTGCCCGCCCTGCCCGAAACCCTGCTGGCTTTCCGGCATATCCCGGCTCGCAACCTGCCGCTGACAGTCTTGATTCAGGTGTTCAGCCCCATGCCATGCGCCAATCATGCCCGGTGCGGGGTTTGTTCTGTAAAGACCCGCCAGGGTTGGAAGCTTGCCTGCAAGGACGGCCCGTTGTTTTCCTTAACGGATCTTCTGGAATGAAGGGGGGACAATATGGGAATTCAAACTGACCTTTCTCTCTCCTCCCTCTGGATGAACGCCGCCGGGTTTGGCGGTTTCCATCCCGGCGGAGACTGGTTCCTTCCGGAAAGACCGGGCGCTTTTGTCACCCACCCAATTTCCTGGCTGGCACGCGAACCGGCACACGACCGCACCCTGATTGAATATCCCGGAGGATTCCTCCTTCACACAGGGCATCCCAACCCGGGATTTCGGGCTGCTCTCCGCAAATACCAAAGCCGCTGGGAGCGGTCGGAAACACCCATCTGGGTTCACCTGCTGGCGGAAGAACCCGGCTCGGTTCACCAGATGGTTTGCATGCTTGAGAATATTGAAGCCGTTGCAGCCATTGAAATCAGCCTGCCGCCTGCCGTGGATATCGAGCGCGCCCGCGATCTGCTGAATGCTGCCTACGGTGAAATGCCCCTGGTTGCCTGCCTGCCGGTTTCCGAGGTTGAATCGCCGTGGGCGCAGGCGCTGGCGGAGTTCCCGCTGGCTGCGGTCGCCCTTACCGCCCCTCGCGGCCGGCTGCAGAACGGCGCCGGAAAATGGATCTCGGGCCGCCTGTACGGCAGCGGGACGTTCCCCTTTTTAACCAGCGCTTTCTTCTCCCTTCAACGGCGGACCAGCCTGCCGCTGATTTTTTCCGGCGGCATAATGCGCCGCTCACAGGCTGAAATGCTCCTCAAAGCCGGCGCCTGTGCTGTGCAGCTGGATGCCGCCCTGTGGCGCGGCTGGCTGGCAGATTGACATGCAACGCCAAGAAGGCGACAGCCGGAATACACCCTCCCGGCAGCTGCAGAAGAACCGCTTTCTTGTTGGGGTCAATATGAGAATGATTAAGGGGCTATTCAAAAAATGAATAGCCCCAATTAGTAAATTAACAACAGGTTGCCCGCCAGGGTTTAAAAATCAAGGCAGATCGTAACCGGCCCGTCATTTTCCAGCGCCACTTTCATATGCGCACCAAATTCGCCCTTCTGGGTGGGAATCCCGTGGTTTTCCAGCGCTTGAATAAAACGCGCCACCAGCGGTTCTGCCTGCTGCGGAGACGCTGCATCCGTAAATGATGGCCGGTGCCCGCGGCGCGTATCCGCATAGAGCGTAAACTGTGAGACAACAATCGCGGCGCCGCCCACATCTTTAAGCGACAGGTTCATTTTTCCCTGTTCGTCCTCGAAGATGCGCATCATGGCGATCTTGCGCGCCATTGCGCCGGCTTTTTCCTCATCATCATCATGGCCAATCCCCAGCAGGATCACCAGCCCGCGCTCAATGCCCGCCACCCGGCGGCCGTCGACCGTCACTGCTCCATGATTGACGCGCTGGATGACAGCCCGCATCTCAGGCTGACCTGTTTTCCGGCAGTCCGATGGCAGCCCGCACGTCGCGCATCGTTTCCTCAGCCAGTATCGTTGCCCGGCGTGCGCCTTCATGCAGCACATCCCATACTTCGCCGGGTTTTGAGGCAATTTCTGCCCGCCGCTCGCGGAAGGGCATCAGCGCCTCGTTTAAATGCCTGGCATACATCTTCTTGCAATCCACGCAGCCGATCCCAGCCCGCCGGCACTCTACATCGATATGTGCCACTTCTTCGGGGCTGGAGAAGGTTTTATGCATGCTGAAGACGTTGCAGATATCGGGGTTGCCCGGATCGGTGCGCCGCATGCGCTGCGGGTCGGTAACCATCTGCATGACCAGCTTGGCGGTCTCTTCCGGTGTGGCCGCCAGCTCGATGTGATTGTTCAAACTCTTGCTCATCTTCTGCTGGCCGTCCAGCCCGAGCACCTTCGGAAATTCCGTGACTTTCATATGCGGTTCAACCAGCACCGAAGTGCTGTAGCGGTAATTGAAAGAGCGGACGGTTTCGCGTGTGAACTCGATGTGCGGCGCCTGGTCTACGCCAACCGGAACCAGGGTGGCGCGGTACAGGGCGATATCTGCACTCATCAACACCGGATATCCGACCAGCCCATAATTGATATTGTGGGGATGCATGCGCACTTTTTCTTTAAATGTGGGCAGGTCGGTCAATTTGCCAAGCGGGGTCACCATCGAAAGGTAGGTGTGCAGCTCGGTCACCTGGGGAACGTGCGACTGGATAAAAATAATCGATTTCTCCGGCGTCAAGCCGGCAGCCAGCCAGTCCAGCGCCATTTCATACGTATTGGCTGCCAGGTCGCGGGTGGTATCCATGGTGGTCAGGGCGTGAATATCCACAATGCAGTAAATGCACTCGTAATTTTCCTGCAGGGCAACGTAGTTTTTAATGGCGCCCAGGTAATTGCCAAGGTGTTGGCGGCCGGTTGGCCGCGCTCCCGAAAAGACTCGTCCTTTTTTTGTGCTCATGCGCATCCTTCCTCTTGCATCAATCCAGTTGTAATGTTCCCATTATAACGTACATCCGCCTGCCGTTTCGCTGCCGGAAGGCGCACCCCGGCAGGCGGGCAGCCTTTCCGGCTGCCGATCTTCCCATTCTTTGGTAAAATCGACACATGGCTTGGAGATTATTCCCTGAATCCATCCCCATCAGCAAACGCATCTTCGATCTTCTTCTTGTCATCCCGCTCTCTCTGGCGGCGGTGCCCGTCTTGTTGATTTTGGCGCTCATCATCGCGCTTGTGGATGGCTTCCCCATCTTTTTCTCACAGGAACGTCCGGGGCTGCATGGAAAGGTATTCCGCCTGCTCAAATTCCGCACCATGCGCACGGCGCTCGATGCCTCCGGACAACCTCTTCCGGATGGACAGCGTCTTACCCGGCTGGGAAAATGGCTGCGCGCCTCCAGCCTGGATGAACTGCCCGAGTTCATCAACGTCCTCAAAGGCGAAATGAGCCTTGTTGGTCCCCGCCCGCTGCTGGTCGCCTACCTGGAACGCTATTCCCCCGAGCAGGCTCGCCGCCATAACGTTCTGCCCGGCATCACCGGCTGGGCGCAGGTAAACGGACGCAACCTGCTTTCCTGGGAGGATAAATTCAAATACGACATCTGGTATGTGGATCACTGGTCCATCGGGTTGGACCTGAAGATCATCTGGATGACGCTGCGCATTGCCATCAAACGCGAGGGCATCAACCAGCCCGGCCAGGCCACAGCGGAAGAATTCAAAGGGAATCCCCACTCCACTCGTTAAATAAATCACGCCGGTACTGCAGCACACCGGCGTGGATTTTATTACTTTACATCGAAGGGATAAATTCTGCCCTCGATCAATTCCCTGCAGGTGGCTTCAAACAGCTGCTGTTTGCCGGGGGTGAGAATGGACGCGTCCACATCCGTCAATGCCGGCTGGGCATTCAGCACACGCCCGCCCTGCCCGGCGAGGATTTCACTCCAGGCGGTTTCCACTGTCGCCAGCGCATCCAGGCGGATGGTTGCCAGCCAGACGCTGCGAGCGTTTTCCGGCGGCGTCTGGTTTCCGATCAATTTCATGTTCTGCGACAGCGCCTCATCGATTACCTCCGGCAGAAGAGCAACAGCATCGAGATACAGCACATCGATGCGATCCATGGCGATAGTTTTCAGCGCTTCCCGCCATTCGGCTCCGACGGCATTGGATGCCAGGCTGGCGATGCTTGGAAAAAAGACATACGGCGGGTGGGATGGCGAGCAGTTGCCGCACAGGAACCGTGCCCCGTTTTCAAACACCTCTTCTACAGCCGCATCATCACCCGGAAGCAGCGCCCCAACGCGCCAGTCTTCCGCCACCAGCGCCGAAAGATAGCCAGCCATGAAGACGGCCGTCTCTGGCCGCGTTTTAACCTGAGTCAGATTTCCGGCAGTCGGCAGCTCGTCCCCGCTGATGACAATCACCGGCCGGGAAGGCAGCGCAGCCAGAATCTCATCCAGGTTTGCCGGTTTGGAAAGGAAGATCAACACGCGCACCTGCTCATCCAGGCCGGCGGGCTGCACGTTATCCTGCACGTCCAGCTGCCAGCCCTGCCCGGCTGCCAGCGCATCCAGGCGTTCCCGGGTCTCCGGGCTGACTTCGCCGCCTGAAACAATCATGCGTTCCGGGTTTGCCTCTGGTGTTTCCGTGGCTGTGACCGTGGGGGGTGTTTCCAGGGTTGAAACCGGCGCCGTGGGCGTTGAACGCTGGCAGGCAGCCAGCAGGATGGTTAATAGGAATAGCATTAAGATCAGGCTTCGTTTGCGCATGAGGTTCATTTTACCCGCAGATTCGTTTTTCGTGGCTGTATTATAATATTCCAATGAGTATGATCCAGTCTGGGAAAAGCATGCATCCGGCGATCTGCGCTGCCCGTATGATCGCTGTCAGTTTTTTTACGCTGGACTTGTTTGAGAATCCATTGAAAGATATTGCATTGAAAAGATCATGAGTTTTCCTACCAGCCAATCCATCCCCCCCGAAGATGAAGATTTCCTCTCCCCCGCCCGTCAACGCCGCCAGAGACGGCGCATCCCGCCGGCGGTAAGCGACAGTTCCGGTTATGCCAGAGAACTTTCGCGCGGGGTGATACCCTCGGTGGAATTCTTCCTCTTCTCCTTTTTGTGCGGCCTCGTTTGCGGAACTGCCATTTATTTTGACCAACCCGCGCTGTATCTTCTGGCTGCCCTTCTGGCGCCTTTCATGGCGCCTGTCCTCGGCCTGGGGTTTGCCTCCGCTGTCGGATCGTTCACTTTCTTCCTGCAATCCCTGGGCGGGATGATCGTCGGCAGTTCGCTTGTTTTTGCCGCCGGGTCGCTTTGCGGCTGGATTTCAACCTTTTTAAAACCTTCGGCCTATGCGCAGATCGCCGTGCATACGCGCATCACCGCGCCGGAGATCATCCTGCTTGCCATCGGCGTTATTCTCACCTCCGTGCTGATGGTGCGCTCACCCCGCCAGCGATCGCTGGTAGCCAGCGTAGCCATTGCCTACACCCTCTACCTGCCGGTTTGCATTGCCGGGTATGCGCTCACCGCCGGTCTGCCGGGTGTTTTCGAAACCGCCTTGAAAGTCTTTGGAAGCGGCCTTCTGTGGGCGGTAACCCTGGGGATGATCGTCCTGTGGTTTCACCGGCTGCACCCCACCCGTTTCTTTGGCATTCTGCTAACCCTGGCTCTGCTCACCGGCAGCGTGGCACTCATTCTGGATAGCGCACATATACCGGTCAAATTGCCACCCGCCGGTTTTTCAGTCGCGGCGTCCCCAACCCCTTCGCTGCATCCTTCCGCCACCCCCACGGTCACCCTTATTGCCCCGCGGAATACCAACACCCCTGTTCCTCCGGCTGTCGTCACAAACCCGACCTATACGCTGCCCCCTTCCAAAACGCCCACGGTGACGCTTACGCCAAGCCCCACCCAGTTATGGGCGCAAATCAACGCCGACCGGGGCGCCATCATCCGCAAGGAACCGGATGTCAATTCCCAAATTCTCGCCTATGAGATGAACCGCTCGCTGGTGGAAGTGCTGGGTGAACCGGAACTGCACAATGGCGAGTACTGGATTCAGGTGCGCTCCACAACGGGTCAGATTGGGTGGATCCTGCGCTCCCTTCTGATGACCGCCACCCCAAAACCAAACTGGTAACTGATATGCGTTATAATCAGCCCGTTTTTAGATTAACGGCAGATTGGTTTAAAATTCCCGGATAGCCCCTATCCCTTTTTTACTGGAGATATTCAATGACCATACATTTTGGAACCGATGGCTGGAGAGCCGTCATTTCAGACACCTTCACCTTCAACAACCTTCGCCTGGTAACGCAAGCCATTGCGGATGCGGTTTCTTCCGGAGCGTGGAACAACGGGCTGGTGCTCAACCCGGCGCCTGATCCGAAACGGATGGTCGTGGGGTTCGATACGCGCTTTTTATCAGACCGCTACGCCACCGAAGTGGCGCGCGTTCTGGCTGCCAATGGTTATCAGGTCTTTTTCACCCAGGCGGATGCGCCCACACCGGTGATTTCTTTTGCCGTGCGCCAGATGAATGCCATCGGCGGGGTAATGATCACCGCTTCGCACAATGCGCCGCGCTACAACGGCGTCAAGCTCAAATCCGCCTACGGCGGTTCTGCCCTGCCCGAACAGTGCCGGCGGGTGGAAGTCTATTTGAATGACAATGAAGCCCAGGCGCGCGGTCCTAACCTGATGGATTATGAAATTGCGCGCCAGAAAGATCTCATCAAACGCTTCAATCCCATTCCCGCCTACGCGGAACATGTGCGCTCATTGATCAATTTTGACATCATCGGCGATAATCCCCAGCGCTTTGTGGTCGATTCCATGTATGGCTCAGGCCGCGGCGTTATTCGCGGCATCCTGCAGGGAACCGGATGCGAGGTTCGCGAGATTCGCAACGAGATGAACCCCGGCTTTGGCGGCGTACATCCCGAACCGATCGTCCGCTACCTGGGCGCGCTGGCCGGCGCCATCGGCACAGGCTCCGGAAACTTTGGCCTGGCAACCGACGGCGACGCAGACCGCATCGGCGCCATGGATGAACGCGGTAACTTTGTCGACCCCCACAAAATCATGGCGCTTGCCCTGCGCTACCTGGTGGAGAAGCGCGGTTGGAGCGGTTCCGTCGTGCGCACGGTTTCCACCACCCGCATGATCGACCGCCTGGCAAAACGCTACGGCCTGACGCTGCACGAAACCCCGGTCGGCTTCAATCATATTGCCGATTACATGCTCAAGGAAGATGTTTTGATCGGCGGCGAAGAATCGGGCGGCATTTCCTTTAAGGGGCATATTCCCGAGGGCGATGGCATCATTATGGGTCTGCTGCTCGTGGAAATGATTGCTGCCAGCGGTGCTTCGTTGTATGAGATGGTGGAAGACCTGCAAAAAGAGGTGGGACCGGTCATCTACGACCGCAAAGACCTGCGCCTGAGCCAGCCGGTGGCCAAGGAAAAAATGGTCAACTATCTGGTCAACAATGCCCCGGCTGTCATCGGCGGCGAGGCAATCCTTGAAGTTTCCTCGCGGGATGGGGTCAAATACATCCTGGCGGACGATTCCTGGCTGCTCATCCGCCCATCCGGAACCGAACCGGTGCTGCGCGTCTACGCTGAGGGCCGCTCGGCAGACATGGTAACCGAGCTGCTTGGATACGGCCAAAAAATCGCTGAAACAGTATCCTGACCTTAATCAAAAGAGGCGCTCCGCAATCAAACGGAGCGCCTTTGTCATTTAATCCCAGGGCTCTAGCGCGGAGAGAGGCGCAGGCGGCGGGCAAGAACGATGATCACCACCAGTACAGCCGCCATGCCGACCAAGCCTGGCAGCCCAACTTCATCGGCGAAGCCGGTGGTTGGCAGCGCGGTGGGCGTTACGCCGGGAGTACCGGCTCCTCCTAGGGCTGCCATTTGCGTCTGCAGGGCTGAGACGGTGGCGGTTTCATTGATCTCAAACGAAGTGGTCGGAACGGGTGTGGTTGTCTTCACCACCACCAGCGGCGTGTTCGTGGGCGCCAGCGTGGGAACGGGCGTTTCCGTTACGCTTTGGGTTTGAGCCTGCTCGAACATGGAAGTGGCTGCCAGGGCGGTCATCGTATTTTGCGCCACAATTTCAGCCGCCTGTTGGGCTGCCTGCTCGCGCTGCCGGCGAATGATGGATGGGCCTACCAAAAGGAGCAGGATCAGGGAAGCGATGAAAATGACCGCCAGAATGGCGATGGCGATCAGGAAACTCCGGTTTCCACCTCCTCCGGAGGAGGGTTCTTCCAGTTCCAGATTCTCCAGGTCAGGTTTTTCCCCGGTGGGGGTGTCGTCAAAATTAGTCAAAGCCATGGCGTCTCTCCTTCTTGATTACCCTGTTCAAATCAATACGTCCAAATTTGCCAGGGGGCAAAGCATCTTTTGATGATTTTCCAGACGAACTTCTGCAGCGGGCGTGTGCAGACGGTTGGAAAGCTCCGCACCCTCCGCGAATAATTTCTCAATCGTTCCAATCTGCCCGCAGTGGGGCGGCATTACCAGGCGCACCGTCTGCCCGATATCAAACTCAAGCACATCCTCCACCGGCGTCCCTTCTGCCGGCAGGGAGATGAACAATTCGGGGCGTTCTCCGGTTTCAGAATTCTGCGCGTTGGCTGAAAGGAAGACCTCCCGCTTGATGTTGGTGGAAAGTAACCGATACGCCCTGCTGTTGATGGGAATTCTTCCAAACCCTTCCAGCACCAGGATCGGATAGGTCATTTTAAGCGCCGTTGAGATCAGCGCCGGGGCAAGGCTTCCAACCACCAGGCCGCGAATGGGCAGTGTGGCGGCAGCCCGCAGCACCTGTTCATCCTGGCATGTGCCGGCCAGCAGCACCGATCCGCGCAGGGTGACATCGATCTGATCATATCTCAGTTCAGAATCAGCGGCGTCAGAAGTGTTCACCAGAAGCCCGGATTCACAGCGGTTGTTCCCCCATACGCCCTGAACCAGGGTTCCATTCACAGAAATCACCGCGCCCCGATCCTGGATAATCTCCACCACCACACCTGGAAAGCCTGCCGTAACGGCAAGTTTTGGCGAAGACACTTCCAGCATCACTTTACCCGCCCGGATCGAGACAATCTTTCCTTTTTGCGGTGCACGCACGGCACGGGTCACAAAGCCGGGAGCCTGGGCGATGATATCGCCTGCTTCCACCACATCCCCAACGCTGCGTTCGATCACCTCCGCCAGCTGTTCCGAGGTGGAAATGCCAAGCGCGCGGGAAACATCCAGCTGAATGTGATTCCCCGGCAAATCGCCTTCGGCAATGACATCGGTGGCATTAACGCGCTGATCCATACGTACATTCACCTGTCCGGGGAATGGAAGTACACGGTGTCTCCGAAAGGAAGCCAGGGGTGAAATAATGGTCACAGGCGCTAACATAAGATCTCCATAACGTATGGATGCAATAATTATTCCAGTTTGCTATCCGCCAATGGCAACCAGCCAGCGTTTCATCAAATCCCGCCGTTGGGATTCGCCGGATGGCAGTGAAACCGGCCGGCCGCGGGCGTCAATCACCATTCCGCAGGTTCCGCCTGCCACGCGAATGCCCTCCGCCGAGTTGAAATGAGGATCCAGCTGCAACCGGCGCAGCGGTTCGAGGAAAAGGTTGGCGGTGGCGCCGTATGCCAGCGGGATGGAGGTAATTGACCCCTGGGTAATCTCCACTTCGTCGGTGGAACCGCTCTCATATTCGACGTGTGCCCGCAAAATGGGTGTTCCGTAGCGAGCTTCACAAATTGGCGAAAGAACGATGCCGAGGTTTACAAAAGCTGAGGTCTCCATAACATGAATGGGCAAAAGCGGGTTGACGCTGGCAACCGCTCCCAATGCCGGCAAAACGCCGTACTGGTCCATCACCAGGGTTGTAACGCCCTTCGGCTGCAGTCCGTCCAGCAGCATGAGCAATGCCTGCTGCGGGGAGGGTGCCATTGAAAACACTGCGCCGGCTGCCAGAATAGGTTCAAAGAAGCCTTTATTGAATATCGGACGTGCGCTTTGTTGGGCAAGCGCATACTGCAAGATCAACCGCGTCAATGCATGTTCGATCGCCAGCCCGGTATCATCCCCTGGAAGGCTGGCCGGATGGAGGCTTTTCTGCACCAGGTATTGCGTCACCTCTTCTTCAGATACCGGTACCGGCATCCAGCGCAAAATACGTTCCAGCTCAATCAAGCGGATGGCATCCTGCAAGCCCTGCCCCAGCCCGGTCGGGAAGACCCTCATCTCCACCGCTTTTCCCTGCCCGGCTGCCAGCACGGTGGAACGAGCCCCGACATCCGCGAACAACACGCCTTTATCCGGGCTATAGACCTGGCTTAAGAAACCCACCATGCGGTGAATTGCCTGTGGATGCTGGATGGGCGAGTCACTTGCCACAACGCCAATCTCCCGCAGCCCCCTGATCTGCTGCAGGCGCAGGGCATTGACCGCCTGAAAAAGCCTGTGCTGGGCCGGGCGCAAATCCTCTGTCCCCATTGCCGGTAGGACATTGGGAGCCGTCCAGACATCCGCAATATTCCGCAATCCATCCTGGATGGTTTTTTCAAGGCTGGCATTGCCGGCGTACATGACGACCGGTTTTGATTTTGGCGGGAACAACTGGCAGGCGGTTGCCACCAGGTTAACCATGCGCGCCAGCGATTGAACGGCACCCTGGTCGGTTCCGCCGCAGATCAACACCAGATTAGGCCGGGCGTTGAGAATCGCATCCACCTTGGCAGAGTCCGGGCGCTGGTCATTCAAGCCAATGCTTTCCACCAGACGGCCATATGTGGAGCTAACCAGCCTGTTGGCGCTTTCAACCGAGATATCTTCCAGCAAACCCAACGTTACAAAGCGGAGTTCCGGCCCATTTGAGTACGTGATTAATAACCGGTCTACGCCTTCGCCGGAAGGCATCCCAGGGAGAATGATATTGCCATGCGAATCCAGGAATGTCCGCCCGGTGATCTCCTGCAATTGCCTGATGGCGCGCAGAATCCCCTCACGGCAGTCGTAGAGCGGCGCTTCCGCTGTGGTGGGCGTTTTGCTTGAACCCAGGAAGCGGTAGCGGTCTCCCACCGCATCGAACAACATGACCCGTGTGGAGACTGTGCCAAGGTCTACTGCCAGTACTGAATCGGAATCAACAATCGAAGACATGCCCGTTTCCTGTTATACCATCCATCCTGAAATCGTCGTCCAAAGAAAATCCAGGCGCTCGACCAGTGCAGTCAGCGCCGCCGTAAACACACCGGCAAAAAGAGCCCCCAGCGTAATCGCCAGGAAAATCTGTCCCAATCCGGCCAAGATGCGCATGGGAAGAGAACGCTTTTGAGGAACGCCCTTCTTCTTTTCCTTTTCGCCAAACTGGAAATAGATCAACGTCGAGACCGTTCCAACGAGGAAGAAAACGCCCTCCAGCAGCTGCGTTATGGGTGAAGGTGCGCCCCGCAGACCGAACAACCCGATCGTGGCGCGCAGCTGGGTGGCAATGGTTCCCAGAATGGCACCGCTGATGGCAACCGCCGCGCCCACCCCCACCAGATACGCAAGCGGGATGTTTCCCAGTTTGGCGAGGCGCGGAGACAGCTTCATAAGCAGCAAAACACCCAAAAGGAGCGGAACGAATCCCCACAGCTGCCCCTGGAAAAGCGGAGCAACCAATTTGGGCAGCAGCACTTGCTGAACAACCACAACCAGCACATACCCGGCTGCCACGCCCACAAACAGATAGGTCGCCAGACGAAAGAGAGGATTATCCCCGAAGAGGTAACTTAAGATCATCAGGGTTAACACAAATCCAACGATGGTCCAGATCAAGTCAACAGGTAACATGGCGGGTGTTCTCTCTCATTTCTTCTTGCGAGGCCGTTTTTTGCCGCTGAAAATAGAAACCAGACCGCCCACCAGAATTACTGCCAGGATGATGAGCATGCCGGCATTTATCGCCTCCAAATATAATGGCGTTGGTGAGCCCGGCTGCACCAGCTGCTGGTAAAGTGCGGCTCCAAAAGCGCCCGCCGCCATGCCTTTGATCTGGCCGCTGTCCACATAGGGCTGAAGCATGGGAGCTGCCTGGGCGCTGGAAAACACCAGCAGCGGGGTGGATCCAAGGTATGGCTGAACCTGTTCCAGCCATGCACGGCCGTCTTCCACGCTGTCCGTCAGTAAAATGACAGCCGCAAAATCGGATACCTGGTGAACGCTGCTGAGAGCCGGTTCATTCCATGCATAGGCGCCAGTGATGGAAACCGGCATTGTCTGGCGCGGGTTCGCCACAAAAGACTGCAGGCCAGACGTTCCACCGGCCAGGTAGCCCAGGTTTACCACCTTTCCGGCAAGCGCTTCCCGGCTTCCCGCCGCCTGAACGAGAGAATCTTCCAGCAGTATGGTGCCGGCCGGCGACGTGGACAGCAGCCCCAGCGGATTACCGCGCCGCAGCAGCTGCTCCAGAAGGGGTTTTGACACCCAGCGCATTTCCCCGGCCAATCCGGGCTCGTAATCTGCCGCCATCAGCACCGGCTGTTCGGGCGAAAGTGATTCGACGGTATTGAATAGCGTCACCAGTTCGGGCGGTAAAAGATTCGAAACCGGCAGCAAACGGACGCCGCTTATAAGAGTTAAGGCCAGCGCCGCCATTACCAGCAGCGAAAGCACAATGCGCAGCACCCTGGGTTGGCTGCGTTTACCGGCTGCCGCAACACCGGCCGGCGCCGGTTCCTCCAGCATACTTTTCAGCAAGTCCGCATGCAAGCGCTGTTTTTCCGTTACGCGCAGCTTGATCGAATAAACCGGAGGTTTGCTGTACTGGGATTTCAGGTCCACAGCGCCCAGCACGCCGGAAATGCCAGCCAGCGGACCGGCTGTCTCTTCCTTGCTGGCTTGAACCGGCGGCAGTTTTTTTGGAATAACAGCTTCCACCGGGCGCATGGACTGCAGCCAGGCCGGTAAATGCGCCGGTTCCAGGGTTTCGCCCTCCTGATCGGGGGTGGTTTCCAGGAAGGGCGTTTCCTCCAGGCTGCCGGCTTCTTCAGCCGTTTCGGCCGGCTGTGAAAGCCAGTCTGGCAGATTGTCGCTGCTGAAGGGAAGTTCAGCTCCCTGTTCACCGGCCGGCTGCGATTCGTCCGGCGTAAATCCAAACGGGGTTGGGCTTTCAGGCTCTGGCTGCTTCTGCTGATCTGAAGGCTTGTTGGTATCCTCCGCGGGGCTGCTTTCCCCGGTTTTCAGCCAGTCCGGCAATTCGTTCCCGGCGGGTTCCGGTTGCAGGGAATGTTCCGGCGTCTCCGGGAGCGGCTGTGAAGATTGGAGCCAATCCGGCAAACCGCCTTCACTGCCGGCGGCTGCTTCAGGGGTGACGGCTGGACTCGATGGCGTATCAAAATTGAAGGGGGATGATTCCGGAGACGGAACATCAAACGGCGGCAGCGCAGATTCCATTGCCGCAGGTACAATCACATTTTCCTCAGCCGGCGGTTGGGAAAAATGAAAATCCGCCGTTAAGCCTCCCTGATCAAGGCTGGGTTCCTGGTCAGACTCATCCGAAGCCAATTCCGGGTGGCTTTTTCTGAGCCGCTCCAGCCAGTCCGCATTACTCTCTTCAGCTTCGGGTTCACTGGAAGGCTGGGATTCCTCTTCCATGGGCAGGTTCTTCAGCCAGTCCTGAACGCCAGCCTCTTCTTCCTTTTTGTCAGCATCCAACTTTTCAAATTGAGAGAAAGTATCCGCAAACGGAGAAAAAGCCTGCTCATCCTGGGTGCGCTGGCGGATGCGCGACAGCCAGTCGCCATCATCGCCAGGTGCTTCCGTCCCCTGGTCAACCGGCTCCTCCGGGGATGTCTCCTCGCCTGCATTCATATCCGCGCTGTCCATGCGCAGGTTCTGAAGCCAGTCTGCCTCTCCACCAGCCGGAGAAGACGGCGCCGGAGTCTGTTCCGGTGTGCCGGTTGGCGTCTCTGCAAGTGGTAGCAGGCGTGCCTGGCAGAAAGCGCAGATATCCCTCCCCTCAGAGTTGGCTTTACCGCAAAATGGACATTTAATCTCACTCATAGCCTACCTGCTGTACGGACGATCGCTTCCCAGAAATATACGAATACCTGCCATCAGGCTGCCGAGGGCAACTCCCAGCAGCAGGCCACGCGCACCCGCATCGGGCAATATGTGAATAGCCGAGAGTAACTCCTTGATCAACGGTTCGCCGGAAAACAAAGCCACCAGCCCGCTGTTTGCTACCAGAAAAACGATGACGGCAATAAAGAAAATGATCCCCATCAGGCGGCTGCGGCGCTTTAGCAGGCGGAAACTTGCCACTATCAGGGTAATCGCCAGCACGCCCATCAGGCTGGCTTCAACCGGCATCTGGATGGATGTAACCACGCGCTGAAAATCCGGATTGTCCAGACCCAGCAAAAAACCCGTTGTGGCTGTCGCCAAAAAAGCCATAATCAGCGCCACACTGTACCAGCGATTCTGTGGCGTTTTGCTTAAATTCTTCCAGTGAACGCCAAAAATCAGATAAAGCACAGACACCGCCGTGGCCACGCCGGCCAGGATAACCGCCCAATCCAGCAGCATGGCGCGAACCGGCTGCAAACCGGGAATGACGAAAAACGCCCCCAGCAGCACAACCAGGCCAACCAAAACCGCAACGGCCGTCGATATTGGCGCTTGTTTCATAACAACCCCGTCAAATTCAGAACTGCACCCGCAAGCAACAGGGCAATCAGCACCCAGCGCAACAGATCCTGCACTGCCAGGCTGGCACGGTATGCCGCGCCCATTTCCAGATAAGCCGGCGCGGCAAACAATTCCTCGCCGATCAACACATCATCCACAGCGGCATAAAGCGCAGCCTGGGTTGGCAGCGAGTCGCTTGCAGCAAGTACATAAGCTCCATTGTCCTGGGCGGCGCTGGCGGCAATGGTCATTTCCGGTCCATAGTTCCCGATCAACAGATGCGTACGGGTGTTCTTTTCGCCCACCACCGGCATCAATCCTGCCAGGTAGGAAAATGGCGTAGGCCCGGTCATCCATGCCCGGCTGTGATCATACAACTCGGGCGCACCTGCCTTGCGCGTACCTGCGCATTGAACATCCTGGCTTAAAATGGACAGCGCCCCATCGCCGCTGGTTGAAATGGGCGGCCGGTCGCTGTTTATGCTCTGGCGGGTGATATGCTCCAGAGTGGTTAACCCCACCAAAGCGGAGGCGTTGGTTGGGTTGGTCAGGCTGGAACGGCCAATGGAGACGTGCACGCGCGAGCCTTCTTCCACCGAAAAACCGATCGCCCTTTGCAGACGGGGAAAAACGCCAATTTCCCGCAAGCCAGTCTTTGACGGTTTTTTGGAAAGCTGCACGGTATGCACGATGAGGGCGATCACCGCCAGCAGAAAAAGAATGAAACCCGCCAGAATGTCGATCGTCGTCAATGTGATTCTCCTCTTAGGAAGGCGGCAAATGACCGGCTGTCCTCGTCACACTCCAACAGGCCGCCTGCCGCATTCCACGGATCGCGCGCATCCGGATGGACGAATACCTGCCCGGCGTAGATGATCTGCGCCAGAACAATGCGCACCGGTCCCAAGCCATCCATCAAAACTGAAGCAAAACCGTCCAGGTGATGGCGGTGCAAAAAATGAGCCCATTCTGACCAGTAGGGTTGGTTCATAGCACAATTTGTTATCAGTATAGCACAAGTATTCCGTCGTTATACGAGCGATGGCTACAAGCAATCAGCGCTCCTGATCAGACGCGCCGCAGCAGAAAACTCCCCCCTCCCCGAGAAGCAAAATCCTTCACGGCTGCTCGCATGGCGCTTTCCGACTGCCAGAAGGTGCTGATTTGAGAAACGTAGCAGGCAACCGCATCCTGCCAGGCAGCCAGCGCCTCCTTCGAAAGAGTAAACTGTTCCTTGTGCCAGGCGCTTTCTCCCCCCAGCGCTTCCAGCCGCTCCCCGCGGGCGGCATAGGGAAAGTCGGCATAATACTGCGGCTGCCCATCCAGCATATCCACCGCGGCGCGCACATGGCGGTGATCGATATGCCCGCCGATTGCCAGCGGCGATACCAACCGGCATCCCGGCGACAGCATTTCCTCGATTTCCCGGCTGATCTCGCGCGTCAGGTAGGCTTCTTCAGGCGGAACCGGGCGGGAAAGTTCCTCCAACTTCCCAATCGTTGGAAGACCCGTTCCGGGTAGAATGCGATAGATGCAATCCAGCCAGTCTTCATGTTGATATTGGATCCCCAGGCGTTCACAGGCGCTGCGATCCTCCGCCCGTCGGATGCGCGTTGCGTTCAGGCCGGTTCCCCACCGCCGGTGCAGATCTTCAGCTACAGGCGTCAATCCGGAGTCCGGAGGATCTCCGGAGAAAATCGTCCACGCCAGCACCGTGTCTCCCTGTTGCTTCAGCTGCCACATGATTCCCCCACAGGAAAGGATGGCGTCGTCCAGATGAGGAGAAAGAAAAATCCATTTCATAAGATACCTCGCTTCGGGAAGCCTGAGATCATGATAAAATTTTATTACAATTCGCTCAAACCGGGCAAAAGGAGAAAACAGGCATGAGTATCTTTAAACGTATTTTTCAAGCTCCCCTCTACCCGCGTGAGAACCGTTCTGAAGTAAAAAACTTGACCGCAGAGCTTATAAGCATCGGAACCAGCGACGATTACCTGTCTGAACGACCGGGAGGCGGTTTCAACGCGCAGTGCCGCAATATCCGAGCCAGGCAAATTGGCGTACGTCTGGATGAAATTGGCGGCTTTTCCCTGATGGAAGATGTTTATCGCACCGTGCGAAAGAAGAATGGCGCCGCGCTGGCTGCCCACCTTGAATACGCCTGGTCAGACATCGGCAAGTGGCTTCCCTAGCAGTCTTCAGTCTTCAATTCGATATCCCCCAAAATTCTTTCCGCCAGAAGCATAACCCACTCCTGCAGTTCTGCTGCAGGAGTTTTTCTCTGGACGGGGTGCGGATCGACATGCGCGCCGCCTTCCTGGTCGCAAAAGCGGCGGATTATCTGCCGCGCGGTCAGACTTTCCGCGCAGGCTTTCATCTCAAACACCTGGTCAAGCCATTCCGCCAGAGGGAGTTTTTCACCGGCCAGGTCGGAACTGCCGTCTGAGAGCAGGCGGGAATAGAGTCCATCCGGCCGCAGGCGTGGAAGAAGGGCGATATCCTCCACCCGGTCGTGACGAAAGGCTGCGTCGCAGGTTAATAGGCGCAGCTGCATCGCAGCCACATTGCAGTAGGCGCGTTTCCCCCTCTTCCATTGATCAACGGATTCCCTCAACAGGATTACGGCATTATGATAATAAGGTTCCAGGTCTGGCGGGGATGCTTTTTTCTTTCCCGCGCTCATTTTATTTTCTCCGCCTGATCCAATCCCATATCCAGCCTGCGCCAAAGATAAGTGCGGTTCCCGCAGCAAAGATGGCTCCTAGCATGGGGAAAGACAGAATGACACCGATATGATAGTAGCGGGCAAGGTACCAGGATAAAAATACCAGCACAAAGAGAAGCACAACCAGGCTGCTGCGCAGCAGATAAGGATCGCGTTTTTCGCGCGCCCAGCTCCATGCCCATGCCGCCAGCATGAACAACCAGGGCGCCAGAATCATGCGGTAGCGCGGGTTGTCCCAGTCATCGCCGCCGGCGCGGGCGGAAGAAATCACAATCCAGGCCGCCAGCAGCAGCCAGCTCCAGAGAATCAGCCGCCGGTCCTCGCCGGGCTGTACCTTCCATACCCGCAAAGGTATAAATAGAAACACCGGAAGCATCAGCGTCCAGCCCAGGGCGCGCAAGATTTCAATCGTCTGCCAGACCGGCAGCGACGGATCGGATACAGCCGCAGGCAACAGCGGCCGTACGATTCCATAAGCGGTCACAAACGGCAGACGCCACTGCTTGCCAAGCGTGTCCAGGATATTCTGCACCCACCCGGACGCCGCTTCGGTGAGGTAGGCTTCATAGGCGATGAAAGTTTGGAACCAGTTCCTTCCAAAGGCAATCAATGCCACAGCCGCCAACCCGATGGCCGCCCAACCGATCATCTTCCAGCGCCGGTCGCCGCTCTGCACCAGGTTTTCCAGCCAAAACGTAACCGCCAGCCCGCCGGATACACCGACCAGCGCCAGCGAGGAAAACCCCGCCAGAAAGATTTGCGAAAGTGCCAGCGCAACCAGGGCTTTGCGCCAGTTAATCTTCCAGGAAAATACCGCCCAAAGTCCAATGGCTGCCAGTGCCATCAGATAAGGTTCGCGCATCTGCGAACTGCCCAGCAGCACATTTTCGGGGTAGAGGGTATACAGCAGGCCGGCCAGAAAGGCTGCCCTGCGTCCCCAGCGTAAATCCAGCGCCCTCCACAGAAAGATCAAGCCCATAGAAGCTGCAAAAACTGAAAAGAGCAGCATCAAGAGCGGCCGGTGCGCATCCGGGCTTAAGCCGCGGTAGACGGCGGCGCTGAGGAACAACAAACCGCCGTACTGGTCGGTGATGAATTCCGGGCTGAACGATTTGAGCAAGGATTGTCCGGAAGAAGCCAGATCAAACGCCTGCACATCCCGCCGGTGGGCATCGGCATAGACATAGCCTGCATTTTGCGGGTCAGTATCGAAGCCGATTTCAGGCAGCGCGGCAAACAAACCGGTTCCCGCCGCCAGCCGCAGCAGAAGACAAACCACTACCAGCCAGGCCAGCGAACGGCGGCTTCCCCCGGCAGCCCATGCCCAGGCAAGGAGACCCAGGAAAACCAGCGCCAGAACAAACGCTGCCAGCCAGGCCTGCCAGAAAGCTGGCGCGGAAAAAGCTGCCAGAACCGCCGCCAGCGCGCCGGATGCCGCCGCCCAGATGAGAATGATTTTCCACAAAGGTTGGGAGAGAGTCTTCATCACGCCGCCTCCTGAGCGTTACCGGCCGATTGGCTGGTCTTTGTTCGATTCGTGAATTGCCAGGATGGCCTGCATGCGCGCCTTCCAGGAATATGACTGCACTTTTTCGCGGGCAGCAGAGGCCAGCTGCTCTCTGCGCTGTGGATCATCCATAAGTGCCTGCAGGGCGTTCACCCAGGCTTCCTCATCCTCCACCGGGCAAAACACAGCAGTACGTTCATCAAGAATTTCATGCAGCACGGGCAGATCGGCTGCCACAATTGGACGCCCGGCTGCCATATACTCGAACATCTTCAGGGGGCTGAAAACGCGCGCAATATCCCCGCCGCTGCTGCCGGAAACTGACCTGCCGTACGGCATCAGCAGCACATCCGCTGCCGCCTGGTAGATGGGTATTTTATCGTTGGAAATATATCCGGCCAGGTGAACGTGCCGCCAGGCTTCATCCTGAATGTTCTTCCGCCACTTCTCCAAAACCTCTCCGCTCCCACCAATCCATAGATGCTGCATGTGCAAGAGCTTTCCTGCCAGGCTTGCCAGCAGTTCGATGCCGCGTCCCTGGTAGAAGCTGCCGGTATACCCCAGCGTAAAGCCTTCCGCCAAACCCAGTCTCCTGCGGGCTTCTGCCGCCGGCGGCAGGTTGGCATACCGCTCCAGGTCAATGCCATCCGGCAGAACCGGATTGTTCTTATCCGGAAGATCCACACCATACGCCTCCCCTACCAGGCGTCTCAAAGCCTCGGTAATGAATACGGTCGTCTTTCGCCCGGAAAGCGCAAGATAATTGCGAAACAGGCTTTTGCCGATCCTCCCGGCAGGCAGGTCATGCAGCTCCAGGATGACGGGCATGCGCCTCTGCAGCGCAAGCATAGCCGCCGGCAGGGCGCGGGTGTAAATCACCTCTGCCTGCCAGCGATGGGCAGCTTCCACCGCTTTCCAGGCAAAATCATAGCGCCGCCAGAAGCCTGCTGTCGGCAAAAACCGGATCGGAAACGCTTCCTGCACCCCATAGGGGGATGCCAGATCCTCCCAGGCATGGGCAATATTCCCCGGCACCCACAGGCTGACATCCTCCCCCAGCTGCGCCAATGCCTGGCAGACCTTCATTGTCTGCAGGCTGTTTGCCCGGGTGGAAGGGATGTTTGCGGTGGAAAGAACGGCTATCTTCATAACTCGCTCACCACGACGGGCATCTGTTTGGCGATGCGCAGTTCGCGCAGTCCACGCCAAACCAGGTACCCAACCGTCAGGATAAAATTCGCCGAAAGCAGGAAAGCTTCAAAAACGTACCCCAAACGGGGAACGAAAATAAATCCCAAAATTATCTTTATCACCGCCCCAATCAGCATCACATAAAAAGGCAGCATAGGCTTGCCAAACGCCAGGAAAAGGGTGCGGTTCCAGAAAAAGATGTTGGCAATTCCAAACCCGGCCAGCATGACCATCAGAGCAGGATAAGCGGGCAGGTACTGCTCCCCGTAAAAGAGGATCACCCACTTGCCAAAAAACAGAAGGAACAGACTTGTGCCCACCGTCCAGACGGCGGCGATGATCGTGGAACGCCGCAGCAGGTTTGTCACCTCGTCCCAGGCGCGCCGGGCTACGCCACGGATAATCTCCGGGAAGGTGGTATTGAGAATGGGCGAGATGGGCATCATCACCAGGTTGATCAGCGCCAGGGCGGTCTTGCAGTACCCCACGGCGGTGGGATTCAAGAAAAGCGCCACCCATAACTGTTCGCTGTCCCGCACCAGCAGCTTGATCGATGCGCTCAGGTTGGTGCTGAGGGCAAAATGCGCCAGCTCCCTGATCGGCGGCAGCGCGGAAAAATTCACCCGCCACCAGCTCCCGCCGAATTCTTTATTGACCTCGATCAGCGCCAAAATCAGGTATCCCATGCTGAGGACAATTTTACCGATCAGATACGCCATTAAAATTGCCAGAAGATTGGCTTTTAATAGAAAAGCTGCCACGATGATACCGGCCGTCAGACAGCTCTGCACCGCATTGACCACCGCCTGTCCCTTGAAACGGTTGAAAACCTGCAGCAAGCCAATGGAGGATTCTTCCACCATATTGAACAGGATGCTCAATCCATAAAAGCGGAAAAGGCCAACCAGCGAGGCATCCTTCGCAAGGATCTCCGCCGCCAGGGGTGCGGCAGCGTAGAGCACCCCAAAAGCCAGCACAGATGTGAGTCCCTCGGTGATCCCCGCCACCAAAATGACCGCTCGTGCGCATTCGTTTTGTTTTTCCGCGTGCGCCTTGCCCACATAGCGCACCACCAGTTCTCCCATGCGAAAGGAAAACAGGCGGTTGATGGTGGTTGAAAACTTGATGATGATTTCCAGCAGGCCAAAAGCAGCCACCCCCAGCAGGCGGGCGGCGAAGATGCTCTGAACGAAGCTCAACCCCATGGCCAGCGTGTTGCTGCTGAAAAGATACCCGGTATTGCGGATCACTTTCTTCAGCAGTTCATCAGCATGCCAGGATTTGAGGACAGCCTGCAATCTGAAACTCATGTCGTCTTTATTTGAGAAGCCCATGCACGTTCGCGTTGATACCAGTCCACCAGGCGTGAGATTCCCTCATCCAGTGTAACCTGCGGCTCCCATCCCAACAGGCGCCGCGCCTTGGATACATCTGCCCAGTTCTGATCCACATCCGCCGGGTTGCGCTCGATATACTCAACCACAGCGCGTTTTCCCAAACGTTCCTCGATCTTGTGCAGCAAATTATTGATCGAAATGCATTCATGCCCGCCGAGGTTGATGATTTCATAACCCACGGGTTTGAGAGCTGAAAAGACACCACGGGCGATGTCATCCACATACGTAAAGCCGCGCATCTGCTCGCCGTCGCCGGTAATCTTCACCGGCCTGCCTTCAGCAATCCATTGCACAAACCGGAACATGACCATGTCCGGCCTTCCCGCCGGCCCGTAGACCGTGAAAAAGCGCAGGATGGTGGCGTCGAGTCCATACAGATGATGGTAGACATGGCACATCGCCTCGGCGCCCTTCTTGCTGGCCGCGTAGGATTGCAGCGGATGCGAACTGTCGGCTTCTTCCGGGGTGGGCAGCGGCGGGTTGGCGCCGTAAATGCTGGAGGTTGAAGCCATGATGAACTTTTTTACACCCTGCCGCTGGCATAGCTCCAGCAGGTTCAACGTTCCGCCGGAATTGGTTTCCAGGTAAATCCAGGGATCGATCACCGACTGGCGCACCCCTGCCCGGGCAGCCAGATGTATGATGGCTTCCGGTCTGCCGTGCGCTTGCGCCAATGCTTCCATCCCGGCGAAATCACAAATATCCTGGCGGGCGAACTTAAAACCCTCGCAGGCACGCAGCTGTCCCAGCCGCCAGTCTTTGATGCATGGATCGTACGAATCGTTCAGGTTGTCCAGCCCAACGACGGAATGGCCGGCATCGCAAAGGAGCTGGCTCACCCGATGTCCAATAAACCCGGCTGCGCCGGTGACCCAGTAGAGCGCCATTAGAGTCTCACCACTTTGGGATGGTTGCGTCCGGCTGCGCCGAGCGCATTGCGCGCGTCCACAATCAGCAGCGCAGCATCCAGAATGGACTGGTAGTCATACGCCTTGTGGTTGGTAATGATCACCACGCAGTCGCTCTCCCGCACGGCTTTTAATAAATCAGGCTGGCAGGTCAGTTCGAAATGCTCGTTGTGAATGTGAGGGATATACGGATCGTGGTAGCTCACATCTGCCCCTTTTTGCAGCAGCAGATGAATGACATCCAAGGCTGGAGATTCGCGCAAATCGTCAACATCGGGTTTATAGGCTGCGCCCAGCACCAGCACTTTCGATCCGTTCAAGGCTTTGCGCTGCTGGTTGAGTGCGTCTTGAATCTTGCCAACCGTAAACCGCGGCATGCTGGTATTGATTTCAGATGCCAGGTCAATAAAGCGCGCCGTGTAATTGAGTGACCGAAGTTTCCATGAAAGGTACAACGGATCGATGGGGATGCAATGACCACCCAAACCAGGCCCAGGCGTAAATTTCATAAACCCAAAGGGCTTGGTCGCTGCGGCATCGATCACTTCCCACACGTCCACGCCCAGCCGGTCGCACATGATCGCCAGTTCGTTCACCAGTCCGATGTTAATCATGCGGAAGGTGTTTTCCAGCAATTTGGCCATCTCTGCCACCTCGCTGGAGCTGACCGGAACAACGGTCTGCAGCGCCTGCCGGTACCATGCGGAAGACACATCGGTGCAGGCTTCGGTGATGCCGCCCACCACTTTGGGCGTGTTGATCGTCTTCCAATCCTTGCGCCCGGGGTCAACGCGTTCCGGCGAAAAGGCAACGAAAAAATCCTTGCCAACAACCAGGTCATGGTCGTCGCTCAGGCGCGGCAAAACCATCTCGCGCGTTGTGCCCGGATAGGTGCTCGATTCAAGCACCACCACCATGCCCGAGTGAACGAAAGGTGCGATCCCTTCCGTGGCGGAGATGATGTAACTCAAGTCCGGATCGCCGGTTTTTCGCAGCGGCGTGGGGACGCAGATTGACACCGCCTGGCTGTCGCGGATCACCGCATAGTCGGTGGTGGCAGACAGCCGTCCAGCTTTAACCAGCCGCGCCACCTGCTCGCCTGGTACATCCATGATGTAGCTTTCCCCGCGGTTGATGGCGTCCACTTTTTCAGGGATGGCGTCAATTCCCACCACCTGATAGCCGGCTTCGGCAAAGACCGCCGCCAATGGAAGCCCGACATATCCCAAACCTACCACAGCCACGCGGGCGGTTTTGTTTTCCAGTTGCTTGATTAATTGATCGCGATAATCCATACCATATCCTGAAGTATCAGAATAGATCCATCTGTTTGGCTTCTTCAGCCGGATGTGATTCTTTGTTTTCCGGTGTCTTCACCGGTGCCGGTTTTGCTGCTTCGTGCGCCTCCACCGCCTTCCGGATCACCTCCGGCAGGCAGGAAAAGTCGTGCAAAAGCGTGGGTTTCAATTTTGGTTGGTGCAGTGCCGCCGCCGGGTGGTACATTGGCACAATCAGGCGGTCCTTTACCCAAACCGGTTTGCCATGCGCTTCACTGATCCGCGCCAGGGGCAGGAATTTTCCCATTGAAAACCGCCCCAGGGTGACGATCACGCGCGGGTTGATGGCTTCAATCTGTTGCTCGAGAAACTCATTGCAGGTCGCCAGTTCCCCGGGTTCGGGATCCCGGTTGGAAGGAGGGCGGCATTTCACCACATTTGTGATGAACACATTTTCCCTGGCCAGGTTGGCAGCGTGAAGCAGTTCTGCGAGGAATTTCCCCGCCTGGCCTACAAAGGGGCGTCCCTGCTCGTTTTCATGATAACCGGGACCTTCACCAATGAACATCACATCGGTATTGGCGCGCCCTTCCCCCGGAACCGAATTCTTCCGGGTGGTGTGAAGAGCACAGCGCTGGCAGGTTCTCACCTGTTTGGCGATCTCGGTCAGTTTTTCATTCGGATCGTTCATGCATCCTCCTGCTGAAGACAACGATGTCAACAGCGTTATTGTACCATCCGGAGAAATCGTCAGGGTTGAAGATTGTCGGGAATTGGATCAAGGTCCATCAAAAAAGCATCTTCGCCATTATCGCGGTAATAATGCGGACGAATGGCAACCACCTTGTAACCATACTTTCGGTACAGGTTTTGCGCATCCAGGTTTCCGCGGCGAACCTCAAGCAGCGACCGAAATGCGCCGTTCTTTCGAGCCTCGACCAGTGCTTTCCTTAATAATCGTTCTCCAATCCCATGATTGCGAAACTCTGGCAGCACTGCCAGTGTGGCGATATGCACCTCGTCCACAATCCACCAGGTGACAATCATTCCCACCACCCGGTTTCCGCCAGTGGAAGAAATCCACTCCGCCACCCAAAGATGGGCAGCCGGATTTTCTTTCAATTCGAATTCATAGGATCGTTTTGGCCAGGGCAGGGAAAATGAGATTGTATCGATGGCATACACAGCGTCAATATCCGCTTCTGTCATCGCTCGAATGATGATGGTAGTTTCCTGTGGAAAGACTGCACTCACGCATCAATTCCTTCGGCCAGGTGCAGGTATATCGGTTCCAGCGCCGCCACGCCATCCTCCTGGCCAGCCTGCCAGCGCTGCCAGGCCAGTTCTGCCAGAAATCCCGGCCGGCGTACGCAATTCGCGGGCGTAGCCAGCAGAGCGTTCTTCCAGCGCCGTGCCAGCGTTGCGCGATCCGATTCAAACATCTCGCCGCAAATATAGGTCGGCTGCTTGATTTGTGCAGCCAGTTTCTCGGCGTTCATCACCGCCGGTGGATCATTACAAACCCAGCCCCCGCCCTTGTTTTCGTACCAGCCCACCGCCAGCCGGCCGCGGCCGGCCTGTAAAACGGCTGCCATGGGAACATTCTGCAACGGCTGTCCGGCTGCCAGCACGTCCAGCGTTGGAATACCAACAACCGGCAGATGCAGCCCAAAAGCCATCCCCTTGACCACAGCCAACCCCACCCGCAGGCTGGTAAAAGAACCCGGGCCAAGCGCAACCGCCAGACACTTCAGATCTGTTGATTTCACCCCGCAGCGGGACATCAATTCCCCAATTGAGGGCGCAAGCTCAATGGTGTGATGGTTGTGCGATTCCCAAACCATCTCACCGCGCACACGAATACCATCGTACAGCGCCAATCCGAGAATCTGCGTGGATGTATCCACCGCCAATAACATGCTTATCCTCCAACCGCCTGCCGCCGGAATTCCTTTACCAGCCCTTCAAACCGCTTTCCGTGGGGCGTGATGATTAAACTGCGTTGTTCATCTCCCATCCAGGAGAGCTGCACCCACAGGTGATTCTCCGGCAGCGCCTCCTGAATGCGCTCCGCCCATTCAACCACCAGCGCACCGGTGGCAAGCATCGAATCCAGATCCAGGTATTCAGCTTCGAGAGCGTTTGCCAGCCGGTAGGCGTCCATGTGATGGAGCAGCAAACCATCCGGCCGGCGGTAGACGTTGACCAGAACAAACGTCGGGCTGGTCACGTTATCCAGCGAACCCCACCCTTTCGCCATCCCTTGCACCAGCGTCGTTTTCCCGGCGCCCAGGTCGCCGTAGAGCGCCACCACGTCTCCCGCTTTTAACATTGCACCCAGGCGCAATCCCAGGCGGCGGGTTTGTTCCGGGCTGCGGCTGATCAATTCAAAGCTGTGGCTCAAAAGAATGGGCATATGAGAATTATAAGACAAGCCCCCAACGATCACAAGCGAAGGGGGCTTATTCCTTTATAGATGAATCGGCCTGACCGGGAGGGTTTGCGCCTGAAGAGACGAGCTTTTTCATACGGTGCGCCAGCTCCCGCCGGGAGAGCATCACCCGCCGCCGGCAGACGGTGCATTCCAGGCCAATGTCGGCGCCCAGCCGCACCACCTTCCAGGTGCTGCTGCCGCAGGGATGCGGTTTTCGCAGCAAAATCACATCGTCCAGGGTCAAATCCGGCAACATGCTTGGATTATAGCACCCATGTTATAATCCCCTAAAGGTTCTTTTACACCTCATAAAAGCGAATTACGCCCATGCTAGGACTGACTATCCCCCTGATCTTCACCAGGGTCGTCACACTCGTGATTGCCCTTTCCATCCATGAATTTTCGCATGCCTGGGTGGCAAACGCCCTCGGCGACGACACGCCACGCCTGAACGGACGCCTTACCCTTAACCCGCTCGCCCATCTGGACCTGATCGGCAGCCTGATGCTTCTGGTGGCAGGGTTTGGCTGGGCGCGCCCGGTGCCGGTTAACCCGTACAATTTCCGCTCAAAAAGCGCAGGCATGATGTGGGTGGGGCTGGCGGGTCCGCTCTCCAACCTGCTGCTTGCCATTCTGGCATCCATTCCCTTCCGCCTGGGATTGGACCTCTCCTGGCCGGTTTACAGCCGCTTCTTCCCCTCCCTTTCCGAATTCCTTTACACCTTCATCATCATCAACCTGGTTCTGATGTTGTTCAACCTGATCCCCATCGCCCCGCTGGATGGCGAAAAGATCCTCAGCCATTTTCTACCCCCTTCTTTGGGGGATATTTTTGAGCGCTTGCGGCCTTACGGTCCGCTCCTGTTGATGCTGGTTTTCTTCGCTGCTCCGGCGCTCGGTTTTCCCATTCTGAATTGGATTCTTTCCCCCGCCCTTTCGGGGATTACTCATCTCTTATTAGGAGGAGTTTAATGACCGTTCAAATGACCGTCATCGGTTTGAACCAGATCGGTGTTTCTTTCGGTTTGGCTCTTGCCAAAAACAAAGAGCTCGTATACCGTGTTGGCAATGACCGCGAACCCGAAGTGGCGCGCAAAGCACAGCAGATGGGTGCGTTTGACCGCGTCATTTACAACCTCCCCGCCTCTGTCGAAAATGCCGACATGGTGGTTCTGGCGCTTCCGGTGGATGAAATCCAGGATACCCTGAAGGTGATCGCCCCCAGCCTTAAACCCGGCTGCGTGGTGATGGACACTTCGACCGTCCGCGGCGCTGTTCACCAGTGGATGCAGGAGCTGCTTCCGGAAGACCGCTATTTCGTCTCCCTCATGCCAAGCCTCAATCCCGCCTATCTGGAGGAAAATCTGGCAGACGTTACCACCGCACATGACGACCTCTTCAAAAAAGGCGTGATGGTCATTTCCAGCCTGCCGAACACCGATCCGGATGCGATTAAACTGGCCGCCGACCTGGCAGCCCTGCTGGGCGCCACCCCCTACTTCTCGGATCCTTTGGAAGCCGATGGCCTGGTGGCTTCCAGCATCTTCCTCCCCCGCCTGGTTTCCGCTGCACTGCTCGAGTCGGCAGTCTCCCAGCCGGGCTGGCGGGAAGCGCGCAAGCTGGCGCACCGCGATTTTGCCCGCACCACCTCTTCTGTGGAGAATTTTTCCGGCGCCAAATCCATCGGCTCTGAGATTCTGCTGAACAAGGATAATATTGTCCGCATGCTGGACGCCACCATGGAAACGCTCCACTCCCTGCGGGAGATGATTGCAGAAGGCGACGAGAAAAAGCTGCACAAATGGATCAACAAAGCGCGCTCCGACCGTGACCTGTGGATTCGCCAGCGGGCAAATGCAGATTGGGAAATCCAGATGCAGCAGCCCATGCCCACCATGGGAGACATCCTCGGACGCCTGGTTGGCATTCGTCCCAAGTACGACCGTAAAAAGAAAGAACAGACAGACTGACGATCCTTCGCCATGTCGTTCTACTGTTACCTCGTGGAATGCGCAGACGGATCCTATTACACCGGCTGGTCGGTGGATCCGGTGCGGCGGGCAGCCCTGCATAATCGCGGCAAGGGAGCGCGCTACACCGAAATGCACCGGCCAGTCCGGCTTGTTTATCTGGAACCGGTGACGGATCGTTCCGCCGCCCTGCGCCGGGAAAGGGAGCTTAAGAAGTTGACTCACCTTCAAAAAAGCCGTCTGGCTGACGCCGGCCAGGTTCAACGCTTCCGCCTGCAGGAAGCTTTGCCGGATGCCAGATGGCTGGTGCGTGCCCCAGGGCGCGTGAACCTGCTTGGCGAGCACATCGACTACAATGGCGGCTGCGTGCTGCCCATGGCCATCGACCGCCAGGTTGCCCTGGCAGCCCGTCCCCTTGAAGAACCCCGCCTTTGCCTGCGAGCCTTGGATCTACACAAGTCGGTCGAAATCCCGCTCAATTCGCTGGATGAGCGCAAAGATGCCGGAGGGAAAGACCTGCCCGCCTGGGCGCTCTATCCGGCCGGCGTGGCATGGGTATTTCAGCAGCAAGGCTTTGCGGTGCCGGGTTTGGAGGTTGCGTACACGTCCACCATCCCGATCGGGTCCGGGCTGAGCAGTTCCGCAGCCGTTGAAGTGGGCTTTGCCGCCCTTTTCAACCACGCTGCCCGCCTGAATTTGGACCGGATGACGCTGGCGCAGATCGGGCAGGAGGCTGAAATCCGCTATGCGGGTGTCAACAGCGGCTTGATGGATCAGTTTGCCAGCGCCCACGGGGTTTCTGGCCATGCCCTTTTATTCGATACGCACCGCCTGACTTTCCGGCAAATCCCCGTGCCACAAAATGCAGCCGTGATCGTCGCCGATTCAGGCGTGCGCCGGACGCTTGCCGCCTCAGCTTACAACCAGCGGCGGAAAGCCTGCGAAAAAATCCTCCGGCATTTTCAGCCGCAGCTGCCGGAGACTGCCGCGCTGGCGGAGATTTCACCTGAAGTCTACCAAAACCACAAAGCCGGTCTTTCGGCGGAGGTTCAGAAACGCGGCCAACATGTGGTCGACGAAGTTCAGCGCGTATTGCAGGGTGTTCTTTGTCTGGAAAACGCTGACTCTGCCGGCTTTGGCGGCTTGATGAACGCCAGCCATGCCTCCCTGCGTGATCTGTACGAAGTGAGCTGCCCGGAACTGGATGCCCTGGTGGAGATCGCCTGCCAGCAGCCCGGATGCTTTGGTTCGCGCCTTACCGGCGCCGGGTTTGGCGGATGCACCGTCAGCCTGGTGGCAGAAGCAGAGGCGCGCGTCTTCATGGACACGCTGCGCAAGCATTACCTTCAACGCACTGGAAAGACAGCGGACATCTACCGCTGCCTGCCCTCCGACGGCGTTTCGGTGGAGACTCTTTCCCCTGTTTGTTGATATTTCATGGTCTGGCTAATTCCAGTATAGGGAATACAAAAAGCAGCCCGGTACGGGCTGCTTTTTAAAGAGAGATTCTCTAGTCTGTAAAAACAGGGAGATGCCCAAGGGCGATGATATCCGCCCACTTTGCGCGCTCGCCTTCGGTAAAGATGGCAGCCACACCCACCACCTCGCCTTTGGCTTTGCTGATCAGCATCTTCATTCCCTGCAGGGTCGAACCGGTGCTGACGACATCATCCAGAATCACGACCTTTTTGCCGTCCAGCAGGGCAAAATCCTTCTCATCCAGATAGAGGGTCTGCGGTTTGCCGGTGGTGATGGAAAGCGTTTCCGCCTGCAGGGCGGCGCCCATATAAGGCTTGTAGGCTTTCCGTAATATTACGTAGGGCTTCTTCGCTTCAACGGATACGGCATGCGCCAGCGGAATGCTTTTTGCTTCCGCGGTGATCAGCACATCGTAGTCCAGGCTCTCCAGGCGTTTCGCCAGCTCCCTGGCGCAGGCGACGGTAAATTCAGTGTCTCCCAGAATGTTCAAGATCGCAATCCGCAATCCGGGTTTGATCTCAAAAAGGCGAAGCTCTCGATGAACTCCGGCAATATCAACCGGGTACGTGGCGCGTTTTTCCATGGTCATCCTCCACAAAAAATTGGAACAACTGCAGTTCCAATTAACCAAGTCTATCATACTTTCATTTGTTTATACAATATCATTGACGGTGCATTTCAGTTAATATCAAAACGACAATCCGCTTTACCCGTTTGACCCATCTCGATTAAAATAAAATTCTCCCCTGCAGAAACCATTGAGAGCCGGGGACGCCGACCCCGGCTCTCATTTTAAGGAGGAGAAGAAGAAGAGAAGTCGCCCTATGAATACCTTACCAGATTTCATCAAGGCGTACTGGACTATAAACCTACGATTAACCTACGATCTGCTTCCAGGTAGACAATTAACCAAACCATGACTTCACCCCAACCCTCTCACCCCCTGACTGAAAAAAAACCGCCGCTTCGCCACCCCGGCATCGCTGCTTCAAGCGCGTATTTCGATCTGCGCTCAACCCCCATCGGCTCCATTCGCATATTTGCGGCTGCATCCGGCTTAACCCGCATCCAGATCTCCCCGCCGAAACTGCCCCCCGCGCCGGCTTCCGCCTGTCTGCCGGAGGTCGAACGCCTGTTGCGGGAAGCAGCCAGCCAGTTGGAACGTTACCTGGCCGGCAGCCTGCGGGTGTTCAACCTGCCCGTGGATCTTTCCCCTCTCACCCCCTTTCAGCGCCGGGTGCTGGAAGAATGCTGCCGAATCCCCTACGGACAAACCGCCTCTTACAACGATCTGGCTGTCCGCCTGGCATCTCCCGGCGCAGCCCGCGCGGTTGGCGGGGCGCTGAAGCGCAATCCCCTCCCGCTTGTCATCCCCTGCCACCGGGTAATTGCTGCCAACGGCCGCCTGGGTGGTTTTTCCGCCGGCGAAGGCCTGGATACCAAACTGCTCCTGCTTTCCATTGAGGGAGTCCGGATTGTCGCTTAAAGATTGGATCAGGTTTATCGTTTTAGGGCTGATCTGGGGATCCTCCTTCCTGTGGATCAAAATGGCGCTGGCGGAAACCGGCCCCTTCACCCTGGTTGCTTTCCGGGTGGCGTTTGCCCTGCTCGGCCTGACAGTCGTCGTGTTGGTCCAACGGCCATCCCTTCCCCCGCGCCGGGTGTGGAAGGTCTTTTTCCTCCTTGGATTGACCAATATCGTTATTCCCTTCGTGCTCATCTCATGGAGCGAACTGCATATCACTTCCGGCCTGGCGTCCATTCTCAATTCAACCTCCCCGCTTTTTACCATCCTGATTGCATCCATCTTTCTGACCGATGAACGTCTCACCCCCCAGCGGGTGGCAGGTTTGTTGATGGGCTTCTGCGGGGTGATTTTGTTGACGGCCAAGCACTTTAGCGCAGGCGAGCGTTTCTACCTGCTGGGAATTGGCGGAATGCTGCTGGCCGCCCTATCCTATGCCATCTCCGCCGTCATTGCCCGGCGGAAATTGATGCACCTCACACCGGATATCCAGGCTTTTTCGCAGCAGTTTGCTTCAGCCCTGGTCATTATTCCCCTGGCTGCCATGGTGGAAGCTCCCCTCCGGCTGCCGGTTACGTTTAAAGCCTGGTTTGCGCTGGCCTTTCTGGGGGTTATGGGTTCCTGCGTAGCGACCATGCTATACTACTCGCTGTTGAAGAGTGTCGGACCCACCCGCACCATGCTGGTAACCTACATGTTTCCCCTGGTGGGCGTGCTGCTGGGGCTGGTCTTTCTCAGCGAACCCATCTCCTGGCGCCTGGTCGCTGGCGGATGTCTGATCGTCGGCGGAATTCTGGTTGTAAACCGCCGTCTCCCACGCGCGGAGCAAACGCGCCGTGCGCTTGATATTTGAGAGGAATAATGGAAAAACCTGGCTTCCGTGCTGGTTATGTGTCGGTCATTGGCCGCCCAAATGTAGGCAAATCCACGCTGATCAACCATCTGATGCGGCAGAAGATCGCTGCCGTCTCCCCCCTTCCGCAAACCACCCGCCGGCGGCAGTTGGGCATACTGACGCTGGAGAATGCCCAGATTGTGTTCGTTGATACCCCCGGCCTTCATATTCCACATCACAAACTGGGCGATTTTATGAATGAGGAGGCGGAACTCAGCCTGATGGATGCCGATGTGATCCTCTGGCTGCTGGATGCCAGCGAACTGCCCACCGAAGAAGACCATCTGATCGCCAAGCGACTTGGCAATTTGCGCCGCTGCCCGCCAACGCTGCTGGGCGTGAACAAGATCGACCGCTTAAGCCCCTCCGACCTGCCGGAGCGTGAAAAAGCGATGCACGCCCTCTTTCCGCAGGCAAAGGCATTTTCCATCTCGGCTTCCACTGGCAACGGGGTGGAGCCGCTCCTCCAGGCGTTGCTGGCGCATCTCCCGGAAGGGCATCCCTTCTTCGACGAGGATCAGGTCACCGATTTCTATGAGCGCGACATCGCCGCCGACCTGATTCGTGAAGCCTGCATGCTTTACCTGAAAAAAGAAGTGCCGCATTGCGTCGCCATTCGGATCGACTCCTATACCGAACGGGGAGAGGATGGCGCCCTGATTGCCGCCACGATTTTTGTTGAGCGTGATTCCCAGAAAGGCATTGTCATCGGGCGCGGCGGAGAGATGCTCAAGCAGATCGGCATGACAGCCCGCAAGGAAATTGAAGCCATGAGCGGCCGCAAGGTGTATCTCGAGCTGCGGGTCAAAGTAAACTCCAACTGGCGCAACAATCCGGATGCGCTGCGCCTGCTGGGATTTGTGGAAACCAGGGAGCGTTGAAATGTTCAATGGATTGTTTTACGTCACACTCGCGCTGGCGGTTTGCGATTGGGTGTCCGTCTGGAGAAAGTGGCGCACCGGCCTGTTGATCTTCAAGCCTGCTACGCTTTTGGCGCTCATCGCCTGGTCGCTGCAAATCAGCGGCTGGCAGGGCGGCATGATCTGGTTTGGGCTGGCGCTGGCTTTCTCACTGCTGGGAGACATCGCCCTGTTGTTTTCCGAACGATATTTCATTTACGGTCTGGGGGCTTTTTTTGTGGGGCATGTCTTCTATCTGATCGGGTTTAACAGCACCCCGCTCCCCAACACCCCCTGGGCATTGCTGCCGGCGGCGGCGGTTCTGCTGCTGTCGTTCGCCGTTATGAAAACAATTTGCAGCGGGGTGTCTCAATCGCCCAAACACCGCCCGCTGCTGCCTGCCGTCATTGTCTATGCGGTTGTCCTCAGCCTGATGTTTCTATCGGCTGCCACTACTTTCTATAAACCTGGATGGAATTTTCAAGCCTCTGCCTGGGCTGCCGCCGGCGGTCTGCTCTTCCTGACCTCCGATTCCATTCTGGCATACAACCGTTTTGTCAAAACACAGCCCCAGGGCCAACTCAAAACGCACATCACCTACCATCTTGGGCAGGTTGGATTGATCGCCGGGGCGCTGACCTGGTTCCTCAGCCAGCACTGATCTACTGCAATTCCCGAAAACCTTCCCCGAGCGCTTCATGCGTCTGACTGATGACCATGAATGCCTGGGGATCGATTTCTTTAACCAGCGATTTCAGATGACTGACCTCCGCGCGCGTGATGACGCAGTAAAGCACCTGGCGTTCTGCCTGGGTGTAGCCGCCCTTGCCGCTCAGATAGGTTACCCCCCGTTCCAGTTCTCCCAACACCTCGCGCGCCACATCTTCCGGTCTGGACGTGATGATGAATGCCGTGCGGAAAATGGCTGAACCCTCGGCAGCCATTTCAGCTGCCAGCCCGCTCACGTAAATCACCACCAGGCCATAGAGCGCTTTTTCCCAGGAAAACGCCAGTCCGCCGGCCAGAACCACCAGCGAGTCGGTGATCAGATAAGCCTGGGAAATCGAGATGCCAAAACGGAAGTTCAGGATGCGGCCCAAAATATCACTACCGCCGCTTGTCCCGCGCCCGCGGTAGACCAACCCAAGCCCAACCCCCAGCACCACGCCGCCAAAGAGCGCGTTGAGCACGTTGTCCTGGGTAACCCCGCCTTCCGGTATCACCAGCACCAGCAGGTCGGTAAGCACGGCAAAGGCGGTGATGGAAAATGCCGTGCGCACGGCAAAGCGCGGCCCGCCAAGAAACCGCCACCCGAGGACAAAAAGCGGAATATTGCCAACAAACACCATCAGGCCGATGGGCCAGTCGGTGAAATGGTTGATGATCTGTGCGGCACCGCTCACCCCGCCACTGACCAGCTGGCCCGGAACCAGGAACAAACGCATCGCCAGCGCCTGAATCAATGCACCCAGCAGGATGATGATGAAATCTTTGTAGGACTTTTTATCAAATTCTACTTGTTTAAGGAATGTCTTCAATGATATTTTCTGTCTCAAAGAGGAACCCGCTTCGCTCATTAATAACACCTTTTCTTGATGGATGTAAATTTCCGCCCCGCCTGGTTGTCTCAGGCTGCTTGCGGTCTGGATGCATTCATTATAAAGGGCAACCTCGCAGTTCGGAAAGGCAGATTCCAACGACTAAGCAGTTTCTTATATTTGTGCATTCTTTTATGGTATAATTTGCAACCGCCTGGTTTGACGGCGATTCGATCTCCATTTCTTTACGGTAAATGGATCCCGTGATATAATCCAGCCTCGCGCCGATTACGGCGCGCGAAATCATCGAAAATTATGGCAAGGTGTTAAAGATGAACGAGATTCTCAAATCCCTCGAGGCGCCTGAAAACCCGAATATCCCGGCCTTGCAGGTAGGCGATATGGTCAGCGTCCATGTGAAAATTACCGAAGGCACCCGTGAACGTATTCAGGAATTCAAGGGCGTCGTCCTGTATATGCACAATAACGGTATGAATTCTTCCTTCACCGTCCGCCGCGTGGCTTCCAACGGCATCGGCGTTGAGCGTACCTTCCTCGCCCGTTCCCCGCGCATCGACCGCGTGGTGGTGGAACGTCACAGCCAGGTTCGCCGCTCCCGCCTGTACTTCCTGCGTGCCCGCTCCGGTAAGAGCGCCCGCCTCAAACAAAAATTCGGTTAATCCGGCCTGTCATAGAATCCACAGGGTGCAGCCATTTTCGGTTGCGCCCTTTTTCCTTATAATAAACCCAATCCACCTACAGGAACTCGCCAATGGCACAACCCCTTATTGGAATCAGCATGTACCGCACCAGGAAAACCGGCAGCGCAACCATCAATTCCCTTTCGCAAGCCTATTCCACGGCGGTCGCCGGCGCCGGCGGCCTGCCATTGCTGATCCCGGTCGAACTCCCGCTGAACCAGCTGGAAGCCCTTCTTGCCCGGGTCGATGGTTTGCTGCTCACCGGCGGGGGAGATATCCAGCCAGCCCGTTTCAACGGCCACAAGCATCCCCGCGTGGGAAACGTGGACGAAATGCGCGATGATCTGGAAATTCAGGCTGTGCTCATCGCTGCCAATACCGGCCTGCCGTTTTTGGGCATCTGCCGCGGCATCCAGGTGATCAATGTTGCGCTGGGCGGCACGCTGTATACCGACATCGCGGCTCAATTTGACACCACGCTGCGGCATGATCAGTACCCGGACATTCCCCGGGATTATCTTGCCCACACCGTGCGCATTGAACCCGGTTCGCTTTTGGAGAAAATCGCCGGCGCGGAGATCATGCCGGTGAACAGCCTGCATCACCAGGCAATTGAAAAGCCTGGCGCCGGTTTAACCCCGGTTGCCTATGCCTCCGACGGTCTGCTGGAATCCGTTGAGTTGAGCGGCCACCCGTTTGGTTTGGGTGTACAATGGCATCCTGAGTGCATTCAGGCGGAAGCCCGGCAGCGGGAAATTTTCAAAGCCCTCATCAGGGCGGCTTCAGTTTAGGAATTGGAGAAATCGTTGGCGACCGCGCCCATAGGTATTTTTGACTCCGGCGTTGGGGGGCTCTCGGTATGGAGGGCGATTCACGGGTTAATTCCTGCCCAGCCGGTCATTTATCTTGCAGACCAGGCGCACGTGCCGTACGGGCCGCGCCCCCTGGCGGAGGTACGCGCCTTTGCCGAAGGCATCACCCGCTTTCTAATCGGCCAGGGCGCCCGGCTGGTGGTGGTTGCCTGCAACGCGGCATCCGCTGCGGCTCTCAAGCACCTGCGCTCCACATTTCCTGAAATTCCCTTTGTGGGCATGGAACCTGCCGTCAAACCGGCTGCTGAACAGACCCACAGCGGCGTGGTGGGCGTGTTAGCCACCAGCGCCACCTTCCAGGGGGAGCTGTATGCCTCCGTACTGGAACGGTTCGCTGCCAAAGTTCAAGTGCTGCAAAGCCCCTGCGCGGGTCTGGTCGGTGAAATCGAAGGCGGGCGTCTGCACGGTGCGCGCGCAAGGGAAATTCTGGCTGGCGCCCTGCAGCCCATGCTTGCCGCCGGCGTTGACACGATCGTTCTCGGCTGCACACATTACCCCTTTGTCATCCCCCTCATCCAGGAAATTGCCGGCCCACGGGTGCGCGTCATCGATCCAGCCCCGGCCATTGCGCGCCAGGTGCAGCGACTGCTGCAGGAACGCAGCCTTCTTGCCCCCGGGGAAGTGCATGCGCCGGTGCGTTTCATCACCAGCGGCCAGCCCGGCGGGCTTGCCCTTGCTCTCCAAACTCTATTGGGAATCCATGCGCCGGTGGAAGGGGCGCTATGGTCTCCGGACGACAGCCATCTCACGCTCATCAATTAATTGAATAATTGCACCCCCGATCAACCGCATGGAGCTGCGTCTGGTTTGGTATACTTAATGCATAGCCAAAGGAGGCGCCATGTCCGACCAGGAGATCGTCATCGATCCTGTGCAGCATATCACGGTGGATGCCATCGGCAAACCGGGTGAACGGATTTTCTACATCCAGGCGCGCTACGAAGCAGAAGTACTCTCCCTGTTGGTTGAAAAAGTGCAGGTGCAGTCGCTTTCGGTGGGGATCGACCAGTTCCTCGCCGAAATTCAGCGTAATTTTCCCGACCGTACGGAAGCCTCCCCCGAGTATGATGAACCCGCCATGCACCTGAAAGACCCCATTGATCCGCTGTTTCACGTCGGCGAACTGGGGCTGGCTTATGACCCCGCCCGCGACCGCGTGTGCCTGGTGGCGCGGGAAATTCTTCAGGCCGACCAGACGCTGGAAGATGTGCGCGTGGTGCGCCTGTGGTGCACGCGTTCCCAACTGCGTGCCCTGAGCGTTTGGGGGCTTGAAGTCAGCACGCACGGCCGGCCAATCTGCCCGCAATGCGGCGAACCGATGGATCCGGACGGTCACCTGTGCCCGAAGAAAAACGGGCACAAGCATTAAGCAAGGCGCGCCCGCTTGACCCTTTCCCCTGAACTGCCCGCTGATCGAGTAATTATCCAGGCCTTGCAGAATGGCACCATCGTCCTGCAGGGTCGTTTCCTTAATAGTTCAAATTCCATCTTTCTCGGTCAAATTCAATATCAGGGCTTGCACCTGGACGTGGTCTACAAGCCGTTGCGCGGCGAAACCCCGCTTTGGGATTTTCCGCACGGCACACTGGCCAAGCGCGAAGTGGCAGCCTTTCTCGTCAGCGAAGCATTGGGGTGGCGGCTGGTTCCAGCCACGGTATTTTGCAAAGACGCACCCATTGGTCCCGGCTCCGTCCAGCGGTTCATCGACCATGATCCAAACCGGCATTACTTTTCCTTTTCACCGGAAACCATTCAACGCCTGAAACCGGCTGCCATCTTCGATCTTTTGGTCAACAACGCCGACCGCAAAGCCAGCCATATCCTGCTGGATGAGAACGACAGGCTCTTTCTCATCGATCACGGCATCTGTTTTCACGCCGTCTGGAAGCTGCGCACGGTGGTCTGGGATTTTGCCGGTCAGTCCTTTCCCCCGGGACTCGTGGACGACCTGCGCAGCTTTGCCGGCCGGCTGACCGCAGACACCCCCCTGACGTGCGCACTGGAGAACCTGCTTCTTCCTGCAGAACGGGATGCCCTGCTATCCCGCGCCCGGCACCTGGTTAAAAACCCGGTTTTTCCTTTTCCCGACCCCGCCTATCGCCCTTATCCATTTCCCCCGCTATAATACAGGCACTTTCTAGTCACTTTTTCGTAGAGGTTTGCATGAAACAAATTCGTTGTGTACTGGTAGGTTTTGGCAATGTGGGCCGTGCGTTTGTTCGTTTGATCGACCGCAAGCAATCCCTCCTGCGAGACCGGTACGGCCTGCAGGTTTCAATCACCGGCATCGCCACCGGGCGGCACGGAATGGCCTTCAATCCGCATGGACTGGAAGCGCTGGAAGCCATCCGCCTGGTGGAAGAGGGCGGCTCTCTGGATGCTCTTTCCACCGCGCCCCGCCTGGCTTCCACCCTGGAATTCATCCGCACCTGCCCTGGGGATGTGCTGCTTGAAAATTCGCCCGTCAACCACCAGACCGGCCAGCCGGCGGCAGATCATCTGCGCCAGGCTTTGCAGCAGAACATGCACGCCATTACCGCCAACAAAGGACCGGTGGTGCATGCCTACCGGGAGTTGAAGGACCTGGCAGCTGCTCACAACCGCCGCTTTCTGTTCGAATCAGCCGTCATGGACGGCGCGCCCATCTTCTCCCTCTTCCGCAACCCTCTCCCGGCAGTCGAACTGCGCGGATTCTTTGGCATTCTCAATTCCTGCACCAACCTTCTCCTGGAGCGCATGGCACAGGGAGAGACCTTTGAGCAGGCAGTGGCTTACGGCAAATCGATCGGCATCACCGAAACCGACCCGAGCGCCGACGTGGATGGCTGGGACGCAGCCATCAAAGTTGCCGCTCTGGCAACTGTTCTGATGGGCATTCCCACCAAACCGCAGCAGGTGCAGCGCGAGGGCATTCGCGGCATTACCCCGGCCATGCTCCGCGAAGCCGGGCAAGCCGGCGAACGCTGGAAGCTGGTCTGCTCAGCGCGGCTGGAAAACGGTGTGTTGAAAACCAGCGTCGCACCGCAGCGCGTATCCTCCGATTCGCCCCTTTACGCCATCGGCGGAACCAGTTCCTACGTCCAGTTCGAAACCGACGTACTCCCCGGGTTGGGAATTGTAGAAAGCAACCCCGGACCTGAGACCACCGCCTATGGCCTGCTGACCGATCTGCTCTACGCGGTGGCCAGCCCGCTGCCGGAAAACCTGATCATCTGAAGGCTGCCAATGAAGCATACCGTCTATCTTGGCCTGGGAACCAACCTGGGAGAGCGGGAACAGAACCTCGCCCGGGCGCTGCAGGCGCTTGCACCCGAGGTCGTCCTGCAAAATCAATCGCAGGTGTACGAAACCCCGCCCTGGGGGTTTGCCGACCAACCTGCTTTTTTCAACATGGTCGTTTGCGCTCAAACCAGTCTTTCGCCCGAAGGATTGCTGCAGCATGTGAAAGAGATTGAACAGCAGCTGGGAAGGACAGCCACCTTTCGCTACGGCCCGCGATTGATCGATGTGGATATCCTCTTCTACGACCAGAACGTTGTCTACCTCGAAAACCTGCAGATTCCCCATCCGCAGATCCCAAACCGCGCCTTCGTCCTCGTCCCGCTGGCGGAAATCGCCCCCGGTCTGGAGCACCCGCAGCTGCACCAAACCCCGCTCGAATTGCTCGCCGCACTGGATGTTTCTTCCATCCGCCCGCTCGGACCGTTATCTTCCTTATTGAAGGGCAATCCATGAAACCACCATATCTCCTACCCTGGAAAAAACGCACCTATGTAATGGGAATCATCAACCTGACGCCGGACAGTTTTTCCGGCGATGGTCTGCTGGCACGTGTAGACCCCGTTCAAGCGGCGGTGGAACAGGCGCTGCAGTTTATTGACGCCGGGGCAGATATCCTCGATCTGGGTGGAGAATCCACCCGCCCGGGTCACAACCCGGTATCCGCGGAAGAAGAACTGTCGCGGATTCTCCCGGTCGTCAAAGAACTGGCGCGTCTGGATTTGCCGGTACCCATCTCGGTGGATACCTACAAGGCGGGTGTGGCAGATGCCGCCCTGCAGGCCGGCGCGCATTGGGTCAACGATGTCTGGGGGCTGACGGCAGACCCGGACATGGGCGCCGTAGTAGCCCAGCGCCATGCAGCTGTTGTGTTGATGCACAATGCCAGCCGCCCAAAAGCCGCCGTGCAAAGCGCATCTTTGGGCGGGCGGTACACGGGTGAGGAAACTGAAGATATCATTGCGCTGGTAAAACGCGGCCTTGAGGAATGCCTGCAGCGCGCCGTGCGCGCCGGAATTCCTTCTGAACATATCCTGCTTGACCCCGGAATCGGATTCGGCAAAACGATCCGTCAAAACCTTGAACTGATCAACCGCCTGGATGAACTGGCTTCGCTGGGCTTCCCGCTCCTGTTGGGACCCTCGCGCAAGTCCTTTATCGGGTATACGCTCAATCTGCCGTATGACCAGCGCCTGGAAGGCACCCTGGCTGCTGTGGCTATCGGCGTTGCGCGTGGTGCAGACGTGGTGCGCGTGCATGATGTGCGTGCCGCCGTGCAGGTGGTGCGTATGGCAGATGCCATTGTTGGTAAAAATCTGCCCGCCGAAGCGGCTTAGTGCAGGCATTCGCCGATATTGGTTATAATGAACACGCTGACGGTAAAAATACACACTCGCGAGGGAACACATTGAACGAATACGATTTGATCGTCCTCGGCGCCGGACCCGGCGGATATGTTTGCGCCATTCGCGCCTCTCAACTTGGATTGAAAACCGCTATCGTTGACCAGCAGTGGCTTGGGGGCGTCTGCCTGAATGTGGGCTGCATTCCATCCAAGGCGCTGCTGAAAAATGCTGAAGTTGCGCATACACTGCGCGCGCGCGGCAAGGAGCTTGGCTTTTCTTTCGAAAACCTGACCCTTGATTTCAGCGCCGCCGTCAAACGCAGCCGCCAGGTTTCCACCCGCCTCACCCGCGGCGTGGGCTTTCTGATGAAAAAGAACCAGATCGATGTCGTCATGGGCAAAGGCCGGTTATCCGCCCGCGATACCGTTCAGGTGACATCTGATGACGGATCGGTTCAGGAATTAAAGGGACGCAACATCGTCATCGCCACCGGTTCGCACACCGCCCTCATTCCCGGCATCCAGGCGGATGGAGAACATATTCTCACCTACCAGGAAGCCATTTTGCAGGAAAAACTGCCCGCTTCCGCCATCATCATCGGCGCCGGCGCCATCGGCGTGGAGTTTGCCACCGTATGGAGTTCCTACGGAGCCCAGGTGACGCTCGTTGAAATGCTTCCGCGCATTGTTCCCCTGGAAGATGAGGAAATCGGTTTGGAATTGGGCAAGGCGTTCCAAAAACGTGGAATCAATATCCTCACCGGCACGCGGGTGCAATCCATCACCCCCACGGAAAACAGTGTGAAAGTGGTCGTCTCCGGCGAAGGGGGCGAGCAGACATTGGAAGCCGAACAGGCGCTGGTTGCCATCGGCTTTCGCCCCAATACAGCCAGCCTTGGTCTGGAAGAGGTTGGCGTGGCGCTCACCGAACGCAAATTCATTCAGGTGGACGACAATATGGCAACCAACGTTCCCGGCATTTGGGCAATTGGCGATGTAACCGGCAAACTTCTGCTGGCACATGTTGCTTCCGTGCAGGGCATCCTGTGCGCCGAAGCCATCTCTGGAAAACCTGCCCGCAGTCTCGATTACCGCATGATGCCGCGCGCCACCTACTGCCAGCCCCAGGTGGCTTCGTTTGGACTCACGGAAGCGCAGGCTCAGGCGGAGGGTATTGACGTGAAGGTTGGCCGCTTCCCCTTCCAGGCGAATGGCAAAGCGCTTGGCCTGGGCGAATCAACCGGCTTCGCCAAAATCCTGACGGATGCCAAAACCGGAAAAATCATCGGCGCGCACCTCATCGGCCCCGAAGTTTCCGAGCTGCTGCCTGAACTGACCCTGGCGCAGAATGCCGGGTTGACTATCGAGGAAATTGCGCACAACGTGCATGCCCACCCCACCCTGAGCGAAGTGCTGATGGAAGCCGCCGAGGGGGCTGCCGGAACCGCCATTCATATTTAGCTGCTGAATAAAGGGTATAACAGGAACGCATGAACAGCGTTCCTGTTTTTTTATTGGCCGGCCTGTGTTACCCGCCATCTCCGGCAAATCATACCAGGCAGGCAAGCAGTGTCTGCACCAACCGGTCAATGCGAAGTGACGTTCAAGATGGTCTCGGCAATAAACAGAACCGCTCCCACAAACCACAGCGGACGGCTCAGCATGCCCAGCGGCCACCAGTAGAACATCACCGTGGACAGGTACAGGATTACATAGGGAAACATGATCGAAAGTCGCAGCGGGTTCCTCCAGGGTATTTGAAGCTGATAGTCGATGATGAAGCCAAAGACCGCAAAAATGATAAAAATGAACCCGCCCGCCCAGAATGGCCAGCTCTTTCCCCCACGCAGCAACAGGATGCTAATAATCGCGGCCGGAATGCACAGCAGGTAAACGATCCACCCGTATTTCAGTGTATAAACGTCCATTAACGGTTTCCGGATGGCAAAATGTACAATGAAAACCGCATGGAATAGAAACGCCCAGACAATGTACAGTTTATCGAGTTTATCGAGATCGACCAGATTTGCCATTTTTTCCTCCGCGCCAAGAAAAATGCAGCCTGGATTAAGGATTAGAATTTACTCATCACAATCTCATTATAGGATCAGGAATTCAGGCATTTCAATATGCTATAATTTCCCACTGACTATGTTAAGGTGGTGAGTTTATGTTCAAGAAAATATCTCGCCTCTTCGGGGGCGACTCTCAAAAACGTGAAATCGAAAAGATGCTCCCGCTTGTCGAGCAAATCAATGCGCTCGAGGCGCCTTTTGAAGCCATCAGCGATGAAGCCCTGCGCGGAAAGACAGACGAATTCCGCCAGCGTCTGGCGGATGGTGAAACTTTGGACGACCTGCTGCCAGAAGCCTTCGCCACAGTGCGCGAGGCGAGCAAACGCACAATTGGCAAGCGGCCTTTTGACGTCCAGCTGCTTGGCGGCATGATCCTGCACCAGGGGAAAATCGTTGAAATGCGCACCGGCGAAGGCAAAACGCTCATCGCCACCCTTCCGCTGTACCTGAATGCGCTTACCGGCCGCGGCGCCCACCTGGTGACGGTCAACGACTACCTCGCCCGGCGGGATGCGCGCCGTAAAGGACCCATTTACAACATGCTGGGTCTTTCGGTCGGCGTTTTGCAGATGGCCGCCCGCACTGAGAACGGAAAACGCGCCTTCCTCGTGGACCTGGAGCGCACCTCCCCGCGTGAAGATCAGCACCAGCTGCGCATGGTTGACCGCGCCGAGGCTTATCGAGCCGACATCACCTATGGAACCAACAACGAATTCGGGTTTGACTTCCTGCGGGATAACCTCACCATGTCGCTGGCAGACCGCGTTCAGCACGCGCACGCCTACGCCATCATCGACGAGGTGGACAACATCCTCATCGATGAAGCCCGCACCCCGCTTATCATCTCCGGCCCTTCCTCTGAAGATACAGAATGGTATTTGCGCATGGCGCAGCTCGTTCGCCAGCTTCGTCCGGAAGATTACGAAATCAACGAACGCGACCGTCAGGTTTCCCTGACTGAAATCGGCGAAGCTCACATGGAAGAGCTGCTCGATATGCCCCTGCGCGACCCGGAGCGCCCGGAAGACATCTCCCCCGAACAAGCGCGCGTCCTAGGCTACCTGGAGCAGGCGCTGCGCGCTCAGCATCTCTTCCGGCGCAACAAGGATTACATCGTTCAGGCCGGCAAGGTCATCATCGTGGACGAATTTACCGGCCGCCTGATGCCCGGCCGCCGCTGGTCGGAAGGTCTGCATCAGGCCATCGAAGCCAAGGAAGGCGCCCGCATTGAGCCGGAAAACGTCACCTACGCTACCATCACCATCCAGAATTACTTCCGCATGTACGACAAGCTGGCCGGCATGACCGGTACAGCCATGACCGAATCCGAGGAATTCGGCAAGACCTACAAGCTGGATGTGCTGCAGGTGCCAACCAACCTGGATTACATCGCTTCCAGCCCCAATTCGAACCTGATGGTGGTTTCCGCAAAGGACGCGGAAGGATATCCGATCGAGTATTACGCCCGTCCGAATGATCCTCAGCATAAGCCGATTTTCTGGCGGCGCACCGATTACCCCGATATCGTCTACCGTACCCAGGAAGCCAAACTGCGCGCCATAACGCTAGAAGTGCTGCGGTTCCATGCCATGGGCCGTCCCATGCTGATCGGCACCACCTCGGTTGAACATTCCGAACTCATCTCATCCCGCTTTCAGGCCGAGTCCCTGAGGCGTGCTGTGCAGACCTTCCTTATCCGCCAGAGCTGGATGGACAAGCACCACATCGAACTGGTTGAACGCGAGATTCCGGAACTGGACTTTCTCAACAAACCCCTTGAGACCATCAATATCGGCGAGATGCGCAAGATTGCCCGTACAGCCGGAATGGCATCCATCAATCCGGAAGATCCGGAAAACCTCTCCCTGCTATTGAGGGTCCTCCCGCTGGATGCACAGTACCGCGAACGCCTGCTCAAGGTTCTACAGGGCGGCATGCCCCATCAGGTGTTGAACGCCCGCAAGCACGACGAGGAATCCGCCATCATCGCGCGCGCCGGCGCTTTTGGCGCCATTACCATTGCCACCAACATGGCCGGCCGCGGTGTGGACATCAAACTGGGCGGCGAGCTTTCCGAAGAAGTCATTGCCGACGTTGTGCGCGTGCTGCGCCGCGCCGGTGTGCAGGACCCCTACGAACTGGACAACCAGGAACGCCGGAAAATCCTGCTGGAGATGGACGCTTCGCAGTTCGGCATCTATGAAGAAGCCGTGCAGACCTTCCTCCAGTACCTGGATCATATGGAGCAGGTGCGCCTGCTGGGCGGTTTGCATGTCATCGGTTCCGAACGCCATGAAGCCCGACGTATCGACAACCAGCTGCGTGGACGTTCCGCCCGCCAGGGTGACCCCGGCTCTTCGCGTTTTTACCTTTCCATGGAAGACGACCTGATGCGCCTCTTTGGCGGACAGCAGATGGAAAGCCTGATGGACCGCCTGCGCATCGACCCCAGCATGCCCATCGAAGTACGCATGATCGGGCGCATGGTTGAGCAATCGCAGGAGCGCGTGGAAGGCAGCAACTTTGATGTCCGCAAACACCTGCTTGAGTACGACGATGTGCTCAACATGCAGCGCAAACGCATCTACGCCGAACGTGACCGCGCCTTTACCAAGCTCGATTTGCAGGACGACATCCTTGCCCTGTTGAACACCGAGCTGCAGAACCGCATCCCGCTCGCCATTAAAGACGAGGAAAGCCCCTGGAAACTAGTGGCATACCTGGAAGAAATCCAACCCACCATGTTCTTTGAACAGGAAGGGGTGATGGCGCCGTCTTATCCCCTGCGGCTGGTAATCAACGACCTGCGCTCCGTTTCCAACCAACTGGATTCTCTGGCATCGCTCAAGAACGCGCTGCTCAATACCGCCGGCCGCGCCATCGACCATGAGAGCCGGCACTTGCTGAAATCTGTGCGCGAATTGCTGGACCGCTCCGAGCAGCATTATGAGCAGACCGTTCAGGAACGCCACGATGCCATCGACACCTTTGTCGAGGGCATGTCTGACCGCAGCGAAAGCGAAGATGAAGAAGGGCAGCCGCGCCGCCCGCAGGATCTGCTTCAGGAACTTTCCGAACTTGTCCGCATTCCGCTGAAACTTTCCCCGGATCAGTTGCGGGCGTTTGCAGAGGGAGATGCGGAAATTAAACCGGTCCTCAAATCCCAGGTGGATTCCAGCCTGGCACAAATTTCAACCACCCGCCTGGTTGGGTCGCTGGAACGGCGCCTCAACACCTCGCTGGATTTCCGCCCGGATATGGCTGACTCCTCGCTCCCCTGGACGGAAATTTCAGACCAGTTTTACAACATGGTGGAGGGGGTGCTTGAAAAACGCACGGCTGCGCTGCTGGGTGAAAACGGCCAAATCACGCAGAACCTGGAGAATTTCCTCAACCGTGCTGCCGACCGCCCGATTGACGATCGAATGCTGACCGAAGCCCTGATGGTGATGACACTCGGCACCCGCCTGGCCATTGATCCGCGCACGCACCGCCGCGGCTGGCGCC
>MTKY01050817.1_pt1 | contig 47170 bp, 40 predicted proteins | sample 1042731 | NCBI WGS metagenome assembly MTKY01 (sample SAMN06212206, study PRJNA360538) | anaerobic digester metagenome | biome: Wastewater treatment plant; material: sludge; isolation source: anaerobic digester fed with sludge from wastewater treatment plant | place: Denmark: WWTP Soeholt ...
CGGGGATGTCGGCCTGCGTCGGATCCTCACGGCCACCGGGGATCGGCACGTACATCGTGCCGGCCGACTCGCGCACCGTGGCGAGCAGGCGGGTCCAGACGTCCGGCCGGGGCAGGTCGATCGCGGCCACCCGAGCGCCCCACTGCACCAGTTGGGCGAACGGTCCCATCTGCGCCCCGGCCCCGACCAGAGCGAAGGTCCGGTCGCGCAGGTCCAGCCATTCGGGGTGCCGCACCACGGCCCCGACGGCCTCGGCAAAGGTGGGCTCAACGATGCCTCGCCGCACCCAGTCGTCGAGCTGGCGCAGCAGCGCCAGGCCTCGCAGGTTCTCGCCGCGATAGGGCACCACCAACTCCCGGACCCGCTCGTCGTGCCCGCTCACCGCGACGGTTCGCAGCCCCGGCTGATGAGCGTCGACTGCGCTGGAGAGCGGAGCGGCGCTGCCACCCGCACCGACGACGACGTAGTGCTCTCGCGCGGCCGCCAACCCCTGGCGGGCCACCCGCAGGGCCGCGTCAGCCGACTGTGCCTCGGCGATGAGCAGGCGCGTGAAGAGCTCGGGATAGCGATGCCGCCAGTCGGTCGCGGCCCGCAGGTCGGCGGCGAGGACGTCATCGACGCCGACCACAGAGGCCGCCAGGACGGTCAGCGCGCTCGTTGTGCTGCTGCGCGTCCCATCCGCATCGCTCGGGAGATTGACGCCGAGATCCACAGACATGCGGTCCTGCTTTCTCGCGAGGGTTCCCCCTCGCGCACCCCTGGCCGTAATGTGTCCTGGGTCACAATTTCGGTGGGAGGAATGGGGGTCGTGCGCGGATGAACTACTTGGAGTCCGTCGACAACTCTTTGCGCCTGCTCATGCTGGTGGCCGCCAAGGCCCGCGTGGGCGTCAGCGAGGTTGCCGCGGAGCTCGGGGTGGCGCCGTCCACGGCATACCGGCTCCTGTCCACCCTGCGCTATCGGGGGTTCGTCGTGCAGGGCCACGACCGGACCTACCGGGCCGGCCCCGCTCTTGAGGAGATGGTGAGCAACCGGATCACCCGGGCCAACCTCGCCGACCTCGCCGGACCGGCCCTCACCCAACTTCGTGACATCACCGAGGAGTCCGTGCACCTCATGGTCCTCGTGGGACGCCAGGTGCGGTTCATCGCGAGCGTTGAGTCGTTCCAGTCGTTGCGGATCGGCAGCCGGGTGGGGGCAATGTTGCCTGCCCACCGCACCTCTGGTGGGAAGGCGATCCTCGCCGCTCTGCCCAGCGAGTCTCTGGACCAGCTCTACCCCACCTCCGGGGTCACCTCGGGTGAGCTGAGCGCTGCCGCCGGGGCCACGCTCCGTCGCGATCTGGCCAAGATCCGCAAGCAGGGGTATGCCGTCAACAACGGCGAGTCCGAACGCGGGGTAACCGCGGTGGGCGCCGTGGTGGCCGACGCGGACGGTCCGCTGGGGGCTCTCTCGGTGTCGATCCCGACGATCCGTTACGTCCCGGCAAACGTCAACACCTTGGTGGCTGCGCTGCGCACGGCCAGCGAGCAGATCGTCGCAACGCTGCACGGCTGACGGCTGGCCTCGGGGCGCTCGCCCGGGTGGCGGGCGCCCCGAGGCCGGGGATCAGTGAACTGCGGCCGGGGTGTCCTCGGCCATCGCGGTCGAGTCCGACTTCATCGAGCGGTGCAGGACGAAGACCAAGGCGGCACCGATCGCAAGGATGACACCGTAGATCTGGTACAGCGTCTGCGAGCCCATGCCACCGTCGATGAGGTAGCCGGACACGATCGGCGCGAGGATCGAGACGATGCGACCGAAGCCGACCATCCAGCCGACACCCGTACCGCGGGCTGCGGTCGGGTAGACGCTCGGGCTGATCGCGTAGAACGCCGCGACACCACCGTTGGCCGCGATGCCGACGCCGACCGCCGCGATGAGGGCGGCCGTGGTCGAGCGGAACACGTTGGCGTAAATGACGTAGGCGGCCAGACCCCACAGCAGCGTGTATGCCGTGAGCACCCGCGGGTGGATCCGGCGGGCCAGCAGGGCGAACAGCAGGGCACCGACGACCCCGCCGACGGCAACGAGCACGCCGGCGTTGTTGCCGATGGCCTGGGCTGCCTTGGCGTCCATGCCGCCGTTGGCCGGGTTGGTGAGGTAGGTGATGACCAGGCGCGGGGTCCACGTGTTGGCGAAGTAGAAGGCCGCCATGAGGCAGGCGTAGCCGAACCACAACAGGAGCGTGCGGCCGAGCATCTTGCCGCCGAAGATCATCTGGACGACGTTCTGCGGCTTGCCGGCGGGGACGTGCGCGGCGGGCAGCGCCGACTCGTTCGGGTAGCCGAGCTTGGCACCGATCTTGTTGTAGGCCTCGAGCGCACCTGCGGGACGCTTCTCGACCAGGTAGAGGATCGACTCGGGCAGCCAGAGGTAGGCCAGCACGAGCAGGATCGCGGTCAGCGTGAAGCCGAACCAGAACGGAGCCGACCATCCCCAGGCGTTGAGCAGGAAGGTCGTGATGAAGCCACCGGTCGCAGCACCGGCCGGGAGACCGATGCCGTAGATGCCCATCGCGGTGCCGCGCTTGGCGTCAGAGGAGTACTCCGAGACCAGGATGTTGAGGCTGGGGATGAGCGCACCGATCCACAGGCCGGCGAAGAACCGGGCGGCAAGCAGGAACGGGAAGCTTGAGGTCGGAGCCAGCGCCGAGGCCGCCATGCCGACGCAGATGAGGGCCAGGCACATGAGGATGTGCTTGCGCCGCCCGATCTTGTCGGCCAACGGCGAGATGACGATGGCGCCCAGCCCCATCCCAAACGTCCCGGCGCTCAGGAAGTAGCCGATGTCGGCGGCGTTGGGCAGGGCGAACGCCTTGGCAACGGCCGTCGAGGTGAACGCGGCGACGAGCACCTCGAACCCGTCGACGAAGGCCAGGGCGATACAGATGCCGATGATGCGCTTCTGGAACGCTCGCATCGGCTGCGAGGCGATTGCTTCACGTAGGTTCATCTAAGAGCCTTCCACGGACACGATGGTGCAACGGAGGGTGGTGCAGGGCAGAGCAGTGGTGCTGGGCAAAGCCGTGGTGCTGGGCAAAGCCGTGGTGCTGGGCAAAGCCGTTGTGCCTAGCCGCGGTTGGCGAGTTCCTTCTTGAGGATCTTGCCGGTGGCGCTCTTGGGCATCTCGGGGATGACCTCGACGATCCGCGGGTACTTGTATGCCGCCAGGCGTTCTTTGACGTAGTCGATGAACTCCTGCGGGTCGCCCTGCTCACCCGGCTTGAGGGTGAGATAGGCCTTGATCTCTTCGCCCAGTCGCTCGTCGGGCACACCGACGACGGCAGCCTCGGAGACCTTGGGGTGGGTGTAGAGCACCTCTTCGACCTCGCGGGGGTAGACGTTGTAGCCCCCACGGATGATGAGTTCCTTCTTGCGGTCGGCGAAGAACAGGAAGCCGTCTTCGTCCATCCACGCCAGGTCGCCAGTGTGCAGCCAGCCGTTGGTGAAGGCGGCGGCGGTGGCTTCCGGGTTGTTGAGGTAGCCGGACATGGTGTTGTGTCCGCGGATCATGATCTCGCCGATGGAGAGCTTGCCCCGAGGCAGCCGGTTCTTGTGCTCGTCCCAGATCTCGATGTCGACGCCCGGGATGGCCTTGCCGATGCTGTAGGGCTTGCGGTCCCGGGGCATGTTGATCGTCGCGACCGGGCCTGACTCGGTGAGCCCATACATCTCGAGGATCTGCACGCCGAAGGTCTGCTCGACCTGGTCGATGATCTCGGCTGCGATGGCCGCGCCCGCCGAGCCGCAGAAGGCCAGCGTGGACGTGTTGAACGAGGCGAGCGTCGGGTGGTTGAGCAGTGAGTGGTACATCGTCGGGACGCCGTGGATGTGGGTGGCGCCTTCGGCCTGGATGGTCTGCAAGACCTTCTCGGTGTCGAACTTGGGCAGCAGCAGCACCGTCCCGCCGGCCCGCACGGTGGCGTTCATGATCCCCGAGAGGCCCAACGCGTGGAACAGGGGCATGACCGCGATGATCCGGCTCGACGGGCCCATCTCGAAGGCTTCGATGTGCGCGCCCGCGTTCATGTAGAGCTGGAAGTGCGTCAGTTGCACGCCCTTGGGCTTGCCGGTCGTGCCCGACGTGTAGAGCAACACGGCCGTGTCGCCCGGGTCGCGTTGCACGAAGGGCGCGGGGTCGGGGACGTCGTGGGCGGCGAGGTCGGCAAACGGCCGGGCGGTGACGCCTGCGGGGAGGTCGGTCGGCAGCTGACCCAGGACGAACAACGTGGCCCCACCCGCCTGCGCGGCCGCCTCGGCCGCCTCGCCCGCCGACGAGTCGACGGTGATGACGTGCTTGGCCGACGCGTTCTCCAAGACGTAGGAGAGCTCCCCGGCCTTGTAGAGCGTGTTGGTCGGGATGACGACCCCGCCCGCTTTGAGGATGCCGTGCAGGGACACGACGAACTCCGGGACGTTGGGCAGTTGCAACATGACCGCTCCACCCGGCTGCAGCCCAGCCGCGATGAGACCGGCAGCCACTGCGTCCGAACGGTCGTTGAGCTCGCCGTAGCTGATCCGCTCCGCGTCGGTGACGATCGCGGGGTGCGCCGGGTCACGACGTACGGAATCACGCAGGATCGAGGAGAGGTTGAAGGTCATGCGTCCTCCTTGAGAGCCGGGTGCTACAGGGCATGGAGCAGAGGTGCCAGGTCGAGACGGTGGTGCAGGTGATCGAAAGCCGTTGTGCGTCAGGTCAGCCGGTCGGGGGTTGCCAGCCCCACAGCCAGTCCGCGTAGGAGTAGTCGTCGTCGGTCATGCCACGGAACAGTTCGTTGCGCAGGAGTGCGCCGGTGCCGTCGATGTGCCAGATGTCGCCCCACACGCGCGCCGACCGCTGGACCCGCGCGGTGCGTGGGACACGGACCTTCTCGTATGCCGCCAGCGCCCGGCCCACTCCCCCATCGTCCGCCCCTGCGGCGTCGTGGATGGCGAATGAACGCGCCAGAGTTGCGGCGTCTTCGATGGCCTGGCAAGCGCCCTGGGCGAGGTACTGCAGCATGGGGTGCGCGGCATCGCCCAGCAAGGCGGTCCGTCCGTCGACCCAACGGTCGACCGGCTCGCGGTCGTAGGTCGGCCACCGGAAGCTGCGCTGCAGCGATGGCAGGGCGACCCGCACCGCCGGACACATATCCGCGAAGGCCGCGTCGAGCTCCTCCGGGCCACCCCAATCGGGGTTGCCCGACGCGAAACTCGGGCTCTTGAACACAGCCACCTGGTTATAGAGATCTCCCCGACGGATCGGGTACTGCACGAGGTGCAGCCCGGGCCCCACCCAGGAGATCACCGTGTCCAGATCATGGGGCCGCTCGACCTGCTCGATGGGCAAGGCCCCGCGATAAGCGACGTAGCCGGAGGCCACCGGCTCACCCGATCCGTGCAGGGCCTGTCGGACACTCGACCGGAGGCCGTCCGCGGCGATCGCGGCGTGGGCGGCATACTCACTGCCGTCGGCGCACGTGAGGCGCGCCTCGGGGCCGATCGTGACGCAGCTGACCACGTCCTTGCCGGTTTCCAGCGCGACGTCAGCGGCCCGGCAGGCACGCAGCAGGATGTCGAGCAGGTCGTGCCGGTGGACGACGACGTAGGGGGCGCCGAAGGTCTTGACGAATCGGTCGCCGAAGTCGGCCGAGACCAGACCTTCACCCGTCCGGGCATCCGCGATGACCATCCGCGCCGGGACGACGCCGGCGTCCAAGACCGCGTCGAGCACCCCGAGGTCGCGCAACAGACTTGTTGCGTTGGGGGCCAGTTGCAGACCGGCGCCGACCTCGGTAAATCCGTCGGCCCGCTCGAGGACGCGCACTGAGCGACCCTGCCGGGCCAGCGCCAACGCCGTCGTCAACCCGCCGATCCCGCCGCCGACGACCACGATCTCGCGTCCGGCACTTGACGTCCCGTCGCTCATCGCCTGCCTCCTTGCCAGCGGGTTGATAGTTACACTCTAGAAAGGTTGAGATTGTCAAGGAATGGACGAGAGGCAGTTTTCCGGGGTGCGGAAACACCCCGCGTTGGGCGTGACGCGGCTGGCGAGCAGGTCAAGCACCGCGGCGGACAGGCTGTCGCGCCAACCCCAGGCTTGCTAGCGTGACCGAACGGCGACGCTCGACGAGGAGGTGCGCGTGAAGGCAACTCAACTCACCCCGTTCGATGCCTCCTTCCTCGCCCTCGACACTCCGGTCAGCGTCGGACACGTCACGCTCCTGTCGCTGCTGGACCGCGAGGTGACCGCAGACGAGTTGTTCCACCAGATCGAGGCCCGCCTGCACCTGGCTCCCCTGCTGCGACGCAAGCTGCGAGCCCCGAGCCTGGTCGTCGGGCGTCCGTGGTGGGTCGATGACCCCGACTTCGACCTCGATCAGCACATCTCCTTCACCGACCTCGGCGGATCGGCCGACGAGTCGGCCATGTGCGCCGAAGCGATCCGGTTCTCCCAGCAACAGTTGGACCGTTCCCGTCCGCTGTGGGAGTTGCTGCTCATCGGCGGGCTGGCCGACGGCACGGGCGCGATGGTGTCGAAGATCCATCACTGTGCGGTCGACGGGGTCGGCAAGCGCGACCTGCTCGCGTTGCTCTTCGGCACCGAGACCAGCCTGGACCCTCACCGGCGGTGGCGGCCGGACAGCGGGCCGGGGCAACTGTCGCGCATCACTCATCGGGTCACCGAGGCAACCGAGCGCACCAGCGCTGCGCTGCGCCTGGAGTTGCAGGCGGTCACTGCAGCCCCCGCTGCCGTCTTGCGCGCCACTCGCGACACGGCCAACAAACTGGCCGACACCCTCGAACGACTCGTCGAGCATCCCGACTCCCAAGAACCCCATCGCGATTGGGAGCGGGTCGGGTCAGCGCCGCCGACTCCCTTCAACGCGGCCATCACCGCAGAGCGCGCGTGGGCTTGGATGCCCATGCCGGTCGCCGCCAGCTCGCGGCTGCGCAAAGCCACCGGGTCAACGCTCAACGACGTGCTCATGGCCGCGACCGCCGGCGCCCTGCGCGCGTGGCTGGCCGAGCACGACGCGCTGCCGAGCACACCGCTGGTCGCCATGGTGCCGATGTCGATCCGAGGGCAGGGACATAGCGTCGGCAGCAACCAGATCATGCTCACCTTGTGTCCGCTGCCCACGCACCTGGACACCCCAGCTGAGCGCCTGGCCTTCGCGCACGCCGCGATGGCGCATGCCAAGGAGACGCCGACCTATCCCTCGACCCTCATGTCCGACCTGGCAGCCGTCGCGGGTCCGACCGTGACTCAGTTGCTCACGCAGGCCGCCGCGGTCATCCGCCTGGCCGATCGGGTACACCTGCCATTCAACCTCATGGTCTCCAACGTCCCGGCGCCAGCGCGCGAGTTCATCGTCGGGCGTGATGCTCGGGTGACGGGGACATTCCCCTTCCCGCCCCTCAGCGATGGCATGGGCCTGTCCGTGTGCGCCCAGGGCTACCCAGGCGCGTTGGACATCGGGATCGGCTCGTGCCCAGATCTCTTGCCGGACCCCTGGCGCGTCCGCGACCTGTTGCAGCAGGCCCACGCCGACCTCATCGCCTCGGTCTAGCCCGGGCGGGAGAAAGCAGCGGCAACTCACCGGCCGCACGGCATACGACAGAGCGCCCGTATGCCGTCCGCTCGGCGTCAGTGGGCCGCGAACCGGCCCTGAGCGGCCCGGATCCGAGCGACGCGCCGACGGGCGAGGACCTGGTCGAGCGCAAACCGTGACTCGGGGGTGTCGCCCACGAGGCGGCGCTGCAGACCAGCGGTCAATGTCACCCGGCGGATCGTGTGCGGCGTGAAACCCAACCGGGCGAAGAACCGGTTGGCGTCCCGAATCGAGGACGGGACATTGCAGGCGACCTGGTCGGCGCCGTGACGATCGGCGAAGGTCGCCACCGCGCTCATCAACGCTCGGGCGACACCCTTCTTGCGGGCGTCTTTGGCCACGTAGAGCTGGTCGACAGAGACGCAGGCAGCATCGCTGAAGGGGTTCAGTGAGCAGTCGCTGAGGATGACGTAACCCACCGGGACACCATCGAGGAACGCCGCGAAGGCAACGGTCTCCGGTCGGGTCAGGGCCGCCCGGACCAGGTCGGCCGTTACCCGCCGAAGGCCCACCTCGCTCGGTGTGCGCTCCTCGCGCTGCTGTGCCCAGAGATCACAGACCGCGTCGATCGAGCGCTCGTCGACCCGGCGAACCAAAGCCTGGGGACCTGACACCGATGTCCTCTCTCGAACGCGCATGCCGGTGTCTGGCCCCTGTCCGGCGATGGGCCCCCGCGGCCCTGTGGGATCCGACTCTAGTCCCCCGTCTGATCCGCTGGAACCCCGGATCTGTGGGGAATGCGTTACATCTGACGGCTCATAGGGTGGGGGCTGTGAATGTCGGCTTCCCTGGGCTGGGCACAGTCATCAACGTCGCCACCGTCGTCATCGGCGCCCTGCTGGGCATGTGGGTGGGGCACCGGATCCCCGAAAGAACCCGGTCGGTGGTCACTGACTGTCTCGGGTTGACGACGCTGCTGGTGGCGGGGCTGTCCGCGGTTTCGGTGACCGATTCCTCACTGCGCGAGGCGGTGGGGCCGGGGGTCCCGGTCCTCGTCGTGCTGGGCTCGCTGCTCATCGGATCGATCACCGGCTCGGTGCTGCGGATCGAGGAGCGGCTCGCGGGCCTGGCCGGCGTCCTGCACGAGTGGACCGAGCGACGGCGGACCCGCGACGGTTCCGGGGCTGCCGACTCCGAGGAGACGTATGCCGCCCGCGCACGGTTTATCGAAGGCTGGCTGAGTGCCTCGCTGCTGTTCTGCGTCGGGCCCTTGACGATCCTCGGGAGCCTGTCCGACGGGTTGGGCCGAGGCATCGACCAGCTGACCCTCAAAGCGGTCCTGGACGGTTTCGCGGCCTTGGCCTTCGCGTCGTCCTTCGGCGTCGGTGTGTTGTTGTCGGCTGTGTCCGTCGGGGTGGTTCAGGGATCGCTCACGGCGCTCGGCGTGGTCCTCGGATCGCTGTTGCCCGACGCTCACATCGCCGCGTTGACGGCCACCGGTGGGCTGCTCCTGGTCGGAATCGGGTTCCGGTTGCTGAGAATCCGAGAGGTGCCCGTCGGTGACATGCTCCCCGCGCTGCTGGTCGCGCCGCTGCTGACCCAACTGGTCGTGGTGCTGCGCTAGCTGGCGACGGACTAGCCCTTACCCGGCAATCCGTCGATGACGAGGGTGGCGACCTCTCTCATCGACAACCGCCGATCCATCGCGGTCTTCTGGATCCACCGGAACGCATCGGGCTCGCTGACCTTGAGTTGGGTCATGAGCAGGCCCTTGGCGCGGTCGACGAGCTTGCGGGTCTCCAACCGGTCGGCCAGGTCGGCGATCTCGGACTCCAGGGTCCGCAGTTGGGCCCACCGACTGGCGGCCACCTCGATGGCGGGGGTGAGGTCAGCGGCGGTGAACGGCTTGACGACATAGGCCATCACTCCGGCCTCGCTGGCTCGTTCGACGAGCTCCTTCTGCGAGAACGCGGTGAGCATGACGACCGGAGCGAGCGACTCTTTGCCGATGACCGCGGCGGCACTGATCCCGTCGAGGACGGGCATCTTGACGTCCATGAGCACCAGATCCGGTCGACATTCGCGGACCAGCTCGATGGCGGCCTCGCCATCGCCCGCTTCGCCGACGACCTCGTAGCCAGCCTCACCGAGCATCTCGACCAGGTCCATCCGGATGAGGGCTTCATCCTCGGCCACGACGATGCGCAACGCACCCGTCCGTTCGGGCGCCGAAGATGCCGGCGGTGCGAGCTCGGTTGGTGCGCCGGCCGAGGTGGCGGGCGTCGACGTGGTCATGACCAGGATCCTACCGAGAGGGCGGGAGGTGGGTCGGCGGCATACCAACTGGCCGATGCCGGGCACGAAGCCGTCGGTGAGACGTCGGTGCCGGGAGGGGGAGTCGAACCCCCACGCCCTTTCGAGCAGAGCATTTTGAGTGCCCCGTGTCTGCCATTCCACCACCCCGGCTGGGTGCCTGAGAAGCATACCCGCAGCCCCCGCACTCGACCCACTCGGTGGACCGCCACCTGGCCCAGTCGATCACTGCACCGAACGGACCGGGTCGGTGGTGGTGTGCGAGTGGAAGTAGGGGTTGGCGTGCCCGGTGTCGCCCGCGACCCGTAGCACCCGCATCATGTTCGTCGACCCCGGGATGCCCGGAGGTGATCCCGCGACCATGACGATGAGGTCGCCTTCGACGCAGCGGCCCTCGGCCAACAGGCTCTGCTCGACCTGCTCGGCCATCTGATCGGTGTGTTCGACGTTGGGCCCGAGGTAGGTCTCGATGCCCCAGACCAAGGCCAGCTGGCTGCGCGTGGACGGGCTGGAGGTGAACGCGAGCATGGGAATCTTGGAGCGGAACCGGGCCAGCCGCTTGGCCGAGTCGCCCGTCGACGTGAACGTCACGAGGTACTTCGCGTTGATGAGCTCGCCGACCTCGAAGGCCGCCAAGGTCACCGCTCCCCCGATGGTTCGGGGCTGCCCCTTGAGGGCTGCGAGCCGTTCCAGACCGTGCTCTTCGGTGTTCTCGATGATCCGGGCCATGGTGCGCACCGCGTCGATCGGCCAGGCCCCGACGCTCGTCTCGCCTGACAGCATGACCGCGTCGGCACCGTCGAGGATGGCGTTGGCCGCGTCGCTTGCCTCGGCCCGTGTGGGTCGCGAGTTCTCGATCATCGACTCCAGGACCTGGGTGGCGACGATGACCGGCTTGGCCCGATTGCGGGCCAGCTCGACGGCCCGCTTCTGGACCAAGGGGACCTGCTCGAGCGGCAGCTCGACGCCCAGGTCGCCGCGAGCCACCATCAGCCCGTCAAAAACCTCAAGGATCTCGGGGAGGTTCTCGACCGCCTGGGGCTTCTCGATTTTGGCGATGACGGGCAGCCGCACCCCGACCTCGTCCATGATCGCGTGCACGTCTTCGATGTCGGCGGCTGAGCGCACGAACGACAGCGCAACCAGGTCAGCCCGCAGAGCCAGCGCCCACCGCAGGTCGGCCTTGTCCTTCTCGGACAGCGCCGGGACGCTCACTGCCACGCCCGGCAGGTTGATCCCCTTGTTGTTGGAGATCACCCCACCTTCAACGACCTCGGTGTCGATGTCCGTGTCGGAGACCGCGACCGCGCGCAACGTCACCTTGCCATCGTCGATGAGCAGCAGGTCTCCGGGCGTGACGTCACCAGGCATCCCTTTGTAGGTCGTGCTGACCCTGGTCCGGTCGCCGGCCACGTCCTGGGTGGTGATCGTGAAGCGCTCACCAACCTTGAGAGTGACCGGCCCGTCGGCGAACCGACCCGTGCGGATCTTCGGACCCTGTAGGTCAACGAGGATGCCGACCGCACGGCCGGTCTCGTCGGAGGCCTGACGCACGGCCCGGTAGACCTTCTCGTGCGCGGAGTATTCGCCGTGCGAGAGATTGAGCCGGGCGATGTCCATCCCCGCGAGGACCAGCTCCCGGACCCGGGCCGGGCTCGATGTGGCCGGCCCGAGAGTGCAAACGATTTTGGCGCGACGCATGTCGAGCAACCTTAGGGGTAGGTGACCGGGACGGGCACGCAGCGCGCCTGCACCGGCGGGTTGACCAACCGGGTCGGACACGCGTGACCCGGTCGACGGCAAAGGTGACGGGGGGTGATGCTCAGACGGTCACCGGTCGGTCGGTCGGGTTGATCGGTCGGGGCAGCTGACTCGGCGCCCCTGTGAGCCAGGTGTCGACCCCGTGAGCGGCTGAACGCCCTTCAGCGATAGCCCACACGATGAGCGACTGACCGCGCCCGGCGTCACCGGCGACAAACACGCCGGGGACCGAGCTCAGATAGGCACGGTCGCGCACGATGTTGGACCTCTCGTCGAGGTCGACGCCGAGCTGCTCGAGCAGCCCGCTGCCCTGCGGCCCCAGGAAACCCATCGCGAGCAGGACCAGCTGTGCTGGCAGTTCGCGCTCGGTGCCCGGCACCGGCTCAAACCGCCCGTTGGTCAGTGCGACGTCGGTGACCTTCAAGCCCCGAACCGCCCCCTCACCGTCGCCGACGAACTCGACGGTGGACACGGCATACACGCGCTCGCCGCCCTCCTCGTGCGCGCTTGCGACGCGGAAGATCATCGGGTAGGTGGGCCACGGCTGCCCCGCCGGCCGCTCCTGCGGCGGCTGGGGCAGGATCTCCAGGGAGGTGACCGACCGCGCACCCTGGCGCAGCGCGGTGCCGATGCAGTCCGCGCCCGTGTCGCCGCCGCCGATGACGACGACGTCCTTGCCGGTCGCGAGGATCTGCCCGGGGACAGCCTGGCCCAACGCGGCCCGGTTGCCTTGCGGGAGATAGTCCATCGCCTGGTGTATGCCGTGCAGCTCGCGCCCCGGGACGCTCAGGTCACGAGGAACCGTTGCCCCGATCGCGAGCACGACGGCGTCATAGCGAGCTCGCAGCGCTTCACCGGTGAGGTCCTCCCCCACGGCGATGCCGGTGCGGAAGCGGGTCCCTTCGGCCTCCATCTGGGCGATCCGGCGGTCCAGGACCGCCTTCTCCATCTTGAACTCAGGGATGCCATAGCGCAGCAGCCCGCCGGCCTTGTCGGCCCGTTCGAACACCGCGACCGTGTGGCCCGCTCGGGTGAGCTGCTGCGCCGCAGCGAGTCCGGCCGGGCCGGAGCCGATGACGGCGACGGTCTTGCCGGAGAGCCGCTCGGGCGCTTGGGGCAACACGCCGCCCCACGCGAAGGCTTGGTCGATGATGCTGACCTCGACCTGCTTGATCGTCACGGCTGGCTGGTTGATGCCGAGCACGCAGGCGGTCTCGCAGGGCGCCGGGCACAGTCGGCCGGTGAACTCCGGGAAGTTGTTCGTCGCGTGCAGGCGCTCGATGGCGTCGCGCCACCGGCCCTTCCACGCCAGGTCGTTCCACTCGGGGATGAGGTTGCCGAGCGGGCAGCCGTTGTGACAGAACGGGATCCCGCAGTCCATGCACCGGCCGGCTTGGCGCTGCAGCTCGTGGGGCTCCTGCTCCTCGTAGACCTCCTTCCAGTCCTTGAGCCGGATGGGGACCGGCCGCCGGGCGGGGAGCTCGCGCTCGCGGGTGGTGAGAAAGCCTTGGGGGTCAGCCACGGGACGCCTCCATGATCCGGTTCCACACCTGCGTGCCATCCAGGTCCAGGCCCTCGGCCTGCGCCTGGGCGCGGACGTCGATGACCCGTTGATAGTCGCGGGGAACGACGACTGTGAAGCGGGATTGGTCCTGCTCCCAGTTGGCCAGGAGCCGGGCCGCGACGGCCGACTCGGTCCACTGGTGATGTGCGTCGAGGATCTCGCGGACCGTGTCGACGTCGCCGGGACGCAGGGGCTGCAGGTCGACGAGTTCGGTGTTGACGAGTTCCCGACGCAGGTCCAGGACGTAGGCCAGGCCACCGGACATGCCGGCCGCGAAGTTGCGCCCGGTGGTGCCGAGGACGACGACTCTGCCACCGGTCATGTACTCGCAGCCGTGGTCACCGACGCCTTCGACGACGGCGGTTGCGCCCGAGTTGCGCACGCAGAACCGCTCGCCGGCTCGGCCGCGCAGGTAGATCTCACCCGAGGTGGCGCCATAGCCGATGACGTTGCCGGCGATGACGTTCTGCTCGGCCTTCAACGGTGCGCTGCGGTCGGGCCGCACGACGAGCCGACCGCCGGAGAGTCCCTTGCCGAGGTAGTCGTTGGTGTCCCCGACCAGCCGCAACGTCACCCCGGAGGGCAGGAACGCCCCGAATGACTGCCCGCCCGAGCCGGTGAGCGTGAGCTCGATGGTGCCGTCGGGCAAGCCATGCGGGTGTGCCTTGGTCACCGCGTGCCCGAGCATGGTGCCGACGGTGCGGTTGACGTTGCGGACCGCGATCGATCCGCGGACCTGCTCACCGTTGTCGATCGCCGGCCGGGCGAGGGCCAGGAGTTGGTTATCGAGAGCCTTCTCCAGTCCGTGGTCTTGGGACACGCTCTGGTATGCCGTGCCCCCACTGGGGTCGGTGACCTCGGCGAGGATTGGGCGCAAATCCAAGCCGCTGGCCTTCCAGTGCGAGATAGCCCGGTCGGTCACCAACGAGCGCACCTGGCCGATCGCCTCTTGCAGGGTGCGGAAGCCGAGCTGGGCCAGGTGTTCGCGGACCTCCTGCGCGATGTACTCGAAGAAGGTCTCGACGAACTCGGGCTGGCCCGAGAAGCGCGCGCGCAGTTCGGGGTTTTGGGTTGCCACTCCCACCGGGCAGGTGTCCAGGTGGCAGACCCGCATCATGACGCAGCCGCTGACCACGAGCGGGGCCGTGGCGAAACCGAACTCCTCGGCGCCCAGCAGGGCGGCGACGATGACGTCCCGACCGGTCTTGAGCTGGCCGTCCGTCTGCACGACGATCCGGTCGCGCAGGCCGTTGAGCCGCAGCGTCTGCTGGGTCTCGGCCAGGCCCAGCTCCCACGGTGCCCCCGCGTGCTTGAGGGACGTGAGCGGGGACGCCCCCGTGCCACCGTCATGACCGGAGATGAGGACGACGTCGGCATGCGCTTTGGACACTCCGGCCGCGACGGTGCCGACCCCGACTTCGGAGACGAGCTTGACGTGGATCCGGGCCGACGGGTTGGCGTTCTTGAGGTCGTGGATGAGTTGGGCGAGGTCTTCGATGGAGTAGATGTCGTGGTGCGGCGGCGGGCTGATCAGACCGACGCCCGGCGTGGAGTGCCGGGTCTTGGCGACCCACGGATAGACCTTGTTGCCGGGCAGCTGTCCGCCTTCGCCGGGCTTGGCCCCTTGAGCCATCTTGATCTGGATGTCGTCGGACTCGGTGAGGTAGAGGCTGGTCACCCCGAAGCGCCCGGAGGCAACCTGCTTGATCGAGGAGCGCCGAGCTGGGTCGAGCAGCCGGTCCTCGTCTTCGCCGCCCTCGCCGGTGTTGGACTTACCGCCCAACCGGTTCATCGCGATGGCCAACGTCTCGTGGGCTTCCTTGCTGATCGACCCGTAGGACATCGCCCCGGTCTGGAACCGTTTGACGATCTCGCTGATCGGCTCGACCTGGTCGATGTCGATCGGTGCCCGGCCGGTGGTCTGCGCGTCGGCGAAGTCGAATAGACCGCGCAAGGTCATCAGCCGCTCGGACTGCTCGTTGACCCGAGCGGTGTATTGCTTGAAGACGTCGTAGCGGCGCTGCCGGGTGGAGTGTTGCAGCCGGAAGACCGTCTCAGGGTCGAAGAGGTGCGGCTCACCCTCGCGGCGCCACTGGTATTCACCACCGACCCAGAGGGTGCGGTGCGCCTGGTGAATGCCCTCAGGCGGATAGGCCACGGCGTGCCGGGCGGCCGACTCAGCCGCCAAGACCTCGACGCCGACCCCACCCAATTGCGAGACGGTCCCGGTGAAGTAGCGGTCGACGAGCTCCTGGGACAGACCGATGGCCTCGAACACCTGCGCCCCGCAGTAGGACGCGACCGTCGAGATCCCCATCTTGCTCATCACCTTGAGCACGCCCTTGCCGAGCGCCTTGATGAGGTTGGCGACCGCCTTCTCCGGGGTGACCCCGGTGAGGGTGCCACTGCGGACCATGTCCTCGACGGTCTCCATGGCGAGGTAGGGGTTGACCGCCGCCGCGCCGTAGCCGATGAGCAACGCAACGTGGTGGACCTCGCGGACGTCACCCGCCTCGACGATGAGACCCACCTGGGTGCGGGTCTTCTCGCGGATGAGGTGATGGTGCACGGCCGAGGTGAGCAGCAGCGACGGGATGGGGGCCAGGTCGCGGTTGGAGTCCCGGTCGGACAACACGACGAAGCGCACTCCGCGGGCGATCGCGGCCGACACCTCAGCGAAGATCTGCTCGATCCGCGCCGTCATCGCGGCGGCGCCGCCGTTGACGGCATACAAGCCCTTGACGACGTGGGTCGCGTAGCCGGGAAGGTCACCGTCGGCGTTGATCCGGACGATCTTGGCGAGTTCGTCGTTGTCGATCACGGGGAAGGACACGATGACCTTGCGGGCATGCGCGGGCGTGTCGGCGAGGATGTTGCTCTCCGGGCCGATGACCTGACCCAACGACGTGACGAGCTCTTCGCGGATCGCGTCCAACGGCGGGTTGGTCACCTGGGCGAACAGCTGGGTGAAGTAGTCGAACAGCATGCGCGGGCGACTGGAGAGCACAGCGATGGGCGAGTCGGTGCCCATCGACCCGAGCGCCTCGCCGCCGGTGCGGGCCATCGGGGCGAGGACGACCCGCAGCTCCTCCTGGGTGTAGCCGAAGGTCTGCTGGCGCCGAGCCACCGACTTCGCCGTGTGGATGACATGCTCGCGCTCGGGGAGCTCGCCCAACTCGATGTTCCCGGCGTGCAGCCAGTCCTGATAGGGCTGGGCGGCCGCAAGCTCAGCCTTGACCTCGTCGTCGCTGACCAGGCGGCCGTGCTCGGTGTCGACGAGGAACATCCGTCCCGGCTGCAGCCGACCCTTGCGGACGACCTTCGCCGGGTCGAGGTCCAGGACGCCGGTCTCGGACGCAAGGACGACCAGGCCGTCGTCAGTGACCGAGTAGCGACCCGGGCGCAACCCGTTGCGGTCCAGGACAGCACCGATGAGCGTGCCGTCGGTGAAGGTCACGCAGGCCGGGCCATCCCAGGGCTCCATGAGGTTGGCGTGGTAGGCGTAGAACGCCCGCCGGGCCGGGTCCATCGCCGTGTGGTTCTCCCACGCCTCGGGGATCATCATGAGGACCGCGTGGGGCAGCGAACGACCACCAAGGTGCAGCAGTTCCAGGACCTCGTCGAACGAGGCAGAGTCCGACCCGCCCGGGGTGCAAATGGGGAAGAGCCGGGCCAGGTCGCCGGGGATGAGGTCGGTGGCGAGCATCGACTCGCGCGCGCGCATCCAGTTGCGGTTGCCCTTGACGGTGTTGATCTCCCCGTTGTGGGCGATCAGCCGGTAGGGGTGGGCCAGCGGCCAGGAGGGGAAGGTGTTGGTGGAGAACCGCGAGTGGACCAGCGCCAACTCGGTCTCAAACCGTGGGTCGGACAGGTCGGGGAAGAACGGCTCGAGTTGTCCGGTTGTCAGCATCCCCTTGTAGACCAGGGTCCGGGCCGACAACGACGGGAAATAGACCCCGACCTCTCGTTCGGCCCGCTTGCGCAGGCAGAACGCCACCCGATCCAACTCGATCCCCGACCGGCCGTCGAGCGCCTCGACGAAGACTTGAGCGAAGTGCGGCATGACAGCCCGGGCTGCATCCCCGACCAAGTCGGGGGTGACCGGCAGCTCGCGCCAGCCGAGGACCCGCAGGCCCTCCTGAGCGGAGATGTCCCCGATCCGTTCGACCGCCGAGGCGCGCTCGGCCTCGCTGGTCGGCAGGAAGGCGGTGCCCACGGCATACCGGCCAACGGGGGGAAGCGGCAGGCCGGTGACCTCGCGCAGGAACCGGTCGGGCATCTGGGTGAGAATCCCGGCGCCATCGCCGACCAGGGGGTCCGAGCCGGTCGCACCGCGGTGGTCGAGGTTGCGCAGCGCGGTCAGCGCCAGCTCAACGATGTCGTGTCCGGCGGTTCCCCGAAGCGTGGCCACCATCGCGACGCCGCAGGCGTCGTGCTCGAAGTCACGTCGGTACAACCCGATGTCGTCGGGTTGTGCCGAAAAAGGGATACGCGGTTGCGACATGGAGCCTCACCGTCCTGGACAGGCGTCACCAAGGGACGCGGAAGATGCGGCTGGACGGCGATGGCCAGCGTGGGAAGGATACCGAACCCGGAAACCGTCCTACAGTTTGATACGAATCATTCCGTATGCCGAGACGCTGGCTCCGCGTCCGGGTCCGGCAGGGCGGCGCTTGCCTGGACAGACGCAGCGCCGGGGGCGGTTTCGCCGCGACCGGCGCGGCGGTAGAGGAACACTCCGAGCGCCAGGACGAGCAGCGAGACCCAGGTGTTGACCCGTAGGCCGAGGATCCGATTGGCATCGTCGGTGCGGATCAGCTCGATGAAGAATCGGCCGAGCGGGTAACCGACGACGACGAACGCGGCGAAGACCTGCCCCGGGCGGAACGACCGGCGACGCTCCAAGGCGATCAGGAGGCCGGCGACGAGAAGACACCAGAGCAGTTCGTAAAGAAAGGTCGGGTGGAACACACCTTTGAGGATGGGATTGCCCGCCGAGTCCAGGACGGCGTGCCCGGCCTGCTGATCCCACTGGTAGATCTGCAGCCCCCACGGCAGATCGGTCGGTGGGCCGTAGATCTCGTTGTTGAACCAGTTGCCCAGCCTGCCCATGGCCTGGGCGACGAGGTATCCCGGCGCAACGGCGTCGGCGAAGTCGGCGAATGCCACGCCGTGTCGGCGGCAGCCGATCCAGGCGCCGAGGCAGCCCAAGGCGACGGCGCCCCAGATGCCCAGCCCGCCCTCCCAGATCCGCACGGCGTTCCAGGGGTTGCCACCCTCGCCGAAGTAGGGCTGCGGCGTCGTGATGACGTGGTAGATCCGCCCACCGACGATGCCGAAAGGCACCGCCCATGCCGAGATGTCCAGCACTTGCCCGGGGGTGCCGCCGCGGGCGACGAGGCGGCGATGGGCGATCCAGGCGGCCACGATGATCCCCGCGAGGATGGACAGGGCATAGCCGCGCACCGGCAGCGGACCGATCCACCACACGCCGGTCGTCGGGCTGGGGATCTCGGCGACCACGTCGACCAGGTCGACGAGGGTGGCCAGAGTGGCCACGGTCACCGGGCGCCGGCCTTGACTGCGGCCCGGAAGCCGGCGGCGTCGAGCCCGGACAGCTTCATCGCGGTCCCGTTCAGCAATGCCGTCGGCGTGCCGGTGACCCCGGAGCGCTCGGAGTTGGTCTCCAGCGCGCTGATGTGGGCGGCATACGTGAGGCCCTGCTGGCACGCTTTCCAGGTGTCCAGGCCAGTGCCGGTGATCCCCACCTGCTGGGCGAGCCCACCCAGTTGGGCGTCGGTCCAGCCGGCCCCCTCCTGCGCCGGCTGGGCGGCATACACCGCGCTCATGTAGTCATGGAACTTGCCCTGGTCAGCCGCGCAAAAGGCGCCGTTCGCGGCCCGAACGGATGAGTCATTACGCAGGTTGAGGTCCAGGAAGGTCATCGTGTGGACGACGACCTTCGCCTCGTTGTTCTTCACCAACTCGGTGATCGCCGAGCCGAAGATTGCTTCGAACTGCTTGCAGATCGGGCACTGCGGGTCTTCGAACAGGTCGAGCGTGGGGACCCCGGCTGGGGCGCCAGGGTTGAGCACCATCGGCCCGCCGAAGCCGGTCGCCCCTGCGGGGACCGTCCCGGTCGTTGCTTGGGTTGGCGGCGGGGGCGCCGTCGTTGCTGGCGGTGCTCCTGCTGTGGTGCGGACCGTGGGTGTCGCTGCGGCCGCAGCGGGAGCGCCGCCCCCAGGCCCCGCGGCGGGGGCCGCTGCAGTGCCGCCCCGGGACAGCGTCTGCCCGAGCAGGACAGCGACTACGACCGCGAGGACCCCGACCACCGCAACGAGGGCTCCGATGACGCCGCGGCGCGAGCCGCCGACGCGATCAGCAGCGAGTGGTGAACCGTCGGAGTTGCCCGGCTGGGTCGGTGCGCCGGCGAACGGGTCCGCGGGGAAGGCAGGCGGCTCGTGCGCCGAGTCCTGATGCGACATGTGCGCCATTCTCCCCTATCCGCGGGCGGCCTCCGACGAGCGCAGCCCGACGGGGAGCCCTGGCCGCACTCCTACTTCGTTGCGGCGGCCACCGCGGCGGCCAACTCGTCCACCTTGCCGGTCAATGTGAGTTTGGTGCCGTTGAGCAGCAACGTCGGGGTGCCACTCACCCCGGACTTGAGCGAGGCTTCGGCCACGGCGTTGGCGTGTGCCTTGTAGGTCTTGTCCTTGACGCACTGCTGCCACGTCGGCAGGCTGCCCACCCGGGAGGACATCGCGAACGCCTCCAACTGGGTGTCGGTCCAGCCCACGCCCTCCTGCTCCGGCTGGCCGAGGTAAACGGCCGACATGTAGTCGAGGAACTTGCCCTGGTCCGCGGCGCAGTAGGCAGCCATCGCCGCGCGGACCGACGAGTCGTTCTTGAGATTGGTGTCCAGGAAGGTCATGGTGTGGACGACCACCTTGGCCTTGTTGGTCTTGGCCAGGTCGGCGATCACGCCGCCGTAGACCTTGTCCATCTGGGCACAGGCAGGACACTGCGGGTCCTCGTAGATGTCCAGGACCGGGGCAGAAGTCGGTGCGTCGGGGTTGACAACAATGGGCGCGCCGAGAGCGGTGGCGCCCTTGGGGAAGGCACCGCTCCCGCCCGAGCCCGAGTTCGAGGTCATCGCCCCGATGACAATGGCCGCGATGACCGCGACGAACACGAGTGCTGCGATCCCAATCGCCAGGCCGCTGCGGGAGCGGCGAGGGGCGACGGCGGCGAGCTTGGCAGAGGCGTCTGGACGCGGCATACCGGCCATTGTCCCTCACGTTCGCGCGGAAACGTTCCCCGACCCTTCAGACCCGGTTGTCGAGGGCGTATGCCGTGCGCGGCCGCCGCACCAACCAGACCCCCGCGAGCAACAGCGCCGCGTCACGGCTCAGCTCCCAGGGATAGGCCGTCTGCTCGGCACCGATCTGGCCACCGCCACCGAAACACCCGCAGTCGATGGCGAGGCCGCGAGCCCAGGCCGACGCGATGCCAACGACGAAAGCGAGCATGAGCAGGCTCCCGCCGATCGCCGACGGGCGGGTGAACAGCCCGAGGACGAGCAGCAGTCCGACGATGATCTCGATGACCGGCAGTGCGTAGCCGACATAACCGGCCAGGTCGTAGGGCAGCAGCTGATAGGCCCGCACCGCGAGTGCGGACTGCCCGAGGTTGGTCACCTTGAGCGCCCCGGCGACGAGCAGCACCCCGCCGAGGACCAGCCGCAGCACAGTCCCCAGCAGGTCCAGCCCTCGGTCCCTGGTCATCGGCGGCTCTCGCGGACCCCCGCCGCCAGTTCGCGGGTGAGGGCTTCCAGGGCCGGTATGCCGCCCTCCCCCAGCGCTGACACCAGCGCCGACCCGACGATGACGCCGTCGGCGAATCGCGCCACGTCGGCCGCTTGGGCCCGGTTGGACACGCCCAGCCCGACGCACACCGGCAGGTTGGTAACCTCGCGGGTTCGGGCGACCACCGTCTCAGCAGCCGACCCGACCGTCTCACGCGTGCCGGTCACCCCCATGGTCGACGCGGCATACACGAAGCCACGGCAGGCTCCGGTGGCGATGGCGAGGCGCTCGGGCGTCGAGGACGGGGCCACGAGGAAGACCCGGTCCAGGCCGTGCGCGTCCGAGGCGGCCAGCCACTCCCCCGCCTCGTCGGGGATGAGATCCGGGGTGATGAGCCCGCAACCCCCCGACGACGCGAGATCCGCGGCGAACCGGTCGACCCCGCGGCGCAGCACGAGGTTCCAATAGGTCATGACGTATGCCGCGGCCCCGGCCGCGCTGATCGCGTGGACCGCCTCGAACACGTCGTCGACCCGGGTGCCGCCCTCCAGCGCAGTCTCGGTGGCGCGTTGGATGACCGGACCGTCCATGAGCGGGTCGGAGTAGGGCACTCCGACCTCGATGATGTCGGCTCCTGCCCGGGCCATGGCGACCATCGCTTCGATCGACGTCTGGACCGTTGGGGAGCCCACGGGCAGGTAGCCGACCAAGGCGGCCCGACCTTCCGCCCGGCAGGCGGCCAGCACCTGGGCGCCGGGACTGAGTCGCACGGCAGGTGCGGCGGGGGTGGCCGCGGCCGAGGGAACGGTGGGGGTCACGGCATACCCTCCGCATCGTCGAGCAGCCCGAACCAGCGGGCTGCGGTGTGGACGTCCTTGTCGCCGCGCCCCGAAAGCGACACGAGCAAGAGCGCCTCTGGGCCCAGTTCCCGCCCGACCGCCATAGCGCCCGCAAGAGCATGGGAGGACTCGATCGCTGGGATGATCCCCTCGGTGCGACACAGCAGCCGGAAGGCCTCCATCGCCTCGTCGTCGGTGACCGCCCGATACTCAGCTCGGCCGGTCTCGAACAGATGCGCATGTTCCGGCCCGACCGAGGGATAGTCCAATCCGGCTGACACGGAATGTGATTCGATGGTCTGCCCGTCGTCATCCTGCAAGACGTAGGTCGCGGCACCATGCAAGACCCCGCGCGTCCCGCCCGAGAAGCGGGCCGCGTGTCGCCCGCTGTGCACGCCTTCGCCGCCCGCCTCCAGGCCGATGAGCCGCACCGACGGATCCAGCAGGAACCGGTGGAAAATGCCCATCGCGTTAGAGCCCCCGCCGACACACGCGAGGACCGCATCGGGCAGCCGACCGACCAGGTCGAGCACCTGCGCGCGGGCCTCGACCCCGATGATCCGGTGGAAGTCGCGCACCATCTCGGGGAACGGATGCGGCCCGGTGACCGTCCCCAGGACGTAGTGGGTGGAGTCGACGTTGGCGACCCAGTCCCGCAACGCCTCGTTGACCGCGTCCTTGAGGGTCTGGCTGCCGTTGGTCACGGCGACGACCTCGGCACCGAGCAGCCGCATCCGGGCGACGTTGAGCGCCTGCCGCCGGGTGTCGACCGCCCCCATATAGACGACGCACTCCAGCCCCAGCAGGGCCGCGGCGGTGGCTGTCGCCACTCCGTGCTGCCCGGCACCGGTCTCGGCGATGACCCGGGTCTTGCCCATCCGCTTGGCCAGCAGCGCCTGCCCCAGCACGTTGTTGATCTTGTGCGAGCCGGTGTGGTTGAGGTCTTCGCGTTTGAGGATGACCCGCGCTCCCCCACAGTGCGCTGCGAAGCGCGGCACCTCGGTGATGATCGACGGGCGTCCGGTGTAGGTCCGGTGCAGCCGGTCGAGCTCGCCGACGAACTCGGGGTCGACGGCGGCCTTGCGGCGCACCTCGTCCAGCTGCTCCAGCGCGGGGATGAGGGCCTCGGGGACGTAGCGCCCGCCAAACTCGCCGAAGCGCCCCAACTGCTCGCTCATCGCGCCCCTTCTCCTGTGTTCGCGGTGCTCGCGGTGCTCGCGGTGCTCGCCGATCCATCCTCCCGTATGCCGCCCACCGGCACCCCCGCGAAGCTCGCCACCGCGCCGGACGGGTCACCACCGATGACCAAGGCTTCACCGACGAGCACGGCGCGGGCGCCTTCGGCGGCATACCGGGCGACGTCGGCGACCCCTCGGATCCCCGACTCCGCGACGGCCACCACGGTGTCGGGAATGAGGGGCCGCAGCCGGGCGAAGGCATCCGGGTCGACCTGCAGGGTCTTGAGGTTGCGCGCGTTGACCCCGATGACGCGGGCGCCGCTGGCGACAGCGCGACGGGCCTCGTCCTCGTCGTGGATCTCGACGAGCGCGGTCATGCCGAGCGCTTCGGCCTGTTCGCGCATGGACAGCAGCTGCGCGTCGGTGAGAGCCGCGACGATGAGCAGGATGAGATCCGCGCCGTGGGCTCGGGCTTCGACGATCTGGTAGGGCTCGACCATGAAGTCCTTGCGCAGCACCGGGATCCGCACGGCCGCGCGAACGGCGTCGAGGTCCGCCAGCGAGCCGGCGAACCGCCGCTTCTCAGTGAGCACGGAGATCGCGGTGGCGCCGCCCGCGGCATACGCTGCGGCGAGTGCAGCGGGGTCGGGGATGTCCGCGAGGGACCCCTTGCTGGGGCTGGCTCGCTTGACCTCAGCGATGACGGCGATGCCGGGGGCGGCGCGCAAGGCGGCTTCGGCGTCAAGTGCCGGTGTCGCCGCGGCGGCGCGCGCCTCAAGGTCGGCGTGGGAGGTGCGGGAGATGCGCTCGGCGAGGTCAGCACGCACCCCGACGATGATCTCGTCCAACACGTTCGGTGGGGCAGGGACGTTCGATGTGGCAGGGACGTTCGGTGTGGCAGGCACCGACCCAGGCTACGTGGTCGGGCTCAGAGCGGGGACAACCATGTCATCCCTGGGACGTTGCGCAGGATCCAGAATGCGACGATCGACACCCAGACCACCGTGATGACCCAGCCCGGCGCGAGTCGCAGGGGGGTTCCGGTGACCCGCCGATATGTCCACCGGTAGAAGCTCCAGCCAATGTAGATCGCGGCGAGCACGGCGAACGGGTTGCGCGCCAAGGCGGTGCCCACGTCGAGGTGTAGGAGGGCGTGCAAGGCCCGGGCCGACCCGCACCCAGGGCACCAGAGGCCCGTAACGGCCAGGAACGGACACGGCGGATAGTGGCCCGCGACGTTGGGGTCGACGGCATACAGGTATGCCGCCCCAGCCGCGCAGCCCGCCGCGATCACGGCAGGTTGGACGAGGCCGCGTGCCCCCATTCTGAGTCGGGGATACGCGGCCTCGTCGATAGCCATAACGGCGGGTCTCAGCGGGTCTTGACGCCGTTCGCGGCGGCGAGGAAGACGAAGATGAAGTAGATCACTCCGACGACAACCCCCGCGACGGCCGAGATGATCGACCACTTCTTGGCCTGGGCCGCTGCAGCGTGCGCTCCGGCCTGGTCACCCTGGGCCCAGAGCGTGTTGACCTTGTTGGCCTGGATGATGGCGTAGATCCCGCCCGGCAAGCAGCACAGCACGGTGGCGAGGATCGCCAGGACGAGGTTGTTCTGCGGCGGCGGGCTCACCGGAGCGCCGCCATACGGCATCCCGCCACCAGGACCCGCAGGCGGCGGTGCGGCGCCGTAACCTCCAGAGCCAGGGGGCGGCGGCGGCGGAGTGGATCCGTAGGACATGGCACAGCCTTTCTCGATCACGACTTTGGCGTCCCCGAAACGAGGCGCGCGCACGACCTTATCGCCCGATAGGTGTGGAGGCGACCCGAATCGCCGGGCTACCAGCGGGCGAGATGCCCGAGGTCAACCGGGCCGAACGGGGTCAGGAGATGCCGCTGTCGACCTGGTTGCGACCCGGCTTCTGGACGCCGAAACCTGCCATCGCCAGGACTTTGCCGGCGATGACGCCGACCAGGGCCAGGACGGCACCCGCGATGAACAGGCCGGTCGAGGAGATGACCACGGCCCAGGACATGACGACGGCGGCCACCATGAGAATGCCCACGCCAGTCCAGGCGGCGACGCTCTGCCCGTGGTTGTCGTGGTGGTCGTTTCCGGCCATCAGAGTCACTCCTTCTATGGCCGCCGAGGTCGGCGGGCACCCGTCATGGACTTGCTGGGGCCCATTGTGTCAGGTCCGTTCGTCGTCGTCCGCGCGGGTCGGGTCGTGTCCGTCGGTGAGGTCGTCCCAGGCGCTGCGTCGTTGTCCTCGGCCAGTGCTCGGATCAGCCTCTCGGTCGAATCGGGCCGACAATCCGGCCCATCGTCGCGCCGAGAGGAGGGCGGCGACCGAGGCCACGGCAGCGACAAGTGCTGCGGCCACGCCGAGCCAGGCCCACGGACCGAGTTGTGCCGAGACCGGGACAGTGCCGCCCGTCCGTCCGGCCAATTCGCCAGCCCGCCGACCGAGAGCGGCAGCCGGCCCGAGCAGTGCGATCGTCGACAGCGCCAGCGCACCCGCCGCGGCGAGTGCTAGCAGGATCCCGGCGGCGGTCCGGATCCGCGCGCCCCCCGTGAGGAGCGCCACCAGCGCCGCGCCCATGACCAGGGTCAACCCGATCGAGGCCGGCGCCAGCTGACCGCCGGTGGCACTGAGCACGGTCCGCCCCAGGACCGGGTCGGCGCTCGTCCCAGTGGCCCAGACCTGGCTCAGCGACAGCAGCAGCACCGCGAGTGGAAGGCCGACGGCGAGCACCACGGAGCGTTTCGTCACGGGAGGTTTGCTCCCGCCTCAGCCGGGTCGACCGACTCGGCCATCTGGGCCGATCGCATTCCGCTCGCCGCTGCGACGGCCCGCAGCACCGCTGCTGCTTTGTGGTGACACTCCTCGTGTTCCAGTTGCGGCACGGAGTCGGCGACGATCCCGGCGCCGGCCTGGACGTGGGCGACCCCGTCGCGGATCAGGGCGGTGCGAATGGCGATCGCCATGTCCATGTCCCCGGCGAAGTCGAGGTAGCCCACCACTCCCCCATACAGCCCGCGCCGCACCCCCTCATAGTCGTCGATCAGCGCCATCGCGCGCGGCTTCGGCGCCCCCGACAACGTCCCCGCCGGGAAGGTCGCCACGAGCACGTCGTATGCCGTCATCCCCTCCTTGAGCTCGCCGACAACGGTCGACTCCAGGTGCATGATGTGGCTGTAGCGGCGGATCGTCATGAACTCCACCGTGTCGACGGTGCCGGCGCGGCATACCCGCTGGAGGTCGTTGCGGGAGAGGTCGACGAGCATGAGGTGTTCGGCGCGCTCCTTGGTGTCGGCGGACAGGTCGTCGGCCAGGCGCACGTCATCCTCGGGGGTCTTCCCACGCGGCCGCGACCCGGCGATCGGATGAGTGATCGCCTCGCGTCCGGTTACCTTGATGAGCGCTTCGGGGCTGGACCCGACGATGTCGTATGCCGTGCCGTCCGGATGCGGCAGCCGCAGGAGATACATGTAGGGGCTGGGGTTGGCTGCCCGCAAGGCCCGGTAGACGTCGATCGGGTCGGCGGCGCAGGGTGTCGAGAACCGTTGTGAGACAACGATCTGGAAGGCGTCACCCGCGCGGATCGATTCCTTGCAACGTTCGACGATGTCGAGGTAGTCCTCGGGCCGGTGCGAGCTGGTGACCTCCATCTGGACCGGGTCGACCACGGCAACCGTTGAGGGTGCGGGTGCACCCAGCTCGCTTGTCATCCGGTCCAGCCGCGCGACCGCGTCGCGCCACGCCCATTCCATCCGGGCGTCGGTGTCGTCGTAATTGACCGCGTTGGCGATGAGCAGCACCGAACCGTCGGCGTGGTCCAGGACCGCGAGGTCGGTGGCGAGCACCATGGCCAACTCAGGCAGGTGCAGGTCGTCGCGACCCGTGTCGGGCACCTTCTCCCACCGGCGCACGGCATCGTAGGTGATTGCGCCGACCAAGCCTCCGGTGAGTGGCGGCAAGCCGGCGATCCGATCGGTGGCCAGGGCCGCGACCGTGTCCCGCACGGCCACGGTCGGGTCACCGTCGACGGGGACTCCGGTGGGCGGCATACCGATCCAGTGGGCCTGACCGTCTCGCTCGGTGAGGGTCGCGGCGCTGTGCGCCCCGACGATGGAATAGCGCGACCAGACTCCCCCGTGCTCCGCCGACTCGAGCAGGAAGGTGCCCGGCTCACCCTTGGCCAGCTTGCGGTAGACCCCAAGCGGCGTCTCCCCGTCGGCGAGCAGGCGGCGCACGACGGGGATGACCCGTCGCGTGCGGGCCAGCTCGCCGAAGCCGTCCAGGCTCGGCCAGGTGGTGCCGAACCCGAGCTCGGCGTGAACGTCACTCATTGACCGACCGTCCCGTCACAGCCAGCGGCCGAGCGTCGAAGCAGGTCCGGTCACCGGTGTGGCACGCGGCGCCGACCTGATCCACCCGCACGAGGAGGGCGTCGCCGTCGCAGTCGAGGGCCACCGAGCGGACGTGCTGGACGTGCCCGGAGCTGTCGCCCTTGCGCCAATATTCGTTGCGCGAGCGCGACCAGAAGGTGACCCGGCCTGACGTCAGTGTGCGGGCCAGCGCCTCGTCGTCCATCCAACCGAGCATGAGCACCTCGCCGGTGTCGTGCTGCTGGATGATCGCGGCGACCAGACCTTGGTGGTCACGCTTGAGCAGCGCCGCGACCTGCGGGTCGAGGGTCGAGGTGCTGTGCGGGGCTGCCGGGTCGGACACCCCGCCATTGTGCCGGTTTCGTCCGTGGGCGTGCCGCCTCGTCCCATGGTGTCGGTGCGCGTGGTCGATCGCGGGTGTGGGAACGTGTCCCGTCGCACCCAAGCCTTCGATGCGCGAGTGCCCTAACCTTGGGCGCCGTGAGGGAGGCCTTCGTCGACTTCCCGTGGGCGCCGGACGGGGCCGCGGGCCCGCTGGCATTCGACCATCCGGTCGAGGAGGTCCGGGCCATGTCGATCGACGAGGTCCGCCCAGCGCTGGACCGGGTCGCTGCGGCGTGTGCAGCAGGCCGGTATGCCGTGGGGTTCGTCTCCTACGAGGCGGCCCCAGCGTTCGACCCGGCGATGCAGGTGCGCGGCGGATCAGGGGTCCCGCTCGTGTGGTTCGGTCTGCACGATGCTCCGTTGGCGCCCGGGGCTGCGCGACATGAGCCCGCGGCATACGCCTGCTCGGTCTGGGAGGCGGGGACCGCGGAGAGGCCGTATGCCGCCTCCGTCGCCGCGGTCCGAGCGGCCATCTCGCGCGGGGACACCTACCAGGTCAACCACACGATGCGGTTGCGGGCCAGGTTCGACGGCGACCCGCTGGGAGCGTGGGCGGATCTGCGCCGCGCCCAGCGCCATGGGTGGTTCGCCTACGTGGACACCGGCGATCACGCGGTGGCCTCGGTGTCACCCGAGTTGTTCTTCACCTGGGACGGCCGCCAGATCGTGACTCGGCCGATGAAGGGCACTCGGGCTCGATCCCGTGACGGTGCGCTCGACGCCGAGCGGGCCGCTGACCTGCGGGCGTCGGCCAAGGACCGGGCCGAGAACCTCATGATCGTCGATCTGCTGCGCAACGATCTCGGAAGGGTCTGCGTCCCCGGATCGGTCCAGGTGCCAAGCCTTTTCGACGTCGAGGCCTATCCGACGGTGTGGCAGCTCACCTCGACGGTGACCGGTCTCGGTCGGCCGGGGATCGGGTTGACCGACCTGTTCGACGGGCTGTTCCCGTGCGGGTCGATCACCGGGGCTCCCAAGATCCGCACGATGGAGTTGATCACGCACCTGGAGGATCGGCCGCGGGGGGTCTATTGCGGAGCCGTCGGGATCGTCTTCCCCGGAGGAGCCGCCGCCTTCAACGTCGCCATCCGGACGCTGGTCGTCGACCGGGCGGATGGGCGGGCGCGGTATGACGTGGGTGGCGGCGTCGTCTGGGACTCGGACGGGCGGGACGAGTATGCCGAGGCGCTGGCCAAGGCGGCCGTGCTCGACATGACCCAACGGGAGTTTGAGATCGTTGAGACGGTCCGCGTTGACGGCTCCGGGGTGGTCCTGCTCGATCGGCATCTGGACCGGATGTCCGCCTCGGCAGCCTGGTTCGGGCGGCCCTTCGATCGGGACCGGGCCGCTGGGCTGCTGCGGTCGACGTGGCCGCCGACGGACGCAGACTGCGGCGATGGTGCCGTCCGCGCCCGACTGCTGCTGGCCGGCGACGGAAGGTTGCGGGTCGAGACCTCTGTGCTCGATGAACCGCTGGGACGGCTGACTTCGTCGACCGAGCCGCGACCCGTCGCCTTGGCCGCTGCCCCTATCTGGTCGGGCGATCCGTGGCTGCGACACAAGACGACGCGCCGCGGTGCCTATCTGCGCGCCCAGGCCGGACGGGACGATCCGACACTCTTCGACGTGCTCATGCACAACGAACGCGGTGAGCTGACCGAGTCGACGATCGGCAACGTCGTCATCGAGCTCGACGGCCGGCTCGTCACCCCAGCAGCGACCAGTGGTCTGCTCCCCGGGACGATGCGCGCCGAACTGCTCGACCGGGGCGTGATCGGCGAGGGGACGGTGTCGATCAATCGACTCGATCCGGACCGTCGGATGTGGATCATCAACGGGGTTCGTGGCTGGGTGCCGGTCCGCTATATCGGCGGAAGCTCGCGGACCGCAGCTGTGTAGCGCCCCATCGCGGCGTCGACGGACGCCCGATCCCCAGTCACGGCCAACTCGAACAGCAACCCACGGGCCATCGCCAACGACTCCTGAGCCAGCTCTCGAGCCCGATCTCGCGAGAAGCCGCTCGCCTCGAACCCTTCGGCCAGGCCGTCGGTCCACCCGTCGGCCAGCCACGAACGCAGCCCCACGGCATACGGCGCGCCTTGCATGGCCAACCCGCTGACCTCGAAGAACAGGGGTGCGAAGGTGCTCGCCGCATCGGCGACGTGGGTCCAGAAGGCAGCGCCCGCGGCATACGGGTCCTCGCGAGCGGCCGCGAGCATCGCATCAAGGGTGGCGCGCTCCCCTCGCTCGACCGCCCCGACCACCTCGGTGAGCAGCCCCTCGCGCGACCCGAAGTGGTAGATGAGCATCCGATGGCTAGTGCCGAGCTCACGAGCCAGCGCTCGAAGGCTCGTGTCACCGATTCCGTGCGCGGCGAACCAGGCCACCGCCCGGGCGAGCAGCTCGTCGCGAGGGCTCACTCCCCGTCCCGACCCTGGCATCGAGCCACCAACGCGGCGGCCTCGCTCGCGACATAGCGCCTGGTCAGTCCCCCGTATGCCGCCCGCACCAGCCACGCCCCCGGCCCGGACCACCGGATGCCTAGGTGGGCTTGGACGCCTCCGTCCACCGCGACCAGCTCGTGGGTGCCGGTGGTGGTCACCCCGGGACGTCGCGACACCCAGGTGAAGCCGACGCCTGGCCGCCAGTCGGTGATCTCCCAGCGGGCGCCTCCCAGCCGTGGTTGGACGACCCGGTATGCCGCGCCCGTCGCCTCCGGCGCGCTGGGGTCCTCGGGCACGACCTCGGTGACGGTGGGGAGCCAGTCCGGCCAGCTGCGGACCTCGGACAGCGCCCGCCAGGCGCGTGCAGGGTCGGGGATGGTGGTGGAGATGCCCTGTATCGACATGTACCAGATGGTACAGGACAGGGTCGCGCGGTCGCTGAGCAATCGGCCGAGGCCGCGGACCCCGGTCAGGCCTGCTGTTGGGCCGCCCAGGATGCATGCAGCGCGGCATACACCCCGCCGTTGGCGACCAGCTCCCGGTGCGGGCCGCGCTCCACGATCCGCCCGGCGTCGACGACGACGACCTCGTCGGCCGCCTCCGCTGTGGACAGGCGATGGGCGATGGCGACCGACGTGCGGCCACGGGTGAGCGAGTCGAGGGCGCGTTGCACGCGGACCTCGGTCGACGGGTCGACCGCCGAGGTGGCCTCGTCCAGGACGAGCAGATCGGGGTCGGCGAGGTAGGCGCGGACGATGGCGACGAGCTGTCGCTCACCGGCGGACAGGGACTCCCCCCGTTGGCCCACTGCGGTGTCCAGGCCGAGCGGGAGGCTGGCGGCCCATTCGTCGAGCCCGAGCTCGGTCAGGGCCAGGCGCACCTGGTCCTCGGTGGCCTCGGGACGGCCGAAGCGGATGTTGTCCAGCAGGCTGGCGTCGAAGAGGAAGCCCTCCTGGGGGACAAGGACGACGCGGGCTCGCAACGAGGAGAAGCGAATTCGGCGCAGGTCGACCCCGTCGACGAGGACCCGACCGTCGGTGGGGTCCATCAGCCGGGTGAGCAGCTTGGCCAGCGTTGACTTGCCCGAGCCGGTCTCGCCGACAACGGCGATCCGGGCGCGGGGAGCGATGTCGAGGGTGACCTCGTGCAGCACCGGCTCGCCGCCCGGGTAGGCGAAGCTCACGCTCTCGAAGCCCACCGTGATCGGGCCGCGCGGCAGCTCGACACCGCTCGGGCCGGGGTCCGCGACGTCTGCGGGCGTGTCGATGATGCCGATGACCCGACGCCAGCCGGCGACGGCGTTCTGCATCTCGTTGAGGATTTCCGTGGCTTGTTGGACGGGCATGGTGAACAGGTTGACGAGGAAGAGGAAGGCCAGCAGTGTGCCGACGCTGACATCGCCTCGGACAGCGAGGACGGTGCCGACGACGAGGACGACGGCCGTCGTCAGCCCGGAGACGAACTGGCCGGCGGTGAAGGCGACCACAGCCCGGACCTGGGCGCCGACGGCCTCCTTGCGGTGGGCTTCGACGGCCGCGTCGATGCGCGCGGCGGTGCGCTGCTCGATGCCGTAGGCCCGGATCGTCGCCGCGCCGACGACGGCCTCGGAGATCGCCCCGAGCATCTCCCCCACCCGCTGCCGGACCCGGGTGTACGCCCGCCCGACGACTCCCTGGAAGTGCCGGATGAGGAAGAACAGCGGGACGAAACACCCCCAGACGACCGCGGCGAGGGCCGGACTGTAGACGAGCATGAGCCCGGTGGCCAGGACGATCTGACCGATGCTGATGATGAGCATCAGGCCGCCGAACTGGACGAACGCTGAGATCGTGTCGACATCGGAGGTCACCCGCGACACGAGCGACCCGCGGCGTTCGGTGTTCTGGGTGAGCATCGACAGGTCGTGAATGTGCCGGAAGGCCGCCAGTCGCAGCGTGGCCAGGCCGCTCTCCGACGCGGTGTAGAGGCGAACGTTGACGGCATACGCGCTGACCGCGGTGACCACCACCCCGGCGAGGGCAACGGCGACCCAGAACAGGACCCGTCCTTCGTCGGGCCCGCCGGGCGCGAGGATCCCCTCGTCGGTGGTGCGTTGCACGACGAAGGGAACGAGCACGCGGCCGAGGGTGGACAGCACCGCCAGGACGACGGTGAAGCCGATGCCCTTGGTGAGCTCCGGGGAGATCTCCGCGCCCCGCCGGATGGTCTGCCAAGCGGTGAGATCACCGCCCGAGCTGATCCCGGAGTGGTCAGCGAGGGGTTCGAAGCGGCTCACGTGTCCACCTGCTCGTCCGCCACTGCATCCGCCACTGCATCCGCCACTGAATCGGTCACTGCATCCGCGTCTGCTGCATCCACGTCGGCATCCGCCTCTTCGTCAGCAGCGACGGCTGCCCGGTCGGCCGCCTCCCGGGCGTAGGCGGAGACAAGGGCGGCATACCCGGGGCACGAGGCGAGCAGCGAGGCGTGGCTGCCATGCCTACGAACCTGGCCCTCCTCGACGTAGATGATCTCGTCGGCGAGGGCGATCGTCGCCATCCGATAGGCGACGAGCAGGACGGTCGTCGCGCGAGACACGCGGCGCAGTGCAGACAGGATCTCCTGCTCGACGCTGGGGTCGACGGCGGACGTGGCGTCATCGAGGATCAGCAGCTGAGGGCGGCGAACCACCGCGCGCGCCAAGGCAATTCGTTGTCGCTGACCGCCCGAGAGGTTGGCGCCGCGCTCCCCCACCCGAGTGTCCAAACCGTCGGGCAACGTGCGGACGAACCGCCGCGCCTGGGACACCCGCAGCGCTTCCCAGACCTCGTCGTCCGTATGCCGCCCGCCGAGGGTGACGTTGTCGCGGATGGTGTCCTCGAACATGAAGGTCTGTTGCGGCACGAGCGCGGCGACCTCGGCGACGCCGCCGTGGCGCACGGTCCGCAGGTCGACGTCGTCGAGCAACACCTGACCGGAGTCGGGGTCAACCAGGCGCAGCAGCAGATTGGTGAGGGTCGTCTTGCCGGAGCCGGTCGGCCCGACGAGAGCGACCGTCGCGCCCGCGGGCACCGTGACCGTCATGTCGCGGATCGCCGGCGAGAGCTCGGTGCCGCCCTCGGGCAGGTCGATTTCATAAGCGAAGTCGAGCCGTCGAGCCTCGAGCGTGGCGGCCTCGCGGGCGGGGAGGTCGGTCTTTCCGTAGGTCATCGCGCCGGTTGCCTGCAGGACGGCATCGACGCGGTCCCACCCGACGACCGACCGCGGCAGCTCTCCGAGGACCCAGCCGAACGCGCGCACTGGGAACGCCAGGACCGAGAAGAGGTAGGCGATCTGGACCACCTCGGCCGCACTGAGCGCGCCCTGACCCGCTCGCCAGGCACCCACCGCAATGACGGTGAGGGTGCCGATCGTGGGGATCGACTCAATCGCTGGGTCGAAGGTGCCGCGGGTCCGCCCCACCTGGATGTTGGCATCGCGCAAGGTGTATGCCGCCTCGGCGAACCTGCGCGCCTCCTGGTCCTCGCGGCCCATCGACTTGACGACCAGAGCCGCCTCGAAGCTCTCATGGGCGACCTCAGAGACCTCGGCGCGCAGTTGCTGGGCGCGGGTGACGAGGGGCGACATCCGGCGTTGAAAGACCGCATTGGCCAAGAACAGCAGCGGGAAGACCACCATGCCGACCGCCGCGAGGACCGGGTCGACAACAAACATCTGCACCGCGCCGAAGAGCAGCATGACCACGACGCCGAGGGCCATCGGGAGCGGGGCGAAGATGTTCCAGGTGGCTTCGACGTCGGCGTTGGCGTTGGACAGCAACTGCCCGGAGGGGTGCTTGTGGTGCCAGCGCAGAGGTAGGTCCAGATACTGCCGGGTGACTCGGCGCCGGTATGCCGCCCCGAGGTTGTACATCGCGAAGCCGGCCGCCGTGCGACGCAGGATGATGCCCGCGACGTTGACCGTGACGACACCGACGATGACGCCAGCGATGGTCCAGAGCTGCCCGGCGGTCACTGATCGCGCCGCCACTGCTGGGATGACGATCGTGCTCGTGCACCAACCGATCGCCCAGGCCATGAGCCCCGTCATGATCCCGTAGACCGTGGAACCGAGCACGGCCAACGCGAACCAGCGCGGCTGTTCGCGCACCCCTTGGGCGACCACGCCGACGCCGCGGCGCAGCGTCGAGCGGGTGGAGGTGGGCGGCATACGGGCCAGCCTCTCACGATCCGAAGTCGCCCCTCGCCCGCCCCTTCGCCCGGCCCTCGCCCGCCCCTTCGCCCGCCCCTTCGCCCGGCCCTTCCCCCTCCGCCTTCCGTCTCCGGATCCCCCGGGCCCTCGGACCCCCCGCCGAGATTGACCTTGCGTGCAGGACACGCCGAGCCGAGCGCTCGCAAGGTCAATCTCGGCGCAGTGGGGGGAGGGTGAGCAGGTCCCACCGGGCACGCGAACGCGAGCGGGGCGGCATACAGGATTTCCCGTATGCCGCCCCGCCAGGAACGTGCCTCGCCGCGCCTTAGCCTTCGGCCGGTGCCTGCGTGTCGGCCTTGTCGCCCTCGCCCTCAGGCAGGACCGCGGCCAGCGAGAGCTTGCCGCGCGGGTCGATCTCCTTGAGCTCGACCTGGACCTTCTGGCCGACCTTGAGAACGTCGTCGACGTTGTCGATTCGCTTGCCGCCGACGAGCTTGCGCACCTCGGAGATGTGCAGCAGACCGTCCTTGCCCGGCAGTAGGGAGATGAACGCGCCGAAGGTCGTCGTCTTGACGACGGTCCCCATGAAGCGCTCACCGACCTCGGGCATCTGCGGGTTGGCGATCGCGTTGATCGCCGCCCGGGCTGCCTCGGCCGACGGGCCGTCGACCGCGCCGATGTAGACGGTGCCGTCGTCTTCGATCGAGATGTCCGCGCCGGTGTCGTCCTGGATCTGGTTGATCATCTTGCCCTTCGGGCCGATGACCTCGCCGATCTTGTCGACCGGCACCTTGACCGTGATGATCCGCGGCGCGAAGACCGACATCTCGTCGGGGGCGTCGATGGCCTCGCCCATGACGTCGAGGATGTGCAGTCGGGCCTCACGGGCCTGGGTCAACGCACCCGCGAGCACCGAGGCGGGGATGCCGTCGAGCTTGGTGTCCAGCTGGATCGCGGTGACGAACTCCCGCGTGCCGGCGACCTTGAAGTCCATGTCACCGAACGCATCCTCGGCGCCGAGGATGTCGGTGAGCGCGGCATACCGCGTCTCCCCATCGACGGTGTCGGAGACCAGACCCATGGCGATCCCGGCGACCGGGGCGCGCAGCGGCACCCCGGCGTTGAGCAGCGACAAGGTCGAGGCACACACCGAACCCATCGACGTCGAGCCGTTGGAGCCCAGCGCCTCGGACACCTGACGGATCGCGTAAGGGAACTCCTCACGCGTCGGCAGAACCGGCAGCAACGCCCGCTCCGCGAGCGCCCCGTGGCCGATTTCGCGGCGCTTGGGCGACCCGACCCGGCCGGTCTCACCGGTCGAGAAGGGCGGGAAGTTGTAGTTGTGCATGTAGCGCTTGCGCGTCTGCGGGTTGAGCGTGTCGAGCTGCTGCTCCATCTTGAGCATGTTCAGCGTCGTCACCCCCATGATCTGGGTCTCGCCACGCTCGAAGATCGCCGAGCCGTGCACCCGCGGGAGCACCTCGACCTCGGCGCCGAGAGCGCGGATGTCGCGCAGCCCACGGCCGTCGATCCGAACCTCGTCCCGCAGGATCCGCTGGCGGACCAGCTTCTTCTGCAGGGCCCGGTATGCCGCCGAGACCTCCTTCTGGCGGCCATGGAAGGCTCCGACCCGGCCCTCATGGCTGCCGTCGGTGTCACCGACGAGCTCGAGGTGCAGGGCGGACTTGATCTCGTCGAGGGTGTCCTCGCGCTCGGCCTTGCCGGCGATCTGCAGGGCAGCGGCGGCGCGGTCCTTCGCGAAAGCCTCGACCGCGGCATACACGTCGTCCTGGTAGTCCAGGAACCGCGGGAACTCGATGGTCTCCTTGGCCGCACGCCCGGCCAGGTCGGCCTGGGCCTCGCACAGCACGCGGATGAACTTCTTGGCGGCCTCGAGGCCCTGCGCGACGACCTCCTCGGTGGGGGCGGTCTTGCCCTGGTGCTTGACCAGGTCCCAGGTGGCCTCCGTGGACTCGGCCTCGACCATCATGATCGCGACGTCGTCGCCGACGATCCGCCCCGCGACGACCATGTCGAAGGTCGAGCGCTCCGCGTCGGAGAAGTTGGGGAAGGCGACCCACTGGCCGTCGATGCAAGACACCCGCACGCCACCGATCGGGCCGCTGAACGGCAGGCCGGAGATCTGGGTCGAGGCGCTGGCCGCGTTGATGGCCAGGACGTCGTACTGGTGGTCGGGGTTGAGGGCGTAGACCGTGATGATGATCTGGACCTCGTTGCGCAGCCCCTTGACGAAGCTGGGGCGCAGCGGGCGGTCGATGAGGCGGCAGGTGAGGATGGCCTCGGTGCTGGGGCGGCCCTCACGCCGGAAGAAGCTGCCGGGGATCTTGCCGATGGCGTACATACGCTCTTCGACGTCCACGGTCAGCGGGAAGAAGTCGAACTGGTCCTTGGGGGTGCGCCCCGCGGCCGTCGTCGACATGATCATGGTCTCGTCGTCGAGGTAGGCGACGACGGCGCCGTCAGCCTGCTTGGCCAACCGGCCGGTCTCGAAGCGGATCGTGCGGGTGCCGAACGTGCCGTTGTCGATCGTGGCTTCGGCGAAGGTGATCTCTGGACCCTCCATGGGTCCTCCGTTCTCTCTGAACTCCAACCCCGGGCATCATCGTTGTGCCCGGGTTTTCTTCGGGTGGTGCGGGTCGAACATGCGAGAAGGCGGTCGCCGCAGGTGCGGTGACCGCCTTGTCGTGGTCGTTATCGACGCAGACCGAGTCGCTTGATCAACGAGCGGTAGCGCTCGATGTCGGTGGCCTCGAGGTAGCGCAGCATCCGCTTGCGCCGACCGACGAGCAGCAGCAGGCCACGCCGACTGTGGTGGTCGTGCGGGTGGGTGCGAGCGTGCTCGGTGAGGTCCTGGATGCGCTTGGTGAGCATCGCGATCTGCACCTCAGGAGAACCGGTGTCGCCCTCAACGGTGGCGTAGTCGGTCATGATCTGCTTCTTGGTGGTGCTGTCCAGCGGCATACGGGGTCCGGCTCCTTCGTGGGATGCTGCGCGGTGCTCCAGGGCAGGTCCACCTGGGCGCTCTCGATCCGCGGCCGTTCTACGGCAGGGGCCAGACTACCAGCGCTGGTCCGAGCCACCCTAATCGGCGGCGTAAGGTCGGATGCGTGCACGACATCCGCTGGATCGACCTCGATGGGGTCGTCAACATGCGCGACGTCGGGGGGATGCCCACCGTCGACGGATCGGTTATCGCCGAGGGACGGCTGATCCGGTCGGACAACCTGCAGGACCTGTCCGAGGCGTCGATCCGTCGCCTGGTCGATGAATTTGGCGTCACCGATGTCGTCGACCTGCGCACCCACGTCGAGGTCGCCCAAGAAGGCGCCGGACCGCTCGTCGGTCACCCGCGCGTCCGGATCAGTCACTTCACCCTGTATGCCGATGACTCGCCCGAGAGCGGGATCCCCGCAAGCGAGCGGGAGCTGCCGTGGGAGACCCAAGCCCGGCGTGAGGCGGCCGCGCGCACAGCCGCCGCCCCACGAGCCCGATCCACGCAAGACCGGCGACCCCACATCGTCCCGGGCGGGGTCGATCACGACGACTTCTGGTCCGGGCACTATCTGAGCTACCTGGGTCAGCGGCCGGATTCGGTGGTTGCGTCGTTGCGCACGATCGCCCGAGCCGACGGTGCTGTGGTCGTTCACTGCGCTGCCGGCAAGGACCGCACCGGGACGATCACTGGCCTTGCCCTGGTGGCCGCTGGAGCGGCCCCGGAAGCGGTCATCCATGACTACGCCGCCTCAGCCGAGCGGGTGCCGCAGATCCTGGAGCGGCTGCTGCGTCGACCGGCATACGCGGCCAACCTGCAGGGCAAGACGGTGGCGGAGCAGTCCCCGCGCCCGGAGACGATGGCCCGCCTACTGGCGGCCTTGGACCGCGACTTCGGTGGTGTGCTGGGCTGGTTGGACACGCAGGGCTGGAGTGGGGATGACACGGAGGCCCTACGAGCCAAGCTGCGCTGAGCGGACCGCCCGCCCCCGGGCCGCGCCGCCCTCGACCCTCCGGTCCTGACCTATCCGCCGCACTGGCAACGGCAGGCCTCGACACACGACGAGGTTCCGTAGCACTCGGTCGGACACTCGCACGGCTCGACGACCGGCCGATGGGCCCGGGTGGCCAGTTCGCGGTCGGCCCGCTCCGCCCGCTGTCGACGGAACTGCGCGAACCTCGCCTCCGCGTCTCGCGTGGTTGCGTGATCGCCGGGTATGCCGTGCAGCGCCCGTTTGGCGTCGCGCCGAGCTCTGGTGGGCACGTCGACCGAGTTCCGGGGTCGATCCCATCGAGGCCCTGCGCCCCAGTGCGCCGGCCAGCCCTCGGTGTCGAGCACGCCGACGTCCAAGTGGGCACCGAATCGCCGCCCCGCGCGGTCCCGGGCACCGTCCTCGGACATAGGAGCAATCTCACGGCCCTCACCGTCGACCACAGCCAACCGCAACCCTGCGAGCGCGAGCACTTCTTCGAACCGCCTGAGAGTCAGGGAACGATGCCCTGTCTCTAGTGCCGCGATGGTTGCAGGCGCCAATCCCATCGCGGTCCCAAGTTGTCGCTGGCTTAGGTCCTGCAGCCGTCGAACCCTGCGGAGGTATCCAGGCATCGATGGGAACACCAGGGACCTGTCATCGCGCGCGGTCGGCTGGCACTCGTCAACAACACCGGGAACCTCGAAATCGGACATGCTGGGCCCTCCTCTTCGTTCAGTGGATGATGCCGCGCGCCACCGACAACCGCCTCGACCGAGGCGACGACCCAACGGGGCTCTCTGCAGTGTCGACATGCAGCGGGACGGTTCCGGCGGAGGCCCGATCAGGGGGTCAGGGACGCTGAGGCATTGCTCACCCCCTGTGAGCAGCGCCTCATACAAACTAGGCCGCATCTCCGAACTCTGAGGCGTTGCTCACTCTCAGTAAGCAGTGACCCATGAGGAAGGGGCACCGCCTCCGCGGTATGAGGCATTGCTCACTGCGAGTGAGCAATGCCTCAGTGCTTGAGAACCCCCACTGGCCCGCCCGGCCAGCAAGCGGAGGGGCGCACACCTCCACGACGACGAGGCCCGCGGCGCGGTTATGGCTTCTTCTTGGGGTCGACGGGCTCGCTGGAGAGGGCGGCGATGAAGGCTTCTTGGGGGACCTCGACGCGGCCCACCATCTTCATGCGCTTCTTGCCTTCCTTCTGCTTCTCCAGCAGCTTTCGCTTGCGGGTGATGTCACCGCCGTAGCACTTGGCCAGCACGTCCTTGCGGATGGCGCGGATGGTCTCGCGCGCGATGATTCGTGCGCCGATGGCCGCCTGGATCGGCACCTCGAACTGCTGGCGCGGGATGAGCTTGCGCAGCTTCCCCGCCATCTCGACGCCGTAGCCGTAGGCACGGTCCTTGTGGACGATCGCAGAGAACGCGTCCACCTGCTCGCCCTGCAGGAGGATGTCGACCTTGACCAGGTCGGCCACTTGGTCGCCGTCCGCCTCGTAGTCCAGCGACGCATAGCCGCGCGTCCGGGACTTCAACTGGTCGAAGAAGTCGAAGACGATCTCGGCCAAGGGCAGGGTGTAGCGCATCTCGACCCGGTCCTCGGACAGGTAGTCCATGCCGCGCAGCGACCCCCGCTTGCTCTGACAGAGCTCCATGATCGCCCCGATGAACTCACTCGGGGACAGGATCGTGGCGCGGACGACCGGCTCGCGAACTTCGGAGATCTTGCCGTCCGGGTATTCGCTCGGGTTGGTCACGGTGATGATCCGTTTGTCCTCGAGGGTCACCTCGTAGACGACGTTGGGCTGGGTCGAGATGAGATCGAGCCCGAATTCCCGTTCCAGCCGCTCCCGAACGATCTCCAGGTGCAGCAACCCGAGGAAGCCGCACCGGAATCCGAACCCCAGCGCGGCAGACGTTTCGGGCTCATAGGCCAGCGCTGCGTCGTTGAGCTTGAGCTTGTCCAAGGCGTCACGCAGGTCGGGATAGTCCGACCCGTCGATGGGATAGAGACCGGAGAACACCATCGGCTTGGGGTCGCGATAGCCACCGAGCGACTGGCGGGCCGGCTTGCTGGCGTTGGTGACGGTGTCGCCGACCCGGCTCTGACGAACGTCCTTGACACCGGTGATGAGGTACCCGACCTCACCGACGCCCAAGCCTTTGGACGGCTCCGGCTCGGGCGAAGACACCCCGATCTCCAAGAGCTCGTGGGTCGCCTTGGTCGACATCATGAGGATCCGCTCGCGCGGGTTGAGGTCGCCGTCGATGACCCGGACATAGGTGACGACACCCCGATACGTGTCGTAGACCGAGTCGAAGATCATCGCCCGAGCCGGAGCTGCGGGATCCCCGACGGGGTGCGGCACCTGCTTGACGATGACGTCGAGCAACTCCTCGACACCGACACCGGTCTTACCGGAGACCAACAGGCACTCCTCCGGTGCGCACCCGATGAGGCCGGCGAGCTCGGCGGCATACTTCTCCGGCTGTGCGGCGGGGAGGTCGATCTTGTTGAGCACGGGAATGATCGCCAGGTCGTTTTCCATGGCGAGGTAGAGGTTCGCGAGGGTCTGCGCCTCGATCCCCTGGGCCGCGTCGACGAGCAGCACGGCCCCTTCGCAGGCGGCCAGCGACCGACTCACCTCATAGGTGAAGTCGACGTGTCCCGGGGTGTCGATCATGTTGAGCGCGTAGGTGACCCCGTCGGACTCCCACGGCATCCGGACCGCCTGGCTCTTGATGGTGATCCCACGCTCGCGCTCGATGTCCATCCGGTCGAGGTACTGCGCCCGCATCGCGCGACTGTCGACGATCCCGGTCAACTGCAGCATCCGGTCGGCCAGCGTCGACTTGCCGTGGTCGATGTGGGCGATGATGCAGAAGTTTCGGATGCGGTCCGGCGGCGTGCCGTGGGGCGGCAACCCGGTGCGGGCCATGGGTGACACGGTGCGGCGTTCCTCGCGAGATCGGTGGGGCGAACGGATTCGGGACAGTCTCCCATGGCGACGCCGCGCGGCCCACCATCGCCGGGCCCCGGCCGCTTAGGGTTGGCGACATGGAGGTTCTCGTCACTGGCGGCACCGGCACCCTGGGCCGGGCGACCGTGCCGCTGCTGATCGCGGCCGATCACGACGTCCGGGTGCTCAGTCGGCGGTCCGGACCAGGTCTGACGACGGGCGACCTCGAACGTCGTCAAGGCCTGAAGCGAGCGCTTGACGGCGTGCACACCGTCCTGCACCTGGCAACGTCGGGCGGGGCCCGCGACGTCCGAGCGGCGGCCAACCTCTCCAAAGCAGCGGCCGAGGCCGGCGTCCACCACCTCGTCTTCATATCGATCGTCGGGGTAGACCGGGTCCCGCTGTCCTACTACCAGGCCAAGCTCGAGGCCGAGCGCCAACTCGTGGCGAGTGGGCTCGGCCTGACCATCCAGCGGGCCACGCAGTTCCACGACCTTGTCGTGCAGATCCTGCGCAGTCAGCGCCCCTCTCCGTTGTTGTTCGTGCCCGATATTCCGCTCCAGCCGATCGATACCTCCGTGGTGGCACGACGACTCGTCGACCTCGTCAACGGCGTGCCCGCAGGGAGGGCACCGGACCTTGGCGGCCCCCGCACAGAGCGGTTCACCGAGTTGGCCCGCCAGTGGCAGGAGCACATCAAACGGGCCCGCCCGATCGTGCCGGTGAAGGTCCCGGGTCGGACGTTCACGGCATACGCGAAGGGCGAGCACTTGGCGCCCGATGGCGCGGTCGCGGACTCCCCCACGTTCGCGGACTACTTGGGCGCGGGGAACGGCTGACGTGCGCCGGTTGCGGGAGGCGCTCACCCGTTGGTTGCGGACGCCCAGGCGTGCGTCGGCCACCGGCGGGAGTCAAGCGCCCCCTCACCGATCAGCGAGGACAACGCGCCCGCCGACCCACGCACCGGGGCCGGATGCAGCCGACGCCGGCTCGGCCCCCGCGCCGACGGCCTACCCGGGGGACTTCACCGGCACACCAGAACTGCGCTGGGCCCCGCAGCCGGACGGGCACCCCGACCCTGGCGAGGTGGTGTGGACCTGGGTCCCGTTCGAGGAGGACCACACCAAGGGCAAGGACCGCCCCGTGCTGTTGGTGGGTCGCGACGGCCCGTGGCTGCTCGGAGTCCCGCTCACGTCCAAGGACCACGATCGCGACCTCGAGCAGGAGCGTCGGGCCGGGCGACTGTGGTGCGATGTCGGGTCCGGCGCCTGGGACAGCCGTGGCCGACCCAGCGAGGCTCGCGTGGACCGAATCGTCCGCGTCGATCCGACCGCGATCCGACGTGAGGGTGCGGTGCTGAGCCAGCCCGTGTTCGATCAGGTCGCGGCCGCCATCCGCGCCGCCCGCTGATCGCACCCGCTGAATCGCACCCGCTGAATCGCACCCGCTGAATCGCACCGCAGGTCTAGCCCGAGGATCGACCCCACTGATCGATCCGCGCCCGTCGAGGGCGACGCGGCATACGCAACGGGCCGACTCCCCCAGTGGGGAGTCGGCCCGTGACGTATGCCGGTCGGTCGCCTCAGAGGCTCGCGGCCTTGCGGGCCATCGCGGACTTCTTGTTGGCGGCCTGGTTGGCGTGGATGACGCCCTTGGAGACGGCCTTGTCGAGCTTGCGGCTGGCAGCCTGGAGGGCGGCCTGAGCCGCCTCGGCGTCGCCGGAGGCCGCGGCGTCGCGGAACTTGCGGATCCACGTGCGCAGCTCGCTCTTGACCGCCTTGTTGCGCTCGGTGCGCTTCTCGTTGGTCTTGATGCGCTTGAGCTGGGACTTGATGTTTGCCACTGGTGATCGGTTCTTTCGGTCGGTGCGGGTATGCCGTTAGAGGGCGGCAGACGCGGCTCGGGACCGGGCGTGGGGCACCCGTGGAAGAGACGCGCTGGGTGATGCAGTCGTGCGCGCACGACCAGGCGCGCACGCAAGGGGTCAATCTAGCAGCGCCACGCGTGCCACTCCCAATCCGCGGGTCGATTCGCGTCGCCCCGCGCGTGTCCAGGCGCGGCGGTGGCACCAGACCTCTGGTCAGCCAGAAGCGTGGTCAGCCGGACCTTCGAGCGGCCGAGATCGCAAGGATGGCGCGCTCGACGGCATACACGGGGTCGCGGCCGCCGCCTTTGACCTCGACGTCGGCGGCGGCGACGGCCTGGATCGCCGCGCCGAGCCCGGGACCGTCCCAGCCGCCGATCGAGCGCCGGGCCTTGTCGACCTGCCACGGTGCCATGCTCAAGGTCTTGGCCACGGTGGCCGACGACCCGCGGCCGGCCGCCCCGACCTTGACGAGGGTCCGCAACTGCGAGGCGAGCACGGCCACGATCGGCACGGGGTCGACGCCGCTGGCGATGGCATGCCGCAACAGGCGCAGCGCCTCCCCGGTCTGACCGGCCAGCGCCGCGTCGGCGACCCGGAAGCCGCTCGCCTCGACCTTCCCCCCGTGGTAGGTCTCGACGACCCGTTCGTCGACCACGCCCTCGGTGTCGGCGACGAGTTGGTTGCACGCCGAGGCGAGCTCGCGCAGGTCCTTGCCGATCGCCTCCACGAGGGCCTGGACCGCCCCCGGCGTCACCTTGCGTCCCTGCCTGCGGAACTCGTGGCTGACGAAGTCGGCTTTGTCGCGATCAGTCTTGATGGGCGGGCAGTCGATGACGTGGGCGCGGGCCGCCTTGAGCGCGTCGAGCACCTTCTTGCCGCGCTGGCCGGACTTGTGTAGCACGATCAGCGTGAGGTCGGGCGCCGGCTGCGCCACGAGGGTGAGCACGTCGGCCTGCAGCTCCTCCCCCGCGTCGTCGACGTCCTCGACGACGACCGCCTTCGCCCCGCCGAAGAGCGACGGGCTCGCGTGGTGGGCAAGCATCCCGCTCTCGTATGCCGTCGCCGCCACCCTGATCGTCTCGACGTCGGGGTCGGTGAGCCGCAGCTCGGCCAACACCGACGCGAGGGCGCGCTCGGCCAACAGCCCCTCCGGGCCGGTGATGAGGACGAACGGCGGCACGCTCACGGGCGCTAGCCTGCCACGCCACACCGACACCTCAGGCATGATGTGCTCCCATGATCGACCGCGCCCGCCTGTCGTCCCTCATGTCTGCCGAGCAGGACCGTTTCGCTGCCGCCCACCCGCGCTCCGCGGCGGCATACGGGAGGGCCGACCACCTGTTCGGGCGGGTGCCGATGACGTGGATGAACAAGAAGGCGGGCGGCTTCCCGCTCTACTTCGAGCGCGGACGCGGGAGCCGGGTCTGGGACATCGACGGGAACGAGTACCTCGACTTCGCGCTCGGCGACACCGGGGCGATGGCCGGGCACTCCCCCGCGCCGGTCGTCGCGGCGATCCGGCGCCGGGTCGACGAGCTCGGCGGGCTGACGACGATGCTGCCCACCGAGGACGCGGAATGGGTCGGGGCCGAGCTGTCCCGGCGGTTCGGGATGGACGTCTGGAGCTTTTCGCTCACCGCGACCGACGCCAACCGCTGGGCGATCCGGTTGGTGCGCGCCATCACCGGCCGACCGAAGATCCTCGTCAACAGCTACTGCTACCACGGGTCGGTCGACGAGTCGCTCATCGTTGTCGGCGATGACGGCGAGGGGACCAGCCGCCCGGGCAACGTCGGCTCACCCGTCGACGTGACGATGACCAGCCGGGTCGCCGAGTTCAACGACATCGAGGGCCTGGAGAAGCAGCTCGCCCACGGCGACGTCGCCGCGGTCCTCATGGAGCCGGCGCTGACCAACATCGGGATCGTCCTGCCGGACCCGGGCTACCTCGACGCGGTCCGCGAGGTCACCCGGGCGCACGGCACCCTGCTCATCATCGACGAGACCCACACCTTCTCGGCCGGACCCGGCGGCATGACCCAGCGGGATCACCTCCGCCCAGATGTCGTCGTCATCGGGAAGGCGATCGGGGGCGGCATACCGACCGGCGCCTATGGGCTGTCTGCGGAGCTGGCCGCGCGCGCGTTGTCCCGCACCGACCTGGACCTGGTCGACATGGGCGGCGTCGGAGGCACCCTCGCCGGCAACCCGCTGTCGGTGGCGGCCATGCGGGCGACCCTCGAACACGTCCTCACCGATGACGCTTTCGTCGGGATGATCGACACAGCCACGGTGTTCGTCGACGGAGTCCAGGCACTCATCGACGAACACCGCCTGCCGTGGGCCATCAACCAGCTCGGCGCGCGCGGCGAATACCGGTTCGCAACTCCCTACCCGCGCAACGGGACCGAGGCGGCCGCGTCGGCCGATGGCGAGCTCGAGGATTACCTACACCTCTACCTGGCCAACCGCGGCATCCTGCTGACACCGTTCCACAACATGGCGCTCATGGCGCCGTCGACGACGGTCGCGGACGTGCACCGGCATCACGAGATCTTCGCCGAGGCGCTGACCACGCTGCCGCGTTGAGGCTGCCCCGTTGAGGCTGCCCCGTTGAGGCTGCCCCGTTGAGGCTGCCCCGTTGAGGCTGCCGCGTTGCGGCGGACGGCCACACCGAGGCGCACTGCCGTGTTGCGGCGAGTTGAACCGGGTCAGCGCGGAGGAGCCTGCCGGCCGGACTGGCTCGGTGCCGGCGACCGCATGGCAGCCAACAGGTCGGCCTCGCCGGCCGGCACCTCCTGAGTTTCGTTGGCGTCCCGAACCGGATCCCGATTGGTCACCCAGTAGCGCCCGTCCGCCCGCTCCAGATAGCGGTAGTCGACGAGCTCACGCCGCAGCGACGCGACGTCGTCATGGCTGGCGCGCAGGAGGTCGTTGACCTCGCGCTCGGCGTACGTGCGCCCCGGCTCGAACCGGCGCAAGAGTTCCAGGAGGACGACCACGCGCGCCTTGCGTTTGGCCGGGATCGACCGCAACCGCTCGCCGTCGAAGAAGGCCCGCAGAGTCTTGTCGCGGAACACCTCGTCGGGCGTCCGCTCGGCTGCGGCCGACGTGATCGTCGGGCGTGATCGGATGGGTTCGGCCGACGCGGCCGTCGCGGCTGACGCGGCCACCGCGGCAGTCGCGGCTGACGCTGCAGTCGCAGTTGCCGCGTCGTCGTCCGTCATGGGGTGGTCCCGACCGGTCGCTTCACGGCGCAGCAGCAGGTCCGCCCGGGCCGCTGTATAGGTCTGCCCGGTCTGGGCCATCCGGGCCCGCACGAGCGCCTTGAAGTCGGCATCGGTGGTCATCGGCATCGCTTTCCGGCTGCCCACGGCCCCAGCCCGTCGTCGCAGCCTCCGGCGTCGCAACGATGAGATCAACCCGAGGATCTGCTCCCCTTCGCCGTGATGTGCGCTGGCTGGGGCCGGCACCGGCTGGGCGTCAGGATGCGCCGCTGTTCATCACCCTGCCAGTCACACACCCAGCCGGTCAACCGAGTTCGAGCGGCGGTCAACCGAGTTCGGCCCACGGGTGACGAACGAGCGACAGCACGGCGTTCGGCGGCGCCAGACTCAACTCAGCGCCGCTTCTCGGGACCATCAGGTGCGAGCGCGACGGTGTGCGATTGAGGGGATGATCACCCCGGCATCCGCACACCGTCACGCCCGTCCTAGTCGAACCCGAACGTCGGCTCGCCGATCTCCAGCCCCAGTTGGGTCAGCCGGGCCTGGATGACCTCCTCAGGCAGCTCGAAATGCTCGACGAGCTCCGCCAGGTCGATCCCCGCCTCCGCGGCGTCGCGCAGCTCGGCGTCCTGGGCCGTCGTCCACGCGTGGCCGCCGGTGACCGCGGTCCGCGGCGAGGGCGCCACCGGGGGCGGTCCG
>MTKY01050663.1_pt1 | contig 46458 bp, 39 predicted proteins | sample 1042731 | NCBI WGS metagenome assembly MTKY01 (sample SAMN06212206, study PRJNA360538) | anaerobic digester metagenome | biome: Wastewater treatment plant; material: sludge; isolation source: anaerobic digester fed with sludge from wastewater treatment plant | place: Denmark: WWTP Soeholt ...
ATTTAATAAAACAGAGAAAGCCCTCGGGTGCGGATGCGACGACCGCCTCTCCCATACTGACCACTCCCTCCACGACGACCGGGGAGACAACAGGCACGACGACAGAGACGACCGTTCCCGAGACGACAGAGACGACAACGGAAGAGACAACCACCGTTTTGACAACGCCCGCTCCCTCGGCGCATCACTTCTCCCACATCATCATTTTCCTGGACGTGCAGCGACTTGTTTTCTTTCATACGACGGAAGAGGGTGTGGCGGTCCCGGAGATTTCTCTGAGGATTTCGTCCGGCCGTGTCGCCGGCACTACGCCGATCACGCCTCCCGATAAACCGTTTATCCTGTCCGGTTATTCAGCGAGTCAGCTGTTATTCACGAAAGCGGCCCATTACGTATGGGTGCGTTACGCGACCCATGTCTACGGTGATATTTTTATTCATTCACAGCCGTACGATTACCAGAAAGACGCTCAGGGCAACGCGCTTCCGCTTGACAAGAGCTTATTCAGCAAATGGGGGTACAACCGCCTCGGGAAATACACCGCGTCAAACGGCTGTATCCGCTTGTCACTCCGCGATTCACTGTTTGTTTCTCAGAATGTGCACCGCGGCATGCCGTGCTACATCTTCGCCAGCAGCAAAGGTTTCAATCTGCCTGAAGCCCCGGAGAACCCCCCGGCGAATCTGAGCACCCGCTGGGATCCGACTGACATGGATCCGATGAATCCATACAGGCAGCGCGAAGCGAACAATATGGCCTGGAAGTACCGGCCGGTGGGACAGACCATTCAGGTGATGGTAAACGAACAGCCTATCGCGGAAAACGGAATCAAGAACAGGGGTAACCTTCCGGCAGGAACAAAATACCGGTTCAAGACTGCTCCGGTCACGAGTCAGCCGGGTCTGTTCGATGTGAAAGTGATCGTCACGTATTCGGACGAATCTGCCGAGGAAGTCTCGGTAAAGATCAATGTTACCGACTCTGCGGTTACAACGACGACAGCGGAGCCGACGACCACCACGGTTTCAACAACCGCGGCGCCGACAACCACCGCGGGTCCGACGACCACCACAACGCCGACGACCACCACGGCGGCAGCTACGACGTCTGACACGACCACAACAACCGTCGCGACGACCCCGGAAGACACAACTGCCGCTGAATAGACCGACCAGACAGCACGGCGCCACCTTCATTTTCCCTTGTGTTGGCAAGTAACGCTTTTGCGTGTATAGTGTTTCGTAATTATATTTGTTATGATAAAGACAACTATAGATTGATAGGGAAACGGCGCTGTGATGAAGAAAATTGCTCACTATATTCCTGTTTTGCTCGGTGTCGTGATGGTGATCGGCGCCATGCTATTGACCGGCGGGTTCTTTTCAGCACAACCCGCGGTTTTCAGAGACCAGACCACTGTTCTGACAACGCCCGGGACGACAACCGCTGAGACCACGAAATATGACACGATTTATGTGGATGAGGATGATCCTCTGGCCGACCCCGATGATCCGTACGATGATTTCACGGAACCGACCGATAGGCCTGAGCCGTCGGAAACATCGCACGAACCGTCTGTTGTAACGACAAGTGGCTCGTCAAAATCTCCGAAGAGCACGAATGCGGGCGATACAACGACGACAACCACGACTACGACTACGACAAAAGCTGATAACAGCCCCTCCGTCTATCGCCCCGTTACGGGAGGTCCATATACGAAATTAATCGTGTTCCTTGACTTGCAGCGCATCGTTTTCTACCGGACAGACGCCTCGGGGAATGATGTGCCCGCCTATGCCGTGCGCTGTTCAACGGGGCTGCCTCAGTGGCCGACACCGCAAACGGGCAGCAGTCCATTTCGGCTGAGCGGAAGAAAGTCTGCGCTTTCCCGCTTTATGTCCAGCAAAAGCACTGTCCCGTGCTGGGTGCGCTACGCGACACAGCTTCGCGGTTCGATCTGGTTTCATTCTATTCCGCTCGATTTCTACGATCCGATCGATTATTCAAAGGCATACATGAGGGGCGGTTACACACGCCTTCTGGCGGGGCAGACAAGTTCACACGGATGCGTCCGTCTGGCGGTGCGCGACGCGAAATTTGTCTTTGATAACACGCGTGCCGGGATGCCCGCTTACGTGTTAGCGAGCAGCAAAGGGTATCCTGTGGTCGGCGCCCATCCTCTGCCGAAAGCTCCCAATGTTTCGCGTTGGCGCGATTACGACCCGACAGACTGGAATGCGCCGAATTACCAGCCGATCCCCGTGGAGACTGAAACTACCACCACGACGACAACGGAGACGACCACAACAACCACAACAGCGCCTTCAACTGTGACGACCACAACAACGACACCGGCTCCGACGACGGTCACCACGACATCGACGACATCGACCACATCAACGACTTCGACAACGACGACGACATCGACAACAACGACAACGACGACAACGTCGTCGATCACAACGACTTCGGAAACAACAGAGACATCACCCGAAACCACGGCCGCGCCGTCAACGACCGCGGAACCGGAGGAGCCGACGACAACGACGACAGATGCGCCTGAAGAGCCGTAACATTCAATCGCGCCCGGACGTTCTTCCGGGTGTGGCGGCGGCGCGTGCCGATACCCGGCGGGGGCTGCCGCGGAACACATTCGTTATATGTCATCTGAGGATGATACCCGGAGCGGGACATGAAGGATAGAGCTGAAACTGCGCGCGATCGGAGACCTTTTTTCCGATCGCGCGATGCGCTCGTTTTGTTTTTGGTCTTACTGACCGCGCTGCTTCTTTTTCTTGCCGCGGGGAAGTCTCCCTCACCGGCGGGGTGCGTCGCCAAAATCTACTTCGACGGCAAACTGATTGAATCGGTCAGATTGTCGCAGGGGATCGAGAGAGATTGGCTTTTCCCGGAAAGACCGTCGATTGTTATCCACCAGTACGCGGATCAGACGATTGCCTTTGTGTCGTCGGACTGCCCGGATCACGTCTGCGTCCGGACGGGACGGATCGACCAGCCAGGCACATTTGCCGCCTGTGTTCCCAACCGATTTCTTATAGTGATTGAAGGGGAGACGGATTCTTCGGAACAGGAGGATGTCGATCTTGTCGCGTAACAATCCTAGGCGCATGGCGGTTCAACGGATGACGCGCACCTCTGTCATGCTGGCGGCGGCGCTGGCGCTGAGCCTTCTTGAGAGCGTCCTGCCTCCGCTTCCCGCGCCTGTGCCGCTGCGGTACGGTCTTGCCAATGTCGCTGTCATGGCGGCACTGCTTTTCATTGGGCCATTTGAGGCCGTGTCGGTGGCGCTGTTGAAGAGCGTTTTTGTCCTGATGACGCGGGGACTGATCGCGGGGTCTATCTCTTTTACAGGAACACTCCTGTCTGTCGGCGTCATGGTTGGCGCCGATTTTCTGTTGAAACGCCGCACATCGGTGTTTCTTCTTTCCGTTTTGGGAGCGATCGCGCATAACGCGGGACAGCTTTTCTTCCTCGTTCTTTTTCTGCAATACAAACTGTCTGTTCTGTTCATCGGCCCTTATCTTCTTTTCTTCGGGGTGCTGACGGGGCTTCTGTCCGGCGCTCTGCTCTTTATCTGCCTGAGGCCGCTGGAAGCTTTTTTCCGCGCGTCGGACAGGAGTGGCGGCAAGGATAGCGGTATGATGTAACCGAGCGCGTTCCGACGCGGAAACGGCGGGCCAGGGAAGCGCTTCGTTGTCGAAAGGGAAAAATTTTAACCGTATGGGAATAAGAGGGATTTCAGAAAAAAAAGGCTCCGCCTTTTCATCTGCCGGCATGGCGCGTCTGGCCGCGGCGGTCATTCTCGCGCTGTTGATCAGTGCGTTCTGCTGTCTGCCGCTCTCCTGCCGCGCGGCCAATCAGACCGCTTCCCCTGCAGCGCTTCAGCGTTTTGAAGCGTTCATCACGGGTCCTTTTGATACAGCGATCAAGGTTATCCTCTTCACCGCCTGCGAGGAGGAATTCAACGCGTACCGCCTGTTCATCGAAGAAGAATTCTGGCGGCTCCATCGGCTGTTTGATATTTACCACGACGCGCCGGAGGGGGTGAACCTCAAGACAGTCAATGACCACGCGGGCACACCGGTTGACTGCCCGGGAGAGCTGATGGATCTGATCGAATTCGGTATTGGCTGCGGCGGGGAAGCGGGCGGGCGGGTGAACATCGCGATGGGTTCCGTTCTCAGTCTCTGGCATGACGCGCGTGAAATATCATCGGCCTCCCCCGACCGGGCCTATATCCCGGATCAAAAGTCTCTTGAAGAAGCAGCCGGCCATACCTCCATCCGCGACGTTGTGGTCGATCGGGCGCGCGGAACGGTGACGCTGAAAGACCGCATGATGCGGCTTGATGTCGGAGCGATCGCGAAAGGTTATGCCGTCGAAAAGATCGCCCGGCAGCTCGCGCGGAGAGGCCTGCAGAGCGGGGCGATTGACGCGGGCGGCAATGTCCGCGTGATCGGCAGAAACGAGGGGAAAAACAAGCCGTGGCGCATTGGAATCAACAACCCGCTTGATAACGGGCGGACTCCGCTCGTTGAAATTGCCAGCGTCGAGGACAGAGCTGTCGTGACATCGGGGAATGACCAGAGGTTTTTTATATTTGAAGGCAGGAGATACAGTCATATTATTGACCCCACAACGCTTCAACCGGCTCATTTCCACGACTCCGTCAGCATTATCGCGGAGGATTCCGGGATCGCGGATTTTTTAACAACCGCGCTTATGCTGATGACGGAAGAAGAAGGGCGCATTCTTCTCGGGCGTTTTCCAGGCTGTGAAGCTCTGTGGGTCAGAGGTTCTTCCGTCACGATGACTGAAGGTTTCCGCCGGTTTACCGGGCAGGCGGGGGACTAAAGAACGGGTGCGGGGAAACCTGCCCGGGAGGCTGTTCTTCACCGGGTTCCCGGCGTTGCGGGGTGTCCTGTTTCGCCCGCTGTGATATAATCCAATCGTTCACGCAAGAACGCAATTACTTTGGTTCAATGGCCTGCCGCAACAACCGGAGACCCGGCATCCTCGGCCGGCCTTTGAATGGAATCCGGTGCGGATGGTGGCTGTTTTGCACACAATACATGTATTTATGATGAATTCTTATGTCATGGCTCTGCCTTTTCTGAATTTGGGACAGATCGATGTCGTTGAGATTTTAATCCTCGTTTTTGTCCTGGCGCTGTCGCTTTCGTTTCACGAGTTCGCCCACGCGTTCGCGGCACTTCGCATGGGAGATGACACCGCCGCGCTGGCGGGCCGCCTCACGCTGAACCCGTTGAGGCATCTGGATCCTGTCGGTTCGCTCGTCTTTCTGTTTGCCAGAATCGGGTGGGCAAAACCTGTTCCTGTCAATCCGTCGCGTTTTACGAAAGCGAAAAGCATCAAACGCGGGATTTTCTGGGTGAGCATCGCGGGGCCGCTGTCGAATATTCTTCTGGGAACTATTTCGTGGATCCTCTTCTGTGCGTTGTTCACGATTATAATGGCCACCGGTTTGGAAAGTCCCGTGGTCGAAGTTGTCATCCGCCTCTTTCTGACGCTCTATCAGGCGAATATGCTTCTGGCTGTTTTTAACCTTCTCCCTGTCCCGCCGCTCGACGGCTTTAAAGTCTTCGGCGTGGCGCTTCCCGACAGATGGTATTACAGTTTAATGCAGTACGAGCACCTGATCGGGATCGGATTCCTGATCATCGTTCTGTTCTTAAGGGGCGCGCTGTCGACACTCCTCGGATGGATTCTCGTTCCCTTCAACTATGCGATCCAATACCCGATCACATGGCTTTTTCAGCAGCTTCAATCTGCGCTTGGCCTCCCTGTTATGCCTATGTTTTTGCAGCTATGATGGAAGACGGCGGGATGGGTACGGAATCTCTGATACTCCATGTGGATGTTCTCGATTACGAGGGGCCGCTCGATCTGCTCAGCCAGCTGATCGATAAAAACCGTGTGCCGATTGATCGGGTATCCATCGCGTCAATCGCCGATCAGTATCTGGAGAAGATACGCGGCAGCCTGACGCTCGATATGGAGCTCGCGAGTTCTTTTCTATTGATGGCCGCGACGCTCATCCAGCTGAAATCGTCGCTTTTGCTTCCCGACCGGAGGCTCCGGGAGGGGGCAGAAGAGATGGATCCCGGTGATCAGCTGATTGTACGGCTCCTTCAGTACAGGCGCTGTAAATTCCTCGCGCTTACGCTGAAAGAGCGGTACCGGCAGTTCAGCGGTTCTTTCGGGAAGCCTCCGGAGCCGGTGAAGCGGACAGGGGTGGAGCGGGAACGCGCGGTGACGGCGCTGGACCGCGGCCGGTTTGACATCGCCGTCGGGGTGATACAGGCGCGCAATGATCTTCGCTTTCACGACAGCGGAGAAGAAGTCGGGCAAATCCTCGAGCGTGAACGCGTCTCGCTGCGTGAAAGGATGATGTACATCGTGCAGCAAATAGCCGGCAGGGCGCGCGTATTTTTCTATGAGATATTTCCACCTGAATTGCCTGTCCGCGAGCGCGTGACAGGGTTTCTCGCAATGCTTGAACTCGTTTTCCAGAGCAAGGCGCAAGTGACGCAGAAGGCGCTCTTCGCGCCGATCCTCATCGAACGAAAATCATCGCGCCGTCATGAAGGCAGGCGAACGCATGAATGATATTGAACAGATGGCGAGACTTGAGGCTCTCCTGTTTGTCGCGGGGGATCCCCTTACCTATGAGGAGATAGCGGCGTATCTCTCGCTCGGCACGGAGGAAGCGGCAAGCCTCGTGGAACAGCTGAAACGGCGGTACCTGCGCGACCCGATGTCCGGCCTGGTGGTGCGCCGGATCGAAGGCGCGGCGTCGATCGCGACGAAGCCGGCGCTGTCCGATACCATCGAGGCATTTTTCGGCAAGGTCCGCGATTTGAAGTTGACGGACGCGGCGTATGAGACGCTCGCGGTCATCGCTTACAACGCGCCGGCAACGCGCGCGGAGATTGAAGCGGTCCGCGGTGTCAACAGCGATTCGATCGTGAACCGGCTGATTGAGCGCGGACTCGTCCGCGAAGTGGGGACACTTGAGACTCCGGGGCGCCCCGCGCTTCTCAATGTGACAGAGACTTTTCTTATGGATTTTGGATTATCGTCGACAAAGGAACTCCCGCCTGTTGATCTGATGATGTATGACACGATTACGGAGTTTACAGAGGAACGTCAATCGGCAGCGCATACAGCTGCCGTGCCGAAACCGCTTGTCATCGCTATCGACGGCCCTTCAGGAGCCGGAAAGAGCACGATATCGAGGCTGCTCTCCGAGCACCTCGGCATCCTGACACTCGATACCGGGGCGATGTACAGGGCTCTCGGCGTCAAAGCGCTGAGACAGGGGATATCCCCCGCGGATCCCGAGGCAGTCCGCGCGATGCTGGCGGAAACCACGATGGACATCGACTTAACGGACCGCGTCCAGAAGACGCTGGTCGACGGTTTGGATTACACGCCGTATATCCGGACGCCGGAGGCGTCGCGCGCGGCTTCGGATATCAGCGCTCTCCCCGTGACGCGGGAGTACTGTGTACGCCTCCAGCGGGAAATCGGGAAGAAGCAGGCGCTTATTCTCGACGGAAGGGACATCGGCACATATGTCTTCCCGGATGCCCCGGTCAAGTTCTTCATCACCGCGTCACCGGAAATCCGCGCTAGGCGGCGTCTTTCCGATCTCGAAAAAGCGGGGAATCCTTCGACACTCGAGGATGTCATGCGCGAGATGGCAGCCCGCGATCTCCAGGACAGCGGGAGAGAGCTCGCGCCCGCGAAGCGCGCGGAAGACGCGGTCCTGATCGATACAAGTGATATGAGTGTCAGGGAAGTCGTCGACGTCATGATCGATGTCATCCGGCAGCGCGAGTCGCTGCAGCCGGGATGGGGCAGAGGGGCACATGGACAACAGTGAACGCGGTGGAAAACCGTTTGGCGGGGAGAGGCTCTCCAGAGTGATCAATATTCTCGTGCGGACGCTTGTCGCGCTGTTTCTGTGGCCTTTTTACCTTCCGAGAGCTGTCGGGAACCACCGCCCGCCGTCCGAGGACGGGTGTGTGTTGATCGCAAACCACCACAACTTCCTCGATCCGATCTTTATCACTTTTTTCTTTACAAGCCGCAGGCTCTGCTTTATCGCGAAAAAAGAGATTTACAACGCCAAATTGCTCGGGAGAATTCTGCAGGCGTTCGGTTCTATTCCGCTTGACCGGTCCATTTCAGATCTCCAGGCGAGCAAACTGATTCTGTCAAAGATCGTGCAGAAAAAAATCGTCGGTCTGTTTCCGCAGGGAACGCGGGTGCCGGCGGGAGAAGCTGTCTCAGTCGAGCCTCACGCCGGGCTTATCTACTATGCCATCCGCCGCGAAATTCCCATCATACCGGTCGGCATCGACCCCCGTTACCGATTTCTGGGAAGACCGCGCTATGTTTTCGCGGACAGTGTGGTGTTGAGGCTCCGCGAAGGGGAAAAGCTGAATCCGTCGGAACAGAGGATGGTGGCTCACGAGATTATGCGCCGTCTCTACGCGTTGGCGGGCCTTTCCTATGTCCGCGGGGACAACAGGGAAAACGAGCGGCTTTTTAACCGCAAAATAGAAATCGCTGTGCTCGGTGCGCCACAGGATAGAAAAACAGACGCGCCTTCCTTCGCGAGCCTGACTTCCGATGGGGATGAACAAAAATGAAAATTGAAGTGGCGTCGTCCGCCGGCTTCTGTCCCGGTGTCCGGCGCGCCGTCGATATGGCGCGCCACGCCGTCGATCAGGCGCGTGACGTTCCGATCGTGATGCTCGGGGCGATTGTTCACAACGAGTATGTCATCGCGGATTTTCAGGATCGCGGGGTGATCATCGCAGGCCATGTCTCCGTAATTCCGGATGAATCGCTCGTGATCATCCGGGCGCACGGTGTTTCTCCGGAAGTTGAAAGAATACTCAGACAAAAAAGGTGCCGGATCATAGACGGGACATGCCTTTTCGTCAAAAAAGCCCAGCAGATTGTGGCTGACGCAGCGCGGGAGAGAAAAGGCATCATCATCACGGGTTCCGCCAATCACCCTGAAGTGGAAGGGTTGATCGGTTTCGCGAAGCCTGTGAAACCGGTCCTTCTGGAGGTGCCCGAAGAGGCTGAAAAGGCCCGATTTGACGACAGAGCATGGATTTTGGTATCCCAAACGACTTTTTCTGAGGAACGTTGGCAGAGAATTCGAGGAATTCTGAAAAATAAAATTGATAATCTCGAGATTTTTGATACAATATGTAACACGACTGTCCAAAGGCAGTCCGATGCGAAGACGCTTGCCGCCTCTTCTGACATTATGCTCGTTCTTGGCAGTGAAACAAGTTCAAACACGGCCAAGCTGGTAGAAGTATGTCAGCAGAGGTGTCCTGCTACGCATTTGATTTATTCACCGGACCAGGTCGGCGGCATATTGCAGAATGGCGTGACGGGTTCAACGAGGGTCGGTGTCACCACCGGCGCCTCAACACCAGATGAGATGATCAGGGAGGTTATCCACAGAATGATGACAAACGAAGGCCTGACGAAGCCAGAAGAACAGCTGGAAGTCAATTCAGAACAAGTGATGGAGGCAGAAGCAGAAATAGTGACAGATGATATCGCTGATGTCGCTGCTGATGAGGTTATCGAAGAAGTGGCCGCGAACAAAGCTGACGAAGTCACAGAAGAACCGAAGGAAACAGCGGAACAGGATGTCGTGTCTGAAGCTAATGCCGACATTAACTTCGAAGAATTTATCGACAGTATTCCTGAGCTTCAACCGAAGACCATAGTGCACGGAAGGATTGTACGCTATGACGATGAGTTCGTTTACGTGGACGTAAGGGACAAGTCCGAAGGCAAAATTCCTATCCGTGAGGTGGAGAACAATCCCGATTTTGATTTAGATGAAGCCGTCAAAGATCACGCAGAAGTTGATGTGTACATTCGCAGTATCCGTTCATCAGCTGATGCCGGTAAAGAAATTTTGCTCTCCGTCGCCTATGTCGACACACTGAAGCATAAGGATTACATCAAACAAGCGTTTGAAGAGAAAATACCCGTACCGGTCAAGGTCGTCAACGTGGTGCGCGACGGAGTGATCGCGTCCTACGGGAGAATAGAGATTTATATTCACCGTACGCAGCTCGAGCTGTCTGTTGTCGACGACCTGGAGCCGTACCGCGACCAGACATTCGACGTTCTTATCACGCAGTTCGACGACAAACGCCGCCGCATGCGCGTCTCGGGTTCACGCCGCTCGCTGCTCGAACACGAACGCAAAGCGCACGCGAAAGAGATCTGGACGACGATTGAGCCCGGCAACGAGTACACCGGCATCGTCCGCAATCTCACAAATTTCGGCGCCTTTGTCGATATTGGCGGCGTCGACGGACTGGTCCACATCAGTGAGATCTCATGGCAGCGCATCCGCCATCCGTCGGAAATTCTGTCGGTTGGCGATAAAATTGACGTCTTTGTCAAAGATTTTGACCGCGCGAAGAAGCGCATTTCGCTCGGTTACAGGCGCAAAGAGGACGATCCGTACAGTGACATCGAAGAGCGCTTCCCTGTCGGCGCGATCGTTCGCGGCGTCGTTGTCAGGATGTTCCCGTTCGGCGCGTTTATCAACATCGCCCCCGGGGTCGACGCGCTGTGCCACATTTCACAGATTTCAAGCTATCACCTGAACAAGCCCAGCGATGTGCTCGCCGAGGGTATGGAAGTGGACGCGCGGGTCGTCGAAGTGTCGAATGAAGCGCGCCGTATCAGCATCAGCATCCGCGATGTTGAACCGATTAATCCGGATCCCGACTCCGAGCTCGTGCTGCAGCAGCAGGAACACCAGCAGCAGCAACAGCAGCAGCGCCAGCCGCGTGAACCGCGCCGCCGCGGCGGCGGGAAACGCCGTCAGGACGGGAATGATCTGCCGACAAGCTATGTCGATACGCAGGCGCGTTCCGCCATCGGCGATATGGCCGAGATCACGACAGTGACGAAGGAAGGTTCCGATCTTCTCGACTCATTGAAGGATGAGGCTGCCGTTGCAAAGGCTGAAGAAGCCAAAGAGATCGCGGAACCCGCCGATCTCGGACTCGCGGAAGTCGAACCGGCGGAAGTCGCGTTGAAACTGGCCGAAGAGGGTGAAGGAAGCGCGCCGGAAGCTGAAGAGCAGGCCGAAGCCTGCAGCTGCAGCTGCACACTTTCCGACACCGCTGAGGAGGCGGCCGACGAGGTCAAGTCCGAAGCGGAAGCGCTGGAAGATACCGGCAACGAGTAATGCTTCGGAACAGATAAGCTGTATGGGGGATTTCAGGTAACAGCCGGGAGAACCTTCACAGCCAATATGATTATTAAAAAGGGTGACGCCGGAAAGCGCCACCCTTTTTAATATCCGCAGAGGACAGTTCTTTTGTTCCTGATAGGCGCCGCTAGCCCGCCAGTTTTCGGAGGGCTTCTCTGTAGATCGCGGCTCCCGCGAGAAGTTTGTCGATCATCATCCACTCGTTTGCCTGGTGCGCGATATCCGGATCGCCGGGGAATATAGGCCCGAAGCCGCAGATGTTCGGCAGCGAGCGCGCGTATGTGCCGCCGCCGATTGCGAGCGCCTCGCCGGACAGCCCGGTTCCCTCATTGTACGCGTCCATCAGCGTGCTGATCAGATGAGAGTCTTTCGCCTGGTAGAGTGGCGGGAGGTTGGAAATCCAATTGACTTCGAGATCGAACGCGTCCGCTTTCTCTTTCAGACGGGCTTTCGCCTGTTCGAGTTCAAAGGTGACAGGATAGCGGATGTTGATTGTCAGCACTGCTTCCTCGCCGTCGATGCGGAGAAGTCCGGGGTTGACTGTCGTACCGCCCGATTCGTCTTCATAATCGAGGCCGAGCGACCGGCCGTCGAATTCCTGTCCGATGAGAGCGCGGTATGCCTCCACAAAGCGGTCGGTTTTCCCCTCCGCGGCGAGCTCTTGCTCCAGCGCTTCCATCGCCACGGAAATCGCGTTGATTCCGAGGTGCGGAAGACTCGCGTGCGCGCAGACGCCGCTATATGATTTCTGTTCGCCGCTCTCTTTAAGTGTGAGTTCGATGTCGGCCGGCACCATGTTGACGGCGGCGCCCGCGGAAGCGGACGCGATGGCGTCGCTCTCACGACGCTTTTGCGTCAGTTCAAAGGTCGCGATGCCTTTTTCGGCATAGATGGCGGGGAACTGCGCGTCGGGCGTAAAACCGGCGACGGGAATTTCCTCGACTGCGCGGTAATGATCCATGCACGCGCTGCCTTTCTCCTCATTGAGACCGACGATCACACGGATGCGGCGTTTCGGCGTGAAGGCGGGATCATCCTTCAGTTTTTTCATCGCGTAGAGAGACGCGACACAGGGTCCTTTATCATCGTTCACACCGCGGGCTGTGACCTTGCCTCCGTCAACAACGAGCGTGAAGGGATCCTGGTCCCAGCCGCTTCCGGGGGGGACGATATCGAGGTGGCACACAGACGCGACCATTTCATCGCCTTCGCCCATTTCAGCGTAACCGGCGTAGTTACCGAGATTGACAGTCTTGAATCCCATGCGCTTCGCGATATCAAAGAAAACGTCGAGCGCGCGTATCGTTTCGCGGCCAAAGGGAGCGCCTTCCTCGGGCGCGCCGCCGACACTCGGAATGGCGCAGAGCGCCGCCAGATCCTGCAGAAACTGATCGCGTTCTCCGGAGAATTCTTCAGCGAGCGCTGTGATACGCGCGGCGTCGGGAATTTCGGGAGGAGCAGGATCGCTGGAGGCTTCGCAGCCGTCCTTGTCCGCGGCAAGTTCCTCTTCTCCGGGGCAGGGAAGGGCGCCGTCCGCGGGCGCGAGCATCACGAGTTCGTCCGGCTCATCGTCCTCATCTTCCTCCCGGACATCTTCCGCCGGAGCTGCCGCTGTGAAATCATATCCTTCTTTGTCCAGGCAGTCGGGGTGGATGTGGCAGTAGAGGCCGACATAAAGCGCCATCTGATCGGCGGGAAGGCCGCAGATGGCGCAGAGTCCCGGGTCAACCTGAAGTTCGCGGAGCTTCTCCGTGAACATGGAAAGGAATTTCTCCATCTGTTTTGCCGTTCCGGAAAACGCCGAGTCTTTGGCGCGGATCGCGATAAAATTGTCCGTCATCTCGTAATCGATCAGCTTCATCGGGAAGCGTGTCTGTTCCAGCCAGGTTGTGAGCTCAATCAGGTTCTCGGGTGCGATTCCCGCGATCGACGTGAAGAAAGACGTGAGGACGTCACTCGTCTTCGCTGTGATGCAGAATTCATTAAAATCACCGAATACGAACTCGTTCTCGTTTGCGGCGTGCCATCCCCGGCAGGCTGCCAGTTTTAGTAGTGAGTTTGAAATCATCTTCAATAAACCTCCAGGCCAAACACTAACGGAGAAAAATCCAACCCGCGCAGGTAAGCGGAAGATCGGGCGGGCTTTTGCGCCGGACGGTCCGTTCGCTCTGCCCATGCGGGAAAAACTAAAACCCGTCAGATAAACTTGATTCTACTATACCACGAGCGGAGTTCGCGGATTCCGTGGAAGGCGGGAAAACAGGTTGCCGCCTATTGACAACTGTGTTATCATCTTCGAGGAAAACACACGGGAAAGGCTCTTCTGTTGCCCGCCAGAGCGGGTTTAGGGGCGTCCCGGAGGCAAAAACAGGAGGTATTATGTCTGTCGTTTCCATGAAACAATTACTTGAGGGTGGCGTTCATTTCGGCCACCAGACACGCCGTTGGAACCCGAAAATGGCTCCTTATATCTTTGCGGAGCGCAACGGGATCTACATCATCGATCTCCAGAAGACGATGAGAAAGATTGAAACAGCCTATCAGTTCATCAATGAAATCTCTTCGAGAGGCGGAACCGTACTGTTTGTCGGCACAAAGAAGCAGGCGCAGGATTCCATCCGCGAAGAAGCCGAACGATGCGGCATGTTCTTTGTCAATAACCGCTGGCTCGGCGGGACGCTGACGAATTTCCAGACGATCAGCAAGAGGATCGAACGTCTTCATGAGCTTCGCGCCATGGATGAATCGAACGCATGGTCCAATCTTCCGAAGAAAGAGATCGCCGCGCTCCGTCTCGAACTGGAAAAACTTGAGAAGAATCTGGGCGGAATCTCTGAGATGAAACACCTGCCGTCATGTGTCTTTATTGTTGATACGAACAAAGAGCACATCGCGGTTGCCGAAGCGAGAAGACTCCGGATTCCGATTGTCGCTATTGTGGACACAAACTGCGACCCGGAGGAAGTCGACTTTGTGATCCCGGGCAACGATGACGCGATCCGCGCGATTAAGCTGATCACCGGCGCCATGGCCAACGCTGTCGTCGAAGGCCGTGAGGGGTACGAAGTGCAGCAGCTCGACACACCGGGAAAAGCGAAGGGCGAAAATGCCGCGTTCGCGCCGGCCGCGAGCGATGAGGCCGATTCTTTCGGGTACGGCGACGAAGCGTAAAGCCCCGTAGCTTTAATTAAGTGCAATTTTCAACGGTTTTTTGTTGATACGACCAGTAAACACGATATAAGCGGGATAGGAGGCATACGATGCAAGTAACCGCACAAATGGTAAAAGAGTTGAGAGAAATGACAGGCGCGGGCATGATGGACTGCAAGAAGGCTCTCACCGCGTCAGAGGGAGATACGGAAGGCGCGATCAAATGGCTGCGTCAACATGATCTCGCGACAGCCGAGAAAAAAGCCGGCCGCATTGCCGCGGAGGGAATCGTCGATTCCTACATCCATGAGGGTGGAAGAGTGGGCGTTCTGATCGAAGTCAATATAGAGACGGACTTCGCCGCGAAGAACGACGAGTTTAAAGATCTGGTACACAATCTGGCCATGCAGGTCGCCGCGATGAAACCCGCGTATGTGTCGCGCGAAGAGGTCCCTCAGGAAGTGATCGCTCGTGAGCGCGAGATCGCGAAAGCTCAGGCCGTCAAATCCGGCAAACCGGAAAAAATCATCGAAAAAATTGTCGACGGCCGCCTGGAAAAATTCTTCGAGGAGACATGTCTGCTCGAGCAGTCGTATATCCGCGACGATTCGAAAACGTGTGAGCAGCTCGTGAAAGAGCTGATCGGCAGAATCGGCGAGAATATTAAAGTGCGCCGCTTCGTCCGCTACGAGATGGGCGAAGGTCTTGAGAAACGCGCGGATAATTTCGCCGACGAGGTCGCCGCTCAGCTGGCGAAGTAATCCAGCCGGATGAATCTGTGAGAGGGCCTTTGTGCCCTCTCTTTTTTGATCGTTAATTAGGCTTAATCCTGAATTTTTAGTAAAATAGAATCGTAGACAGAGACAAAGACAGACAGGAGGCAGTCATCTGCCGCGGAAATCTCAGGCGGAGATTTACGAGGGCGCAGATGATACAGCGCTTATGGCATATCATCGTTTACTCCTGAAAATATCGGGGGAATCACTGGCGGGCGATTCGAACAGGGGAATCGATCCGGCTGTCGCCGATGCGTTCGCGTCTATCGTCGCGCGCCTTTCAGAGAAGGGGCATGAGGTCGCCCTCGTGGTCGGTGGCGGCAACTTCTGGCGCGGCCGGTCGAGCGGCGACATGGATCGCGTCGCGGCGGACCGGATCGGGATGCTCGCCACGGTCATGAACTCAGTCGCGATGGCGGAGGCGCTTTCACGCCAGGGAATCGAAGTCCGCCTGATGACAGCCGTTCCGATGCCGACGGTCGGGGAACCCTGCGACGGCATCACGGCGAAGCGCTATCTCCGGGAAGGATGCGTTGTGGTCTTCGCCGGGGGGACAGGGAATCCTTTCTTCTCCACGGACTCCGCGGCCGCCCTCCGCGCGTCGGAGATCGAGGCGGACGTGATTCTCAAGGCGACGCTGGTCGACGGCGTTTACGACAAAGACCCGAAGACAAACGCCGACGCCGTATTGTTCAAGGAGCTCACCTTTGACGAAGTGCTCGAACACAGACTGGGCGTGATGGACGCGACTGCCGCGGCGCTCTGCCGTGACTACGGACAAAAAGTCATCGTCTTTAATATCGCCGACCGCGAGAATATTCTCAGAGCGGCGGCGGGCGAGCCGATCGGAACACTGGTCCGGTAACGCGGGGGAGATGTGCGCCGGTAAGCGAAGATGCCTTTTGCCAATTGGTTATGTTTGGGTACATTTGATAAAATAGATTCAGTTGATTTTCATTCTCATTGAGATGAATACGCAGAAATCAGGAGGAAAAGAACATGGCATGGAACGAAAAAGCGAACGAAGCTTATGACGGTTTCGAAGAAAAAATGAAGAAAGCGATCGTCGTACTTGAAAATGATCTCAGGACCGTTCGTGCCGGACGGGCGAATCCGCATGTCCTCGATCCCATTACCGTTCCATATTACGGAGTTCCGACACCGCTGCAGCAGGTGGCGAATATTCAGGTGCCCGAAGCGAAACTGCTTGTCGTGACACCTTGGGACAGAAGCCTTCTGAAGGACATCGAGCGCGCGATTCAGGCATCCGATCTGGGAATCAATCCCGTCAACGACGGGCAGTGCCTGCGCCTTGTATTCCCTTCCCTGACAGAAGAGAGGCGCCGCGATCTGACGCGCGATGTCGCGAAAAAAGGGGAAGAAGCGAAAGTCTCCATCCGCCATATCCGCCGCGAGGCAAACGACTTCTACAAAGAGCTCGAGAAAGCCAAAGAAATTTCGGAAGACGATTGTTTTCTGATGGGCGATGAGATCCAGAAGCTGACCGCTCAGTATATTGAGAAAGTTGACGAAGCGATCGAGCGTAAAAATGCGGAACTCATGGAAATCTGATGTTTTCAGCTGCGGATCGCCTGCCCTGCAGACAGCTTCCGCCTGCGTGCGGGGCCGCGTCTTTTTGGGACGCGCTGGCGCGGGAGTGAAGATCACGTGCTAGGCGGAGCGGAGACGGACAGCGGAAGGCCGCCGCGCCACTTAGCCGTCATCATGGACGGCAACGGCCGTTGGGCGAAGAACCGGCTGATGCCCCGCGAAATCGGGCACCGGCGGGGCGCGGAGAACCTGAGAACGCTCTGCGTTCTCTGCCGTGAACGAAACATCCGCTATCTGACGGTCTACGCGTTTTCGACGGAGAACTGGAAACGCCCCGCGACGGAAGTCGGCGCGCTGATGGCCTTGTTTCCGCGGTTTTTTAAGAAATATATGGATGAGCTCGAAGAGGAGGGGATCCGCCTCCGTTTTGCCGGCGACCGCTCGGAGCTTCCGAAAGATGTCGTGAAAACCATGGAAGAAGCGGAGGAATCCTCAAAGAGCCGTCAAATGCTTGACCTGATCATCGCGTTTAATTACGGAAGCAGGCGTGAGATCACCGCGGCCGCCCGGTCGCTGGCCAAGAAAGTCTCCGATGGAATCCTGCATATTGAGGACATTACGGAAGACGCGTTCACGGGCTGCCTGTATCTGCCGGATATACCCGACCCCGATCTCATTATCCGCACGGGAGGGGAAATGCGCCTTTCCAATTTCCTGCTATGGCAGGCCGCTTACGCGGAGTTCTATTCGACAGATTGTCTCTGGCCGGATTTCGGCGCCGCGGAACTTGACGCGGCGCTGGACGATTTCAGGAAGCGTCAGAGGCGTTTCGGGGAGATCTGCCAGTGAAATCTCCGGCGACTGATAAACCATTGCGGCGTGTGCCGCAAGAGGAGGGAATATGTTAAAGAACAAAGAATTGAGGACGCGTGTGATCACAGCCGCCATCTATGTCGCAGTCATGATCGCCTTCATTCTGCCGGGGCTCTGGGTGCCGTTTCTGACCGTATTACTGTATGCGGCCGTGACTTTTATGACGGGCTTTGAGAAGAGCAAAGCTGTGAAGCTGCGGTTGCAGAGTATTTCAATGCTACCTGTCGCGATCGCGTCAGTCGTCATAGGCCTGTTCGGGTTTTTGGGGATGCTGAAGGGTACCTTCCTGCGCGGATTGGCGGCGGGTGTTGATCCGTCGGTCAACACCGTGATCGCGCCGCGTATTGTCGGTTATTTTGCTATGTTTGCGCTCCTTCTGCTCCCTCTGGCCGGCCTGATCCGCCTGTGGCGCGGCGGGGCGGAGAAGCTTCCGCTGACTGTCGCGGAGGCGGTGCTCGTTATCTCGTCAGCCATTCCGCTCACGGCGGTAATCGCGCTTCTCTACGGCGTCAAGTTCGGCTGGCACTGGTTTGTTCTCGCCGTCCTGACGGCGTGGGTCTCTGATACCGCCGCTTATTTTGCCGGCAACATGCTCGGCCGCGTGAAATTTTCCCCTGTGCTGAGTCCGAATAAGACATGGGAGGGAACGCTCGGCGGCGTAGTGGCGACGATCGTACTTTACCTGATCTATTTCCCGCTCGTCATCGGCAAAAGGATGGGCTACACGACAGGTGCTTCTATCGCTTTTGCCTTCATCGCGGCCGTGGTCATGAGTCTTGTCGCGACATTAGGGGATATCAGGAGTTCTGCCCTGAAGCGCTGGTGCGGCATTAAGGATTTCGGTTCGCTGCTTCCGGGACACGGCGGCGTGACGGACCGCTTCGACAGCCTGTCGACCACGCTGCCCGCCATACTTCTTCTGGCGGTTCTCGCGCAGACCTTTGTGTAATGGCTTTTAACCGGCTTGTTCCGCTGAAGGCGCGGGGAACAGAGGGCGGTCAGCCTGTCCCTCGTCGTCTTGACAGCGTGATTCGTAAAACGCGCCGTCTTTCAGTTCTCGGATCCACCGGTTCGATCGGCACGCAGTCACTCGAAGTGGCGCGCGATGAGGGGTTTGAAGTGGCCGCGCTGGCGGCGGGGAAAAACGTGGCCTCTCTCGCGGGCCAGATTCGCGTTTTTCATCCGCGTTTTGTCAGCGTTCAGGATGCGGAATCGAAACGCGCGCTGATCGAAGCGCTCTCCGCCATCGGAGAACCTTGTCCTGAGATAGGGGTGGGGCGCGATGGATTGGTACGCGCGGCGCAGTGGATCGACGCCGATACGGTGGTCGCCGCTGTCACCGGGTTTGCCGGTCTGGAGCCTGTGCTCGCCGCAGCTTCGGCGGGCAAGAAAATCGCTCTCGCGAATAAGGAAGCTTTAGTCGTGGGCGGACACGCCGTAACGCGGTTCGCGCGCGAGTCGGGCGCGCTCATTCTTCCTGTCGACAGCGAGCATTCGGCGATCTGGCAGTGCCTCCTGGCGGCATTCCCTCACGATCTCGACCATATTATATTGACGTGCTCGGGCGGGCCTTTTTTCGGGAAGACGAGAGAAGAGCTCGCCGGTGTGACCGCCTCGCAGGCGCTCGCACACCCTACCTGGTCGATGGGCAGTAAAATCACGATTGATTCGGCAACGCTGATGAACAAGGCGTTTGAAGTTCTCGAGGCGTGTCACCTGTACGGTCTCAATCCTGAAGACGTCCGCGTGATCATTCACCCTCAGAGCCGCGTTCATTCACTGGTCGCGCTGAAGGACGGCGCTTATCTCGCGCAGCTCGGCCCGCCTGACATGAGAATCCCCATTCGTTTCGCGCTGACCTTCCCGAGGCGCGCGGACAGGACGGCTCGCGACCCTTTTGATTTGTTTCCCGGGGAGGGATCATCATGGTCATTCGACGCGGTGGATGAAGAGACATTTCCTTCCATCGCGATGGCGCGCCGCGTCTGGCGCGCAGGCGGTCTGATGCCGCTCGTCATGAACGCCGCGAATGAGGCGGCTGTCAGGCTTTTTCTGGACGGTATCATCCCTTTCACGAAAATTTTCGATTTCGTGGAGAGGGCACTTGCCGATTTCCGTTACATGTCAGACGCGGAGGAGCCGGCATTTGATGATATGATAAACGGACATAACCGCGTGATGGAGAAAGTAGGCGAATACGCCGGCGCTCTGCGCCACTCAGAAGACTGACTCCTGACAACGATTTCATAACGGGAGATTACATGACAGTTCTTGGAATTCTGGCCGGAGTGGTGATTCTCGGCCTGATCATGGTCATCCATGAGCTCGGCCACTTTATCGCCGGAAGGCTTCTTAAATTTAAGATCACCCAGTTTTCTATTTTTATGGGTCCTGTTCTTTTTGAGCGCGAAAAGAACGGCATACGCTACAATATCAAAGCGTTTCCCCTCGGCGCTTCCGTGAGTTTCGCGGGAGAAGAATCGGAGATTGAGGGTGAGACAGACGCGCCCGATTTTGACCCTGATGATCCCGGTCTTTTCTACAATAAGCCGCGCTGGCAGCGCGCGATTGTGATCGCGATGGGGCCCTTCCTCAATTTTTTGACGGCGTTCGTCGTCTTCTGTGTTCTGTTCGCGGCTCAGGGAGCCGTGATCCCGGTAATCGGACGCGAAGATCCCCAAACGCTGATCGAACAGTCGGATATTGACGCCGGCGACCGGATTCTCTCATTAAACGGTACGCGCATCCGTACAACCATTGACCTGACGATCGCGGAGATGGTGCGGGAGAAGAATGATCCCTGGGTGATTTCCTATCAGAAACCGAACGGCGAAGAGAGACAGGTGACGCTGCACCCGGCTAAGACGGAACCGCGGCCAATGCTCGGCATTGTCTACCTGGAGGAAAACGGCCGATTTATCATTCAGGAAGTGAATCAGTCTGTCGACAGAGGGGTAGACGGTTTCCAGAAAGGGGACAGCGTGATCTCGATCGAAGGCGTGCCTTTCGGGGAGGCCGGGCGCATCACGCGGCTTATCAGTGAATCAGAGGGGAAAGAACTCACGGCTGAGATCGAACGCGGCCGCGTGCCGCTGACAATCACGGTCAAACCTGTGATGATCGAGACGGATATCCCGATCGGATTTGTCATGACACTGTCCCGGCGGGCGGGAGATATACTGGCGCAGAGTTTTCACTACCCCATTTCCGTCGTCCGTTCCACGTTCCGCGCGTTTGGCCTTATGATCGCCGGAAAGATCGCTGTGAGAGACAGCGTAGCGGGTCCGATCGCCATCGTTTCGATGGCGGCGAACACGGTCCGGCAGGGGAGGACGCCCGCGGAAACGCTCGCCGGCCTCGGAACGCTGCTCGGCCTGCTCTCGGTAGCGGTCGGCTTTACCAATATGCTGCCCATTCCGCCGCTCGACGGCAATCACCTGATTCTGATAGGAGTCGAGGCGATCCGGCGCAAACCTTTGTCGCGGAAATTCAGGTCGGTTACCGGAATGATCGGGCTGGCGTTTTTCCTGATCGTCGGCGTCGCCGTGATTGCGCTCGATCTCGTCAGGTTGTTTGGCTGGTGAAGAATATGAAAGATGTGAAGGTTAACACAGACAATTTCCGCAAAACGACCCGGCAGGTCTCCGTCGGCCCCGTGCTCGTCGGCGGAGGCGCACCGGTCTCTGTCCAGTCTATGTGTACGGCGGATACGCGCCGGACGGAAGACGTGTTGGAGGAAATCGGGAGGCTCGAGCGCGCGGGCTGCGAGATCGTCCGGCTGGCCGTTCCCGATGCGGAAGCCGCTCAGGCGCTTCGCCCTATCTGCCTCAAATCGCCCCTCCCGGTCGTCGCCGACATTCACTTCGATTACCGTCTGGCGATCTCCGCGATCCGCGCCGGTGTGAATAAAATCAGAATCAACCCCGGCAATATGCACGACGGCGGCGGGCTGGAAAAAATAGTTAAACTGGCACGGAAAGCCTGTATTCCCATTCGCGTCGGTGTCAACGCGGGTTCCCTCGACAGGAAGCTGATCGCGGAGTACGGCGGTGTCACGGCGGAGGCGCTGGCCGCGTCCGCTGTTCTCGCGGTGCGGGAACTGGAGCAGCTGGATTTTGAAGATATCGTCGTCTCAGCGAAAGCATCCTCACCGCGGCTGATGATCGACACATACCGCTTGCTCTCGGAAGCGATCCGCTATCCTCTGCACCTCGGCGTCACCGAGGCCGGCACAAGAGCGGAGGGCATTATCCGCTCCGCGGTCGGCCTGGGGGCGCTTCTCTCCGACGGTATCGGCGACACGATCCGCGTCTCCCTCACGGCAGACCCTGTCGAGGAGGCCGCCGCCGGGTTTGCTATCCTGAAAGCGCTGGGGCTCCGGCAGAGGGGGGCGACGCTGATCAGCTGTCCCACATGCGGCCGCACGGAAGTTCCTCTGATGAAAATTGCCGAGGAAGTCGAACGGCGGCTCGCCGCGGTCACCGCGCCCATAAAAGTGGCTGTGATGGGATGTGTCGTCAACGGCCCGGGCGAAGCGCGTGAAGCCGATATCGGCATCGCCGGAGGCAAAGAACAGTTTATGCTCTTCCGAAAAGGGGAACCTGTCCGCAAGATCTCTCAGGAGACCGCTGTCGACGAACTGATGAACGAGATTGATCTGTATCTGAAAGAACAGCATGAACAGCCATTGCCAGGTCATTCTCGCTGACGCGGCGCGCCATTTCGACCGCGCCTGGACGTACCGCGTTCCCGAATCGCTGAGGGGATCGATTGAAATCGGCTCACTTGTTCTTGTCCCTTTCGGAACACGAAAAGAACCTTTGCGCGCCTTTGTCACGGGTTTCCCTGAAATGCCCCCCGGCGGGTATGACGAGGGGAAAATCCGCGAGGTCCACCGGGTGCTGTCGAACGGGCCGGTCGTCACCGAAGAACAGATCGCGCTCGCGTCTGAGATGAAACGGCGCTATTACTGCACCATGGGCGACGCTGTCAATGCGATGGTACCGCCCGCCGTTCTCGCGGTCGGCGGCCGCGAAGTCAGGTTCGCGCGCCTCGTCGACACGGCGGAAGCGGCTGATCTGCTCGATTCAGGGGATCTGAGAAGCATGAAGCAGGTGCGCGTCATCGAACTTCTGCTTGAACACGAGGAAGCTTCCTGCGCGGAGATCAGGCAGGCGGCCGATGTCTCTCAGGGCATTCTCAATACGCTCGCTAAGAACAAGGTGATTGAATTCTTCAACCGGACGGTCAGACGCGATTTGTCCGATGAGATTGAAGAAACGGAGCCTTCCGTCAAACCTGCCCCGACGGGCGCTCAGTGTGAGGCGATCGAGAAGATTGAAGCCGCCGTGATGTCCGCGGTTAAGGGGAAGCTGAGCGAGTTTCTGCTCTTCGGGGTGACGGGGAGCGGCAAGACGGAAGTCTATCTGCAAGCCTCCGAGCGCGTCCTGGCGCGCGGTAAAACGATTCTGATTCTTGTTCCCGAAATCTCTCTTACACCGCAGATGACGCGCCGTCTGGTGTCGCGTTTCGGGGAGCGCGTCGCTATCCTTCACAGCCGGCTTACACCTGCCGGGCGTTACGAGATGTGGCAGCGCGTTCTGGCAGGGGAAGTCCCGATCGTCGTAGGCGCGCGCTCTGCCGTTTTCGCCCCGCTGAAAAATCTTGGCATGATTGTGATCGATGAGGAACAGGAATCGAGTTACAAAGCCGAAATGAAGCCTCGCTATTACGCGGCGGATATTGCGAGAATCCGCGCGATCATGAACGGCGCGGTTCTCGTGCTTGGGTCGGCGACGCCGCAAGTCTCGTCATTCTGGCGCGCGGAGAATGGATTGTCGACGATTCTGCGTCTCCCCGACAGAATCAGCGACTACGGGATGGCGGATGTCGATGTCATCGATATGCGCGCCGAATACGCGCGCGGCAATCTGTCGATATTCAGCGAACGTCTGGCGGCTGAGCTGACCTACACGATCGACCGGGGCGAACAGGCGATGATTCTCCTGAACCGCCGCGGGTTCTCGCGCACCGTCATATGCCGAAAATGCGGCTGGCAGATGCGCTGTCCGCAGTGTGACATCGCGCTCACGTCCCACCGCAACCCTTACGGCGGCCAGTCCAGAATGGTCTGCCATCTCTGTGAGCGCCTGGCGCGCGTTCCGGCGTACTGCCCTGTGTGCGGGAGTGAGGAAATCATGGCTTACGGGGCGGGGACGCAGCAGGTGGAAGAAGAGATTCTCCGGCGCTTCCCTCACGCGCGCGTTCTTCGCATGGATCAGGATACGACACGGGGAAGGTTCTCTCACCGGGAGATACTCGACGCTTTTGAGCGGCACGAAGCCGATGTGCTTGTCGGAACCCAGATGATTGCCAAAGGCCATGATTTTCACAATGTAACGCTTGCCGCGATTCTGTCAGCGGATCAGCTTCTGGGGACAGGCGAATTCCGCGCCCCGGAGCACGCGTTTCAGTTGATGACGCAGGCGGCCGGGCGCGCGGGGAGAGGGCTGAAAAAGGGACGTGTCATCATTCAGGCTGTTCAACCCGACCATTTTGTCGTGAAAGCCGCGGCCGGCCAGGACTATGAAGCGTTTTACCGTGAAGAGATTGTCTTCCGGAAGAGGATGCGCTATCTTCCTTTCGGGCATATCGGCATGGCGCAGTTCAAGGGGTTCAGCCGATTGGATACAGAAGACGCGGCTCGCGCTTTTTACCGTGAAGCCGCTCAAATGATCAGACGGTACGGGGGTACACTCGCCGATACGATACTGGCGGAAGCGTCGCCCGCGCCGATTGAAAAAATCAGGAGCCGCTACCGCTTCCGCGTCATGGTCAGAGATGAGTCGGCTGAGAATCTGACGCGGCTTCTTTTCATCACGGCGGATCATCTGAAAAGGCCGAAGGGAGTCTCCCTGGCGATCGATATTGATCCGTGGAGTACGTTCTGACGTACCGTGGGCGACTACAAAGGCGGCGGCGGTTGTTATATGCTTAGACTGGATTTGCTTAGGAAGTAGAGGTGCCCGGCATGGCTACGCGTACGATCCTCGTCGAGGGTGACCCGGCGTTGTTGAAAAAATCGAGACGCATTGTGAAATTTGATGACAGGCTTGCGATGCTAGCGGACGATATGACCGAAACCATGTACAGCGGTGACGGCGTCGGGCTGGCCGCGCCGCAGGTCGGCGTTCTGCGGCGCCTTTTTGTCATGGATACGGGGGACGGAGACGGCCCTGTGACGTTTGTGAATCCGGAGATTCTGAGCGAGGAAGGCGAACAGCGCGGGATCGAAGGGTGTCTGTCTCTGCCGGGTCTTGTCGGAATTGTTCCCCGCCCTCTGACGGTCCGCGTCCGGGCGCAGGATGTGGCGGGAACCTTTTTTGAGAAGACTTATACGGGGCTCGCGGCCCGCTGTGTCTGCCACGAGACAGACCACCTCGACGGTATTCTGTACCGCCAGCGCTCTGAGACGGTTCTCTGCACACTCGAGGAATTTGAGGAGCAGCAGAAGAGAGAAAGAGAGAAGAGCATCTGCTTCGCTTTTATGGGAACCCCCGTTTTTGCGACTGTCGTCCTCAATCAGCTTGAACAGGCGGGGTATCTCCCGTCGCTTGTCATCACGCAGCCTGACCGCCCGAGCGGGAGGGGAAAAACGCTGACGGCGCCTCCTGCCGCCGTATGGGCCAAAGACAGACAGATTCCCCTGATTCAGCCCGCCAGCTGCAGGGATCCCGCCCTTGCCGACGCGCTGCGGGAGCTGAGTCCTGAGGTGATTGTCACCGCGTCGTTTGGTCAGTACCTTCCCCCGTCCATCCTCTCCCTCCCGGAGAAAGGGTGTGTCAACGTCCACGCGTCGCTGCTGCCGAAGTACCGCGGCTCGTCGCCGATTCAGGCGGCGATTCTGTCCGGCGACAAGGAGACGGGCGTCACACTCATGGTGATGGATAAAGGCTTTGATACTGGGCCCGTCATCGCGAAGGCAGCCTATCCGATAGACGATGAAATCGACGCGGGACAGCTCAGTCTCGCGCTCGCGAAACTCGGCGGCGAACTCGTCGCGCGCGAACTTCCCCGATATCTTGCCGGTGAGATAACAGCCGCGGCGCAGGACGAATCGGCGGCCACGGAAACGCACATGCTGCGAAAAGAAGACGGGCGGGTCGATTTCAATAAGAGCGCGCGTGACGTCCACAATCATATCCGCGCCATGTCGCCCTGGCCGGGAGCCTTCGCCTATCTGAACGGGAAGCGCTACAAACTCCTGCGTTCGCGTGTGCACGCGTGCGGCGGCGACGCTTGCGGAGCCCCGGGAGAGATTCGGGTGAGCGGCCATCGTATGTTTATTTCGTGCGCGGAAGGAGCAATCGAACTGTTGAATATACAGGCGCAGTCCGGCTCCGCTATGTGTGTTGATCAATGCGCGCACAACTTTGAGTGCGGCGCTCTTTTCTGCGGCGCTGAAGAGTCTTAGGAATCGAGGTCATCCATGGACTGGCAGATCTGGTTATTTGTGATCGGGTTGGGGCTGAGCCTGTTTGCACAGATAAAGGTGCAGTCGAGCTTCGGCAGATACAACAGAGTGATGGCGCGCTCCGGTTACACGGGCTTCCGGGCGGCGCGGCGAGTACTGGACGAGAACGGACTACGCGAGGTCGATGTCCAGCGCGTAGGGGGCAGCCTGACGGACCATTACAGTCCCCGGGAAAAAGTGCTCAGGCTCTCGGACGCCACGCATGACTCCCGGTCTGTCGCGGCGATCGGCGTCGCGCTGCACGAGGTGGGACACGCCGTTCAGCACAAGGAAGGGTATTTCGCGAACAAAATCCGCTCGGCTCTGCTGCTGCCCGCCAATATCGGCTCGCAATTCGGCCCGGTGCTCGCGGTCGCGGGGCTTCTGATGCAGTCCGCGCTCGGCGATCAGCTGATGAGCATCGGTATCCTCTTCTTCGCCGCCTCCGTACTTTTTTATCTGGTGACACTTCCTGTTGAATTCAACGCGAGCCGCCGGGCACTGGCGATGCTTTCGCAGACGGGCATACTCGCGGACGACGAGATCAGGGGCGCCCGCAAAGTTCTCAGCGCGGCGGCCATGACGTATGTGGCGTCGGCGTTGACGGCGATCCTTTATCTTCTCCGGTTTGTCGCGATGGCGGGTTCGCGCCGCCGGCGCTGATGCCGGACGCGCCGGAGGGAGCAGGGGATTGAGCGGCAGGAAGAAAGATATTGACCGCGCGCGCATGGCAGCCGCCCGGGTCGTCCACGCCGTTGCTTTCGAAAGCGCTTTTTCAAACGAAAGCGCGGCGTATCACCTCGCGTCACCTGATCTCGACGCGCGCGACAGAGCGTTCGCGTCAGCCCTGATATTCGGAACACTCTCGAACCGGCCACTGATTGATTATTATCTCTCCCGCGCGTCATCGCGATCTTTGGACAAACTGGACAAATGGGTGATTACCATTCTCCGGACGGGCGTCTGGCAGTTGTTTTTCTCGTATCATGTTCCGCAGCGGTCAGCGGTAGACGAGAGCGTGAAACTGGCGCGCTTTTTTGTGGGCGAACGGGCTACCGGGTTTGTCAATGCGGTCATGCGCGGGCTCATCCGCCGGAAACCTCCGCTCAGCGAGGACAGCGGGCGCGCTCTCACGTGCGGGCTGACACCTGAATTGTTTGAGATGCTGTCGGAATGGTACGGAGAAGACCAGGCGGCCGCCATCGGTCATTGTTCTCTCCTGCCGCCGGATTGCGTCCCTGTCCGGATGAACGCCTTGCGGCGAAAGGCGTTTCTGGAATGGGCGTCCGGCGATGAGGCGCGGGCACTGGGTGTAAGGAAACTCGACTGGCCGGACGCAGCCTACGGGATCGAACCGGCAGGGCATAATGTGACGCGGCTGCAGCCATACCGGGACGGCCTGTTCTCGCTGCAGTCGCAATCCGCGATGCTTGTCGGCTCCCTGTCGGGCGTTTCCGCTGATGACCGCGTGCTGGACTTGTGCGCCGCCCCCGGCGGCAAAATAACCCACATCGCGGAACTGAAAGGGAACGACCGCGGCCTGACCGCCTGTGATATCTCCGAAGAGCGTCTCCGTTCACTGGATGACCTGTCGCGCCGCCTCGGGTTCAGCGCCATTGAGCGGCGCTGCCTGGACGCGGCCGATCACCACGAAGCGTTCGACAGTTCTTTCGATATCGTCTTGTGCGATGTCCCCTGTACAGGGCTCGGACTGCTGCAGCGCCGGCCTGAGATACGGTCGCGCGTGACACGGGAGACAGCCGGCCGCCTGCTTCCTATTCAGCGGGCGATCCTGAGAAACGGCTCAAGAGCTGTTGTACCCGGCGGTGTCCTGATGTACTCGACCTGCACCATCAACCCCGCGGAGAATGAAGATCAGATACGGGATTTTCTCGGTTCCTGCGAGGGGAAGGCGTTTGAGGCGGAACACATCACAACCGGTCTTCCATCCTCTTCCCGTATGCCGGGGACTCTTCTTTTACTGCCGCACCTGGCTGGTTCTGACGGATTCTTTATCGCCCGATTGAGGCGGAAAGCCTGATGACAGCGATGTTACAGCCGTTAAAAGAAACGATTGTTGCGGGACTTTTCACAAACTGATACAATCTATCAGTAAAGCGAAAACACGTTCGAATCGTTCTTTTTATTATCCAGTTATTGTATTATCTATGATTAATCAGGGTATTTTGTCGGATAATAAGAAGAATGTGGTTTTATGGTGTCAGCATGACAGGCAGTTTATTGCGGCCGCGGTGATATGAGGGGAGCGCGGCCTCGGCACGAAAGAGGAAAGGAAATGGATGGTAGTCTGATCACATATGCGGCGATGACACACACTGGCTTCGTCCGTGAGAAGAATGAAGATTATTACGCGATCGACGCCTCCGGCAGCCAGTGGCCGATGATCTTCATTGTGTGTGACGGGCTTGGCGGACATAAGAACGGCGCTCTCGCGAGCAGAACGGCGGTCGAGTTCGCGCGGTCCTATCTGCGTGAGACACTGCCTGAAGAGAATGATCCTTATAAGATTCGCACGCTGCTTGAAGACGTCGTTCAGAAAACGAATGTCCGCGTCTACCTCACATCGCTTGAAAGCGAAGAGAATTCCGGCATGGGAACCACGATGACCCTGATGGTTCTCTATGAACGCAGTTGTTTTATCGCGCACATCGGAGACAGCCGCTGTTACCTCTTTCGTGACAACAAGCTGGAACGCCTGACAACGGACGACACCTATGTGAGCGAGATGGTTGCCTCCGGGTCAATCTCGGAGAATGAGAGCATCAAACACCCCAGACGCCATGTTCTGACACAGGCTCTGGGCTTCCCGGAGTATGTGACGCCGGAAGTGATACACATCGAATTGCTGCCTGATGACCGTTTTCTGCTCTCGAGTGACGGTTTGCACGGGTATCTGACCTCTGAGGCGATACAAGCGGCGCTTCAGACCGGCGAATCACCTGAACAGACCGCCTCGTCGCTGATAGGGCGGACACTGGAGGCGGGAGCTCCCGACAATGTCACCGTCCTTGTTGTTTTTGCCTGACTGGAGGTTTGAATGATTACATCACAGCCGTTTCCTGCCGGCACAGTGATTGCGGAGAGATACCGCATCGCCAGCACCCTCGGACAGGGGGGGATGGCAACTGTGTACCTGGCGGTTGAATTGAATTCAGGGAGACAGGTCGCCGTCAAGGTAATGCACGGTGATCTGGCAAACGACCCCGAATTCGTCCGCCGGTTCGCGACTGAAGCGAGGGCTGCCGCGAGTCTTGATCACCCCAATATCGTCCGCGTACTCGATTACGGTTCTTACGAAGGCGTCCGCTATATCGTTCAGGAGTATGTTGAGGGGAACACGCTGAAAGAGATCATCCGCCGCCACGGACCGATTGATTACCGCCTGGCGGCGCCGCTCCTTATCCAGATCGGGCTCGCGCTCGAACACGCCCACAAACGCGAAGTCATCCATCGCGATATAAAACCGCAGAACATTATGATCACTTCGGATATGGTCGCGAAGGTGACAGATTTCGGCATCGCGCGCGCGTCCAGTACCAATACGATCACACTGACCGGCGGTGTCGTGATGGGATCCGTCCATTATTTTTCGCCTGAACAGGCGCGCGGCGGCCAGGTGACCGCGCGGTCTGACCTCTATTCACTCGGCATTATGTTCTACGAGATGCTCACGGGCAGGCTTCCTTTCGACGGCGAATCCTCTGTCGCCGTCGCGATCAAGCACTTGCAGGAGGTTCCCCCGGCTCCGTCAACACTTGTTCCGTCTCTTCCCCCCGCACTGGACCGCATCATCAACCGTGCGATTCAGAAAAACCCGGACGCCCGCTATCAATCAGCGCGCGAGCTTGTCGATGAGCTCGACGCCTTCATGGTCGATCCGAACGGTGTATACGGGGTGATCCCCAAATCCGCCGCCGCCTGGGAGGGCGCTTCAACTTCAGCGATCAGCGTCCAGAACGGCGAGTCCAATTTCCAGAAGATGCACGAGATCGAGAAGACCTACAACAGACGGCGCTCCTCGCGGTTCCGTGATACGGCGGTCGCCGTGGCGGTGGTTTCCGTCGCTGTCGCGCTGCTCGCCGTACTTACTATTTATCTCCTGAACCGCTTTACACCTGATGAATCGCCGGACCAGAGCCATACAGAGATCGTGCTGCCCAACTTCCGGGGGAGCTCGATCCATGACATCGAGAACCAGCTTAAAGCGCTTGAGGAAGCCGGCATGACCATCGAAAGGAAATTTGAGGTCAGCGATACGGTTCTCCCGGATATCGTTCTCAAGCAGGAGCCGGATTCGGACGGGACTGTCAGGGTAAAACCAAAGGGCGTCATACTGACGCTCTATATCTCACTTGGCAAAGACTCTGAAGTCGTACCGGATGTTGTCGGGCAGACGTCAAGCCTCGCCGATATTACACTGCGTTCACAGGGCTTTATTGTGAAATTTACGACCGAGCCCTCGGATACAGTGCCGAAAGGTATTGTAATCCGGACGGATCCGCCGGCGGATGAACTCCTGCCGAAAGGGGCGACGATTGAGCTCGTCTACAGTTCCGGTCCCTCGCAGGTAAAAGTGCCGAAGATTACGGGGCTGCGCTATGAGGATGCGATCAAACTTCTGACAGAGAATTCTCTTCTCATCGGCGGCGAGTCGTTTATCTCAGGCACGGCGCCTCCCGCTAATGATAAGTATATTATCAAGCAGACGCCGGCTCCCAATACGAAAGTTCCGCAGAACACGCCCGTGACAATCGTGGTCGGCACGGCGCAGGAACTCTACTATTCTGAGAATCCGACGACGACGGCGGCGGAGCAGACGATGCCGCTGCTGGAGGGATCTACCTTTGCCACCGCGAAGGAAAAACTGAAGCAGATCAATGTCACCACGATCCGGATGAAACCATGGAATGAGTCGACGGCAGCGCTCGATCCTTTGAATTCCGGCGACGCGGATAAGATTTACATTCTGTCGCAGACGCCGGCGCCCGGAGTCACATTCAAGCCTGCGGACGGTGTGGATCTCATGTATGGTTCCGCGGAGGATTATCAGAACTACATCAATCCTCCTCCGCCTCCGACGGATCCGCCGACAGACCCGCCGACGGACCCGCCTACAGAGCCGCAGGCAGTACCGACCACAACGACAACAACCGCTGCGCCTTAGCAGGGGAACGCGCCGGGCTGCCGGAAGTGAAAGGGTGATTCCATGAGTGTGAAATTAAACGAAGAGCGTCGGGATGTTTTTCTGAACCGTTCCCGCATGCTCCTGTGTCCGTCGATCCTTTCGTCCGACCTCGCGGATCTCGCCGGCGCCGTGAATGGTTTGGGCGACGCGGTTGATATGGTGCACTGCGACGTCATGGACGGCCATTTCGTTCCGAACCTGACATTCGGTCCTCCCGTAATTAGGGCGCTGGCGGCGCACACGAATAAACCGCTCGATGTCCACCTGATGGTGGCGAACCCCGACCGGCTGCTTGACGCGTATGCCGGTGCGGGTGCTGACATCCTCGTGGTGCACTGGGAAACCCTGAAGCACGCGCAGAGGACGCTCTCGCGCATCAGGGAGCTTGGATGTTACGCGGGACTCGCGCTCAACCCCGCCACGCCTGTCGAATCGGCGAAGTGGCTGCTGCCTGATCTCGATATGATTCTTCTGATGTCTGTCAATCCGGGATTCAGCGGGCAGGCGTTTATACCGCAGGTCATGGACAAAATAAAAGAGACGCGGAAGCTGATTGACACTTCCGGTTACCCGATTCGGCTGCAGGTAGACGGCGGGGTGACTTCCGGAAACGCCGCCGAGGTTATCCGCGCCGGAGCGGATATGGTCGTTGCCGGTTCTGCCGTATTCGGACAGAAATTTCCGAAAGAAGCGGCCGAGGAGCTCGGGCGGACGATCAGGACGGCGAGAGCGAAGCTCTAGAACATGGCCGTTCCCCCGTTTGATGCCGTCATCGCACTGGCCGGCCAGCCCGGGCCGGATGATCTGTTCGCGTCGCTTTTGCTCTCGCGCGCCCGCCGGATCATCTCTGCCGACGGAGGCGCCGACAGGGCGGCCCGTCTCGGGTTTGTTTCTGATTATATCGTCGGTGATTTCGATTCTATCGCTGACGGTGATGCCCGCGCGACGGCCGCGTCGGCAAAACACTTCCGGTTCCTCCGGGACAAAGACCATACGGACGGGGAGCTCGCGCTTGCGGCCGCTGTTCTGCTCTCATCAGGAAAGCATGTCCCGGATGATGAATATGAGCTTTACCGGCAGTTTGACGCCATCGGGGACCTCCGCGGCATGTCGCTGCTTTTTCTCAATTACTTCGGATCGCGCCATGACCACACGCTTGCCAATATGGCGCTCGCCCTCTTGGCTTCGAGACGAAGAGCCGATGTGTTTCTGACAGACGGGACGACACTGGGGCGGCTGGTGACGGGACCCGCGTGCCTCAGACCTGTGTTTCCTTCCGACTGTTTTGTCCGCGCAGGGGAGAGGGCATTTCTCTTTTCCGTTCTGCCTCTCGACGACCGCGTCGATGGGCTGACGCTCAAAGGCCTGCGATGGGAGCTTGACAATGCGCGGCTTCCGCTGACACGTGCCCTCGCGCTCAGTAACCGCGCGCCGGCGGGATACCCGGATTGCGCCTCACTCGCGCTCGAGCGGGGAACCGTTGCGCTTTTTACGTTTCCTGAAGATTTGTAAAAGGATTAATGCGAAAGAGACGGTTCTTTCGCCCGCGCATGCGAAAGAACCGTCTCTTCTTATTTAAGGATCAGTTTGATGTAGCGTTTCTTGCCGAGGCGGATGAGGAGTTCGCCGTCGGTAAAAGCGTCTTCTTTCAGTTCGGCAAACAGCTCTTTCACCGGCTGATTCCCCGTATAGAGACCGCCCTGGCCGATCAGCCGGCGGGCTTCGCCTTTAGATGAGGTGATTTTGTGATTCGCCAGGATATCGATGAAAGTGGCGCCGAGCTCATCGCGGGAGATGATTTCGGTCGGAACGGAAGAATCGTCGCCGCCAGTTCCGAACACGGAGCGGGCCGCCTGCGCCGCCTGTTCCGCTTTTTCGCGCCCGTGGACGATCGAGGTCACTTCCAGGGCGAGCCGTTCTTTCGCCTCGTTGATGGCGGAGCCTTTCAGCTTATCGTACGCTTCGATCTCTTCCAGGGGGAGCATGGTCATCAGACGCATAGACTGCGTGACGATTTCATCCTCGATATTCCGCCAGTACTGGTAGAAATCATAGACGGAGCATTTGTCTTCATCGAGCCACAGCGCGCCTTTGGCGGTCTTGCCCATCTTGGCGCCGCTCGCGGTCGTCAGAAGCTTGAATGTCATCCCGTTGGCGCTCTCCTGTTCCTTTCGGCGAATCAGTTCCGCGCCGGCGATGATATTCGACCACTGGTCGTCTCCCCCCGCCTGCAGACGGCAGCCGTACCGTCGGAAAAGCTGCAGGAAATCAAACGCCTGGAGTGTCATGTAATTGAATTCAAGGAAAGTCAGACCGCTGTCGAGCCGCTGTTTGTAACAATCGGCGCCGAGCATGCGGCTGATCGTGAAATGCGGCCCCACCTCGCGGATAAACTCGATGTAATTCATCGGGACGAGCCAGTCGGCGTTATCCGCGAAAATAATCTTTCCCTCGCTGACGTCGAGGATGCGTTTCATCTGTTTTATGAAACAGCCGACGTTGTGTTGAATGGTCTCCGGAGACAGGACGGAACGCATATCCGTCCGGCCGGAGGGGTCTCCGATATAGCCGGTTCCGCCCCCCATCAGCGCGATCGGAACGATCCCCGCGTCCTGCATATGCTTCATCACCATAATCTGGAGCAGATGGCCGGCGTGCAGACTGTCCGCCGTCGGGTCAAAGCCGATATAGAAGGTCGCGCCTCTGTTAGACAGGTACTGACGCACCTCGTCTTCGTGTGTGACCTGCGCGATGTAACCGCGTGCGAGAAGCGTGTCAAAAACATGATTCTTCATAATGTGCAACCTCCTTGCGTATTCTCTGACTTCACTACTTTACCATACTACCTGAGCTGGAGGACACGCCGGTCAAATTCGTTCACATCGCCAAGCTTCGCCTGGTGATTCCACAGCGCCTGCGCGTAGAGGTCAAGACCCGCCTGTTCGCGCGCGGCTTCCTCTTTCAGCGAGCGATAATCCGACGCGTTTATGATGACGGGCAGGGAAGATGTCTCGCGCATAAAAGAGAGAAGGCGTTTCCCGCGGCGGGTGAATCCGAGGACGCGGATGTACTGTGGCTTTTGGCGGCAGAGGGCATCGCTGCCGCTTTCGATATGCATGGCAGCGGCGAGGATCGCGCGCCTGACGCGCGACGCGGGGAAGGCGCGTGTCGCCATCATTCGGATGAAGTCGTCGTAAGGGAGACGCTCCCGGGAACCCGGGGACGCAGGCGCAGGGCTTTCCGGATCCGCGTCTTCCCGCCGGTCGGTCCGCCCGCATTGAAGCGGATCGCCGCGAAGGGCTCCGCACAGACGCTCCGCGAGTCCTCCCTGCATGCCGCTGATCCGGCGGAGCGCGTCCGTGTCCCGGAAAAGAGGGGACAGAAGGAGCGCCGGCGCCATCTGTTCTTCCGTGACAAGCCCCCGGCCTTCCGCGAAGGACTGCATGACGGCAGCCGTTGATTCGGGGGGCAGCACAGACGTCAGATACTGACATATCTCCTGATACAGATGCCCGCTCCTGCCTTGCCCCCGTTCATGGTCACGGCAGGCTTGAGCAGCTGCGATTATCCTGCGGATCTGAGAGGCCGCGTACTTCTCTTTTTCGAATAGGGGAAGAGCGTGCGTCGCGATGCCGTCCGCTGTATTTGAATCGCCGCGGAGGCGCGCTTTCATGAGGGCTTTTTCATATTCAACTGCGAGGATCGCGTTTGGCGATTGCAGGATAGTCAGAACCGCCTGACCGCCTGACAGGCGGGCAGCCGCTTCCGCGCGGGAAGCAGCAAATCCTTTTCCCCGGCGGATGCCTTCGCGGATCGCCTCAGCGAGCTCGGGCGGTTCTTCGGCCAGCAGAGCCGCGACTTCACGGATCGCGCTGTGGTGCTCAGGGCACTCGCTCCCGTACGCGATCCGGCGGACGACGCCGGTTGCCAGGAGTGTTTCGATCGCACCTTCCGCGAAGCGCTCCGCTGACGCAACGGCGAACGCCTGCGGAAGCTCCAGCACGAGGTCCGCTCCCTGGCGGAGCGCGATTTCCGCGCGCGTCCCTTTGTCGAGGAGGGCGGGGACACCGTGTTGGCAGAAGGGGCCGGATAAGCAGACGACAAGTCCGCCGTCCGGTCCGACTATTTCCCGGATCTGTCCGAGCTGCCGGGCGTGCCCGCGGTGAAAAGGATTATATTCGGCTGTCAGTCCGCACGTTTCCATGGTGTAGCCTTTCCTTACGGCAATGGTGCTAAAATCAAGCTAAAGGATGGATCACCAAATGTCAAAAAGAAAGCGGATTATTTTATCTATCTTGGCGGGTATTCTCGTCTTCTCCGTAGCGGCTGTGCTGATCTATGAGTTTTTTATGTCGCGCCGGGGGAGCCGGATCGCGCTCCCTGAGCTTCCCGGGCTGGCCTCCTCGCCGAAGGAGTATGACCCTGATACATTGGCCCCCGGCATTATGAAAGCGATCGAACAGCACCTGTTGACATCGGTTTCAGTCCGCGGCCGCCAGGTGGACGGCCTGCTGGCAAGCGCTTATGAGACATCGCTCCTGCGCGGAGAGGAGGGGACAAAGACAGCCCTTATCTCGGCCGGAGATCAAATACGATACGGCCGCGCGCTTGTCAGAATGAACGAGCGCGCCGCGTTTTTCAAATGGCTGGATGTGTTCGACAGCGCCTTCCGGTCAGAGTCGGACGATTTTCACGCCTCAGTTCTGAAGCCCGGTACAGCGGGTTCAGATACAACCGGCACGGCAGAGGCGGCAAAAGAGAATAGCGGAACGGACGGCAGCGCCGGCGAGGCAGCAGACATCCCCCCGGACACGGAAGAGACGGGCGTTGAGCCGGGGCGTGATGAGCAGCCCGCTGAAACGGATATCTACGTGCCGGCTGATCCGCACTGGAGTGTGACCCTTTCCTACACGCGGGTTCTGCTGGAAGGCTATCGGCGGTTCGGCGGCCGTGACCTCGAAAAGAGGATCACCGCAGAGTCCGACGCGCTGCTTCCTGTTTTTCTCAGCAAAAAAACGGACAGCGAGCTTCTCGCCGGCCCGAGGATGCTGCTGGCTGTCGATGCGTGGGACCGCCCGATCCCGGGTTCCACACCTGAGCCTGGCAAGGACGCGCCGATCGAGCGGAGCGTCGGAACATATCTCGCCGATATCGATCTGTGGGCGCTGTCGGCACTCGCCCGTTTTGATCCCCGGTGGGCGCCGATCGCAGGCGCCTGGCAGGAAACGGTGGAGAACGCGGCGCTGGAAAACGCCATGCCTCTGTACGCCTCCGCGGTCAGAAGCGAGGACGCGAGTTACATCACTGTCACCGGAGGCGGCCTGCTGTCATCGGTCCGTGAGCAGCTCGCGATCGCGGTCAGCCTGGCTGAGGTCGGTTCGGTCAATCGCGATTTTGTTTCCTTTGTCCGCTCGTCCGTGCGCGACGCGAAGAGACTTCCACTAGGCTGGAATCCAGTGTCGGGGAGCGCTTCCGGGTCGTCCGCTCTTCCGGCGGACTACGCCGAAGCGCTCATCCTCGGTCGTATTTCCGGCGACGCGCTTCTGGTGGAAACGGCGCGTGAAGTATTGATGCAGTTTTACGCGGGAAGCCAGACGAGCGATATTTTCGGCGGATGGTTCAGAGCGGGGCAGACCGCCTACACATACCGCCTGGTCGCCGAGGATAATACCGCTGTACTGGGCGCTTTTCGATGATATTTCCTTGACTGTTTAAAATTTTTGTATGCTATAATTCCAGGTAGTTTGTGGCCGGGAAATCTCCGCGCGGGACGGACCGTTTCGACGCGGGGCCGGAAGCTGCGGCGGAGCCGCCGGCCATGCCGGACAATGAAAGGTATAGGAGATATTATGAAAATTCTTGTCATCAACTCGGGAAGCTCATCGCTGAAATATCAGCTGTTTGACTATGACAATAAAAAAGTCATCGCCAAAGGCCTTTGCGAAAGAATCGGGATCGATAACCCGCATTTTAAGCATGAAGACGCGTCCGGTCATGTGATTAATGAAGATCGCAGGCTTGATTCACATGGAGACGCGGTCCGCACCATGATCGATACGCTGCTTGACCCTGAGTTCCCCGTGATCGGGAAACTCGACGAAATCACAGCTGTCGGGCACCGCATTGTCCACGGAGGGCCTTACTTCTCGAAACCCGTCATCATGACAGAGGAGAGCAAGGATTCAGTACGCAAGTGCTTCCCCTGGAGCCCGCTCCACAACCCCGCGAACCTGATCGGTGTCGAAGTGTGCGAGAGCCTCATGCCCGGCATTCCGCAGGTCGGCGTGTTTGATACAGCCTTTCACCACTCAATGCCGCCCGAGGCGTATATGTACGGCATTCCGTACGAATATTACGAGAAATACGGCGTCCGCCGGTACGGTTTCCACGGGACATCGCACGCGTATGTCACGCGGCGCGCTTCCGAACTGACGCAATTCGAGTGGAACGCGTCTCACCGCCTCATCACCTGCCATCTCGGGAACGGAGCGTCCTTCGCGGCGGTCAAAGGAGGCGTCTGCATCGACACGTCCATGGGTCTGACACCTCTGGAAGGAATCATGATGGGAACGCGCTGCGGTAGCATCGATCCCGCGATTGTCCCTTTCCTCGCAAAGCTGGACAATCTTTCACTCGACGAAGTCGACGGTCTCCTGAACCACAAGAGCGGGATTTATGGTATCTCCGGTATCAGCTCCGATTTCCGGGATGTTCACGCGGCCGCTTCTCAGGGGAATTACCGCGCGAAGCTCGCCGTTCAGATGTTCTGCTATCAGGCGGTTAAGATTCTAGGGTCCTTTATCGCCGCGCTCGGCGGCATAGACACGATTGTTTTCACCGCCGGCATCGGCGAGAACGACAGCGTCGTCCGCCAATCGATCTGCGAAGGCATCAGCTACCGCGGCCTTAAAATCGATGATGACATCAACAACGCGACACATGGGAAAGAAGTGAAACTCTCGACCGATGATTCTCTCGTTGAAGTTTTTGTCATTCCGACTAACGAAGAACTCTCAATCGCGATGCAGACAGTTGATCTGCTGGCGCTCGCCTGAACAGACGGCGGCATGGTTTTTACATTCAGGGGGGTATCAGATTGAGTAAAACTGAAAAATTTGTGGAATCCATTACGAGGCGCGACGATGATTTCGCGCGCTGGTATACGGATATTTGTCTCAGCGCGGAGCTTTGTTCCTATTCATCCGTCCGCGGCTGCATTGTGCTCCGCCCGTACGGGTACGCGATCTGGGAACTGATCACCGCGGAACTCGACCGGCGCTTCAAGGAGACAGGCCACCAGAATGTGATGATGCCCCTGTTTATCCCCGAAGGGATGCTGCAAAAAGAGAAAGATCATGTCGAAGGTTTCGCGCCGGAAGTCGCCTGGGTGACCTACGGGGGCAAGGAGCCTCTCACCGAAAGACTATGCGTGCGTCCGACTTCGGAAGTTCTCTTCTGCGACCACTACGCCGATATCATCCAGAGCTGGCGCGATCTGCCGAAACTTTACAACCAGTGGGTTTCCGTCGTACGGTGGGAGAAAACAACGCGTCCATTTCTCCGTACACGCGAGTTCTTCTGGCAGGAAGGCCATACGGCGCACGCGACAGCGGAAGAAGCGGTTGAAGAGACGCTAAAGATGCTCGATGTCTACGAAGAATTCTACCGCGACGCGCTTGCGATTCCCGTACTCAGGGGAGTGAAGAGCGAATCGGAGAAGTTCGCCGGCGCGGTCAGAACATATACGATCGAATCGATGATGCACGACGGGAAAGCTCTGCAGTCGGGGACAACGCACTATCTGGGCGACGGTTTCGCGAAAGCGTTCGGCATTCAGTACACAGATAAAGACAACCAGCTGCGCTATGTGCACCAGACATCCTGGGGGATCTCTTCGCGGTCGATCGGCGGCCTGATCATGGTTCACGGAGATGACGAGGGGCTCGTGCTGCCTCCGGCTGTCGCGCCGGTCCAGGTGGTGATTATCCCTGTCGCCCCGCACCGGGAAGGCGTTCTCGAAGAGGCGGGGAAACTGAAATGCGCGCTGAAAGAGGCGGGTATCCGCGTATTGCTTGACGACAGTGACCGCATGCCCGGCTGGAAGTTCTCGGAGCATGAGATGAAAGGCGTGCCGATCCGCCTCGAAATCGGTCCCCGCGACATCGCGGAAGGCCAGTGCGTCGCCGTTTCCCGCGACAACCGCGAAAAAGTATGTATCCCGCTCGGCCGCGTAGCCGAAGAGATTCCCGTCCTGCTGGAGGCGCTCCGCCGGAGGATGCTCGAGCGCGCGGAAAAGAGCATGCGCGAGCGCATCTACGATGTCGACAGCTGGGATATGTTCGTGCGGACGATGGAAGAAAAACCGGGTTTTGTCCGCGCCTGCTGGTGCGGATCGCCTGACTGTGAAGCGAAAGTCAAAGAGGTGACAGCGGCGACTTCGCGCTGCATCGAGGAGGGCGGCGATACAGAAGGACGCGTCTGTTTTGTCTGCGGCAAACCCGCTAAGCACTCCGTGTACTGGGGCAAGGCCTATTAAGCCGCCTCAGTGTCGCAAAAACAGCCCGCCATGGATCAGATAATGTTTCCGGCTGATATGAAGGATGCTCCGATCGGTGTCTTCGATTCCGGCATCGGCGGATTAACTGTACTGAAAATGATGCGCCACGCCCTCCCGGCGGAGCGCTTCATTTATGTCGGCGATCTAGGCCGTTCTCCTTACGGATCGAAATCCGCTGAAACAGTCCGGCGGTGTGTGCTTCAGATTACGGCATTCCTCCTGAGTCATCACGTCAAGATGATCGTGATCGCCTGCAATACGGCGAGCGCCGTCGCAGGCGATATCATACGCGAATGCGCCTATCCCGTCCCCGTTATCGAGGTTGTCGGACGAGGATCGGAGATGGCTCTGGAGATGATCCCTCCCGACCATCGGGGCGATGCCCGGGTCGGCATTCTCGGGACTGATACAACGGTGCGGAGCGGCGTATACGCCGATAGAATCCGCGTGCTCGCGGACGCACGTGGAATGAGGCGGCCGGAGATTCTGCAGCAGGCGTGCCCGCTTTTCGTTCCTCTCGTCGAAGAGGGATGGTGGAGCGGGGAGATTCCGGATCTCACCGCCGCGCGTTATCTCCGTGCCATGAGAGAATTCAAGCCCCATGTCGTCATCCTGGGCTGTACTCACTTCCCCGTCTTATCGGAACCGATCGCCAAAGCGCTCCCGGAGGGCACGATACTGACGGACTGCGCGCCCGCTGTTGTGCAGCGAGCCGAAGCGATACTGCGCGAGCGGGGATGGCTTGTTCCCGCCGGCAGCGCCGGCTCAGCGGAGGGGCCCGCGGAAACAGTGTTCTATTGCAGCGATTCAATCGATACATTCCGCTGCCAGGCGGAGCGTTTCCTTGACATGCCTGTTGATTTCGTTCATCATGTTGACTTGGAAACAGTTTCGATAAGGGAGGGAGACCTGTGCTGTCCGCGGCAGATATCAACCGTGAAGCCATCATCAATCTGACGAGCAGCCAATGGGCGGATGGTGAACAGTTTCAACCTGTCCGTCTCATGACGCACGGGCAATTGTCGTATCAGGAAAAGGACCGGGTCTGGAATGTCTCTTACGATGAGAGCGACGCCACCGGGATGCGCGGGACGCGCACGCGCCTCAGTCTTTTCCCTGACGGGCATGTCGTTCTTCGCCGGACCGGCGAGATCGAAATGGAAATCGAGTTTGTTAAAGGTGACCAGCGTATCGAGCAGAAGAGGACACCGTACGGTCTGATGAAGTTTTCTGTTCTGACGCACGAGGCGAGGGGAGAGATGACAGCGGACGGCGGTGACATCGAACTCGGCTACTCCCTCGGATTTGACAATCGGCACGCGATGAGTACGAAGCTGCACCTGCAGGTACTTCCGGAAAGTGAACCGCTGCCGCCAGACAACGGCAGGCCGAAAAATAACGTTTGACAGTTTGCCGATGGTGAAGGATAATACATAAGGTGCGCTGTCAGGCGCATTATCAGATGATACGAGACGCCTCCGGCGAGGCGGAAGAACATGAAATACTGACCCGGGGGAGGTGTACATAGAATGGCTGTTCCTAAGAGAAAATGGTCGAAACAGAGATCACGGACACATCGCGCGAACTGGAAGATCGATCCGGTTTATCTGTCACGCTGCCCGCAGTGCCACGCGCTGAAGAAGCCGCACGTAGTCTGCAAGGCATGCGGGTATTACAACGGACGCGAAGTCGTTTCTGTCGAAGACAGCAAGTAAACGCGTCATAAGTGTGAACGAAGGAGCAGCGCGCCGGCGGCACGTTGCTTTTTGTTCGTTTAAGAAAAGAGAGGTGGAGTCGTGAGCGTACCCGTACTGGCCATTGTAGGCCGGCCCAACGTCGGAAAATCAACACTTTTCAACGCACTGACAGGCAGTCGCGACGCGATTGTTGGCCCTGAACCGGGCGTAACGCGCGACCGCGTGATGGGTGAAGTCAGCTGGAGCGGCATGAATTTCACCGTCATCGATACGGGAGGAATCGATTTCGCCGACGACAATATGCAGAGACTCGTTCACAGCCAGGTGGAAATAGCGGTTGAGATGGCGGATGTCATCTGCTTTTTGTGCGCGCTCGACGCGGGTCTCTCCGATATTGAGTACAAGATAGCCGATATGCTTCGGAAGAGCGGAAAGCCTGTTGTCGCGGCGGTAAACAAGATCGACAGGCCAGGCGCCGAGCCTCCCGAATTCTATTCATTTTATGAACTCGGGTTCCCGGAAACCTTCGCGATCTCAGCCTCACATAAACTGGGCTTAACGGAACTGCTCGACGCGGTGACGGCGCCGATGAAGGCGCTGGCTGATGAGGAGGAGCCGCGCGATTATATTACGCTCGCTGTCGCAGGGCGTCCGAACGCCGGGAAGTCTTCACTCTGTAACCGGCTGGTCGGGGAAGAACGCAGCATCGTCTCCGACATACCGGGGACGACGCGCGATACAATAGACAGTTTCATCGAGAATGAGCACGGACGTTTTCTCATTTTCGACACGGCGGGACTGCGGCGAAAGTCGCGCGTCGACGACCAGATTGAATATGTGAGCGGCCTGCGCTCGCGCCGGAGCGTCGAGAAGGCGGATGTCACCTTAATCATGATCGACGCGGCGGAAGGCGTTACGGAACAGGACACGAAAGTGGCCGGTCTCGCGCACAACAGCGGGAAGGCGTCCATATTCCTCGTCAATAAATGGGATCTCGTCGAAGGGGAAACGACGGTTCCGGCATTCGAGAAACAGCTGAGGCAGCGGTTTGAGTTTATGTCTTACGCGCCGGTTCTTTTCGTGTCCGTCAAAACGGGATTCAATCTCCACCGCCTGTGGCCGTTGATCCGGCGTGTTTACGACTCATCACAGCGCCGGGTCGGGACGAGCGTCTTGAACAATGTAATCGCCGAAGCGGTTGTACAGCACCCCACCCCGCAGAATAAGGGGAGGCATCTGCGCATCTATTACGCGACGCAGGGAGCCGTCGCGCCGCCGACATTCGTCTTCTTCATCAACGACAAGAAGCTTCTCCATTTCTCTTACGAGCGCTATTTAGAGAATCGCCTTCGCGAGAACTTTGATTTCTTCGGTACGCCTATTCAATTCGTTTTCAAAGGCAAAGCCGCCAGGGATGCCGCCTCTTCGCGCGTGACGCCTGAGGATCAGCGATAGAAGCCTTTAGCACGGCATGGTAAAATAGTGGATATCAAATACATGCTGATTCAGGAGTGATATGCCTCGTCGACTGTCAAAACCGATTATTATACTCTTGGTGATTATCGTCTTGATGGCCTGCGCCCTCGTCGGGTTTAATATCGGCTACCGTTATGTGCGCGAACAGGACAAGCGGTTGGAAAGCCTGAAGAAGCAATTTGACGAGCGCGGTTCCTCACCCTACACGAAAGACACACCGGGAGTTGTTGAAGTCTATGTCCGGCAGCAGTTTGACACGAAAGACATCGCGAAAATGCTCAAGGATAAGGGACTTATCAACAACACGATGGCTTTTGAGGTTCTCTCGAAGTTCAACGGTTTTGACGGACATTACCAGTACGGAACGCATTACCTACTCCCCGAGATGAGCTATGACGAGATCATGGTCGTCCTGACAAACAAGCCTGATCCGGTCACGATCACTTTTTATGAGGGTATGACATACAACCAGATGAAGAAGAAGATGCTGGACGCGGGCATGCGCTTCAATCCAGACCTTCTCGACGCGATGGTGCGGCGCCCGTATCTTTTTACCGATTACTCTTTTGTCCCCCTGATTAAAGCGTCGCCGGGGCGCGAATGGCTGCTGCAGGGCTACCTCTGGCCTGACACGTACCAGTTCGATATCAACGCCACGGAACAGCAGATTCTCAGGATTATCCTCAACAATACGGAACGCCATATCAAGATAGGCGGTTATTACGAACGCGCGGCGAAACTCAACATGACCCTCGAAGACGTCTTCACACTTGCCTCCATCGTCCAGATGGAAGGCGCAATCGAGGAGATGCCCAAGGTGGCCAAAGTGTTTTTGAACCGCATGGACCGGGATATGCCCCTGCAGTCGTGCGCGACGATCAACTACCTTCGCTCTGAAGACGGAAAGAAGCCGGTCTTATGGATTCTCAATGACGACCTGAACCGATATCAGTCTAATGAATACAACACATACAGCCATGGCGGACTGCCCCCCGGGCCAATCAATTCCCCCGGAACGATTGCGATCGAAGCCGTCCTCTGGCCGGCCACTGAACGCACATGGTCGGGAGCGGACGATTATCTCTATTTCGTCGCGACAGGCAGAGGGACGAGCGATTTCTCCAAGACGCTTCAGGAGCACGAGGAGAAGGCGGCGCGGTACAGACAGAACGGAAACTGACCGTGGGACGCCGGCTTTGGGACACGAGTAACGAGGCTGCTTCGCGGCAAACGGAAATCCGGCAGACCGCCGGATTTTTCAGTTGAAAAACAGGAGCACCGTGAAGACGCCGATACAGAAACAGATGACCGCCCACAGCACGTAGTGCGCGGATTCCTGTGTTTCTTTCTCCCGTGAGCCCCGCGGCTTTTTACCCGCGCGGAGCCGTCTTCCCTCGTCATGGATGAACGACAGCGGGATCAGCAGTAATACGACAAGAATGAGGCTGCACATGACAAGAAACACGCGCAGCTTCGAAGTCTCGATCAAAGGCATCCGGAAAAGCAGCTGACTGATGGAAGCGGATATTGAGCGTGCGAAAAGCATCGCCAGCGCGTAAGAAGCGGACGTGAGCGCGGAAGCGAAGAGGGAATTTGTCATCAGGCGGACCCAGAACGCGAGAACACCCCAGAAGATCAGGATAAGAAGACCGCCTTTGTCGAAGAATGAGAGCGCGTAAAGGACGGAGGTGATCACACCGGCGATCGCCGGATAAGCGCGGCTTGTGATCGCCGGCTGGACGAGTCCGCGCGCGAGGAGCTCAAGAGAGGCCGCCGGAAGCAGAACGGAGACCAGGAGCGTGACAACCGTGCTGAGCGGTGTCTTCCCGATATGAAAAATGCCGATCTCCCAGATGGCGGGTGTCGCGAGCAGGCGGTCAGCGGCTGTGTTAAACGTCGCCAGGAACCGCGCCGCGCACCAGATAAGAGAACCTATCAGAAATCCCGTCAGCGGAGCGGAAAACCAGATTGAATAATCAGGCGCAAACCCGAGAACGTAATCCGCGGAAGGCCTGAAGACAGCGACCATCGCTGAGATTGTGGCAAGCGGGATGAGACCGAGATAAAGGATAGACCGCAGCGCGTACGATTCAATGCTTGCCTCGTAAGCAAGGGAGATCTGCCATATGTGCGCCCGCTCGAGTAAAAAACAGGCCAGCGACAGCACTGTAAAGACAGCCGCGGCAAGTGCGGCCATCGGGACAAGGCGCTTCGTTTCCTGCAAAAGTCTGCTCTTTCTCTCCGCTCGCGTGTCGATGACTGCGAGAGCGGCTGTTTCGTGCGCGGCGGCCGTGCTGTTCTCACTATTGGAGGGTGGCCCCGCCGCCTTCGCGGGGATAGCCGGCAGCGTCTTTCTTTTTTCCGTCGGGAGGGCTCTCTTTTTCGTTACTTCACTCATGCGTTCAGTTTAACACGACTGTGTTCACCGTGGAGAATGCCGTCTGCGGCATCTCAGAAGGGAAACCCCGACCAGACAGACGCCTCCGGGAAGGCTCTGACGAGAAAGGAGGCGAGAGACAGAAAAGGGATAAAAGCGATCCCGCCGTCCGCACAGCGGACTGACCGCGCGGCTTTCATAATCAGAGAGGCGGGGAACGCCAACACAAAGGCGAGCAGAACCATCCTCAGCGAAGCGCGTCCGCTGCTTCCGAAGCCCGCCGCCAGGACAAAGAGGATGTCTCCCGCGCCAATGTACTCCTTCGACGAGAAACACTTCAGGATAAGAGACGTGAGGAACAGGAACAATGCCCCGCGGGCTGACGCGGCGAGCGAAATAATCTGTAAGAGCCAGAGCGGCGCGGAAACGGTCAACGGCGAAAGCCAGGCAGGGATCCCGCAGCCGGGGATTTGATAAATCGGAGGGAGCGCGTCCATGGCCGCCGGATAGAAGAGCAGCGGAAGCGTGTTGAAGAACGCCAGCCACGCGAGGTCGCGGTCAAGAACGGTTCTGAAACGGACGTCGAGGTACGACATGCGCGCCATGACCGCGAAACGGCCGACATGCGCGGTGACCGCCGCTATTTCCGTATACTCGCACAAAGTCTCTCGTCAGCTCCTGGGATCAATGTACCGATGTCTTCATCCGTGAGCGGACAGGGAATGGGAGAACAGCGGCCGGCAACTGTCAAATAGGCATTTCCGCTTGCGCGGTTCTCTTGCCGACGTTCCTGAACCTTCTTCCAAACATCTGATATAATGTCTTTCGGTTTTGACCATATGGGTTGAGAGGCCTGCGAGGTATACATGAACAAGAAACGGTTAGCGGAGAATATAGAGTCTTTTTTGTACGCCGAATTCGGCAAGAGCGTTGCCCATGCCAGTGAACACGAATACTGGACTG
>MTKY01050840.1_pt1 | contig 46244 bp, 41 predicted proteins | sample 1042731 | NCBI WGS metagenome assembly MTKY01 (sample SAMN06212206, study PRJNA360538) | anaerobic digester metagenome | biome: Wastewater treatment plant; material: sludge; isolation source: anaerobic digester fed with sludge from wastewater treatment plant | place: Denmark: WWTP Soeholt ...
ACTCCCTCCCCCCCCCCAATACGCCTTGAGCGCCTCGATGCTTTCCGCGAGCGCAGCGGCTTCGAAGGTGAACAGTGCATCACGCAGGCCGGGGACGGGTGGGTGGTAGGTGTCTCGTTCTACGGCGCTGATGATGGTCTCGAAGTGTTCGGGAGAGATGCCCATGCGTCCGGCGAAGACGTACGCCGTCTCCACGGCGCCGGGATCGGCCAACTGATCCGCCACCCAATCGCGCCAGCGGCAAAGCGCCTCAGTCTCGACAAACGGGAGCCAGTGACCGAGTTGAAGTTTGCGAAGCAGCGGCACCAGGTCAGGCCATTGGCGCAGCGTAGCTTCGGCCTGGCGATCCATCAGGACGCGCAGGGCGTTGTGGTGGATATTGCGGGTCAGGCGGTCGGGCCATAGGCTCGATTCCATATAAAACGGGCGAAAGACATCGCGCAGCCAGCACTCGTCCCAGACCAAATGCGCCAGGTACCCGCTTATGAAGGCCGCGTGCGCTGGATGCAGTCGGGCGGGATCTGTTAGCTCGGGGTACGTTGCCAGCAGCGTTTTACCCGCGCGCCTGGAGGCGTCTCCGTGGACATGATAGAAGTGCGTGTCGAAGCGCGGCTGCCCGGTGAGCGACTGCACATCGACGGCGGTGTTGCCCAGGAGAAACGGGCCGAGCTGCCCATGCAGGGCCTGCCGGATAGCTTCAGGCAGGCGAGTATCAGCGAGTATCTCGCGTGCGTAGATCAGATGTTGGAATGGCGTTGGCATATTGCTGCTATTCTACCGCGAACGAGGCAAGAGGCAACGTGACGTTTAGCTATCAGCCGTCAGCTTTCAGCCAGGGCGTTGGAAGCCTTTTGGCTGATTGCTGACGGCTATACCTTGTTTCTTTTATTGCACTATGGTATAATCAAACTATGTAAGCCAATCGAGGCGTAACTGCCGAATTTCTTGCCAATGTGCAAGAAATTGGCCGTCAAAGGGCTTTTTCGATCCGGTTGATTCGGGTCAGGGAGGCATCATGGAAAACGAGACTTCGCAGACTCACCAGGCGCAGACGGTAGAAACCCAGACCACGAAAGTCGTGCCGGTTGACGTTGCTCCCACCGCCGAGCAAGTGAGCAAGCGCACGCAGATCATGATCATCGGCGGGGCGGTGCTCTTCCTGGCTCTTCTGGTCGCCGCGATTGTGTTGATGGCGATGAACGAGGAAGCCACCCAGGTGATCCGCGACATCGCGATTGTGTTCGTCGCCGTAGAGACGTTTTTGATCGGACTGGCGATCCTGCTGCTGATTTTCCAGATTCAGACGTTGATTCAAGTGCTGCGAGATGAGGTACAACCGCTGCTTCGCTCTGTCAACGACACCGCCTCGACGGTGCGTGGCACCACAGCCTTTGTCAGCCAGAATGTTGTTTCGCCCTTTATCAAGGCGGCCGGGTTCACCGCCGCGGTGCAACGGGTGACGAGCGATCTCATCCACATCGTGGGGGCGGCGCGGCCGCGGTCAAAATCATCCCAAAAATCAAGAGGAGGTAATGAAGATGTCCAACCAGGATAGTGATTTCGGTTCGTTCTTGATCGGGTTTTTTGTCGGCGCGCTGCTGGGCGCGGCGGCCGGTATGCTCTTTGCTCCGCAGTCCGGCGAGGAGACGCGCGAGCAGATCCACAAGAAGAGCCTGGAGCTGAGCGAGCAAGCCACGCAGAAGGCCGAAGAAGCGCGCTCGAAGGCCGAGCACCTGCTTGCCGACGCCCGCCAGAAGTTCGATGAGGCTACCAAGGAACTCCAGGCGCGCACCAAGGAACTTCAGGAGCACACCAAGACGTTGATCGAGGAAAAGCAGGCGCAGCTCAAAGGAATGGTGCACAAAGAGGAGCCGGAGACGGTCGCTGAGGCCGTCGTCGAGGAACTTGCCGCCGCGTAACCCTTTCTGTTAACCGAGCGCCCCCACCGCCAGTGGGGGCGTTTTGGTATGGCGAGACGGGCGGAAACGCTTGCCAAATTCAAGGGTTGTGGTAGGATAACCGTCGCGCTGGAAACGGCCCGCTAGCTCAAATGGCAGAGCAGGGGACTCTTAATCCCTTGGTTACAGGTTCGAGTCCTGTGCGGGTCATAAAAAAGAAGAATGAACGGGGTGGAATTGTCCACCCCGTTTTGCTTTTCTTTTTGGCGCACTTGGCGGTTTCTACGGTGGAGTTTGCCCTATATCTGCGTGTGTCTACGAAAATCGGTGTCCCAATCCGTGGCACGTCTCATGCCGCATACGCCCGCAACGAGCGCATCGGCTGGCCCACCATACGGAATGCCCGGCGCTCAGCTTCCCACCGGATGCGGTCGATATCCAGAGTGAGGAATTCGCCTTTGCGATACAGCAGCTTTCCGTCGCACCAGACGTAGGCCACATCGGCGGGATGGGCGGTGTAGACGATGCCCGCCGCCAGGTCATGCCGGGGAATCCAGTGCGGGGTGGTGGTGTCGAGCAGTAGCAGGTCGGCGGGCCGGCCCGGCGCGAGGACACCGCTCTCCGGGAATCCCACCGCGGCTGCCGAGGTCTGTGCCGTCATGCGGAGCAATTGGGTGCGCGGCAGGGCTTCGGGATCACGCAGCGCGCCCTTCCAGTACAGGCCCGTCAGGCGCATAATTTCCAGCATGTTGAAGTCGCTGTTGGAGGCGGGGCCGTCGGTGGCGAGGCCCACGCGCACCCCGCGCGCCAGCATCTCCGGCAGTGGGGACATTGCCATGCCGAGCTTCTGGTAGGTTTTGGGGGTGTGGGCGACGTAAGTGCTCTTCGCAGCGAGAAGCGCTTGATCTTCTGGCGAGATGGCGTTGCAATGGGCGACCAGAGCCGGGCGCGGCAGATCGAGTAATCCTAGTTCGGCGACGTAGGCTGTCGGCGTGAGGCCATGGCGTTCCAGAGAACCGCGCACTTGCTCGTCGGATTCGCTCAAGTGGAAGTGCGCGCTCACGCCGATGCGCTGCGCCTCCGCGACGAAGCGCCGCAGCACGGCGGTGGGCGCCATATATGGCGAGTGTGGCCCCATTGTCGTGTGGATGCGGCCCTCAGCCGCATTGCCCCACGCTTCGACGAAGGCGACGGTCTCCTCAAAAGAGACGTTGCCGACCTCCTTGTCGTCGCCGATGCCGAAGTGGCACCACGCGAGCAGCGCCTTCATCCCGCACTCGGCTACCACCGCAGCGACTTTGTCCATCCAGAAGTAGTGATCGGCAAAACCCACGACGCCGCTGCGGATCATCTCGGCGGCGGCGAGCGCTGCTCCCCAGGTGACGTCGTCGGCTTCGAGGGCCGACTCCGCGACCCAGATTTTCTCGTCGAGCCAGCGCTCGAACGGCAAATCCTCGGCCCAACCGCGCTCCAACGTCATCGCCGCGTGGCAGTGCGCGTTGAAGAATGCGGGCAGGGCGACCATCTCGCGCCCGTCGATGATCTCGTCGGGGACGAAATCCGCCGGCGCTTGTCCCACTGCGAGGATGCACCGGTCTTCCAGCGCGATGTCGACGTCCGGCACGATACGGTCGTCGGTGTCCAAAGTTACTGCGGTTGTGTTTTTGATCAATGTGCGCATGTCCTCTCCTATCCAACTAATCTCAACGAATCGAACGGATTGAACGGAAAACATTCGTTAAAATCCGTTGAATCCGTTGAGAAATTTTGTTCTTCGTTTGCATAGATTATCATCTTCGCCAGTTTTTGTCCAGATGGCAGTTGGCTTGTGACCAGGATTGGATTACACTGAAACAATTGGGCGATATACCGCTCATAGTGTAACCAAAACTTGATCCACACATCACAGTAAAGGAGTTTACTATGCCTGACATTGAATCGATTATCCAACAAATGACTCTGGAAGAAAAAGCGGCGCTGTGTACGGGTGAAGGTCCCTGGACGACCACGCCCATCCCGCGCCTGGGCGTGCCAAGGTTGGTGGTGTCCGACGGGCCGCACGGCGTGCGCCATCCGGTGGACGTCAACCAGATTGGTTCGCTCAGCCACCCGGCGACATGTTTCCCCACGGCTTCGAGCCTGGCCTGTACCTGGAACGTCGAGCTGCTGCACGGGATGGGCGAGGCGTTGGCTGCTGAGTGCAATGCGCTCGGCGTCGGCGTGTTGCTCGGGCCGGGCAACAATATGAAGCGCACCCCGTTGTGTGGCCGCAACTTCGAGTACTTTTCCGAAGACCCCTACCTGGGCGGCGAACTGGCCGCCAGCTTGATCGTGGGCCTGCAAAGCCGGGGCGCCGGCGCTTCGCTCAAGCACTTCGCGTTGAACAATCAGGAATACCAACGGTTCTCGATCAACGTCGAAGTCGGCGAACGCGCCATGCGCGAAATCTACCTGACCGGCTTCGAAAAAGCGGTCAAACAAGGCAAGCCCTGGACGGTGATGTGCGCTTACAACAAACTCCACGGCACTTACTGCTCCGAACACTACAGACTGTTAGTCGAAATTTTGAAAGAAGAATGGGGCTTCGAAGGATTCGTCGTCTCCGACTGGGGCGCAGTTCATGACCGGGTGGCGTCTTTGCAGGGCGGCCTCGACCTGGAAATGCCCGGCCCCAAGCCAAGCCGCGTGCAGGCCGTGATCCAGGCTGTGCAAGGCGGTTCGCTGGATGAGGCCGTGTTGGATGAAGCTGTCCGGAACATCCTCAAGATCGTCTACAAAGCGGCAGAGACGCCCAAGGGCGAGGCGTTCGATCAGCAGGCGCACCACGCCCTGGCCCGTAAGATCGCCGCCGAGGGGATGGTGCTGCTTAAGAATGACGGCGTCTTGCCCCTGCGGGAGGGCCTCAGGCGCATCGCCGTGATCGGCCACGCGGCTAAAACGCCGCACTACCAGGGCGGCGGCAGTTCGCACATCAACCCTACCATGGTCGCTATCCCGTTCGACGAGCTTCAGCAGCAGGCGGGGGATGCCGAGTTGCTGTACGCCGAGGGCTACCCATCCGACGATGCGTTCTGCCAAGACCTCATCGACGAGGCCGTGAACATCGCCAAAGATACGGACGTGGCTCTGCTCTACATCGCGCTACCCACCTACAAGGAATCCGAAGGCTACGACCGCACCGACCTCGATCTGACTGCGCAGCAAATCGCGTTGATCAAAGCCGTGGGTGACGTGCAGCCTAACACCGTCGTCATCCTCAACAATGGTTCGGCGGTGGTGATGGGCGAGTGGATCGACCATGTCAACGCTGTGCTGGAAGCCTGGATGATGGGCCAGGCCGGTGGCGGCGCGATTACCGATGTGCTCTTCGGCAAGGTCAACCCAAGTGGCAAGCTGGCCGAGACGTTCCCGGTGAAACTGCCCGACACGCCAGCCTACATCAACTATCCGGGCGAAAATGGCGAGGTCCTCTACGGTGAAGGGCTGTTCATCGGCTATCGCTATTACGAGGCTAAGCACATTCCCGTGCAGTTTCCCTTTGGCTACGGCGGCAGCTACACGACTTTCGCCTACAGCAACGCGGCGGTCTCCGCCGGCGAGTTCAAAGACACCGACGGGCTGACTGTGTCGGTGGACGTGACCAACACCGGGGCCGTGGCGGGCAAGGAAGTGGTGCAGGTTTACGTTCACGATCACAAATCCACGCTTGTCCGCCCACACAAGGAGCTGAAAGGTTTTGTCAAGGTCGAACTCCAACCAGGCGAGACCAAAACCGTGACTATCCCGCTCGATTTCCGCGCGTTTGCTTACTGGCACCCCGGCTATGGGCAATGGATCGCCGAGGAGGGCGAGTTCGACATTCTGATCGGCGCTTCTTCGGCGGACATCCGCTGCAAGCAGACCGTCACCCTGCACTCCACGCAGGAATTGCCCTCGCTACTCAACCGGGAATCCACCATCCGCGATTGGATGGAAGACCCACGCGGCAAAGTCGTCTTCGGCCCCATGTTCCGGCAAATCGCGGAGGGAATGGGCCAGGCGATGGGCGGCGGCGAAACGGACGGCAGCGAGGCCACCGGCATTGATATCATGACGATGGTGATGGATATGACTGTGATGAGCATCCTTCACTTCCAGGACGCTATGCTGCCCGCTACGCCGGAGCAGATCGTTGACGGGCTGCTTCAGCAGGTCAAGCAGCTGGCATAGTCTCAGTAGATCGAAAAATTAGTTTTTTAGCAAGGGAGGGTAACGATGTATCGCAGATTTTTCTCTGGATGGATGGTGTTGGCCCTGCTTCTGGGGATGTTTGTGCCACTGGCATCACAGCTGGTCGGAGCAACCACGGCGAACCCGACGAGTGTGACTATCGCCGGTTCGCTTCAATCGGAATTGGGGTGCCCCGGCGATTGGCAGCCAGATTGTGCCACTACGCATTTGGTCTACGATGCCAACGACGATGTCTGGCAAGCCAGTTGGACGGCGCCGGCCGGCGCGTATGAGTACAAGGCCGCGCTCAATGATTCCTGGGATGAGAACTATGGCGCGAATGCTCAACCAGGCGGCGCCAATATTCCCCTGGCGCTGGAAGAAGCAACTACCGTCAAGTTCTTCTACGACCACAAATCCCACTGGGTGACGGACAACAAAAACTCCATCGTCGCCACCGTGCCGGGAAACTTCCAGAGCGAACTCGGCTGTTCCGGCGATTGGGATCCTGGCTGTCTGCGTTCCTGGCTCCAGGACTCGGATGGCGACGGCACCTACTCGTTCCAGACGAGTGCATTGCCCGTGGGCAACTACGAAGGCAAAGTCACGATCAATGAAAGCTGGGATGAGAATTATGGCGCGGGGGGCACACCTGGCGGCGCGAATATCCCCTTCGAGGTGACGCAGGCAGGGGTATCCGTTACATTCACTTATAATCCGGCAACGCATGTCCTGAGCATCCAAGTGGGGAGTGGCCCGGCGCAAGACAACAGCATCTGGTGGGACGGTCTCGAACACGACTCCCGCAGCGGCTTCTACCGCCAGCCCTTCGGCGCAGTCCCCACCGAGACGCCCATCACCTTGCGCTTCCGCACGTATGCCAACGACGTCGCCAACGTCAGGGTGCGGCTATGGGACACGAAGCTGGGGCAGCAAAAGGTCGTCACGATGAACAAAGTCACCACCATTCCCGGCGATCCGTTCGACTACGACATTTGGGAAGCGCAACTGACCGCCCCTGACTACCTCACCGTCCTCTACTACCGCTTCATCGTCACCGATGGAACCGACACCGACTACTACGAGGACGACGATCTGTACGATGGCGGTCTGGGCCAACCCTACGACGATTCGCCGGATCGGGGCTGGCAGATCGACGTCTACGACCCGAATTTCACCGTTCCCGACTGGTTCAAGGATGCCGTCGTCTACCAGATCTTCCCCGACCGCTTCCGCAACGGCGTGGAGGCCAATGATCCCATCAGCGGCACGTTTTTCTACGATGAGAACCCTGGCGTGGTCACCGCCCCACAGTGGAACTGGCCTGTGCCCGACCCGCGCGTGGAAGGGCCGTGGGAAGGCTCGTACAGCAAGCTCTTCTACGGCGGCGACTTGCAGGGCATCATCGACAAGCTGGATTACTTGCAAGACCTCGGTGTCAATACGCTTTATCTCAATCCGATCTTCGAGTCGCCTTCCAACCACAAGTACGACACGACCGACTATTCGGTCATCGACGACAACTTCGGCGACATAGCGACGTTCATCACCCTCACCACCGAACTGGAGAATCGGGGCATGCATCTGATCCTCGATGGCGTCTTCAACCACACCTCCAGCGACAGCATGTACTTCGATCGCTACGGGCATTATGAGACGGTCGGCGCGTGTGAATCGCTCACCAGTCCCTATCGCAGTTGGTATTACTTCAGCCCCGCTTCTCCTCCCGGGACCGGCCCGTGCGACGGCGACACCACCTATGAAGCCTGGTGGGGCTACGACTCGCTGCCCAAGCTCAACACGACGAACGTGCCGGCGGTGCGCAGTTACATCTACAGCGACACCAACGCCATCGCCCGCTACTGGCTGGAACAGGGCGCCGACGGCTGGCGGCTTGACGTCGCCGGTGACGTGGACGCGAGCTTCTGGCGCGACTGGCGCGACGACATCCGCGACGCGAAGGAAACCGCCATCACCATCGCCGAGGAATGGGGCGACGCCAGCCAGTTCATCCTGGGCGACCAGTTGGACAGCACGATGAACTACCGCTTCCGCAACGCCGTCATCGGCGTGCTGCGCGAGACCGACTGGCAGGATACCAACAGCGCCATCCGCGCGCTCTCGCTCAGCCAGTTCGACAGCGTGATGCACGGTATCGAAGAGGATTACCCGCCGGAAGCCTTCTACGCGATGATGAACCTGGTGGGCGGACACGACGTCAACCGCGTGCTCATCCCGCTGGACCAGGACGGCGATCCCACCGACGCCGACTACAGCGACGGCAAGATGCGCCAGAAGATGCTCGTCCTCATCCAGATGACGATGCCTGGCGCGCCCACCATCTACTACGGCGACGAGGTGGCCCTGGTGGGCTACGGCGAAGCCACTTCCGGCAATGCCGGCGGCGTCTTCTACAGCGACCCCTACAACCGTCAGCCCTACCCATGGCCCGACGAAGCCGGCTACGACGATCTCCCCGCGTGGCGGCAGGGCGACCTGGATATGCTGGCGCACTACAGCGCGACAGCGGCGATTCGCAACGCTCATCCCGCGCTGCGTACCGGCTCTTTCGACACGTTGCTGGTAGACGATGATGCCGGCGTCTATGCCTACGGGCGTGGTCAGGCCGCCGTGATCGGTCTCAACTTTGGAACGACGCAGACGCTGACCATCCCGGCGGCGGGCTACCTGCCCAACGGCGCACAGTTGACGGACGCGCTCAATGGCGGGAACTACACCGTTGCCAATGGCGAAATCGTTATCCCCGCTGTACCGCCTATGTGGGGGGCAGTCCTTGTGCTGAGCGAAGAACCCACTCCCCCGCCCGCCGCGCCGACCAACCTGGCGGCTGTGGAGGGGAACAGTGAAGTGATGCTCACCTGGGATGCTGTGACCGGCGCTGCCAGCTACAACGTCTATCGCAGCTACGTCTATGGCGGCGGATACACCTACCTCGGCCAGACAACGACCCCGGATTACACCGACACGACCGTGACCAACGGCATGTTGTACTACTACGTCGTCACGGCAGTGGATGCCCTCGGCGGCGAAAGTGAATACTCAGATGAAGTCTCCGCGCTGCCGCATTACACCATCGACTGGGCGAACCTGCAATGGCCGCACGAGTTCACGCACACCGTCGGTATCACACCCACGCAGGACATCTACGGGCAGGTTTACATCGCGGGCGTGACCTCGCAGCCGGGCGCGACGGAGGGCTTGCTGGCCCAGGTTGGCTTTGGCGCTTCGATGGCGGATTTCACCGACTGGACGACGTGGGTGGATGCGACGTTCAACAAGGATGATTGGAACAACGACGAGTTCAAGGCCCAGTTGCTTCCGGAAGCGCCGGGTAATTTCTACTACCTCTACCGCTATTCGACGACCGGCGGGCGCGATTGGGTGTATGCCGGCACCTCCGGTACGGTGATGATTCCGGTTCCCGGCGTGATGCACGTCCTCGCTGCCGCCGACACAACGCCGCCATCGGCGCCGCTCAACCTGCGCGTGGTTCACTGGGGGACGGATCACATCACCGTCCAGTGGGATCCGGTCGCCGCGGGCGACCTCGCAGGCTACGACGTCTATCGCTATGCCGAGGGTGAAGCACCAACGAAGGCTGCATTCCTGGCGCGGGTGATGGCGCCCTCGACCATTTACACCGATACAAATGTGGAAGTAAACGCCACCTACACGTACACGGTGCAGGCGTTCGACGCCTCTTTGAACAAGTCGAACTTCTCCAATCCGGCTTCCGGTACAGCCGAAGCGCGCCAGGTCGAAGTGCGCTTCCGCGTCACCGTGCCGCCGTTCACCCCGGCCGGCGATACCATCTACATCGCCGGGGACAACGCCACCTATCTGGGCGCCTCCTGGAATCCCAGCGCAATGCCCATTACCCGCCTGAACGCCACTACGTGGGCCTACACGGCGACCATCCCTGAGGAAACCGTGCTCCAGTACAAATTCACCCGTGGCTCATGGGATGTCGTGGAAAACTGGGGAACAATCGTCGGAACAGAAAACCGCCACTTGACGGTAGCCTACGGCGACGATGGCATTATGCTGGTGGAGGACGTCGTCTACAACTGGCGCGACCCACTCGTCGTAGAGCACTACCCCGCCGCGGGAGCGACAACGTGGAATACCGCCGCGCCGATCTGGGCGCTCATCAGCCGTCCGATCGATCCAACACTGGTCACGACTCAAACCTTCAAGGTTGAGCAGGTTGGCGATGGCGTGGTTCCCGGCGCGTTAGGTGTACAGGCTACGACGTTCGCTCCCTATCCAGACACGGCAGTGCTGCCTTACATCACCGGTACTTTGGTCATCTTCACACCGACAACGTCATTGAACCTGCACGCGAGTTATATGGTCACGCTAATCGCTTCCGGCTACAAAGAGGAAGTGACGATGCGAGCCAATTACACCTGGACGTTTGGTGGGCAGCCGCTAAGCATCTACCTGCCGTTAGTGATGCGAAACTACACGCCCTAACCATATCACACAAAAATCTCCCCCTCCTCTGTACACTCGGAGGAGGGGGAGAAAACCTTGAATACTCAACACAAGCGTTGAAAGTTGATGACTGACCGCTGAAGGCTGATTACTGACCGCTACAACAGTCGTTCCAGATTCGCAAACGGCGCCAGCGCGAACTCCTTGCTGCCCAGATCGACCTGCACCCCCGGCAAGCGCGCGCCGGTTTCCAATTGGATCAAGCCTTTGGGGATGTCGGACACAACCCCCGACGCACCCGTGTATGGCCCGCGCAAGATGCGCACTCGGCTCCCGACAACCAGTGGGGTTTCCGGGTTCACCGGCACCGCGCCACGCGCCGGCATGGGCACCATCACGTAAGGCCGCTCGGTCCCCCAACGGCAGCGCATCCGCCCGCTGACCGACACCTCACGCCCATCCAGTGAGCGCAACAGGTCGAAGAACGCCTGGGACATCGGCGCTGTGCTGATCCCTTCAGTGGTCACGACGGGAAATTCAATGGCTTCGAGCCGGGCGATCATCGATGGCGGGATACCGCCCACGATCATGCCGCGCACTTGCATGGCAATGGCCTGCTCTAGCGTCTCTTCATCAAAGTGTAAACCCCCGACCAGAATTGCACCCTGAGCCGCGGCGTCGATGTGCTTGGTGCGAATGGGATGGCGCGGCGAGCGTACCACCACCCGCAACACGCCGAAGGCTTCCTTCCCATTTCCCCAGCCCATCTGCAGAAACGCACCGGTTGATTCGATGGTCACGCCCTCTGCCGGCGAGGTTTCGACGACCAGTCCAGGAACCAATGCTGCGACATGAACCGTCTGCGGTTCGGCCTCCAACAGGAGCCGCCCGCGCCCGCTGCCCATAATCGAGCCGTTGATGGGGGCGCGACACACCTGACCGCCCAACCCGCCACGCGAAGCCAGGATGTCGCCTTCGCTGACTGCCGCTCCGCGTTCGACTTTCAAATACGTTTTGACTTTTTTGACCGGCACGTTCAGTTCGCGCGCTACATCGACAATGCAAAAATCGGCTGGTTCCACCGTTTGCGCCACGATGCGCGCGGGTTCGACCGCTTCGCCGAGGCGCACCAGCAGCTCACCGGAACGCGGCAATCGCCGGGGGATGCGCACCGTTGTCAGGGGGTTGACGACACTATAAGGAATGAACATCCTAACCTCCCACGTCCCAAATCCATCCGTGCAGCACGCGCCGCCGACGTTCTGGATCATCGGGCAAGACCAGCGGTCGCCCCCGCGCATCCACGACCAGCCCCACCAGTCCGCCGATGGCCTGCACTTTTCCGCCGCGTCCCAGCCCCAGGCCCACATCGAAGCGCCGGCTGGGGCGCAGTTCCAGCGTCGCTTTCTGCCCCGGCAGTAGCGGCCAGATTTCCATGTCGCCATAGCGCGCTTCGACGTTCAGCGTCCCGCCATCCTCATACGCGATGCGCATCTTCATCACCACCTCGCCGGGACGCGCTTTGCCTACAGGCGAGATCACCGTTCCCAATGAGATGAGCGTCCCTGACTCCATCGCCGAGGCTGCGGCCAACGGCTTGAGGCCGGCCACCGCCCCTAGTGCCGGTGCAGCACGGTTGATGTCCAGCAGGATAGTGGAAATGCCGGTTGGCTGAAGGCTGTCCAGCGTGACCAACAGTGCCTGTCCGGGACGGGGCATGTGGACCAATCCACCGCCGGAGATGAGAATGGGATCGACGCCCGGCAACATCCCTGGCATGGCGTTGACTTTACCGGCATCCCACGCTGGGCGCGCCACATCCAACGCCGAGCGCACCATCTCCCGCACAACAGCCTGCTCCACCCACAATTCGCGCGGGTCCTGGGGTACGGTCCACGGGCGCAACTCGCGGTTGTGCAATAGCACCAACAGCTCCTCTTCCTCCATCTCTTCGGGTAGCCACTGTAACAACGGCGCTGTGCCATGTTCCTGGATCCATTCCAGCGGGCCGTAAGCGATCCCCTTGTCGTAAATCGACACATACGAACGATCCTCGAAGCTGGCGGCCACCGTCGTCGTCGCTGCACCCACGTCGACGCCCAGAACGCCGCGATCGGTGTTGCCTTCACGGCGACAGAGGTAATTGACGACGCGCGCGAACGCGGTCGCCGTGGGCAACAAGGGTGTGCGGCTCCAGGCGAGCAGCGTTTCTGCTCCAGGCGCAGCATTCATCCGCTCATCAATGTAGTACTGCTCCAACGCGGTCTGCGTTGGCCCCAGGTGCTCGGTATCGATTGTGGGGTGGACATTGTCCACGACCTCGACGTGTGTGATATCGCCCATCAGTTTGGTGATTTGTGGGCGCAGTTGGGCGTTGCCGGCGTAGAGCATCACCGGGCGTTGGTCTTGCTCCAACATCGAAGCGGACAGCGCGATGGCATCGGCCAGCTCCATCACCGGACGGCGTGCCCCACCATCGACACCGCCGACCAACAGGACCACATCGGGCGCGATGTCACGCACCGTGCGCGACCACGTCGTCTGCGGTGAATTCTGGCTCCCCTCGCGCGAGAGGACCGCCTTGACCGTGGTGTAAGTACCGCTGGCCGCCCGGCGCGCGCTTTCCAAGCTCATCTCGCGCACCAGACCGGCGATGACGAGGCTCAGCGGTTCGGGCGCGCTCAGAATGACCACGAAGGCGTCCACGCCCTGTAGCCCGTGCTGTGGCGTGATCAAGCGCCCGGCTCCATACAACGTGCGCCCTGTGATCTGCTCCAGCTCCTCAAGGGCATTGACCACTCCCACACTCAGGTCGTTCCAGGGAGGATTGACCGTCGTCAGCGTTTCTGCTTGCGCCACAAAACGATACGATTGCCCGGCAGCTCCGCCCTCCACACTTTCCAGGAGCAGCAATTTGGTGAAAACGGTGCCACAATCCGCGACGAGGATAGATTCTATGGTGCGCTCATCAGCCATCCATCAGCCCCCTATGAGAGAAAACGCTGTTCTGAGCGACGTGAGTAACGTTGACCACCGTTCAACCCACAGCGTCAATCCCGTCGTGATGGCGCCGGCAAAGGCTGCCGCCAACGCAACGATAATAAAGAATTCGCCGGTGCGGCGCAACCAGAGGGTGCTTGCCTTGGTCTCGCCATTTTTGTTGAGCGCACGTGGGGAAAAGACGAGCAGCGCCGTAATTGTTCCGCCCACCATCACGATACCTTGCAACAGTCCCCACGGCAGGTCATCCAGGGTCACGGTCGCGCCGGTCGCTGCGATTTGCGGTAACAGTGTCCCCAACAGCGCCCCGCCAATGGCCACGCCTGTTCCCGCGCCGAGCAGATAGCCCATCGGGATATTGCCGAGGACAGACAGGCGGCCTAGCAATTTGGAGGCGGAGAAACTCTTAAAGAGCAGCAGAATGCCTAAAAAGACAGGGACGAAGTAGTAGATTTGGGCGGCTAACGTGTCTGCCGCGCGGGCTGCGACGAACCAATCGAGCAGGACCACTTTTACCACGACGCCCATCACATAGCCTGCACCGCTGCCTACCAACAAGGCCAGCATCCAGCGGTAGAGCACATTGTCGCCAAGCAAATAGCTGAAGATGACCAACGTCACCACCGCGCCCACAATCAAACCAATGATGTCGCCCATGACGTTAAGAGGCCCCCTTCTCGCCCAGAACTAAATAGTAGAATAGACTGAAGAGCAGCAACACCAGCGCTGCCCAATGCGCCAACATCAGCGCATCCAGTTGGCTTTTGAGGACGCTGCTCGACAATCCGCGGAACTCCTGATACGCTGCCACATCGGGCAGTCCCGCCATCCAGCCGGCTACCGCCGATGTCTCAAGGTAGGGCATCGCCAACGGCGCAGTCACCGCGTTGACGCCGACCACCATGGGCAGTGCCTGTGTGGCGTTGTTCTGCTCCACCCACCAGCACAGGCGTTCGCCACGGCCGGCCAGGACGACGATCATCTTGGCGGCGGATGGCTCGGTCAGGAACTGGGCCACTCCACTTGCAGAACCGGGCAAATAAGCGGTTTGCCCCGCCGGTAAGCGATTGGCAAGTGCCAGGGGATCGAGCAGACTTTGGATCAGGCCAGCCCCTTCAGGCAAGGTGCTTACCATCATCACGTGGGCGTTTCGATCCGCGAGATGTCGCAGCACCGCCTGGGCGATGGTCGACATTTCCCCCGCTTCTGCCGGGCCATACTCCACCGCGACGATCACCGTATCTCCTGCTTGCAGCGTGTCGATGATTTTGTTGAAGTGCTCGATGTGAGGGCGACTCAGGGCTTGCGAGAGTGGCGCGTTGCCCCACAGCAGCCCGAGCAAGGTCACCGCCAGCAGAATCGCGGCCACGATCAAGCGGGTCGCCAGTTGTCCACTGCCCGAACGTGCGTGGAATTGCGCAACCGGGCGCTGCACACTGCGGGGTTGTTCAAGCAATTTCTGCCAGAGTTGTGCCTGAGCGACGATGGCATCCGGGAACGCTGGCGGCGGCGCCGGTTGGAAATCCGCGGGCATATCGATCACTATGCCGGGGGGCAACACGCCACGCAAACCCGCCAGAGGGCCTTCTGTTTCCGCCGGTTCGAGAGCGCGTTTCTCGCCGGCCTCCCCTTCGGCAGACGGGACCGGGCGTAACTGCTGCACCCAATCGGGAATCTCAGCGCGGACCAGCCCGCCCTCTTGGGGAAGAGGAACTTCCGCGCCCGGCGCCATCATTTCGGGCAGGGGCGGCAAAGGCCCGGTTCCCGGCGGGCGCAATCCTTGCAGCCAGCTTGGTACTTCGGCCCGCACCAGGGATTCGTCTTCGGCCACGCGTTCGTAGAATGCGGCCTCCTCCTCAACCGGACTTGGCACCGCAGGCGTCAGTCCTTTGAGCCAATCCGGTATTTCTCCCCCTTCAAGCACCGGTTCTTCGTATTCTTCCGGTGCGCCTGGCATCTCCTCGCCGGATACAAAAGCGGGCTGGGCCGGTTCGAGGGCCATTTCTTCATCGACGGGCGTCACACTTCTAAGCCACTCTGGTGTGGTAGGCGGCCTGGCTTGCTCTTCCTCTGGGGCCGCTGCGGTGAAGATGGCGCTGTCTGCGGCAAATGGCGCCGGTTGCTTTTCCTCGACAGCGGACACTGTTGGTTCCAGTCCTGCGAGCCAGTCAGGGACGCCCATTTCGAGCGCAGCTTCTTCACGTTCAGGGGGGGCTTGCGGCTCTACAGAAACAGGTTCTTCGGCTATGATGCCCGCCAGCCAATCGGGCACGGCCGTTTCGGGCGCGACTTCCTCCTCCGGCTCTGCAGTGAAGACAGTGGCTAATGGCTCGGCCTCTTCCTCGCTGTAGATGCCCGCAAGCCAATCTGGCATACCGGGCGCTGCTTTCTCCGCTTCTGCCGGGAGGATAGCGGTTTGCGGTTCGGCTTCTTGTTCGTTGTAGATGGCCGCGAGCCAATCCGGCACACCTGTCTCAGCGGCTGTTTCTTCTGGTTCTGTGGTGGGGATAGCAGCTTGCGGTTCGGCTTCCTCTTCACTGTATAAGCCCAGGAGCCAATCGGGCGTTGCTGCCTCAAACGCGGCCTCTGCGGCAGGCTCTTCAAAGGCAGCGACAGCTTGTGGTTCGCCCTCTTCTTCGTACATTCCCAGAAGCCAATCAGGTTCGCCTGTCCCAGGCGCAGGCTTCTTTGGTTCCAACACGGGGAAGGAAGTGGGTGCGGCCTCCGCTATCGGGCGGGCGCGCTCCTGAACCTTCGCCGGCTCGGGATAGGAGGGAGCCACTGCACGCGGCGCAGCCGTCACGACGCCCGGTTCTGCACCCTGCATCAGCCAGGCGGGGATCTGCCCCGCGCCCGGTGTTACCCCTGCTCCCTGACCCGGTGCGGGTTCCTCGATGTTCTTCAGCAACCACTGCGGCACTGGCGGTGGGGCGGGCGCTTCACCGGGAGAGACCGGCACGGCGGTGGCAAGCAGCCAATCCGGCAATTCCGCTGCCGGCTGCATGGCGATCTTGGGAGCCGGCATGGCGGCCTCCCATGTGGATGCGGGCGGCGCCATTGCGTAGATCTCCTCTGCCGGCGCAGCAGCCGGTTCTTCGGGCGCTAAATCGGAGAGCCAATCCGGCAATTCTTCCAGGACCGGTTCCTCTTCTGCGGCTGGTTCGGCTTCGATCTCATCAGGCCCGGTTATTTCTTCCTCTTCGAGCAGGCCTGCCAACCAATCGGGCGTCGCGCTGGCGCCGGTTTCTTGCGGCGCGGGTTCTTCCGGTGCAGAGACATCGCCTGTCAGACCGGAAAACCAGTCAGGCAATTCGGAGAAAGCGGCCGCGCTCTCCGCTATGGGTTCGCTTTCAGCAAAGACGCCCGGTGTCTCACCGATGTCTTGATCGGTTGAATCCGCGAGGCTGGAAAGCCAGTCGGGGAATGGATCTGCCGCCATAGTTTCCACGGTGCCTACAGTCTCCGTTGGCTTTCCGAGCGACTGTTCCGTCAATTCCAACAGCCAGTCCGGTAATTCTTCAGGTTCGAGTCCGCCATCTTTGGCCTTCGGTAGCGTGGGGAGCGAGATGCCTTTCACACCGACCGGAGACTCTTCTGCCGGTCTGGGCTTTTCAGGCAACTGCATTTCAGTAGAGAGCAGACGGGCATTACACTGGCTGCATAAGATGTTGCCGATCGGGTTCATGACCCCACACTGGGGACAGCGTATGCGCGTTTGCGGCAACGTTGCGCCACATTTGTTACAAAAACGGCTGCTATCCTGATTCATTTTGCCACATTTAGGACAACGGACCATATTCACACTCACTCATCGCTGTGCGGTCGGTCAATGCCTAAGAGAACCCGCAGGCCGGTTAACGTGACGCCCAGGGCAACCCCCATCACGATTCCGCGCATTCCCGCCGTGGCCAGGGTGTCGACACCCTGGCGGAGCGTGGCGAGAATGCCTGGAAAAACGCTATAGGCGACGGTCGTCAGCAGGATAATGCCCGCGGCGACCACGAAGACGATTGCGCCGGCTGTACGCCGTGCGCGCAGGATGCGCATCCCTGCCACGATCAACGTCACGGCGGTCAGTGCCAGGAGCGCCGATTCACCGGGGATCAGGACGTTGGTGAGTACCTGCTGCGCCCACACCCCTTCGACGCCCTGTACGAGCACCAACACCAGGGTGCCAAGCGCCGACACAACCACCAAAAAACTGGTGAACTTCTTTTTCCGGGCGCTGGTCAGTCGCAGCAGGTGGACGCGCAACAGGCTCAAGTAGGCCACAATCAGCGCGAAAGCGGCCAAAACCACAGCCCAGCGCAATAAAATCCAGTCACGCAGCGTCGCCAGGAAGGGCAGAGGCACCAGATAGCCAAGCAGGATCAGAATACCTGCAAGCATCGCCATTATTGTCGGGAGAAAGCGTTTGAACATCTAGGCTCCTCCTAACTCAACCAGTGAGATCAATGTTGAGCCGAGGATGCCGATAATCACTAACCAGCGCAAAATATCCTGTGCCGAGAGGCTGGCTAACGCCGAGGAACGTTGCGACACAACCGCGCCGCTGGCAAACATATCCTCGCCGATCACCAATTGCTCCTGATCCAGGGCCGGGTAGAGTGCCCCCAGACCTTGTGGTGTTGTCGTCCCGCCAAAGGAGTGGATGCCTCGCTTTTCGGCGGCGGTTGTCAACAGGGTGGCCTCTTGGGTGAAAGCGCCCAGGATCACGTTCGAGCTGATCCCGCCATCGGAGAGATAAGTCGCTGCCGTCGCTGCATAGGTGACGGGAGAAGATGCCGTAAACTGCACCGCCGCCGATTTGTAGAGGTCGATGCTGCCGAGTCGTGCGTAGGCGCGGCGCAGCCAATCTCCCGCCAACAGATAGAGGGTGGGATCGCTGGTGGTGATGAGCGGGGGCGTGTCGTAGGCCGCCGACAGGTCCAGCAACGCGCTCAATCCTTGCAACGCTGCCACAGACGTCATCGCGTCTTCGCCGATGAGGCTGCCGTTGCCGAGGGCGACGTGGATGGAAGCACCTTCTTCGGCCACGCGCCCGACCTCATCGGCCAGAGAGCGGAAGACAGGTATCGAGCGCGTCGGCGGCGACTGGTTGCGATAACGCATCCCGTAGAGCGCAAACGCAATCACCGCCACCAGGACAAGTCCCATGGCCATAAACTGCATCAGGGTCTGGTTGATCATTTACTGCACCTCACCCGCGCGTAAGAGGTCTTCAAGCTGGCGCAGCGTTTCCGGTTGTTCCAGCGCCTCGGCGAACGGCGCGAGGCTCTCGCCGAAAAAGGGGGCCAACATCCAGAGCATTTGTCCACCCACAAATCCCCACACCTGACAGACGTGCAGGAACGGCAACGCCGCATTTGTGAGGCCACGCTCTCGAATCGTGGTTGCCCACTGCGCGACCCGTTCTGAGGGGGTATGTTCATACTCCATCGAGTATTCCCTCCGTTTTGCTCTGCGACGCGACACACGCCGCATTCCTGCTCAAAGTTGTTTTTATTCGCTAGAGTTATTGTATCACAACGCAGAAGGATGTGCAACTGGGCTTTATGTCACGCAAAATGATGCTGAATTCCGTAACGCCAACCTGGTCAATGGCCGTTTGCTGTTCGCTGTACGGCGGTTATACTAGAGCCTATGTGGTGGCGATGGATTTTGTTTTTGGCGCTGACGAGCATCCTGTTGGGATGCCATCATTCTACGTCCCCCGTGCCCTTGATCATCCCGGAGCGGACGCTGGCCAATACGCCCATGTCCCCCCCGGCGATTGTGCCTTCTCCCGTGCTTGGCGCCGATCTTTGCCCGGCACGGCGCGATGTGGCATTCCCGGTGCGTCCGGCAGCCTTCGGCGATTACGCCGAGACGTTGCGCCTTTATCTGGCCGATGGCGGCGATCCCAAGCGTATCCCTGCATTGCTTAACAGTTGGCAGGCGAAACCCATAACGGGCGAAACGCTCGCCCGCGCCGATCTCAATGGTGATGGAACTACGGATAGCGTCGTCGCGTTCATCAATCCGGCTTCCGCTGCGCATCCACCCGAAAGCACGTTAGCGATCTACTCCTGCCGCGAGGGGACGGTGCGGACGCTCTACGCCTACGCGCCGGGCGCGTGGTTCGGCCTCGACCTTATCGGCGCGGCGGACGTGACGCTGGATGGGCTAGCAGACCTGATCTTCAGCGAAATCGCGTGCGGTGAGCAGACTTGCTGGCACACACTGCGCGTCTGGTCGTGGGCAGGTCGAGATTTCCAGGAGCGCGTGGGGGAGACGTTCACGTTCGTTGACGCGGCTTTTGCTTTGCAGGACGGGCGGATTTTTGTGGGCAGTGAGGGCAGTGGAACGGTCGATGCCGGCCCGCAGCGCCCGGTGACGACGACGTTGGCCTGGGCCGGCGACGGGCTGACCGTTACGGCAACTCTGGCCGGGCCGGCGGTCTATCGCTATCACGTCTTCCGCGACGGGGACGAAGCGTTGTTCGCCGGGCGTTATGCGTATGCGCTTGATGCCTATCTGCGGGTGCGCGACGACAAAACATTGAAAGCCTGGGCCGTCCACATCAGCCGCGATGAGGAAGAGCACTGGCTTGCTGCGCTGGTTGACTGGCGACTGCTGCTTGTTGAACTTCAGTTGCAGAATGCATCAAATGCCCAGATTTACTACGATCACCTGCTGGATACTTTCTCACCTGGAACCGCGGGATACGCCGTTGCCACACTGTCGCGGCGGTTTGTGGACAGCTACAACGCGCACGGCAATGTCCCAATGGCCTGCGCCGAGGCGATCCGCGTGCCAGAAGCGCAAGATGTTTTGGATTTTCTCAACAGCTTCGGGTACGACAATCCGACGTATACCTGGGGTGATCTGTGCCCATTCACAACAGAAGCGATCAGCGATTAGCTTTCAGCCATCAGCCAGAAAGCTGATGGCTGAAAGCTGACAGCGAATAGAGGGAGATATATGCCACACGATACCTTTGACCAACAACTACAAGATTTGCCCGCTTTTCGCGCCTTGCTGCGCGCGGTGGAGGTGGATTTCTACGCCGACTTGCCGATGCCCGCGCCGGTACTCGATTTGGGGTGCGGCGACGGTCACTTTGCAACGGTCGCGTTCGAGCACAAGCTGGATGTGGGGCTGGACCCGTGGGCAGGGCCGCTGCGCGAAGCCCGTACCCGTGACGCCTATCGCATCCTCACCCACGCCGACGGCGCGCGTATGCCGTTCCCGGACGCGCACTTCGCCACGGTCGTCAGCAACTCCGTACTGGAGCATATCCGCGACGTGGAACCGGTCGTGCGCGAGGTGGCGCGTGTGCTCCAGCCGGGCGGCGCGTTTTACTTTTGCGTGCCCGGGCCAAATTTCCGGCAATTCCTCTCCATAGCGCGGATATTGGACGCGTTGCGCCTGCGTGGTCTGGCCGAGGCCTACCGTCGCCTCTTCGACCGCATCACGCGCCACCGCTACTACAACACGCCCGAAGAGTGGGCCGAGCGCCTCTTTCGCGTTGACCTGCGCGTGGAACGCTGGTGGAGCTACTTCTCCCCGGCGGCGCTGGCGGCGCTGGAATGGGGACATCCGCTAGGCTTGCCTTGCGTGTTGGCGAAGATGCTCACCGGGCGCTGGCTGCTCGTCCCCACACGCTGGAATCTGGCGCTGACCGCTGCGCTCCTGCGTCGCTATTACGAAGAGCCGCTGCCAGAACAGGGGGCATACCTCTTCTTCATCGCCCGCAAGCTGTAAAGGATGCAAGAAGCAGGATGCAGGATGCAAGAAGCAGGGTGCAAGAAGCAGGATGCAGGGTGCAAGAAGCAGGATGCAGGATGCAAGAAGCAGGATGCAAGAAGCAGGATGCAGGATGCAAGAAGCAGGATGCAAGAAGCAGGATGCAGGATGCAAGAAGCAGGGTGCAAGAAGCAGGATGCAGGATGCAAGAAGCAGGAATCTTGCCCCCTGCCCCCTGCGTCTTGCATCTTGCCCGGCCTACTGTACAATGCCGGTGTGTTGAAACACTGGCGTGTGCTTGCAATAATCGTGCTCTGGATTGTTTTCGGCGCGGCGAATCTGATCCGCGCGGGGATGTCGGCGTACATCGCGCCCGCGCTGGTCGAGTACCCGACGTCTCTGTCGCTGCCGTTGTTGGGCGCGGTGTACGGGCTGCTGGGCCTCATTTTCCTCGCGGCGGCGATCATTGCCTGGCGGCGTAAAAGCACTGGCGGCGCGTTGGGCCTGGCGCTGGCGTATCAGGTCGTTTTGTGGATCATTAAACTGGTCGGCTACTGCTCTGAATACGCCCGCAGCCTGTGGCCCCGCGATTTGCTCCTGACTGTCATCTTCCTCGCGCTTATCGCGCTTGTGGCTGGGCGCGGCGGCCTTTTTAACAAGAAACTCAAATCCTCAACGGACTGAACGGATTTTAACGGAAATAATTCCGTTTTATCCGTTCAATCCGCTGAGATATTTTTTAGGAGGACTTTATGACATACGTACCACAACGTTGGAAACTGGATGACCTGCTCGCGCCGGCCGGGACGCCGGAGGTGGAGCAGTTTTTTGCCGGCATCGAAGCCCGGCTTGGTGAGGTCGAGGCCCTGCGTGACCGGCTCGCGCCGGATATGGCCGAGGGCGTGTTCCGCGACATCCTTGCCCGCCTCGAGCAGCTTTACGCCGACGTCGGGCGGCTGATGGCCTACGCCTATCTCTGGTTCTCGGAAGACACCGCCAACCAGGACGCGCTGGCCTTTCGCGCGCGCGTGCAGCAGTTCGGCGCGGACTTGCAGAACCGCCTGCTCTTCTTCGAACTGTGGTGGAAGGCGCTGGACGACGAACCTGCGGCGCGGCTGATGGCGAATTCCGGCGACGTGCGCTACTACCTGGAAAGCCTGCGCCTCTTCAAGCCGCATACGCTCAGCGAGGCTGAGGAGAAGATCATCAATATCAAGAACGTCAACGGCATCCAGGCGGTGAAGACGCTCTACGATATGCTGACCAACGCCTTCAAATTCCACCTCACCGTCGATGGTGAGGAGCGGGAGTTGACGCGCGGGCAGTTGTCGTTCTACGTCACCAGCCCCGATCCCGACCTGCGCGCGGCGGCGTACCAGGAGTTGTACCGTGTCTACGAGACCCAGGCCGACGTGCTGGCCTACGTCTACGCCGCCCGCGTGCGCGACTGGCAGGCCGAGAACCTGAAGTTGCGCGCGTTCGCCAGTCCGATCAGCGTGCGCAATCTCGAAAACGACATCCCCGACGCGGTGGTGGAGACCCTGCTGGACGTCATCCACCGCAACGTGACGCTCTTCCAGCGATTCTTCCGCTTCAAGGCGCGGGCGTTGGGTGTGGAGCGCCTGCGCCGCTACGACCTGTACGCGCCGCTTGCCGAGGTGGAAAAGACGTACACTTTCGACGTCGCCGTGCGGATGGTGGACACGGCCTACCGCGCGTTCTCGTCCACGCTCGCCGATCACGCTATGCGCGTGCTGGAAGCCGAGCACCTCGACAGCGAAATCCGCCCGCGCAAGATGGACGGCGCGTTCTGCTATGGCCCGCTGCCCACGCTCACCCCCTGGGTGCAGGTGAATTTCCAGGGCAAGATTCAGGATGTCTCGACGCTGGCGCACGAGCTAGGGCACGCCGTCCACGCGATGATGGCGGCGGATCATTCTCCGCTCACCTTCCACTCGTCGCTGCCGATGGCGGAGACGGCGTCGGTCTTCGGCGAAATGCTGCTCAACGACAAGCTGCTGGCGGAGGAAACCGACCCCGCCGTGCGGCGCACGCTCATCAGCACGCTGTTGGACGGGAGCTACGCCACGATTATCCGGCAAGCGTACTTCGTCATCTTCGAGAAGCAGGCGCACCAGATGATTGTCGAGGGCGCGAAACCCGACGACCTGTACGCGGCGTATCTCGCCAACCTGCGCGAGCAGTTCGGCGACGCGCTCGACGTGAGCGACGATTTCCGCTATGAGTGGCTGGCGATCCCCCACATCTACGACCGACCTTTCTATTGTTACGCCTACGCCTTCGGCAACCTGCTCGTGCTGGCGCTCTACCGCAAGTACAAGGAACTGGGCAGGGCTTTCGAGCCGGATTACCTGCGCATCCTGGCCTACGGCGGCTCCGCCAGTCCCAACCACATCATCAGCGAAGCCGGCTTCGATATGACGTCGCCGGATTTCTGGCAAGGCGGCTTCGATCTGCTCGCCGAGATGCTCGGTGAATTGGAAGCATGAGGCAAGAGGCAAGACAGAATCCTGCACCTTGCATCCTGCATCTTACAATCGTTTATGAGGACTTCACATGAAAGTACTGTTGACTGGTGCATTTGGACATATTGGTTCGTATACCACTGCGGAGCTGTTGCAGCAGGGACATCGCGTGCGCTGTTTCGACATACGGAATGCGCACACCGAGGCCGTCGCGGCGCGCTTTGGCGACCGCGTCGAAGTGTTGTGGGGCGATGTGCGCGACGTGGCCGCCGTGCAAGAGGCCGTCTCCGGCTGTGACGTCATTATCCACCTGGCGGCTGTAATTCCGCCGTTCAGCAACGAGCAGCCGGAACTGGCGCGACAGGTCAACGTCGAGGGGACGCGCAACCTGCTAGAAGCGGCGCAGTCCCAAGCGTTGCCGCCCAAATTCCTGCTCGCTTCCACCTTCGACCTGTTCGGCCACACGCAACACCTCCCACCGCCGCGCCGCGTGACCGACCCCGTCTTCGCCACCGACCCCTACACCGAGCACAAAATCGCCTGTGAGGCAATGGTCAAGGCTACCTCTCTGACCTGGACGATTTTCCGCTTCTCCGACGTCCCGCACATCGCGTTGCGCAAAGCGCATCCCCTTATGTACGAGATTAGACTGGACTCGCGCATTGAAGTCATCCACCCGCGCGATTTAGCCCTGGCCCTGGCGAACGCGCTCCATTGCGATGCGGTATGGGGAAAAACGTGGCTCATCGGCGGTGGCGCGCGCTGCCAGATAACGTACCGCGAGTTTTTGGGGCAGCTGCTGACGGCGATGGGCATCGGCGCGCTGCCCGACGAGGCGTTCACCACCGAAGAATACGTCACCGATTGGCTGGACACGGAAGAAAGCCAGCGTCTCTTGCAGTACCAGCGCGCCAGTTTTGATGACATTGTGCGCGAGATTGCCGCGCTGTTGGGTTGGCGTAAATACTTCGTGCCGTTGGCGCGCCCGTTCGCGCGACGTTCGATGCTCAAACTCTCGCCGTATTGGCGCGAATACCAACGTCACCGCGCCTGAAACTGACCTGTTCTATAGAAATTTACGCTCAACGGATTCAACGGAATCTAACGGAGATTTTTCCGTTGAATCCGTTCAATCCGTTGAGACTGTTATCAAGGGAGGTACACTATGCCTATCATCCGCAATACCGAATCCGGTTCTACCAAGCCGCAATTCTCCGTCGGCGTGAACATCATCCTCGTCGGCAGCAAGAAGATGTCCACCGCATCGCGCATTGCGCATGGCGCAAGAGTTTTCATTAGCCGCCGCTTACGACGCCCATTACCTGGCCTTATGCGAGCGTCTAGACGCCGATTTCTGGACTGCTGACAAACGTCTGTACAACAGCGTTCATGAGGCGCTATTGTGGGTGCATTTACTGCAAGAATCTGAGGCAGATTGTCACTTGCCTGAAGATGCAATTTCCACATAAACTATACGCATAATAGCTATTTTGGGCTGTTCCTTCAAGTGATGGGTAGGACTGCAAGCGCCGTGTTTGTAGACTTACCCATTTTTGTTTCGATTCTATTGGGAGGGTATGCATGGCACGATTGCACGAGTATCAAGGCAAAGCTTTACTCAAACAGTTCAAAGCAACAGTTCCCCAGGGCCGCGTTGCGACGACGCCGGAAGAAGCCCGCGTTATCGCCGAGGAGATCGGCAAGCCGGTGATGATGAAGGCGCAGGCATGGATCACGGGGCGGGCGAGCGTGGGCGGTATCCGCAAGGCCGCCACGCCCGACGAGGCGGCGGAGGCGGCGCGGGCCATTCTCGGCCTCAAAGTGAAGGGCTTCACCGTGGAGCAAGTGCTGGTGGAAGAGCAAATCGACATCGCCCGCGAATTCTACGCCGGCGTCATCGTAGACGACCGGGCGCAGGCCCCGCTGGTGATGTTCGCCAGCAGCGGCGGCACGGGCATCGAGGACATCGCCAAGGAACATCCCGATAAAGTCGCTACGACGCACGTGGACATCGAGTTTGGCCTGCAGGACTACCAGGCGCGCGATTTGGTGCGCAAGACGGGCATCCGGGGGACGTTGCAGCGTGACCTGGGCGCGTTGCTGGTGCAGATCTACGACGTGGCGCGCACCTACGAAGCGCGCGCCGCCGAGATCAACCCGTTGGCGCTGACCGCCGACGGCAAACTCGTCGCCGCCGACTGCCGCGTGACGGTGGACGACTACGCCGTGTTCCGCCACAAAGACTTGGGCATCGCCATTGCCCGCGAGTACGACCGCCCGCCGACGAAGCTGGAGAAAATTGCCTACGACGTGGAAGCGGGCGACTATCGCGGCACGTTCTACTTCATCCAGATGGCGGAGGATTTCGAGGCGGGCCAGGGGTACGTGGGCTTTCACGGCGCGGGCGGCGGCGGCTCGATGATGAGCATGGACGCCATCCTGCGGCAGGGTTACAAACTGGCGACTTTCGTGGACACCAGTGGCAATCCGCCCGCCAGCAAAGTCTACCGCGCGGCCAAAATCATCCTCGCTTCCGGCCCGATCGATGGCTACTTTGGCTCCGGCTCCGGCGTCGCCAGCCAGGAGCAGTTCTATTCGGCGCGGGGGCTGTTCAAGGCGTTCCTCGAAGCGCAATTGGACGTGCCGGCCGTCATCCGCCTGGGTGGGAACGCGGAAGACAAAGCTGTCGAAATTTTCGAGGCGCTTAACGGCCGCATCCCGGCAAAGGTCGAGGGCTACAAGAAGGACGACTCGCCGGATTTCTGCGCGGGGCGGCTCAAAGCGTTGATCGTTGAAAGTTCAAAGTTCAAAGTTGAAAGTTCGAAGTTGCGGGATGGTGAGCAGGCAGCGGAGCGTTTGTACTCGTTTGAGACTGTGACCGGCGGGCGGGTGATTTACGATCACACGCTCTGCGCTACGTGTGAAAGTAAGGTGTGTATTGAGGCGTGTGCGCGGCAGATTCTCACGCTCAATGATGAAGGACTACCTGTACTCAATATCACACCGGAAGCAGCCAGGAAGGGACAATGTGTGGAGTGCCTCGGCTGTGAAGTGGATTGCCTGCTCTATGGTGCGGGAGGTGGAAGCATTGAACTGCCGATTCCAGGGATGGAGAAGTTGAAAGTTGAAAGTTGAAAGTTGGGGGAATGTATGGCGAAAATTCAACAATTTGAGGAGATACAGGCTTGGCAGAAGGGGCGTGAACTGTGTAAACTGGTTTATCTGGCTACGAACAAGGGCGCTTTTAGCGGGTTTATCACCTATCTTGAGCAACATCCTAATCAATGATTCAGCTTGGAACTTTCAACTTTTAACATTCAACTTTCAACAGGAGTGAACAATGTCAATTCTCATAGATCAGACTAAACGAGTTCTCGTCCAGGGCATAACAGGTCGTGAAGGGGCCGCGCGGACGAAGTTGATGGTGGAATACGGTACGCAGGTGGTCGCTGGCGTGACGCCGGGACGCGGCGGAGAGTCCGTCGAAAGCATCCCGGTGTACGATACGGTTGTCGAGGCGTGGGAGAAAGCCGGGCCGATCGACATCAGCGTGTTGTTCATCCCCGCGCCGTTGGTGAAGAGTGCGGCGCTGGAAGCGATCGATGCGGGCGTGAAGCTGCTCGTCATCGTGCCGGACCGTGTACCGATCTACGACGTGCTGGCGATTGCCAAACGCGCCAAATCCGCCGGGGCGCGATTTGTCGGGCCGAACACGCTCGGTGTCCTCAGCCCGGATAAGGGCGTGCTCGGCATGATCGGCGGGCGGGCGGCGACGGCGCGGGAATGGTTCTTCCCCGGCCCGGTGGGCGTGGCCTCGCGCAGCGGCGGGATCACGTCTTCGATGGCGTATTACCTGGCGCGCGCGGGCATCGGCGCGACCACGCTCGTCCACGTGGGCGGTGACGCGGTGGTGGGACTGCCGCATCCCGACGTGATGCTCGAATTCGAGCGCGACCCTGATACGAAAGCCGTCGTGATGTTCGGCGAGATCGGCACGAGCCAGGAAGAGCGCGTGGCCGATCTCATCGAAGCGGGGGCGTTCACCAAGCCGCTGATCGCCTATATCGGCGGCAAGGCGGCGAAGAGCGGCACGCGATTCTCGCATGCGGGCGCGATTGTCGAAGGCGGGCGCGGCGCCTACGAAGGCAAAGTGGCTCGCCTACGCGAGGTCGGCGCGACGGTGGTGGAACAATTTATGGATTTGCCAAGCGCCACAAAAGCGATGTTAGCGAAACTGTAGACGGTATACGGTAGACAGTAGACAGGGCTTGTATTTCAGAAACCCGTCTACCGTCTACTGTCTACCGTCTACCTGAAAAGGAGACGGAAATGGCTGAACAAACGTGGACTCAACCGATTACGAAGATCGAACCGAACAAGGTGGCCGTGCGCGGCTACCGGATTGACAACCTGATGGGGCGCGCGTCGTTTGCGCAGGTCGTGTATCTGACGCTCAAGGGTGAGCTGCCTACGGAAGCGCAGGGGCGCGTGATGGACGCAATCCTCGTCTCCAGCGTTGACCATGGAGGCTCACCGCCCTCGACGCTGGCCGCGCGGACGGTAGCCTCCGGCGGCGCGCCGCTCACGGCGGGCATCGCGGCAGGCATCATGACGATCAACCGGCATCACGGCGGCGCGATTGAGGGCTGTATGCAAGTGTTACTCGAAGCGGTAGCGCGACAGCGGACTTCCGGCGAGGACGCGCTGACGACCGCCCGCGCGTCGATGGCGGACTACCGCGCGCAGAAGAAGCGCGTCCCCGGCTACGGGCACCGTGTACACACGGACGACCCCCGCACAGCGCGGCTCTTCGCCATTGCCGAGGAAACGGGCGTCGCTGGCGACTACGTGGCGATGGCGCGCGCGCTCCAGCAGGCGATGAAGGAGACGTTCGGCAAGGATCTGCCGCTGAACGTGGACGGCGCCATCGCCGCCTTGCTGTGCGAGATGGACTTCCCACCGGAGATGGGCAACGGCCTCTTCGCCATTTCGCGCATCGTCGGTCTGACGGCGCACGTCTTCGATGAGATTGTGAACCAACGTCCTATGCGGCAGATTTCCCCGACGGCGCACGAGTACAACGGGCCGGAGGAGAGGAGTTTGTAGTTCAAAGTTGAAAGTTGAGAGTTCAAAGTTGAAAGTTGAGAGTTCAAAGTTGAAAGTTGAGAGTTCAAAGTTGAAAGTTCAAAGTTGAAAGTTATCTGAGCTGATAGCACAACTTTCAACTTTCAACTTTCAACTTGTAACTGGAGGACAAAATGCGCGACGAATTGCTCAACACAATCCCAGAATTCACTTTGATTACCGACGCGGATTTGCGGGAAAAGACGATCCAGACGTGGGAACTGGCGATGCGCGAGGGCGGGTGGACGCTGGCGGCGCTGGCGCGGATGCCGTTCTCGCTGCTCATCAACCCGTGCCCAGTGAACTTCATCGAGCACACACGGGCCGTGGCGCTGATGGCGATCAAATCTGCCGAGGTCATTGTCGATTTGTACGCTGAGCGCGTGCCGGTGAATATGGACATTCTCATTTCCGGTGGTATCCTACGGGATGTTGGCAAGCTGGTGGAATACGAGGAACGCGAGCCGGGCGTGTTTGTGCAAACGGCAGCCGGGAAGATGTTGCGACACCCGTTCACCGGCGTGGAACTGGCCGCGCGCTGCGGTCTACCTGTCGAAGTGCAGCACATCATCGCCGCCCACGCCGAAGAGGGCGACAAGGTGAAGCGCACCACCGAAGCGACCATCGTGAATCACGCGGACTTCATCAGTTTCCACGCGGTTTTACGGCTAGGGCAAGGCAAGAATCTTGAATCAAGAATCAGCGAATCGCAATCCCGCTGAGAACACAGCATTATGTGAGCACCAATGGGTAGACCTGGGCGCGGACGCCGTCTACTGCTGGCGGCGACAGTGCCGGCTTTGCGGCGCAGTCGAGGAGCAGGCGCACACGCTGGTCGCGGCGGCGTACACCGTCGTCGGGTGCTGTGCGCATCCGTATGTGTGCGAGAGTTGCGGATATATTCCACAGTAAACGAGGACCTATGACATCGGATCAATTGAAAGGCTTGAAAGAGCGCACCCTGGCTCGTTTCTATTCTCTAGGCGAGGAAATCATGAATGGCGTCACTCACGGGGTCGGCGCGGCGTTGAGCGTGGCGGGGCTGACGGTGCTGGTGGTGCTGGCTGTTCTCTACGGCAACGTGAAGCAGGTGGTGAGCTTCAGCATCTACGGCGCGTCGTTGATTATTTTGTATGTGGCCTCAACGCTGTACCATAGCTTCCAGCAGCCCAAGGTCAAGCGCGTCTTCCGCATTATCGACCATGCTTCAATCTTCCTGCTTATTGCTGGAACGTATACGCCGTTCCTGCTACTCGGCGTGCAGGGCGCGTGGGGCTGGACGTTCCTCATCATCATCTGGGGCCTGGCGATTTTGGGGGTCAGCTTCAAGGCGCTGTTCATCAACCGTCTGCAAAAGCTCTCGGTGTTGATGTACATCCTGATGGGGTGGCTGGGGGTGCTGGTGATCAAAACCTTGCTGGCGAACATTCCTGTGGGCGGGCTGGTCTGGCTGGCAGTCGGCGGCGCGGCGTACACGATCGGCGTCATCTTTTACGCGCTGAAGAAAATCCCGTATATGCACGGCGTCTGGCATCTCTTTGTGCTACTCGGCAGCGTGTGTCACTATTTCGCCGTGTTATTGTATCTCGCGCCGGTGCATTGAGGAAGAGAGTTATGGCAAGTCAAACGCTCATCCAAAAAATCTTCGCGACGCATACCGCGCCAGGCGCGTCGGTTAACCCAGGCGACATCATCTGGCTCGACCTGGATGTGCGCACGGCGCGCGATTTCGGCGGCGCGAATGTGGTCAAAAACTACCGCGAGCACTACGGCGACGCGCCGGTCGCCGATCCCGCCAGGACGTTTTTCACCTTCGACCTGGTTGTGCCGCCGAGCAACATCCCTTACGCCAACAACCAGCAGCTCTGCCGCGAGTGGGCGCGGACGCAGGGTGTGCGCGTCTTCGACGTGAACGCGGGCATCGGCTCACACGTTGCTATCGAAGAGGGGCTGGTGCAGCCTGGCAGCACCTTCGTCGGCACGGACAGCCACCTCAACATCCTCGGCGCGGTGGGCGCGTTCGGGCAGGGGATGGGCGATCAAGACATCGCCTTTGCCTTCAAGACCGGGCGCACCTGGTTCGAGGTTCCACCGACGATGAAAGTGATCCTCAAGGGCGAGTTGCGCCCGCCCTGCACCGCCCGCGATCTCACGTTAGCCGTCATGCGCGACCTCGGTTCCAGCGGCGCGTTGGGCCGCGCGATAGAATTCTATGGCCCCGCCATCGACGCCCTCGACCTTGCGGGCCGCATCACCCTCGCCAGCCAGGTCACAGAAGCGGGCGGCATCATCGGCTTCCCAATCGGCGAATCGGCGAATTGGCGAATCAGCGGATCGGCCTTACTCCCTACTCCCTACTCCCTACTCCCTACTCCCTACTCCCTACTTCCTGACCCCGACGCCGACTACATCGAAACGGTCGAGATCGACATCGGCGACTTGACGCCGCTCATCGCTTGCCCGCCGAGTCCGACGAACGTGAAACCGGTGCGCGAAGTGGCCGGGCGGCGCATCGACAGCGTCTTCCTCGGCTCCTGCACCAATGGGCGCTTCGAGGATTTCGCCGCCGTCGCGGAGACTGTGCGCGGCAAGCGCATCGCCTCACACGTGATGGCGACCGTGGTTCCCGCGACGCGCCGCGTCTACGCGCAGATGCTCGCGTCGGGCGTGTTGCAAACGTTGTTCGACGCCGGGTTCATCATCAGCAACCCTGGCTGCGGCGGCTGCGCTTCGGGTCACCTGGGGATGACGGGCAAGGGCGAAGTGCAGGTCAGCACCAGCAATCGCAATTTCCCTGGCAAACAGGGCGCGGGCGAGACGTACCTCGCCAGCCCTGTCACGGCGGCGTGGTGCGCGCTCAAGGGGGAGATTGCGTCGCTAGAGGAAGGATAATGACAATCGGACGCTTCTACGGCGGCATCGGCGCCGTTATCTGGTCACCGGAAAAGCAGCGTTACCTGTTGTTGCGCCGGGCGGCGAGCAAGGACTTCGCACCGGGCGTGTGGGAATGTGTGACCGGGCGCGTGGATCAGGGCGAAGGCTTCGAGGATGCCGTCCACCGCGAGGTGCGGGAGGAGTTGGGTGTTACGGTACGCGTGCTGTGCATCCTGGGGACGACGCACTTTCACCGGGGCGCGCCTACGGCGGACAACGAGTTGCTTGGCGTGGTTTACCTGTGCGCCGTGGATGATGTGGATGCGTTGCAAACCAGCACTGAACACGACGCGGCGCGCTGGGTCACGGCGCAGGAGGCCGGCGAGGTGCTCTCGGCGACCGATCCAAGCACACGATGGATACGCCGCGTCATCGAACGCGCGGAGGCGGTGCGGCAGCAGTTGCCAGCCGCCTTGCTGAACTACGACGAGCAAACTGGATTCGAACTGGGGTAGACGATGAAACCAACACAGATAACAGGGCGTCTATGGGTGCTCACCACGCCGGATGGCGCGCTCTACGACGACATCGACACGGACATGATCTTCCACAACCGCTACTTGCACATCACCGACGTGGCGCAGATGGCGCAGTACGCGCTCGATAACTTGCGCGGCTGGGAGGATTTCGCCAAACGCGCGCAGCCCGGCGACATTGTGATGGCGGGGCGCAACTTTGGGGCGGGATCGTCGCGGCAACAGGCGGTGGATTGCTTCCGTGCGCTCGGCATCGCGGCGATTGTCGCGGAGAGTTTTGGCGCGATCTACAAACGCAACGCGATCAACAGTGGGTTGCCGATTGTGAGCCTGCCCGGCCTGGTCGAAAATGCCGCCGCTTTTCACAACGGGGACATCGTCAGCGTGGATTTCGGGACGGGGGTGGTGATCCTCAACGGCGCACAGACCTTTGCCGCGCAGCCGTTCTCGCAAGTGCAGATGGACATTTATCAGGCGGGAGATTTGTTTGCCTACGGCAACGTGCAACTTTCAACCCGAAACTTGGAACCGGAGTAAAACGATGGGACATACCTTTGCCGAAAAAGTGCTCGCCCGCAAAGCCGGGCTGGAAAGCGTCGCGCCGGGGCAGATTGTGACGGTGCGGCCCGATAGGTTGCTCACGCACGACAACACGTCGGCGATTGCCGCCAAGTTCCGCGAGATTGGCGTGGACAAAGTCGCCAACCCCGCGATGCACGTCATCGTGTTCGATCACGTGACGCCGGCGGCGAATGAGACGTATGCGATTAGCCACAAAGCCACGCGCGCGTTCGTGGCGGAGCAGGGCATCGAAGCGTTCTACGACGTCGGCGAGGGCATCTGCCACCAGGTTCTGCCGGAGAAGGGGCACGCCTGGCCCGGCGCGGTGATCGTCGGCAGCGACTCGCACACGCCGACGTATGGCGCGTTCGGCGCGTTCGCGGCGGGCATCGGGCGCACCGAAGCCGCCGCGGTGACGGCCACCGGCTCGATCTGGCTGCGTGTGCCGGAGACGCTGCGCATCGTCCTGCACGGCGCGCTGCCGCCGCGCGTCTCTGCCAAAGACGTGATCCTGCACATCATCGGCGACCTGCGCGCGGACGGGGCGGATTATTGCTCCGTGGAGTTCGCGGGGGAGGCCATTCGCGCGATGAGCGTCGCCGGACGGATGGTGCTGTGCAACATGGCCGCCGAGATGGGCGCGAAGAACGCCGTCGTCGAAGCCGACGAGACGACGCTCGATTGGCTGGCCGGCCGCGCGCCGTGGGACGCCGAGACGCTGCGCAGGTGGGCCGCCGAGTTCCGCGCCGACCCGGACGCCGCGTATGCGCGCCTCATCGAATACGACGTGAGCGACCTCGCGCCGCAAGTCGCCAAACCGCACACCGTCGACAACGTCGTTCCGGTCACAGAAGTGGTGGGGACAAAGATCGACCAGGCCCTCATCGGCACCTGCACCAACGGGCGGTTGGAAGACCTGGTCGCCGCCGCAGACATCCTGCGCGGCAAACACATCGCGCCGGGCGTGCGGCTGCTGGTGCTCCCGGCTTCGCGCGAAACCCTGTTGGTGGCTATCGAGCGCGGGGTCATCACCGACCTGGTGACGGCGGGCGCGACGCTGCTCAATCCCGGCTGCGGTCCGTGCCTGGGCGCGCACGAGGGCTGCATGGCGCCCGGCGAGGTGACGATTTCGACGGCGAACCGCAACTTCAAGGGGCGGATGGGGTCGAAGGAGGCCTTCACCTACCTCGCCAGCCCGGCGACGGTGGCGGCGTCGGCGCTGGCGGGGGTGATTGCGGATCCGCGAACGATTTAGGCTCGTTCAGTGTTCAAAAGTGGGGATTTGATAAGCGAGGATTGCTTCATCTACAGTCATGAGCGTTAAGTCGTGCGCTAAACTTTGACAAATCAGCATACGATCAAAAGGATCGCGGTGAAGTTTGGGCAGATTTGCCAGGCGTGAGACGCTGATTTCATCCCAGTCGAGGCTATCGATCTGATGTAGTTTGCGTTGTAGAGGGAGATAATCTGCTGGAAGTTGTAGCAGAGGCAATTTGCCAAGTTGGTGTTTGATAGTCGTCTCCCAGACCGAAATGACGCTCAGATATACCTCGTTATCTATGTTGCGAATCGCCTCGCGCATTTTGTCAGGCAAACGTTTATCGCCGCTGATGAACCACAAGAAGATATGCGTATCTAGCAAGAGTCTCATTGTTCAAAACCTATGAGAGTTTCCTCAGGTAGAGGTGCATCAAAGTCATCGGGAACAATGAATGCTCCTTTGCACAATCCGTAAGGGCGCAGACGTTTTGATGTATGAGCAACGGGTTTGATTTCTGCAACAGGGGTGCCAGCTTTAAGAATCACAAATGCTTCCCCTGACTCGACCCGCTGAAGATAAGCACGTAGGTTTTGCAGAATATCATCGAATGTAATGCGGACCATTGCTTGTTCATTGACAACACTCATCTTTGTGCTCCCTTCGCATACCTTGCATAATTTGAGTATAACCACAAGCGCATGAACTGTCAATGATGACGAAAAGATACTATATCGTGATGATGCAAAATCGGTTCTCCCGTATTTTGTAGGGTTACGAGTTAAATGCAGCAATAATTCTTAGGCGAAAATGGTCAAAATTAGGACAACCAAAGGCCCGGCGCAGCACCAGCTTGATCTTGTTGTTGATCCCTTCGGCGAAGCCATTGCTGCCCCGCTGGGTGAAAAAACTCAAGATTTCATCCTGCCAGTTCGTAACTGTGGTAACGAAGGTTTGCAGGGCGGTATGTCCGTGCGCGCGGGCTTCCGCCAGCCATTCCGCCAACTGTGTGGCGGCGACTTGTGGATCACGCAGCGTGTACAGCGCGCGGAAATCCTCTTTGAGCGTGTAGTTGCGAGCCAATTCTGGCATGGCGGCCAGAATGTCAGCCAAGCGCGCGCGCTCAGTTTCCGTCAGCTTGACTGGGTTCTTGAGCAACAACCAGCGGCTGCCCTTCAACAACTCGCGCGTGGCGGCATCGGCTTGGCGCTGGAGCGCTTTGCGCACTTCACCCAGGGCCTTGTTCAGATTCTGAATGACGTGAAAATGATCGGCCGTTGTGGTACGCACATTTGGCAGTTTGGCGAGCGCAGCGTCGTGATACGGACGCCACATGTCGGCGTGAAAGGCGGTTACGGCGGCGCACCAGGCTGCCCCACGCGTGGTCAACCACGCTTCCAAACTCTCTTTGAGCCGATCTTCCAGCACGTCCAACACGCCGACTTCCGGCGACGACAGCACCAGGCGATAGTTACCATGACCCTTGAGCGGGGCAACCTCGTCAACATGCAGGGCCTGCACCAGCGGATACCCACGTGCGGTTACCTGTGCGCAGGCGTGGCGCATGAAGATATCCTCTACCCGCTCTTCGCTCACCGCGTAGCAGCACGCGGCTTCCACTACATTCGTCCGGCGCGTCAAAGTGTAGACCTGCTGCTCAAAGCGGCGGGTCTGCTGCCGCCGCGATTCCAACCACGGCAAGCGCTCAACAAACGTGTCCTGGCACGCCTGACACGCAAATTGGCGGGGCACAAAGCGCAAATAGCACCGACGTCCCCAAACATCCAGGTCGCGGATGGTCCGGCGTACGCCATAGCTATGCACAGACGTACTAATCTGTCCGCAAGTGGGACACGTGGCCGCAGGCATCCGCACCTCGATATCCAGAATCAACCGTTCTGTATCCGGCAATTCATAGCCAGTTACATAGACCTGAGGCAAGTCCAACAACTCCGTCAGTATTTCCAAGGCCATACAGCACCTCCGCAAAGGGTCTTGCGGTTATTATATGCACATCGTACAATCGAAAAAGCAAAATACGCTCTACCCTACAAGATACGGGAGAGCCGCAAAATCTCGGTGATACCGGACGGGTTATGATATAAATATGACAGATGACCTGACACGAGAGTACGATATATCCATAGACTGGGAACAACTTGAGTTAATGGCAACGTTATCTCCGGCTAAGCGTGTGCTAGCGGGGATGCAAGCGCAAGCCTTCGCGATGGCCGCCTTAAGGGGCACTTTACGCCGTCGTTTCCCAGAGTTGACGCAATCGGAGTTGAATATGAAAGTCCTTGCTTATCTCACTCCACTGCGGATGGAAATGCCATGAGCACGATCAGCTTTTACCTCAAAGTCGTAAAGGCCTTAGAGCATTGCCTACAAGTTAAGGTTTTCGTTTGCTTGTCAAGGGCAAGACTGGCCTTTTTTGAATCAATTTTGGGCCGATTTCGCGCTCTAATCCGACCGGTAGTTCTGCAAATGTAGCTACGCACTGATCACACCATCGCTAACTCAGCCATTACCGCATAAAATACGGACAGGTTAGCATACCCGAAGACGTTCCGGGCGCTATTTGACAAATCACGGATTGCTTAACTTGTAACCAATGGTCTGATACCAAAGCAGCCTATCGTTTCTTTGATAACGAGAAGGTTACGCCCACTGGGATACTCGCGCCACACTATCAATGCACGGTGAAGCGGATGACAAAACACCCGTTGGCGCTCGCGGTGCAGGATAGCACCTTTTTCAACTACACCCACCATCCTCACACCAGGGGTTTGGGGGAGATAGGGGCCAAGACACAACAGCAACGCGGTTTTGGTATGCACTCGACCCTCGCAGTAACACCAGCCGGGGTGCCGCTGGGGCTGTTAACACAAGCCTTCTTCACGCGGCCCATCGGCGCACCTGCCCACCAGCCGGGAGAGTTACAAAAGCTGCCCATCGAAGAGAAAGAGAGCTATCGTTGGCTACAAGCCTTGGAGCAGACCCTGGCGCTGGTTCCCCGCGATGTACAGGTCGTGACGGTCTGTGATCGCGAAGCCGATATCTACGAGATGTTTGTCCTGGCGCAAGAAAAAACAGCGGACCTCTTGGTGCGCGCCGCCAGTGATCGGCGCTTGGCCGAACCAGAAGTAGACAAGTTGTGGGCCAAAGTGCAACAACAGCCCCTCGCCGGTCAGTTGACAGTGCGCATAGCCCGAAACCAACAGCAAGCAGCGCGTGAGGCGACCGTCTCAGTACGCTTCGCGCCGGTCCAACTCCAACCCCCTTGGCGACCCAATGGAAAAAAGTTACCCGAAGTCGCCTTGCATGCTATCCTCGTACGCGAAGACCATCCGCCCGACGATGTCGATGAACCGATCGAGTGGTTACTCCTGATTAACCTCCCGGTCGCCGACTTTACCACGGCTGTGCAGGTGATTCAGTGGTACTGCGCGCGTTGGCAAATCGAGGTCTATCACAAAATCATCAAATCAGGTTGTCGGGTCGAGGATTGTCGCCTGCAAACCGTCGAGCGCCTCTACAGTTACATTGCGCTGATGTGCGTTATCGCTTGGCGTTTGCACTGGCTCACCTATATCAACCGCGTGGAGCCTGACTTGCCCTGCACCGTAGCGCTGTCCACCGTGGAATGGCAAGCCCTCTATATGCGGACGCACAACACTACCGTGCTGCCTGATGCTCCGCCTTCGGTGCGCCAGGCCGTTCGCTGGATTGCGCAACTCGGTGGTTTCCTCGCCCGCAAGCGCGATGGCGAACCTGGCATCACGGTCATCTGGCGCGGTTGGCAACGCTTACAGGATATTGCAGCTACTTGGCATCTTGTTAAAGATCAACCCCCACTTGTGGGTAATAGATAGCCTCTTTGATAGTTGCGGCGCAACTGGGCCGTGAGCCGGCGATAGCCATACGTTGGCTAGGGCGTATCTTTGACCAGGAACGCTTTCTTCTCCAAGGCGTTCGGCGTGCCCGTCCACGAGGCCGGTGGGGTGTTGCAGGTGTGCTGAATTGTTGGGCCGCGTACTATTTCGAACAACGTCTTTTTGTCCCTTATCGGATTTGGGGTTATACTGGGGACCAGAATTGTCTATTGAGCGATATCAATGATGACAACAACTTTCGCAGCGATGAAGGATTGGAGAGTGGGCTATGGCCGGGATCGACAACGAAATCGTAGGGCCGGCGCGGACTGCGGCTAAAGTGGAAATCCTCGCCAAGATGCCGGCGCGGCTGGGGATGATCAAGAATATTTTCGGAGGATACCGATGAGCATGTTCAAGACGCCGGAAACGTACAAAGGCCCGATTGACCCTGATGGCGGCTTTCTCTGCTTCGTCACTTGCTGGCGACCGCGGGCGGGCGAGGATGATGCTGATACGCCGGGCGAAAAGCTGCAAATGTCGAGCTACATCCCGGTCACGCCCGATCACGTGTGCTTGTGCGGCAGCGGCAAAACGTTCGGGGCGTGCTGCCAGCCCAAACGTTTGTGGTATCCGGTGTGTCCCAATCCCGGCATCCCCGGCGAGGTCGGCTACAGCTTGCTGAAAGTGCAGTCGGCCACCTTTACCAACGTGGACGGGGCGTCCGTGCGCGCTGCGCTTATGGACGACCTGCGTTTGCACTGCGCGGAAGACACGCTGGAGCGCGCCTTCTGGATTTACGAAGGCGCCCCGTTCATCCAGACGCCGCATGGCATCATGTGCTTTGGCGACATCGAACTGCAACACAATCACACCCTGCATATCACCGCCTTGAGCGCCCTGCGGATGCGCATCCTGCTGGAACTTCTGCGCGAAGACTGCGGCGATTTGGGGCGTCCGAAGATGAAATATGATCCCGTCCAGGTCATTGACAAGCGCACGGGCAAGAGCGTCACCCGGCAACAGGAGGCCCCGGCGTCCCCAGCGGCGCGCGGGCGGCGGCGAAAGCGGTAAGGAGAACGAACGATGTACCTGATCCCATTTTTTATGGTTGAACCCGAACTGGCCGAACGAGAAACGCGCTCGATCATGATTCTCGAGCGGCAAAACGGCATTCCACCGGGCAATTACGGCCTGCTGGAATTCTATTGTCCCGATCCGGCGTGCGATTGTCGCCGTGTGATGCTCAATGTAGCCGAAGAACGGCATCCAACACGTTTCCTGGCCGTTATCAGCTATGGCTTTGATCGCGATGACCCGGAAGCCGGGCCGTTCCTTGATCCACTCAATGAGCAAAGTCGTTATGCGCCGGCACTGTTGAAGCTGGTGTCCGAGGTCGTGCTGTCTGATCGTCGTTATCTGGCGCGCCTGGAACGGCACTATCACATCGTCAAAAAGGCGGCGGCCAATCGCAAACACCCGGCGTATCAAGAGCTGCACGAGGCCATCGGCAGTGCGCCAGAAGCCTTGCTTGAGTCCCTGCGTGCCATTGATAGTGGGGACGATCTCCGCAGTCTGAGCGCGCCGCCGGTAGGCCGCAACGAACCGTGTCCTTGTGGGAGCGGCAGGAAATACAAGCAGTGTTGTGGGCGACGATGAGATGAACAGGACAAACAAGGAACGTATCCTCGATTACCTTTGGTCGATCTCACCCGATTGGGCAACCAACGACCAGATTCGAGACGCGACCGGCATCAAATCTCACCAACAGGTCTATATGCTCACCCAAGAGTTAAGGGGAAGGCGATTGATCCAGGGTGAACAGTGTAGAAAAAAGTGGATTTTCCGGGCCGATGAATCGCCCGCTGTTCATCTGACGTCACCGGGACCGGCATCGATGCGCGAGATATTCGGCACAACTGAAGAACAACTCTCACCACGGGCGTTTGAGGATTTGGCCCGGTCGGCGATGAGCGCGCATTTCGGCGTTCCGCTCGTAATGGGACAAGTCCCAGGTGTACCGAAAGCATTTGACCTGGTCTCGCCGGATGGCAGCGTCGTTGGCGATGCCAAGTATTTCACTTTGGTGCAGGGACACCGTCTCCCACCGGCGAAGTTCTCTGTCATTGCCGAACACGTGTGGCTCTTGGAGAAAACGAGGGCGTCGACCAGGTTCTTGGTCTTCGGCAACCAACGCGAAGTGCCGCAGCTCTGGTTGAAACGCTACGGTAGTCTCGTTTCGGCGGTTGACTTCTACTTTCTCACTGAGGATGGAGATTTGGAATTGTTGACATAGACTTGTTTTAGTTGTGAAGCCCTCACCTTAGGTTTTGTCATTATCCTGTCTCCACCGCCCGTCCCGCCGCATTTACCGGATCCGAGTAGAAAATAATCTGCACCTTATCCAACACGTCGCTCGGCACGTCCGCAATATCCCGCTTGTTCTCGGCGGGAAGCAGCACCTTCTTTGCGCCGCTATCCATTGCCAACTGTAGCCGTTCCGTCAGCGAGCCGACCTTGAGCAGGCCGCCGCGAATGCTCATCTCGCCCAGCACAACCAGCGATTCAAGCGCGGGTCTCCCCAACAGTGCGCTGACCATCGCAATGAAGAACGCCACGCCAGTCTCGCTGCCCTCTTTGGATTGCATCAGGTTCACCAGTTGGACGTGCAGGTTGTAGTCGGTGGGGTCTTTGCCGAGGCCCAGGGTGTGCGTTTGCGAGTGCAGGTAGGTGTGCGCGGTGTGGATGGCGTCGCGGATAGCGCGGGAAGGCGCACCAGTGGCGCGCAGTTTGCCGCTGCCTTTGGCAACTTGCGCTTCCACGCGGAAGATGGCGAGCCGTCCGTCCTCCTGGTCGCTGCCGATGGTGAAGACGACGCCAGGGTCGAGTTTGGCCGGCGGAATTGGCCCGCCTCAGATAGATGTGCCTCGGATGCAGTATCGGTCGGCGCGTACTGGTACACCGTAAATGGTTCCGCCGCTGTGCGTCCCGTATAGACATCCATCGGGTAAGCGTAAGCCAAAGCTTGATGGGGGCGTTCGTGATTATACAAATACCCCCCCCCGTGGTCGCCTGCCGCGCCTGAGCTTCATCCACAAAGGCGAATGCCAACCCATACGCCTGTTTCAAAATGCCTATCACCCGCTCGGCGTAGGCGTTGTCATACGAATTGTCTGCCTCGCCCATGCTGGCGACGAGGCCGTGCGCGCCGAGCCAGTTCTGATAATCGTGACTGGTGTATTGCACGCCGTGATCGCTGTGATGGATGAGGCCGCGCAACGCGCTGTTCGTGTGCTGGTGCGCCTGTTGAAGCGCCGCCAGTGCGTGCTGTGCTTCCAGGGTGGGTGCTAACACCGCTCCCAGAATAGCGCGACTGAACAAGTCCATTACGATAAACAGATACACAAAGCGCCCATTTTGCAGTTGCAGAACAGTAAATCGTCGTCCGAGTCGCAGAGATAGGCGATGAGGTCGGCGTTGACCTGGCGGCAGGCTTCCTGGATTGCGGCGGGCAGCGCGTCATCGGCGGCGCGGGCCTCGCGGGGGTGCGCGTCGCGGTAATCGCGGTGCGCCTGGCTGCGCCCGCTGTAAATCTCGCGCGTGGTGATAATCTCCGGGATGATGCCGCGCACCTCCAGGCATTTGAGGCCGACGAGCCGGTTGAGCAGCGTGAAGGCGGCCTCGCGGACGTAATCCGCGCTGGCCTGCGGCAACGTGCGCCCCTCCTGCGTCCCCCGCCGGATCACCGTGACGATGCGCCGCCAGGTTTCGCGCTCGGCGACGTCCGCCGTTTGGTAACAGGTAGCAGGGAGCCGGTATCAATGGCCTTGCTGCCTGCTACCGGCATTGAACCAGGTTTCTCCCAAACGGCGCGTTTCGGCGATACAGAACGATTTTACCGTTTCCCAAGTCACCGGTTGCAAAAGTGTCGGGTCAGCTTGCTGTTCAGCGATATCGAAATCAACTAACGCGGTCAAGACGCGCATCCCGAAGCCGCGTGCGTGAGCGTATTTTTCTTCACTGCACCCAAAGAGCCTGTCCAAGCTGACATGTGTGGCGATAAAGTAAAGGTCGTAGAAATCCTTGCGTGTTCCGCGTCCCGCTATCGCATCCAACTTCATCAGGCCAATGTCTGTCAAGCCGGCGATGCGGAGGCCTTCCACCTCTGCAACGGGATCAAGGAGCGGATAGTTATAACTGAAAAAGCTCATCGGCAAGTCGTCAACGGTCAATACCAGTCCCAACACCGAGTCCTGAAGAAGGTCAACCGTATGCTCGCGCCTCAACGTATCGAGAATTTGATAGCGCATATCGTCGTCCAGCGTTTCGATATAGGCAAACAGATCCAGGTCTTGGGAAATACGATGCCCCATACGGAGCGCCAAAGCCGTTCCACCCGCCAGATAGAAATGCTGAATGTGCGGCAACCGCGTCACTACGCTCCACAACGCGCGAGTTTGGGTGGTGACTGCCTCCCAATGGGGAGTCAATGTTTCCATATCCGCTCTCCTATTGCTGCGTCTTGCAAATTGAAGAAAGCGCGCCAATACTTGAAACGTCGCTGCGGGAGACAGCGCCAGCCGGCCTGCTGCACCCACGCCGCCAGGCGTTGCGCCCCATAACGCGCGAACAGCCAACGTAGTTCTGGCGCTTCCCCCCAGGCCAACGTTCGCTCGATCACGAGAAAAGCATCGCGTTCAGGGTCTAAATCCTCGAAGACATATTCCTGAAAATATGGCCGCAGGGTTATAGGAATCTCCGCGATTGTCATCGTTTTCTCCACTCGATACGAATTTGTCACCTATTCTGGCGGCGGGCTTTTTTCGCCGCTTTGCGTTTGGCGCGGGCTTTCTTTTCCTGTGCGCGCGCGCGGCGCGCTTGCTCACGCGCTTGACGCTCGAGCCGGGCTTGCCGGGATTCCGCTTCGGGCGGTGCGATGGCTGGTCCACTGCGCAGCCTTTGCCTGAACCCCTCCAGGCCTTGCCGTATTTTAGCCCATTCGGGATGTTCCGTGAGCATGTAGTTGGGCGCGGGCGTCAGGCGTTCCGGCAACAATTTCAGGTAAACTTGCGCATCTTCCCAATCCCCGAGCACCATCAAATCAACCTGGTTGGCTGCGTAAGCGGCTTCGATCACCGCGGCCGCTTCCACCGCGCCGAGGTCAATACACAAGGCAGACACCATCAGCGCGTTCAAGTTGCGATCCTGTTCCGCGAAATGGGCCAACTGCGCGGTGAGAATTTCGACTACAGCGTCCCGGCATTCGGGGAAGTGCTGTACCAGCGCGACCAGCGCGTTGATGCTGGCGCTGCGCGACCACATCCCATGGATGGGATCCGTGAAATAATCGCGTAAAGCGGGCAGCGCAGCCGGGCCGATGCGCGCGAAGACCGAGGCCAGTTCCTCGCTAATCAGCTCATCGAGATATTCGTCCGCGCGCGGCAGCAGTGTAACCAGCGCGGGCACAGCTTCCTCGGCGCGCAACTGGCCGAGCGCGCGCCAGGCGTGGACGGTGGCCCAGGGTTCTGGCAGATCCCAATCGTCGGTGTAAAGGTCCTCATCCACCGCCAACTCGATCAGCGCCGGAATGTGTTCCGGCTCGATGCCCAGTGCAGCATAATCAGCCCACTCCGCGTTCCACTTAATCTCTCCCAGCGTCAACAGGTGAGAGACAGCTTCGGGATAATCGCGTGTCATTCTCTTATCCTTCCAGAATTGTTATCTTCCGCCCACATACCAGATCGGTGTCTATGCCAAAACTACCTTTTTCCCTGTCTTCAGTTCGGCTTGAATCGCATCACGCAGTTCTTCAATGGCCTGCGCCAAAGCCGCATCATCCGCAATCTCCCGCGTCGTGATGACTTCCGTCAACCGCACCACCGTTACCTGCTCCGTACCCTCTGTTCCCTTGCTACTTGCTACTCTGCTACTTGCTACCAGCTTCGCCTTCTCCTGCGCCGCCGACTGAATCTGGTAATACAGCGTCTCCAACGCCGTGCCGCAGTCGGGACAGGTCAGGCCGCCCGCGCCCCACGTCACCGGCCCGGCGCAGAGGCGATCCGCCAACGTCTCGGTGGGAATGGCGAGCGCGTCCAGTTCGGCCTTGACCGCCGCGTAGGCAGCCTGGCGCTCGGCGTGCAACGCCTCGTAGGCCGTCTGATAGCGGTATAGCAGCGGGTGGAGGTTCTGCGCGAACGTCCCCCACTTCTCCACCAACTCGCGGTGGGTTTCGATGGCGCGCAGTTCTTCCAGCCAGCCGTTGACCTCCGGCGCGGACAGGGTTGGGGTCACGCGCTGCCCGCACGCCACGGCCTCCATCAGGGCGCGGGCGCGGCGGTATGCGGCGGGGTTCCCGGCGTCCACAAACTCTTGCACCTTGCCCTGGTAATCCTTGAGCTGCTTCAAAGTCTCCACGTGCTGCACCAGTGCCTTCAAGCGCCGGTCGGCCTGGGGCAGCGCTTGCAGCGTTTCGATTGCGGCGCCGCTGAACTGACCCCCGAAAATTGGACAGGTTAGATAGTTCAAATACAATCTGTCCAAAGGAGGAAACATGGTCAAGCGAAGAGTATTCACACCTGATTTCAAGGCCCAGGTCGTCCTGGAAGAATTGAGCGACGTCAAAGACAGGGCTGCGCTCTGCCGGGAGCACCAGTTGAGTCCGCAGGTCTTGCGGCGTTGGCAGGAAGAGTTCGTCGCACGAGCGTCCGAGATCTTTGCCACTGAACCAGGCCGGGGGGAGGAACAAGAGCGCATCGGTGAGCTAGAGCGACTGGTGGGCCGGCTCACGCTGGAGCTGGAAGTGGTAAAAAAAGCCTCGCACATCTTGACCTCTCGGTCGCCCAGAAACGGGAGCTGATTGACGTGCTGGCGCAAGATTATCCGGTGACGGTCGTGTGTGCAGTCCTGGAGATAGCACGCAGCAGCTACTACTACCAGCCGCTGGTGGTGTCTGATGAGGCGCGGCTGCGGGCCGCGATCAAGCAGACGGCGGCGGAATGGCCCAGGTACGGTTATCGCCGAATCACCGCACAGTTGCGGCGGGCTAAATGGCGCGTTAACCGCAAGCGTGTGCAGCGTTTGATGCGGGATATGACCATCCAGGCCCAGGTCAAGCGCCGCAAGCGGCGGACGACCAACAGCGAGCACAGTTTTCCACGCTACCCGAACCTGGTTTTGGACTTGGCGGTCGAGCGCCCAGAGCAAGTATGGGTGAGTGACATTACGTACATTCACCTGCACAACGGCTTTGTCTACCTGGCGGTGATTATGGATGTCTTCACCCGCGGTATCCGGGGCTGGTATCTGGGACGTGAGCTGGACCACACCCTGACCTTGACGGCCTTGCAGCGGGCGCTGGCCGCGTATCCAGCCCCGGAGATTCATCACTCCGATCAGGGCGTGCAGTATGCGGCGACAGCCTACACCGCCGTCCTGCAAGCGGCGGGAGTCCAGATCAGTATGGCTGAACAAGGTGAGGCCTGGCAGAATGGGTATGCCGAGCGGCTCATCCGCACCATCAAAGAAGAGGAGGTTGACCTGTCTGAATATCTTGATTATCATGATGCTTACCGTCAGTTGGGGCGCTTTCTGGATGATGTCTATGCCCACAAGCGCATCCATTCCTCGCTGGGTTATCTGACCCCAGCCGAGTTCGAGGCGCAATGGCGTGCTGAACAGCCATTGCCCCGCGAAAGCGAACTAAAAAACGCCTAAAAAGTGTCCAGTTTTTGGGGGTCACTTCACTTTTGCTAAATTTCTGTTCTCTGACTGTACAACAACGGGAATTGATCCTGGCGCAATCTGAACTTTGTGCCGTGATTATGACCTGTGCGTGCGTCAAAGTCTACATAAACGTAGCCTTGTTCGATGCCTGACAATAAGCCATTGATACTGAAGCCTTGAAGTATCATGATATTGGAATAGTGAAAGAATTCTTGCCCTTCTTCTCGTTTCGTTTCAGCTTGCACATAAAAACAGTTGAGCAGCTTCGTGCCGGCCTTGTTACGCAAATCTTCAAATCCCCAATAGGGTTGTGGGTTCAATTCTCCCAATCCTATCCGTTCGGCTACAGAATCCAGCCATTCTTTATGTCTCGGATCAACCGCGCTCGCATCAAAAGAGATAAGAACTTTGCTTTGAGAACGATCTGCCACCACCATAAAGCCGCGATCACTTCTCTGATTCCCGCTAATTGTTTGTCGGAAACTTAGTTCTTCTGTTCCATATTGACCACCAGC
>MTKY01047137.1_pt1 | contig 46205 bp, 36 predicted proteins | sample 1042731 | NCBI WGS metagenome assembly MTKY01 (sample SAMN06212206, study PRJNA360538) | anaerobic digester metagenome | biome: Wastewater treatment plant; material: sludge; isolation source: anaerobic digester fed with sludge from wastewater treatment plant | place: Denmark: WWTP Soeholt ...
ATCGAACAGGGCCGCATCATCTATTCCAACATCCGCAAGTTCGTCTACTACCTGCTGTCCTGCAATATGGCTGAGATTGCCATCATCTTCCTGTCCACGCTGTTCACTGGCAAATCAGCGCTGGCCGCCATCCAGCTCCTCTGGCTGAACCTGGTCACGGATGGCGCTCCCGCGTTGGCGCTGGGCACAGAAAAAGGGGACCCGGATATCATGCAGCAGCCTCCGCGCCCGCCGCGGGAGTCAATCATCAACCGCTACATGCAAATCGGGATCGTCATCCAGACCACCGCGATTACGATTGCCACTCTCGCCGCCTACGCGATTGGCCGCTCCTCAAGCGCCCACTTCGAGTTTGCTGAGACAATGGCTTTCACGACGCTCTCGCTCTCCGAGCTGCTGCGCGCCTACACCGCAAGGTCGGAATACTACCCTCTGCTTCGCATTGGAGTATTCACCAACAAATGGATGAACATCGCGGTGCTTTTGTCGGTGGTCATGGTGCTGGCGGTCGTGTACATTCCTTTCCTCAACACGATATTCAGCACCACCCCTTTAGGCTGGGCGCAATGGGCTGAAATAACCCCGCTCATCTTCCTCCCCTCGATCGCCGCTGAACTGGCCAAATGGCTGATCGCCCCGCGTTTCCTGCGCCATACCACGGCCTGAGCGCTGGTTCTGCGCCCCGCTGATACAATCCAAGCATGTTCGCCCCCGCCCGCCGGCGCGGTTTGATTCTTCAGGGCATCGCGGTCGTCCTCTTTGGCGCCATAAGCCTGGGTTTTTTGAATTTCGCCTTCCAACAGCCGGTGGGGACGCTGTTTACCCTGAGCAGTCTGGCGGGTCTGTTGCTGGCGGTGCCCGCCTGCATCCTGATCTACCGAATTTTTGAGCTTATCCGATCCTCCTATTCCGTGACCCGCGATGGGCTGCACCTGCGCTGGGGAGCGCGCAGCGAGGTCATCCCCATCAACGCCATCGACTGGATCCGTCCTTACGCCAGCCTTACCGAACCACTGCCTTTACCGCCATTTGTCTGGCCCGGCGCGCTGCGCGGCGTGGTCTCCAGCCGAGATCTTGGGCAGGTTGAGTACATGGCCGACGACATGGACACGCTTTTGCTGGTCGCCACGCCAACAAGAGTCTACGCGATATCCCCCAGCCGCCCGCAGGAATTTATCGCCGCCTTCAACGCTGCCGTGGAGGAGGGCAGCCTGCAAGAGCTGCCTCCGCGTTCTGAGCGTTCGGTGCGTTCGCTGCGCGAAACATGGGCTGATCGCCCCGCCATGCTGCTCCTGGGCGCAGGTCTGGTCACCTGCCTGGCGGTTTTTGTGGTTACCGGCCTGGGTATCGGCCGGTATGCCCAGGTGTCCCTGGGGTTTGACCTGCGCGGTGATCCTTTCCCGCCTGTCCCCGCCAGCCAGGCGATGCTGCTGCCTGTGCTTGCCGCGTTGATCTTCCTGCTGGACGCCGCCCTTGGGCTGATCACATACCGCTTCGGCCGCAACCGCGCCATCTCCTACATCTTATGGGCAGGCGGCCTGCTCAGCAGTTTGCTGCTGCTGCTCTCCGCCATCTTCGTGCTGAGCACCCCGCAGCTATAATGGCCGCGTGCTGATCCCCCTCCTGGTTGGGTCAATCCTCGCTGGCATCCTGGCTCTTGGCGCCTGGATGACCGGCCATCTGAGCCCCAGTGGCGCGCTGGCCGCGTTTTTCCTCGGAACGCTGGTCTTCGCCCTGGGCGGGATAACGCTGACCGCGGGCGTGCTGACTTTTTTCCTTTCATCCAGCCTGCTTTCAAGTCTGGGCAAAAGCCGTAAGGCCGGGGCGAATCATATGTACGCCAAGAACGGGCGGAGGGACGCGGCCCAGGTGCTCGCCAACGGAGGCGCGGCCGGACTCTTTATCGCGCTGGGCATCCTGTTTGAGGGACAGACCTGGCCCTGGATAGCGGCGGCAGCCTCGCTGGCCGCGGCCAACGCAGACACCTGGGCGACCGAAGTGGGCGGGCTCTCCCGAAGCGCGCCGCGCCTGATCACCAGCGGGAAAAAAGTTCCTCCGGGAACATCCGGCGCCATCTCCCTGCCCGGGACGCTGGCCGCGCTTGGCGGATCAATCCTGATCGCGCTGGTGACCGCGGTCGTCCCGCATTTGCGATTTCATCATCCAGGAACCTTAAACTGGCTCCCCGCCGGAGCTGATTTGACTTTCCAGCTCAAGCCCCCGCTGGTTCTGATCGTGCTGGTCGCCTTCAGCGGATTGGCGGGCAGCTTGATCGATTCACTGCTGGGCGCCGCCCTGCAGGCCATCTACACCTGTCCGGCGTGCCGCGTGGACACGGAGAAACATCCCTATCACACCTGCGGCAACCCAACCAGCAAGATCCGAGGAATCTCCTGGATCAACAACGACCTGGTCAACCTGGCCTGCACACTGAGCGCCGCCGTTCTGGCAGCTATCCTGCAAAGGTTCTTCTGAGATGCGCATCCTGCTGATCAACCAGGCTTTCGTCGGGCCGGATGAACCGGGACACACACGCCATTACGAATTGGCGCAATGGCTGCGCCGACAGGGGCATGAACTGGTGATCATCGCCAGCAAGCTCAATTACCAGACCGGCCGCCCGGTCACAGGCCGGCGCGGGCTGGTGGTCGAACAGGACCTGAGCGGGGTGCGCGTGCTGCGCGTGGCTGTGCTTCCCGCCCTGCACCGCAATTATCTGGTACGCGTGCTCTCTTTCCTCAGCTTCATGCTCAACTCCTTCCTCGCCACGCTGCGCGTCGGCAAGGTCGACCTGGTCCTTGGCACCAGCCCGCCGATTTTCCAGGCTTTAACTGCCTGGTTCACTGCCTGTCTGCGCGGGGTGCCTTTTCTCTTTGAGGTGCGTGACTTATGGCCTGAGTTTGGCATCTCCATGGGGGTCATCCGTAATCCGCTGATCATCCGCCTTTCCCGCGGACTTGAAAATTTCCTTTACCGGCGCGCGCGCTGGCTCCTGGTGAACTCCCCGGCTTATGTGTCCTACCTGATCGAACGCGGTGTCGCCGAGAGTAAAGTCCGCTTTATCCCCTACGGCGCCGATTTGGAAGTTTTCCATCCCGATAATGATGGATCCCAGGTGCGCGCGAGCTGGCATGCGGAGGGGAAGTTTGTCATCCTTTACGCCGGCGCGATGGGTCAGGCCAACCAGCTCGAGCAGGTACTTCAGGCGGCTGACCTGCTGCGCGGGGAGCCGCGGATCCTCTTCCTGCTGGCCGGAGATGGCAAGCAACGCGGCGCATTGGAGGCGGAAGCCAAACGTATGGCGCTGCCCAACCTGCGCTTTCTCACACCCGCGCCTAAACGCAGCATGCCAGCCTTGCTCGCGGCCTGCGACGCCTGCCTCGCGGTGCTGCAGAACATCCCCGCGTTCACCATGACGTATCCCAACAAGGTGTTTGACGCGATGGCGGCCGCCAAGCCCAGCCTGCTGGTGATCGATGGCGTGATCCGGGAGGTGATCGAAGCCAGCGGGGGCGGCATCTGCGCCGCTCCCGGCGATCCCTCAGCGATGGCGGCGGCAGCGCGGCAATTGGCAGCTGACCCCGAAGCCGCCCGCGGCATGGGCCGCCGCGCACGGGCCTGGGCCGAGATCCATTTCGACCGCCGGACAATGATGCGGGAAACGCTGAAATTGTTCGAGGAGACGCTAGGGACATGAAACTGCTCCTCACCGGCAGCCTGGGATTCACCGGCCGGCGCGCGCTGCGGCAGGCGCTGGAGCGCGGCTGGCAGCTACGCTGCCCGGTGCGCCGCCCCGAGCTCATTCCTCCCGACTTGCGGTCCAAAGCCGACTGGCCGGTTGGCGACTTGCGCGATGCCGGTTTTCTCGCCGCCTGTCTGGCTGGTCAGGAAGCGGCCATTCACACCGTGTCCCTCGGTTTCGGGCTGGCTGCTCCGCTGGTACAGGCTCACCAGCGAAGCGGCATCCGCAGGGCGGTGTTTTTCTCCACCACCGCCATCTTCACCACCCTGAACGCTCCCAGCCTCCGTATCAGGCTTGAAGCCGAAAAAGCCATACAGTCGTCCCGGTTGGACTGGACGATTTTACGGCCGACGATGATCTACGGCTCGGCGGGCGACCGCAACATTGAGCATCTGCTGCGCTGGCTGCGGCGTTTTCCCATTTTTCCGGTTTTCGGCTCAGGTGAACATCTGATGCAGCCAGTGCATGTCGAAGACGCCGCGCGCGCGGCGTTGGATACGCTTGCCGTCCCAAGCACCGTTCATAAGGCATACGCGATTGCCGGCGCGAACGCCCTGACCTATAATGAATTGATCCGCGCTGCGGGCCGGGCCCTGGGAAAAAAGGCCTGGATCCTGCATTTGCCATCCAGCCCCGCGATCACCATGCTGAAAGCGGCTGAAAAAACAGGTCTGCGGCTGCCCATCCGCGCGGAACAGGTTCAGCGCCTGGCCGAGGACAAAGCCTTTGATATCACCCCCGCCCGAACCGATTTTACTTATACTCCGCGGGATTTCGCCAGCGGGGTGCGCGATGAAGCCGGCTCGCTGTGATTAATCCGTCATTTTTTCTTCCGCTGTTCATCTTCCTGGCTATTTTCAGCGGTTCTGCGCTTGGTACCGGCTGGCTGCGGCCCTGGTTGGAGGCGCAGCGGGTGATTGATCAGCCCAACCAGCGCAGCGCTCACGCGCAGCCCAAACCACGCGGCGGCGGGCTGCCGATCGTCTTCTCCACCCTCCTGGTCGCCCTGGGGGCCGGTTATCTCAATGGACAGTTGTTCCCAGCCCTGGCATATGCGTTGGGAGGCATCCTCATCGCCTGGATCGGCTGGCTGGACGACCGTCGTTCGCTCAGCCCCAAGGTACGCTTCCTCGCCCAGGGCTGCGCAGCCATGATCGTAATGTTGGGGCTGGGCTGGTTCCGCTCCATCCATGTCCCGGTATTTGGCGACCTCACGCTCGGCTGGTGGGGTATTCCCATCTCCTTCCTTTGGATCCTGGGGGTTACCAACGCCTTCAACTTCATGGACGGCATCGACGGCATCACCGGATTGGTGGGCGGTATGGCGGGACTGGCCTGGATGCTCATCGCCGCCGCCACATCGCTCGCCAACCCGCTCACGTTTTGGATTTCCCTCAGCCTGACTGCCGGCAGTCTGGGCTTCCTGCTGCACAACTGGCATCCCTCGAAGATATTCATCGGGGATGTCTGCTCTACCTTCCTCGGCTTCAGCTTTGCGGTGCTGCCGTTGTTCAGCTCCAGCCGGAGCCCCGCTGTGTTTCTGGCGGGCACCGCCATCCTTTGGGCTTATATCTTCGACACCGGATTGACCTTCCTGCGCCGCCTGCTGAAGAGGGAACCAGTCTTCAGCGCGCATCGCAGTCATATTTATCAGCGGCTGGATATCGCCGGACTGCCTGTCCCTGTCATTTCCCTGCTCTATGGCGCCCTGACGCTTGCCGGCGGTTTGCTCACCCTGGGTTACCTGAAGGGCTGGCTGGCCGCCGAATACCTGATGATCCCCGGCATGCCGCTGGCATGGACCTTGCTTTGGTTATACTCTCGCCATGTCAGCAAAGCTTAGCCAGCTCCTCGAGGTCTTCGGCTGGCGAGGGCTGCTTCAGCGCGGTTGGAATCGATTCGAACGCCGCTCGGGGCTGATGCGCCTGCGCGCCCCTGCGCGGCGCTGGGAATCACTTGGCATCGCCAGCCTGGTTCAAGCGACGCTGCCCGCAGACGAAGAAGCCCTGTTGAACGACCACTGGCGGCGATCGATCCCCTGGGTGTTCGATAGCCTGCCCGACATGCCGGTTTGGGACACGGATGAGTTGTTAGGCCGCGAAGCGGAGGAGTTCCTTATCGGCAAGCTGCGCTTTTTCAATGGCAATTCCCTGATGGTCGGATTCCCTCCGCCATGGAACGAGGATCCCTCGTCCGGCCGAACCTTCAGTCTGAAACAACACTGGAGTTCCCTGAATGATGAAGGCCAGTTTGACATTAAGTACGTCTGGGAGCCATCCCGCTTCACCTGGGCTTACCTTTTTCTGCGCCAGTACCAGCGGGACAGGGACGAACGCTGGCCGGAAGCCTTCTGGTCAGCCTTTGCTGACTGGATGGCGCACAACCAGCCCAACCAGGGTCCCGCCTGGATGGACGGTCAGGAATGCGCGCTGCGGCTTACCGCGGTGCTGTTCGCCCTGCATGCCTTCCGCCGCTCCCCCAGTCTGACCCCCGCGCGTTTCGCCTCCGTCATGCGCTTCGCCGCCATGACCGCCCGGCGCATCACCGCCAATATTTCCTATGCGCTGAGCACCGCCAGCAATCACGGCATCTCGGAAGCCGCGGGTCTCTACCTGACCGGACAGCAATTTCCTGAGCTGCGCGATGCTCAGGAATGGAAAGCGCTGGGGCGTAAGATATTGCTGGAACAGGCTGAGCGGCAGTTTTTCCCCGATGGCGGCTACAGCATGTACTCGCTTAACTACCAGCGTTTCAGCCTGCAGCTGATGATCCTCTGCCTGCGTCTCTCGGAGCTGGAAAAGGACCCTTTCCCCGGCTGGCTGCGTGAGCGCATCTCAGCCGCCTCCGATTTTTTACACGCGCTGATCGACCCCCAGACCGGCCGCATGCCCAACCTGGGGTCCAACGATGGATCTCTGCCCCTGCGGCTGAATTCCTGCGCTTTTTACGATTTCAGGCCGCTGCTGCAGCTATGCGGTCTTTCCACTTCAGGCAAGGTCCCTTTTCCCGCCGGCCCTTGGGATGAGGACGCGCTCTGGCTGTTTGGCGGGATAGGAGAACGCAGCCCGCTGAAGTCCAGGCTCAGCCTGAGCTCCTTCCCTGAGGCTGGGCTGATCCAGCTGGCTGACGAACATGGCAATCGGGCGCTGCTGCATAGCGCGCATTTCACCTCGCGCCCCTCGCAGGAGGACAACCTGCATGTCGATATCTGGCTGCAGCACCAGCCTGTCGCCATTGACGCGGGAACATTCACCTACAACTCCGCCCCGCCCTGGCGCGATGGATTAGCGGCGGCCGAAGCGCACAACACCTTGGTCGTGGATGGCGGCGGACCTATGCGACGGCTAAGCCGCTTCACCTGGGCCGAGTGGTCTCAGGCCCAGATCATGCTTCAACGGGAAGACCACGTGGTTATCCGGCAGAACGGTTTTCTGCGCCTGCCCGACCCGGTGAGCCATGCCCGCGCTCTTCTCCGCCTGCCGGATGCCTGGCTGGTGGCGGATCGCGTCAAAGCCATGAAAAGCCACCGTCTGCGCGTGCACTGGCTGTTGGAGGATCATCCGGCCGAATCGCAGCCGGATGGATTGCGGCTGGAGGGGCATGATTTTCCCATTTTCATCAGCCTTGGCGCCCGGGAGGCCGGATCGCGAATAAGTCACGTGCGAGCCCAGCCGGGCACTGCGCGCGGATGGCAATCCCCCACCTACGGCGTACGCGCCCCCGCGCATTCCCTGGCGCTCACCCTCGAAGCTTCTTCAGCGACCTTCTGGACCCTCTTCAGCACGCGCAGAACACCGGTCACCTGCACCGCGGACGAGATCCGCATTTCAATCCAAGGAAAGATCTTCCGTTACACATGGCAGCAAATATTCCATGAGGAGGTTGGTCATGAGTTTCTCTGACGGCTGGTCAGCCCTGAATCTGGTGGCTCCGAAACGTGTCCCGCATACGGAGTATTCCATCACCACACATTGGGATGTGCTGCGCCGCGTGACCGGCATCCCTGTGAGCGCCGCCTCTCCGATAACTATACGCAACGAAGCGGCGAGCGATTTCATGCGCCGCTGGAACTTTGACCTTGCCTGGAGCACGCTGCTGCACACCCAGCCCTTCGGCGACCTGCGCACCGACATGGGTCATGCTGTTTATGAAAGTGATGGCAGCGACTGGCGTGAAACGGTCCACTGCCCCTTCACCGATCCCGAGCAGGTGCTGAATTTCGACTTCTTCGCCGCCTATGGCGAACCTGACATCCCGGTTTGGACGCAGCGCTTCACCGATCATTACCGGGCTAACCGCGCCGCGCTGCCCGACCAGGTGACCATGACCGGCATCTACACCACGCTCATCTCTGGATTCATCGATGTTTTTGGATGGGACATGCTTCTGCAGGCGGCCGCAAGCGATCAGAAACGCTTCGGCAGCCTGGCAGACCGCTACGCCGATTGGATGCTGGGGCATTTCCGGGCGCTGGCAAAATGCGAGGCTCCCGTGGTCATGGTTCATGATGACATCGTGTGGTCCTCAGGCGCCTTTATCAACCCGCGCTGGTACCGCAGCCATGTTTTCCCCAATTACGCGCGCCTTTTCGCCCCGCTCCGCGAAGCCGGAAAAAAGATCCTCTTCACCTCGGATGGAGATTACACCAAATTCATCGATGATCTGGCGGATTGCGGGGTGCACGGATTGATCCTCGAGCCTTTCACCGATATGCAGTACATCGCCGACCACTACGGCGATAAACTGGCCTTCATCGGCAACGCCGATACGCGCATTCTGCTCAGCGGGACGCGCGCCGAGATCCGCGCGGAGGTTGAACGCTGCATGCGCATCGGCAAGGATTGCCCGGGATTCTTCCTGGCGGTGGGCAACCACATCCCCTCCAACACTCCGGTCGACAGCGTGCTTTGGTACGAGGAGTGTTACGAAGAGCTCTGCTGGCGCTGAGCAATCAGGCGGCGCACTCGTCCAAAGGCGCGGCCTCGCGCTGCCCCGCGGGCTCGGTCACACGCCGCGGGAACCCCGCGGCCGGCGAGGATGCCCACGAACCCAACCCAGAACCCCACTTCTCCCCTCGAATGTGTTATACTCCGCCGCCGTTTCAGGGAGCGCTCGCCACAGCTGTCAATCCGGGTAATTGCCGGTGAGGGGTCCCTGCGAAGGGACACATGGCAATTGACTTTATGGACATGCGTCTGCAGCCGGGGCTGCTGCAGGCAGTAATTGAACTTGGCTATCTTGAGCCGACCCCCATTCAAAGCGCGGTCATCCCGCTCATGCTGGAAGGCCGCGACGTGATCGGGCGCGCCCAAACCGGCACCGGCAAGACCGCCGCCTTTATGCTGCCCATCCTGCAGAATCTGCAGCCGGGGATCCACACCCCGCAGGCGCTGGTCCTCGCCCCGACGCGGGAACTGGCTTTGCAGGTCGCTTCAGTATCCGCGGAATACGCGCAGCATCTTAAGGCGCGCATACTGCCCGTCTACGGCGGCGCGTCTTATGCCCCGCAGCTCGCCGGTCTGCGCCGCGGCGCCGATATCGTCGTCGGCACGCCCGGACGGCTGATCGACCTGCTCGAACGCGGCGCTTTGGATCTCAGCGCGCTGCGCACCATCATCCTCGATGAGGCTGACGAAATGCTTTCGATGGGTTTTCTCGAGGATATCCAGAAAATACTCCAGGCCCTGCCGGAAAAAAGGCAGACCGCGCTATTCTCGGCCACCATGCCGGATGAAATCCGCAAGCTGGCCAGCCAGTATATGCACGACCCGCAAACCATCTCCATCGAACCCGAACAGCCCACCGTCGCCTCGATCGACCAGCGCTACATCCTGGTGCGCCAGAACGACAAAACCGCTGCGCTGGCGCGCATGATTGAAATGGAGCAGATCCATTCGGCGCTGATCTTTGCCCGCACCCGCCTTGGTTCCTCTGACCTGTATGCTGATCTTTCCGCGCGCGGCTATCCGGTGGAGGTGCTGAATGGCGACCTTTCGCAGGATGCGCGCGAACGCGTGGTGCGGCGCTTCCGTCAGAACCAGATCCAGCTGCTGATCGCTACAGATGTGGCCGCCCGAGGGCTGGATATCGAAAACATCTCGCATGTGTTCAATTTCGATCTGCCTGATGATGTCGAATCCTATGTGCACCGCATAGGCCGTACCGGCCGCGCAGGACGTACCGGCATCGCTATCTCCTTCGTCACCCCGGCGGAAAAATGGCGCCTTCGACGCATCGAAGCCTTCATCAAGCAGGAAGTCCGTCAGGTGCCCATCCCCACCCCGCAGCAGATCAACGAACAGCGCGACGCGCAGTTCCTCGCCCGGCTTCAGGACAGTTTCACCGGCAACATCCACCCTGAGCGGAAACTGGCCTCCCAGCTGCGCGATGAGGGCATCGATCTGCTGGATATCGCCGCCGGAGCCATCCGCCTGGCGCGCGAACTGGAAACCCGGCGCCCCATACCCGAAATCAGCGAGATCAGCGAGCGCCCCCCGCGCCGCGAGAGCTCCTATTCATCCTCCGCGGCAGGCAGAAAGCGCAGCTCCGTTGAACGCCCGGAAAAGCCCGTTCGTCCGCAGAGCCGTGGCCCCAGAAGGCTTGAACCGCTCAACGAACCCGGCATGGTGCGCATGGAGATGGACCTGGGCCGCAAACATGGCATCCATCCAGCGGACGTGGTTGGCAACATTGCCTTTCATGCCGATATTCCCGGAAAATCCCTCGGCCGCATCTTTATTGGCGAGGATTCAACCTTCGTGGATGTCCCCGAGAACATGGTTGAACGCGTGCTGGAACGCAACGGCCGCTACCGGATCCGGCGTCAGAAATTCGGCATCCGCCGCGCGGCGGGTTAACTGATTTTCGCGGCTTCGTATAACGCCACCGGGATGCCGCCGTTGGAAAAGCGCATGACCGGCTGCGGGCGCAACCCGGTATGACCGGCAAGCACGCGGTCATTGCACAGCCAGGCTACCCGCCAGCCGGATAGCTGCCGGCTGACGATCGCGCCGAAGCGGGCATACAGGTCGCGCAGATCCGCTCCCCCCCTCACCCGCTGGCCGTAGGGCGGGTTGGTCACCAGCAGACCTGCGGGATCGGTTATCCGCAGATGGGACACAGCTTGGGTTTCAAAATGGATCAGTTCTGCCATGCCAGCCCGGGCGGCGTTCTCCAGACATGCCTGGACCGCGCCCGCGTCACGGTCATACCCCCGGATCCAGGCGGCAGGCCGGTGAACCAGCTTCTCCGCCTGACCGCTCAGCTCCTCCCAGGCGTCGAGCGGAGGTCTGGGCCAATGCAGAAGCTGGAAGTCCCGCAGCAATCCCGGCGCCCTTCCGGAAGCGATCAGCGCAGCCTCGATGGGCAGCGTGCCTGAGCCGCAAAAAGGATCCAGAAAGGGTTGAGAGCCATCATATCCAAGACGCAGCAGCATGGCAGCCGCCAGGTTTTCCCGCAACGGAGCCTTGGCGGTGCTCAGCCGGTAACCTCGGCGGTGCAGCAGTTCGCCGCTGGTGTCCAGGCTGAGCGAGCACTGGTCATGTTCCAGCCGCGCGATGAGGATTTGCGGCGGTGAATCAGCATCCTCCTCGGCTTTCACCAGCTGAATAGGCCCCCCCAGCCTTTCTGTCAGCGCCAGCGCGATGCGCTCTGCGACCGCCCCGCTGTGGTAAAGCTTGGACTTATGGCAGGTCACGCGCAAGGCCACCTTCTGCCCCGCCCTGAGCCAGTTTTCCCAGGGCAGTCTGACCGATTTACGCACCAGCTCGGGGAAACCATCAGCGTGAAACTCTCCTACCCGCAGCAGCACGCGCGAGGCGCTGCGCAGCCAGAGATTCATGCGCACAAGCGCATAGGTATCCCCTTCCACTTCCGCTCCTCCGGGCGTGACCCGGCTCTCATACCCCAGACGGAGCAGTTCTCCGGACAGCACATCCTCGATCCCCGGCGGGCAGGCGGCGAAAATGCGGCTCACCAAACACCTGTCCGCGAATCCCTGCGCTGAGGGATAGCGAAAAGGATCAGCTTTTGCCTTTTGCCCACATCACGCTCCTTTAAACATCCTCTCCCTGTCGAGGATTCACGCCGAATTACCCCGACACCGCCATGGGAATTGCCGATGCGGGAATCCCCGCTGATCATGATTCCATCGATTGGGTGGTCCCGCGCAGGCGCGTCCGAGGTCCGCCCCTGCGCGCCCGGCGCCTGCCCTCTGAACGGCGCGATGGGCCGGGTTTGCTCCGCGGCTCCTCATCCGGCAAAACGGGACGGGCGTGCAGCGCCGACTGATAGGTGTCATCCAGCAGCATGGCGATCAGCTGTCTGCCCTCCTCACTGCCAGCCAATGTCTCAGCCAACCCCTCAAAGCGTCTGGAGCGCTCCTCCTCCAGTTTGTCGCGTTCCCGCAGACGCGCTTCCAGCAGGCCTGCCAGCCGCTCCCCGACAATCGACTGCACCTCGGTATCATTGGGAATGGAAATTTCCTCAAAGCTGATGTCATATTGCGCGCGGATGCGCGTCAACAGGGATTTTTCGGCAGGCGAAACCAGCAGGATCGCGGTCCCCCCCGCCCCAGCCCGGCCAGTGCGCCCGGCCCGGTGGATGTAGGCTTCGGTTTCATCCGGAACCTCATACTGGATCACATGCGAGATCTCGGGGATATCCAAACCGCGCGCGGCCACGTCTGTCGCCACCAGAAATTTAAGCCGGCCCTTGCGTACCCGCTCCAGGACAGTTTCGCGTTCCTGCTGGCTGAGGTCCGCGCTCAGCTCCGCCGCGTCATAACCAAAGCGCTGCAGCACCACATTGACATAATGTACTTTCTGCTTGGTATTGCAGAAAATAATCGCCGAGGCAGGATTTTCAGCCTCAATCAGCCGCACCAGCGCGCGATCCTTGTCCAAAGCTGAAACAAAGGCGACCTGATGCTGCACTTCGGTGACATGAACGTGATCGGTGCTCAGGCTGATATATTCCGGTTTGCGCATGAATTCGCGTGCCGACCGCAGCACTGAAAGCGGAAAAGTCGCCGAAAACATGAAGGATTGCACCGCGTCGACGTCCACATAGCTTCGTATGGCGCGCATATCCTGATAAAAACCCATGCCCAGCATGCGGTCGGCTTCGTCATAGATCAGCATTCGGCATTTTTCCAGGTTCAAGGTTCTGCGCATCAGGTGATCAAGCAGCCGGCCCGGGGTGCCGATCACGATCTGCGCCCCTTCGCGCAATGCCTGATTCTGCGGCCCATACCCCACCCCGCCATACACTGCCACTGACTTCAGGCCTGCCGGGGCGCACAACACCTGGGCTTCCGTTTCCACCTGATGAGCCAGCTCCCTCGTGGGCACCAAGACCAACGCCTGTGCGGCATGGTCGATTGGGTTGAGCCGTTCGAGCATGGGCAGAAGATAGGCTCCGGTTTTGCCGCTGCCCGTGCGCGCCTGCACCAGGACCTCCCGTCCGGCGAAAAGATAGGGCATCGCACGCGCCTGCACGGGCATTAACTCTGCCCATCCCGCCCGGCCGGCCGCCTGGAGCAGAGATTCGGGCAGATCAGACAGCCGGGCGATCGGCAAGGGATTTTGGGGTTCAGCGATCATTTCATTGTAATCAGCCATGACTTCACCTGCTGTTCCGGCATGTTCCATCCTGCCGGCATATCACCTCCGGAAGCGGACAGGACCACTGCGCTTGCGGATAACGGAAAAATGATTGTTTTTCGGGATCAGTATAAATCACTGCCAGCGCGTCCATCTGGAAATTGCTCCCCTGGCAACCCGCAACGATCACATCCCCCTGTTCCGGCAGCCTGACCGGTTCCCGCGCCTGGCCCAGACGCAGGCATACATGCCCTTGCGGACCGAATACGCGCAACATGAGATGATGAGCGTCAACATCCAGGCTGTCTTTTGGTTGCAGCGGGCAAAATTCCGCGCTTCCCGCATAGAAGAACTTGGGATACACCGCTCTGCCCTGCATCACCATGGCCCCGGGGGACTGCAGAAAACCGTTGATTTGCTCCTCCTGAATCCCAGCCGCGAGCAGATCGGGGCGGATCTGTTCCAGCAATGCCTGGGCGGATGCCGGCTGGTAGCGCCGCGGGACGAGCCAGCCCATCCACATCGGCGCGGCGCCCAATATAACCACACCCAGCGCTGCCAGCGCCGTGCGCGCGCCGCCCTTCCGGCGAAGATCATCATCCCGGGGAATGTCTTCGGACAGTTGCTCCGCGGGGCGGCCGCCCTGGACGAGCCAGAGTAAACCGCACGCGTAAAATAAGACCAGGATCCAATCCACCGCCACCAGGTAGCGCGCGCCGGAGGTGCGCCCAAAGGCGTTGCCCGCGTGGTAGGCGAGAAAAAAACCGCCCAGCAGCCATCCCGCAGGGTCCCCGCGAACGTTCCAGAGGGCGCTGGTCACCCCCATGCCGATCACCGCGAGGTTGAGGATGGAAAAAAGTATTCTGCCGGGCTGAGGCGTCCAGGGATCACGCATGCGCCAGAAAGGGGCGTCCAGCGTGTGTTCCAGATCCTCCAGCCGCATGGTCTGGGGCAATTCCACGAAACTTGCCGCCAGATTATGAAGGAAATGCCCGGGCACAAAAACACGCCAATCGGACCAATTCAGGGAAGTTTCAGCGCGGCCATCCAGCGTCGTGGCGGGCGCTGCTCCCTCAGTCTCATCCTGATAACGTGACTCCAGCACAGCGCTGATCTTTTCAACAAGGAATATCCTTCCGGAGGGGGTTCTCCCTCCCAATGTCCACGGCAGCAGCGCCAATGCCAGTCCGGCGCTGAACAACGCGGCATGCAGCCAGCGTTGTCTGGGCAGCTTGAACGCCAATAGCAGCCAGAGGAGGATGATGGGGTAAACAGCCAGCGCCGTTGTGCGTACCAGCACGGCAAGGCCCAGCCATCCGCCCGCCAATATCGGCAGGTGCCAGGCATTGCGCGGCCCTCTGGCCCAGGCGGAGACCGATACCCAAAGAATAGCCAGGCTCAACGCGGCAGGAAACTCCGAGAGGAACAGGCGCGCGTGGCTGACCTGAATGAAGTCTGAGGCGAGGATGGTGTTGGCTTCCTGAAGGATCACCAGCAGCGCAGCCATCAGCCCGATCTTCGCGCTGCCCAGGCGCACACCCACCCAGAACACCATGGCGGGAAGCAGCGCCAGGATAACGGTCTGGACGGCGGCTGCGGCCTGATAATCCTGGCCGCCCGTCCAGCGGGCAAATGCCAGCAAGGCCATATACCAAATCTTGTCGAAGTATTCGAGGTTGTTGACCCCCTGCCCAATAAGGAAGAATTGCGCCCCCCAATCGTAGATTTCCGCATCCGACACGGGGTAGGCGTTGAAGTTGGGCGGTACGGGATCGCTGATAAAGTAGCTGCGCCCAAGCGGCAGCAGGTTCCAGAGCAGCGCGGCGGTCAGCCAGAGCAGCGCGGCGGTGATCACATACCGCCTGCTTTGACCCTTCTCTGAGGGTCTGGGCAGGGCAGGAGCGGCCGCCAGGGTGATCAGCAGCGCAACCGCGACCTGCCACACCAGGATGGGAACGCCGCCTTCGTTCCAATGACGGACATCCCCAGCGGACCGCAGCCCCATCACGCTCCAGGCCAGCCAGAGCCCCCCCAACCCAAATACGACCATGCGCATATGCCTGATACGGCTTCTATCGCTGAACAAACCAGACCACCAGAGGCGCAGTCTGGGGAAAAAGGCAGCCATGGCCAGCGACAGCCAGGAAAGCGCGCCCCAGGACACCAGGGGGAGCAGTCTTTCATACGCCGCGGTTTGTCTCCCGAAACGGTACGGCGGCATCAGCGCCAGGCTGATAAGCGCCGCCCCCAACACCAGGAAAGAGGTCCGAACAGCGGGAATTTTCCATGATTCGATTGCTTTGCCGACTGGCTTTTCAACACAAAACCAGCCCAGGAAAAGTCCCAGGGCAACCCAGCCGGCGGCCGCTGCTCCGCCAAACAGCGCCGCGAGCAGCAGGAGCCGCGGACCGCTGAACCCGCCCGGAAGCGCGGATCCAGCCTCCCCGGGTATCATGGCCAGCCAAAAAGCACAGCCGAGCGCTTCCAGCGCGATCAGCGCGGGCAGCCATGCCCAGCGGCGCAAATTCCCGCGATCAGCCCTGACAGCAGGCATCCAGAAGCCGCCCGACCAGTGAAAAGTACATCATCAACAAATGATATTATCACAGCGGCCTTACGCCTTTCCACGCCCCGAAAACAGGCCAGCCCCGCCATGAGTATTGCATTGTCCAGCGCCTGCCCTCTGAACACGGCTCTCTCATCCTGAGTTGATACCAAAATGGGCGCTCAAGATCCTGCAACGAGGCTACAATCGGCGTATATGGAACCGGCAGCCAGAATCTCCATCCTCATCCCCGCTTTCAACGAAGAAGCCGCGATCGGCGAAACCCTGCGTCAGCTCATCGCTGAACCGCGCCTGGCCGGCGCCGAGATCCTGGTCGTCGACGACGGATCAACCGATGGGACATCGGCGGTCGTCGAAAAATTCCCGCAAGCAACCCTTTTGAGGCATCCTTTCAACCGCGGGTATGGCTCCGCGATCCGCACCACTGCGCGCGCCAGCAAGGGAGATTGGCTGGTGTGGTTTGATTCGGATGGTCAGCACCGAGTAGAAGACCTGCTCATCCTGATCGAAGCCCTCACCAGCCACCCATATGATTATGTCATCGGAGTGCGCGGAAACGGGTCATACATCGACCGCGATCGTCTGCTGGGCAAGTGGCTGCTGCGTCAGGCGGTCAACTTCGCCGCAGGCCGCGCGCTGCCCGATTTCAATTCCGGCCTGCGCGGATTCCGCCGCGAGGTGCTGCTCGCCTACCTGCACCTGCTGCCCCGCGGGTTTGGCGCCTCCACCCTCACCACGCTTTTAATGCACGAGAACAACCATCCTGGCGGCACTGTGCCCATCATGACCCGCGAACGGGTGGGCAAGAGCACCGTCCGGCAGGTTCGTGATGGGCTTCGCACGCTCGGCATCGTCCTGCACATCGTCCTATTATTCAAACCGCTGCAATTCTTTGGTTGGATCGGCTCATCAACCATCCTTATCGGGTTGGTTTACGGACTGGCTAAAGCCTTTCTGCGCGGCCTGGGGTTCCCTGTGCTGGCTTCGGTGCTGATCCTTCTCGGGGTGCAGGCTTTCTTCTTCGGCCTGCTGGCGGACCAAATCAGCGCCTTGCGCCGGGAGCGATTCAACTGAGCTGATGCGGCGTTTCAAGCTGACCCCCTGGCGCATCTTCCTTTTCGGGATCGGGCTTGCCCTGTTGATATTCCTGCTCATCACAGTCGACCTGGATGAACTCTATCATCTGCTGACACGCATCCCCTGGTTATGGTTCCTCCTCGGCGGTCTGGCGTATCTGGCGAAATCGCTCCTGCGCACATTCAGGATGGTGCACATCAACAGGCTGCCAATTGGCGCGTATGGCAGCATGCTCCGCCTCTGGCTGGCCAGCAGCCTGGCAGCTCAGCTGCTGCCTTTTAAGTCCGGGGAGGTGGTATATCTCTTTCTGCTCCGGCGCTCACACCGCATCGCCCTGCCCCGTGGAACATCCGTGGTCATTCTCATGCGCCTGATGGATCTGGGGGGACTGGTGTTCATGTTCACATTGGCGGTTTTCTTCCTGGGCAGGCGTCACGCGGCTGCCTTTGAGCCCTTCACCAGGACCGCGCTGGCCGCCGGGATCATCGTGAGTCTGGCTTTCGCGGTGCTGATGCTGGCATCCACCCCGACAGCCGCTTTTATCCACCGCCTGCTGGACCGCCCCTTCCTGGCCCGCCGTTCCTTCACCCCCGCGATCCGCGCCGCGCTGGACAGCTTTGTCGATCAGCTGCGCGGATGGACGCGCTGGGATATCCAGCTTTGGTTCACCCTCGCCCTGCTGGAATGGGCGGCCAACTACCTCTCCTTCCATAGCCTGCTGATCGGTCTGGGGCTGCAGCCCACATTGCTGGCGACAGTTGTTTGCGTAACTTTCGCCGCGCTGGCCGCGGTGCTGCCCATCAGCACCATCGGCAACTTCGGCACTCAGGAAGCCGGTTGGGCTACAGGCCTGATGCTGCTTGGGTACACACGCCAGGCTGCCATCGCCTCAGGTTTTGCCGCCCATCTGCTCACCATCGCCTACATGCTGATCTTTGGCGGGCCAGCCTGGATCTGGTATCTGATTGCTCAGCGCGGGCCGGAAGAACAGAGGTAATGGAAAATGAAATCACCAGGCAGTTCTTTTCCGAGAACCGTTGCGCCGCCATCGGGATAATAAGAATCGCCCTCCTGCCAGGGGAAATTTCCCGTCCCATCCACAACCCGTACGGTCAATGTCAACAACTGGTCGAGTGCGTGCACAGGCGCAGCCAGCTCATAGCCATAATAGCCGCGCTTCCCGCCCGCCGGAATCGCCACCTGAACAGCGTCGGCAGGGACATCGCCTTCTCCCTGAATCCGCAGATCCAGAACGGCAGGTCTTTCCGTTTGCTGAACAAGGATCTGAACGCCGCTGACGGATGGACAGCGCGCCAGAAAATCCTGGGTCAGCCCCTGCCCCGCGGAAAGTTCCCGCAAGGGGAGGTTATCCCGATCCAGATTTTTATAAACCGGCTGGCTGCAGGAATTTGCTGACCAAAGCGCCTCCCCGCACCAGGTGTAATAGGCCGCATAACCCCCCAGCCCAAACCATATCAGGCTGCCTGCGACGCCGATTCCAGATACCCATTGAAGACGCCGCGCCAGGGACGCATGCGGGGGCCGCCAGCCGCTCAGAGCGATAAACAACAGCGGAAGCCAGGGGCCAAGATATCTGCCCTGGCGCCCAAGATCAACACTGCCCGCGGGATCATAATTACCCGCAAAGTAAGCCCCCATCGAGAAACCCGCTCCAAGAAGGAAGCTGATCAGGAGACCAATTCTTATCCTGGGCGAAAACCAGGCCGGTTTTGGTTCGATGAGCAGCGCGCTGATCAGCGCCGCGGCAAACAACCACCAGGTCCATGGGGGAACATTGCCGTCCCAGTGCCCATAAGCCGCCGCCCAGTCTCTCAGCCATACGGGAATGGCCGCCGGCAGGCGGCTCAGGAAAACCGCCATAGCACCGGTTGGATCAGCCAATAGCTGCGCAGCCTGGGCGCTCATGCTCTGCCCGCCCCCAGCGCCAAGATGGGAGCCATCCGCGGCCGCGACCAGCCAGGCGATATGGATCGTCACGCTGACCAGCGCCATCAGCCACAGGAAAACGCGTTGTTTTCGGGCAAGATCCGGCGGGAGAAAAAGGAGCAGCGCCAGAATGAATACCGCCCCCGGCTTCGAACAGCCAACCAGTAAAATCACCGCGCCAAGCCATCCGATCATCGCCCGCCGGCGGGAATTTTCAGCCAAATGCGAAGCTAAAAACAATGCCAGGAAAAGAAAACTGATCGCGTTGGAAAATCCATCCGTATTGACAGTCGCCGCCTGGTACATCACCCCTGGCGCCAAAGCGCAAACCAGCAGAATCCATTTGCCGGATGGCATCAGGCTCATCGCCAGAAACGTGATGATCAAATACATGGCCAGGCCGGCGATACGGATCATGATTGCCCCGCTGATGACTGGCAGATCGAAGATGCGCCAGACTACGCCGGCCATGAGGGCTTGCGGGGTCAGACTGAGCGGGTTGTAGATGGAACGTGTCAGGGCGTCGATGAGGTTGATGCGGTCCCCTCGCGCTTCACTCAGCGGAGGCTGGAATAAATCCCACGCCGGGGTCCGCATGTATCGGCGTTGGTAGGATAGGCGGTAAAAAGCGTCCCAGGTATAGGTGTTGCTGGGGCCGCTCTGGTTGGGCAGCAGGTACCCGCGCGCCAGGTCATATACGCGCACCAGATGCGTTTCCTCATCAAAACCAGCCCCGTATGGCGTGAAAATGGCAAATAAAAGGCCGAATATGCCGCCCATTATCAGCAGCCAGCCCTCAGGGCGTTTCCAAAAAGAGATGGAGGAATTCACATCCGGATTATAGCGGCAGCGGATTTATTCCGGCGTCATGGCTTCACCCCAGGGCTCCTCGCCGCTGAGGTACGCATGCATCGAAGCCGCGGCGCGCCGGCCGGCGCCCATCGCGTTGATCACTGTCGCCGCCCCGCTGGCGACATCTCCGCCCGCCCATACGCGTTCTTTTGAAGTTTTGCCATCCCATTCCCCGGTCACAATCGTCCCGCGCCGGCTGATTTCCAGCCCGGGCGTGCTGGCGGGGATGAGCGGGTTGGGGCTGTTGCCAATCGCGTGTATGACCGCGTCAAAGGGCAGAATGAATTCAGATCCGGGCACTTTGATCGGTGACCGGCGTCCCGAGGCGTCCGGCTCGCCAAGCTCCATGCGCAGACACTCCAACGCGCTCACGCGGAAGAAGGAATCGCCCAGCGTGCGGATCGGCAGGGTCAGGTAACGGAACTCAACTCCTTCTTCTTCGGCGTTTTCCACCTCTTCCAAACGCGCCGGCAGCTCCTCGCGTGACCGGCGATACAGAACAGTCACCTTCGCGCCCAGGCGCAAGGCGGTGCGGGCGCAATCCATCGCCACGTTGCCTCCGCCCAGCACGGCGACATTTTCGTGCCGGATCATTGGGGTGGAAGAGTTGGGGAAGTCATAACCCTTCATCAGGTTGATGCGGGTCAGATACTCATTGGCTGAATACACCCCGTTAAGATTATTGCCCGGCATCTCCATGAACCAGGGCAGTCCGGCTCCCGTGGCAACAAACACGGCGTCAAAGCTCTCCAGCAATTGATCGATCAAACGGGACTTGCCGATTACCGTGTCGACATGCATTTCGACACCCAGACGCTTCAGATAGGCGATTTCGCGGTCAACGATGCGCTTAGGCAGGCGGAATTCAGGAATTCCGTAGGAAAGCACGCCGCCCATCTTGTGCAGCGCCTCATAAATCACCACCTTGTGACCCAGCTGCACCAGATCCGCCGCCGCGGTCAGCCCCGCCGGCCCGCCGCCGACAATCGCCACCTTTTTCCCGCTCGGAGCAGCCATCTCAGGCAATTCCTGGGGCGGCTGCAAGGCTTCCCAATCACCGAGGAACCTTTCCAGACGGCCAATGCCAATCTCACCATGCCTCCGCGCCAGCGCGCATTCTTTCTCGCATTGTTCCTCCTGCGGACAGACCCGTCCGCAGACCGAGGGCAAAGCGTTGCGCTGCTTGATGATACGCACCCCTCGGGCAAAATCGTTATCCGCGATCGCCTGGATGAAACCGGGGATATTGATGCCCACCGGGCAATTCGCCACGCAATTGGGGCGTTTGCATTGCAGACAACGCTTCGCCTCTTCGATCGCCACCTGCGCGGCATACCCCAGCGCGACCTCGCTGAAGTTGCGCCGTCTCAGAACCGGATCCTGCTTGGGCATCTCACGCCGGGTGAGATCTATTTTACGCGGGGCGCGGGCAGGCTGTTCAGTCATGCGGATTGATCCCTTCCGGACGGCTGGAACGCAGCGTATCGCTTTCCTCGCGTAAATAAGCCTGTCTGCGGCGGGTGATTTCATCCCAGTTGACTTCGTGCCCGTCAAAATGCGGTCCATCCACGCAGGCGAATTTGGTCGAGCCAGCCACCGTGCAGCGGCACACGCCACACATCCCGGTGCCGTCGATCATCAGGGTATTGAGGCTGACGATGGTGCGGATGCCCAGCGGGCGGGTCTCCTCAGCGCCGCGCATCATCAGATAATTGCAGCCGTTGAGGATCACGCGGTCGACCGGCGTCGCAAGGCTCCCGATCAGCGTCCTCAAATTGTTGATATGCCCGGTCATACCCTTCGAGCCATCCCGCGTGATCGTCAGCATGCGGTCGCTCACCGAACGCAGCTTCTGACCCCAATAGAGCAGATAGGAACTGCGTCCCTCGCTGACCATCGTGACCTGGTTGCCATGCCGTTTCAGCTCGCGGGCTACCGGATAGAGGCTGGCCATTCCATAACATCCGCCCACCAGGAGCACATGCCCGAAGGATCCCATCTCCATGGGATTGCCCAGCGGGCCAGCCGCCGTCGCCAGCTCCTCTCCCGCTTTCAAAGCAGCCAGCTCGCCGGTCGTATGTCCGACAAGCATATAGACCAGCTCGATCGTCCCTTTTTGCGCGTTCCAGTCGCACAGGCTGAGCGGGATACGCTCGGACTCCTCGCCGGGGCGCACGATGACAAATTGCCCCGCCCTGGCTGAGCGGGCAATTTCAGGCGCTTCGATCACGGCATGATAAAGGTTGGGCACCAGCTCATGGTTCTCAAGCAGCGGGTACATTACTGGCCTCCCGCACCGATTTCTCGGAAAATCCTTCCAGCATGGACAAACCCATCACCCAACGCGAGAGCGGATGCCCCTGCCAGCCCCATTGCGGGGGGATATCCAGCCATTCAGGGGGGGCGGCCGTTTGGATGGGATGCGAATAGGCATGCCGCATTGTTTCCAGGGCCGCCTCTCGCAGATCCGTGATGTTTTGCGGCACGACGTCAGGCTTTCCCATTCTCCCGGCTATCTCACCAAGCCAGGCCCATACCGGCATGACCTCTTCGGGAGGAAGCGCCAGCTTCCGCTGGATACGCAGCTCTCCGGCGTAGTTAATGCGGCTGCCCTCCGCCTCGCTGAAAGCCGGCAGTGGCAATATCAGACAATTCTCCGGCATGCGCTGCGGGGAATGGCTGGCCATCAGAATTACCTGGCAGTCCGCGGGCAGCCGGGCAGGAGCCGCGGCTCCAACGCACACTAACACCTTGGGATGGCTGGGAAACTTTGGCCGGCCGGCGGGAAGTTGGAACCAGGTGCCCGGCAGGTTGCCCTGCGGGGGCAGCGCCACCAATGTTCCCCCTAACCGTTCAATAAAGCGGCTGGCCGCGCCGGGCGCCGTCTGCAGGAAAAGCGGGCCGGCCAGCATTACAGGTGCGTCCGCGTTGATCCATTCATCATGGAACCGCTGCATCGCCTCATCATCCGTCCCGGTCGAAATCATCTCCAGATGCGCGGCGATCTGATCCATGCCGCAATACAGCGCCAGGTCGAGGAAGCGGTCGGAATGAATGGGCTGCGACCGAATGGCCATCAGTCTGGCACCCCGCCTTTTGGCAGCCACAATTTCAGTCTCAATATTGGACATGGCGTAACGACTGTCAACCCCCACCACCGCGATCAGGTCAGCGTCGGCGAGCTTTTTCAAAGGTTGTCCCAGTTCAAGCCATTTGATGGGTGACACCGCATCATCGCGGGAATGAGATTCCCAATCCAGCAGGATGCCAGATTCCGGCATCAGAACCTGCCGGAAACGCAGCGCCGCCTGCATCTGTTCATTGGCGCATCCCGCGCCGATCAGGAAGCCAACCTGGTCAGGCGCGGTTTCACCCAGCATGCGGCTGGCCTCGGAGATGGCCTCTTCCAGGTTCAGACGCCTATGATCCGTTCCCCGGTGGGCGGCGGGATGGACTGCCCGCGAAGCTGAGTTGACCAATTCGGGGATGCCGAATCGTCCCAGCACACACAAACCGTGCTGATCCTTTCCCGGCCGCGCCCCCAGCACACGCGGAGCAGACGCGGAATCCAGATCCAGCACGATTTGACAACCGATCGAACAGAACGGGCAGGAGGTCTGCGCGCTGGGCTGGGACGCTCCGTCCCATCTGCGCATCTTTTCGACCAGCGTGCCGGTTGGGCAAACATCCACGCAGGCGCCGCAGAAGGTACAGCCCGCCTCTATGTAAGACTGGTGAAAGCTGGTATCGATGCGCGTCTCATCTCCCCTGTGCGTAAAAGCCGGGATCGAGATAAAGTTCAGCGATTCACACGCGCGCACACAGCGCCCGCACAGGATGCACAGGTTGTAATCGCGGTCAAAGAACGGATCACTCCTTTCCGGCGGGATGGCGCGGTAGCGCACGGGATAAGCTACTGATTTCAACCCGAAACGATCCACCAGCTCTTGCAGCCCGCATTGATGATCCGCCGGACAGGTGCGGCAGCCGGTGGTCACGCTGGTCTTGCGCAGGGTCACCATGCAATCGGCGCAGTTGTCATTTTCAGGGCAGAAAAGACAGCCCGTGGGATGGTCAGAAAGCAGCATGCGCAGCAGATCCGCGCGCAGCTCTCGCAGCATCTGGGTATCGGTTTGAACCCGCATGCCTTCTTCGGCCAGGGTGGTGCAGGCCGTCGGTGTGGATGTCCTGCCGGCAATTTCGATGATGCACATGCGGCAGGCGCCTTTAGACGGCAGCCCGGGATAATCACAAAGCGTCGGGATATAGATGCCGTACTGCCGCGCCACATCCAGCACCGTATCCCCTTTATTCCCCACAACGCTGCGGCCGTTGATCGAAAAGTTGATCATACCGCCTCCCTGTCACCGGCGCTGGTGCGCTCGAAGGAGCCCACAGGAACCGGCAGAATGGCGTTCTGGCGGCACACTTTCAGGCAGGCACGGCATTTGCTGCACACCAGCGCATCGATCCAATGCGTTTTTCGCCGTTCGCCATGCACAGCCCCCGTCGGACAGACCCTCGCGCACAGCGTGCAGCCGTTACAGAGCGCGCCATCTACGCGCAGTTCAAAAAGGCTGGTGCACACGCCCGCGCGGCAATAGCCATCTTCCACATGCTCGCGGTACTCTTCAGAAAAATGGGTCAGGCTGCTCATCACAGGATTGGCGGCCGCCTGGCCCAGCCCGCACAGGCTGGTGCGCGTCATGGTATCCGACGCGCGCCGCAGCGTTTCCACATCCCCGTCACCGCCTTCCCCCGCGGCGATATGCGCCAGGGTATCCGACAACAGCCTTGTCCCATTGCGACAGGAAGTGCAGTTGCCGCATGACTCGTTGCGCGCGAATCCGACAAAGAAGCGCGCCATATCCACCATGCAGGTGCCCTGGTCCATCACCACCAGTCCGCCTGAGCCCATGATCGAACCCAGCTCACGCATCGTCTCGTAAGTGATCGGCGTATCGAGGAGCGCTTCAGGCAGACAGCCCCCCAATGGCCCCCCGGTCTGCACCGCTTTGAAGGGCAGCAGCGTCCCGCCACCAATTTCCTCCACCACCTGGCGCAAAGGCATCCCCAGCGGTATCTCAATCAGCCCGGTATGCCGCGCCTTGCCCGCCAGGGAGAAAGTTTTGGTACCCGGGTTGGTGGGGGTGCCGAATTGCTGGTACCATGCCCCGCCCTCGCGCAGAATGGCCGGCACCGTGCCAAGGGTTTCGGTGTTGTTGATCAGCGTGGGCAGGTCTCGATAGCCCTTGTCAGCCGGAAAGGGCGGCCGGGGACGGGGGGTGCCGCGCTGCCCTTCGAGCGAGGCGATCAAGGCGGTTTCCTCCCCGCACACAAAAGCCCCCGCTCCTTCACGCAGCGAGATGGAGAAATCAAATCCGCTGCCCAGGATGTTTTGACCCAATAAACCAGCGTGCTCCAATTGCTGGATGGCGGTGCGCAAACGGTGGACGGCCAGGGGATATTCGGCCCGCACGTATAGCAATCCACGGCTTGCGCCGATCGTCCAGCCGGCGATCAGCATCCCCTCCAGCACGCCGTGAGGATCGCCCTCGATCAGCGAACGGTTCATGAACGCGCCCGGATCACCCTCATCGGCGTTGCAGACTACGGTTTTTGGCGTAGCGCGTGCGTTGCGGGCCAGCTCCCATTTGCGCCAGGTGGGAAATCCAGCCCCGCCGCGACCGCGCAAGCCAGCGGTTTTCAACTCCGCGATGACCGATTCCGCTCCCATCTCCAGCGCTCGTTCGAAGCCCTGATACGCCCCAACCGCCAACGCCGCTTCCAGCGAATCGGGGTCGATCAAACCGCAGTTGCGCAAGGTGATGCGTATCTGGGGTTTGAGCATTGGCAGGTCAAAAAAACGCGGCAGATCTGCTGCGCGCTGAGGGGAATTTTCCCCCAGGTAGCCCAGCGCGGAATCTAAGGGCAATTCGCCATCGAGCAGCGCCCCCTTGAGGATATGCCGCGCTTTGGCAGGATTGACATTGGCGAAACTGATCCGCGCATCCCCCGGCATCTGCAGATCGAGCAGCGGCTCGAGGTAACAGGGACCGATGCAGCCCACTTCGATGATCTCCGCGTCCAAACCATGCTCATCGAGAAACGAACGCGCCGCGGCTAATGTCTCCAACGCGCCGGCAGCCCTGCCGCAGGACGCAGTTCCGACGAAGATCACCGGTTTGTCTTGTTTGATCCTCGCCGTCCATGATTCCCGCGCGCGGCCGCGCAAATCGCTGAGCTGGCCGATCATGGCTTGATCACCTTGCGCAGTCCTTCGGATTTCACGCGGGCGTGGATTTTTCCATCCACCTCCACCACCGCGGCTTGCGCGCAGCAACCCAGGCAGGCTACTTCCTCGAGGTCATATTCGCCGTCAGGAGTTGTTTCACCAGGTTTAATCCCCAGAATATCTTGCGCCTCCCGGGTCAGCTCAGCCCCGCCCTGGACATGACAGGCGGTCCCCAGACAGACGCGCACGTGATGACGTCCTGGTTTGGCAAAGCGAAACTGCGCGTAAAACGAGGCTACGGTATATACCTGGGCTTCAGAGATCCCCAGAAACTCAGCCGCCTCACGGCAGCGTTCGCGCGAGAGGTAGCCATCCTGTTTCTGGATGTATTGCAGCAGGCTGATCAACTCTTCCGGTTGACCGGAAAAGCCCGCGGCCGCGAATTGAGAAGAATGCAAATTGTTCATATCCGGAACCTGCCAAGTATAAATGATTACCGCGCATCCGCAGGAAATTGCTCCCCCCTGAATCGGATTATCCCATTTCGTATGCCGGGAACCCAATCCTCCTGCCATCCTCGATTTCTGCGACAGATCAGGCTTATGGAAACCCCGCTTTCCGCGCCGCACGCGCAGAGGCGGATTTGATTACCCCGCAAGCCCGCCCAGGAGGGTGATTCGCGGGTTCGCGAACACATGCCTTGTCCGCGCCCGCGGCGCTGCAGTGGAATAACCATAGCCCCGCTCCTCGGGATGGAACTTGATTGGGGCTAAATTGGACAACGGCTTGAGCACAATACCTCCGCGCTGCGGGATGGAACCCATACACAGCCTTCGCGACTGCCTGGTCATAACAGTTGACTGGTTCGACAGGCTGATCAGCCGCCGCGCTGGCGCTGATGGCGGAGAGGAATAGCGTCAATAGCTCCAATAAAGACCGGCGGAATTACGCTACACGCGAGTCCATGACGCGCTCAAGGCGCCTGCCGGCGGTCAGATCAGTTGTGGGCCCGGCTGGATTCGGACCAGCGACCCTGCGGTTATGAGCCGCGTGCTCTGCCACTGAGCTACGGGCCCCGAATGGCCCGTCAAATATACTATATCTTGACTGACTTGCGCACCAGCCAGTTTTGGTTTCCCCGGCTATAGGGAGGGATGTTCTCCGCCGCCGAGGGCGATAACGGCGACTTCCTCAAGCGTTCGCGCCACCCAAACCGGTTTAAACCCGTCCGGCAAAGGCTTTTCGGAGGGATTGAACCAGCAGCAGGGCAGCCCATACCCCACCGCGCCCCTGATATCCGCGCTCAGGCTGTCTCCCACCGCCAGCACGCGATCATGTCTGGGATTGCCCGCCGCTTTCATCACCCAGTCAAAGTATTCAGCGGCCGGTTTAGCCGCGCCGATTTCTTCCGATATAGCCACCACATCAAAGGCTGCGGATATCGCCGACGCGCGCAGACGCGGACGCTGGACATCCTTCAGGCCGTTGGTAATCAGTGCCAGACGGCAATGTTTTCTCAGCCGCTCAACCAGTTCCAATGCGCCGGGCAACAGGTATCCCCCTTTGGCCAGGTTGGGCAGATAGCGGGCGCTGAAATCTACCGGATCGAAGGCTATGTCAATGTGTTCAAACATGCGCCGGAAGCGCTCGGCGCGCAGCGCGGCCGCCCCGATCTCCCCGCGTTCAAACTCAGCCCAGACTTCACTGTTGAAGCGATGGTAAAGCGGCATGTACAAATCGCTCCAGGCAAGCTCACAATCGCTGAATGTCTCCCGCAGCGCAATTGCCTCTGCCCGGTCGTAATCAAACAAGGTCCCATCCGCGTCTATAAAAACCCATTCGAAAGCCATGCGGGCATTATAAACAAAAGAACTCCCCTTTCGAGGAGTTCCTTCATGCCTTCGATACGCTTATTCCAGCGCCTGGTCCAAATCCCAGAGGATATCTTCGATATCTTCCAGACCGATGCTCAGACGGATGAAGTCTGAGCTCACCCCCGCGGCGGTGAGCTGCTCGTCACTCAGCTGCGAATGGGTGGTCGTGGCGGGATGGATCGCCAGGCTCTTGGCATCGCCCACGTTGGCGAGGTGGCTGAAGAGCTTCAGTTTATCGATGAACCGGGCGCCAGCTTCCCTTCCGCCTTTGACCCCGAATCCGAGGATCGCCCCGGCGCCCTTGGGCAGGTATTTCTGCGCCGCGGTGTGGTAACGGCTATCCTTCAACCCCGGGTAGGAGACCCAGGCCACCCTGGGGTGCGCCTGAAGATGCTCAGCCGCCTTCTGGGCGTTGGAGACATGCCGATCCATGCGCAGGCTGAGCGTCTCCACGCCCTGCAGCAGCAGGAAGGAATTGAACGGCGAAATGCAGGCGCCGAAGTCGCGCAGGACCTGCACCCGGGTCTTGACGCCAAACGGGGGAAGGCCCGCGGCCGCCAGATCGGCAAATACCAGGCCGTGGTATGAAGGATCAGGCGTGTTGAAGTTGGGGAAGCGCGGATTGTCCTTCCAGTCAAAGTTCCCGCCGTCCACCACAATGCCGCCGATCGAGGTGCCATGCCCGCCCAGGAATTTGGTCACTGACTGCACCACAATGTTGGCGCCCAGCTCAAATGGCCGGCAGAGATATGGCGTGGCGAAAGTGTTGTCGATCATCAGCGGAATGCCATATTCTTTGGCGATCGCGCTCACTTCCGCAAACGGAAACACATTGATTCCCGGGTTGCCGAGCGTTTCGCCGTAGAGGAGTTTGGTGTTGGGTCGGATAGCGCGGCGGTACCCTTCAATATCATCCGGATCAACCATTGTCACTTCTATGCCCAGCCGCGGCAGCGAATAAGCGAACTGCGACACCGTGCCGCCGTAAAGCGTCGCCGCGGAAACAATATGATCACCCGCCTGGCAGATAGTGAAGATCGCCTGGATCTGCGCCGCGTGTCCGGAGGCTGTCGCGCAGGCCGCCACGCCGCCCTCGAGCGAGGCGATGCGTTTCTCGAACACATCCGTGGTGGGATTCATAATGCGCGTGTAGATGTTGCCGGATTCTTTGAGCGAAAAGAGGTTGGCGGCGTGTTCACTGCTATTAAATTTGTAGGCAGCCGTCTGGTATATGGGCACCGCGCACGAACCGGTAGTGGGATCGGGCTCCTGACCGGCGTGCAGCTGGCGGGTGTTGAAACCGAATTCTGGTTGAGACATGATTGAAGACCTTTCAGCGGATAAGAGTGCGGGAGAAAAATAGGCCTGGCTCAGCAGGCGGACAGGTCAGGCCGGTCAGCGCGGGGAATGAAAAACCCTCCCGCGTCGCGGAAGGGCTGCTTCGTCTGGTAAGGATGAATTCTTCTGCATAACCTCATCCCTGCCCGGCGAGGGCGCCCCCCTCCGCGCTGACCGGCGCGGGCATCAACATTCCAACACGACAAACCCAGGATGCAGACATTGGTCGGAATTATGCAGGAGAAAAATGACTTGTCAAGACCTATTTTGCCCGCAAACCGGGCAATCTGGTTGTTTGGTCAGGCGGATGGTTTCGATATGGTTCTCCCGGCCATCAACCAGAAGCAGGCTTCCAATAAGAGTCCGGCCAATCCCCGTAATGAGCTTGATCGTTTCCTGCGCCATCAGGGTTCCCAACATCCCGGGAAGCGTGCCCAGCACAGGCTGGTCGGCTTCAGCCCCGGGCAAGCCTTTCCCACCAAACACGCACGCCCAGCAAGGACCCTGACGGGCATCGAAGACCGAAAGCTGGCCCTCATACCGGTGCACGCTGCCGTAGACATGCACTGCCTCACGCGCCGCGCACCAGCGGTTGACTGCCTGGCGGGCTGTCAGATTATCGGTGCAATCGAGGACAAAGGGAAATCTTTCACCGATCCTGGCCGCCGTCGCGGCGGTGAATTTTTCCTGCCAGATTAGAAACACGACCCGCGAATTCAGAGCTTCCAGACGTCTGCGCGCGGACAAAACCTTGGGCTGGCCTAATTCAGCCTGGCTGTGGATCACCTGGCGGTGAAGGTTGGAAAGCTCCACCAGCCCGGGATCGACCAGGCCTATGCAGCCCACGCCTGCCGCCGCCAGGTAAAGCGCCGCCGCTGAGCCCAGCCCGCCCAGCCCAACCACCAGTACCGCCGCATCTCTGAGCAGCTCTTGAGCATCCTCACCCCACCCGGGCAGGCGGAGCTGGCGGTCATACCGCCCGCGCTCTGCGCAGGAAAGAGAAGCGCCAGTCATGCGCCGATCATACCTGAAGCAGGCCGTCCATATTCGATCCAATTTCCTGAATAAAAGAACATTGAGGCGGCCATTCTCTCTTGACATGTCCGCCCGCCGCCGTATAATAACACCACCATACTATGTATATGGTATTATCCGCTCCCCAAGAAACAGGAGAGTAACCGCGCATGAGCGAAACCAACGTCATTGAGGCCCATGGCATCCGCAAGCGCTTTGGCAGGCATGAAGTGCTGGAAGGCCTCGATCTTGTCCTGCGTCCCGGCCAGATCCTGGGGATATCCGGCCCCAATGGCTGCGGAAAATCCGTATTTCTGCGCATTCTCACCGGGCTGATCCTGCCGGATAGCGGTGAAGTGCGCGTGCTGGGCGAGCGCATCGGCAGGGAGCGGGAGTTCCCGCGCTCCACCGGCGCGATGATCGACCGACCCGGATTTCTGAGCCAGTACAGCGGGTTCCGCAACCTTGAACTCCTCGCCCGCATCCAGGGCCTGGCCGCCCCGGCCCGTATTCGCCAACTGATGTACGCTTTGGGGCTGGATCCCCACGATTCCAAACCCTACGGAACCTACTCCACCGGTATGCGCCAGCGCCTGGGCATTGTTCAGGCTGTGATGGAAGACCCTTTGCTGCTCATCCTGGATGAACCCTCCAACGGCCTCGATTTTGACGGACAGCGCGAGGTATACGCCTTCCTGCTGGAGCTGCGCAGCCAGGGCAAGACCATCCTGCTCACCAGCCACAGCCGTGAGGAATTGCGCATCCTTTGCGATGACATCTGCTTGATGGAACATGGGCGGCTGTATGAGGCGAGTGAGGAAAAGCCATCCGATTGGATCCCCGCCACGACCACTCAGATTGATCATTAGAAAGAAGACGAATGGACACCGAATTTGATGATTCCCAGCCCATCTACCAGCAGATCATCCAGCGCATCTGCGCCATGATCCTGCGCGGCGATCTCCAGCCGGGCGGCAAACTCCCATCTGTCATCGACGCCGCCATCCATTACAAGGTGAACCACAACACGATCCAACGGGTCTATATGGAGCTCCTGCGCCGCAATATCACCACCACCAAACGCGGTGAAGGCACTTTTGTGACCACCGACCGCGCCATTCTGCGGGCTCTGCATGAGGATATGCGCGCCTCATTGCTGAACAATTTTCTGGAGCAGATGCGCGGGCTGGGCTACAGCCCCGCCGAGATCATCAACGCGCTGGCCGCGCATTTACAAGCCAGCGAACAGCCATCCGAGGGCGCTTTCCGCTTATGAAGGGCATATTTTCGCTGGAACTGGCCCGGGCGTTCAATATCCGCCGCTTCGCGGCTATTCTTGTGCTGGCGCTGGGAAGCGTTTTGGCGGGCATTGGCCGCGTCTCCTTTTTGACCGGGCCTCAAACCATCCATCCGGTCAACGCCTGGCTGCTGATCCAGTTTTACACCCCCTTCACGCTGCTGGCAGCCCTGTTTGCCACCCTTCCATTCGCCGATTCCCTGCTGGAGGATCGCCAGCAGGGCTTTCTGCTTCCGATCCTGCTGCGCACACCATACCGCCGTTACCTGGGCGCCAAAGTCCTCGCCACCGCGTTGAGCGGGGCCGCCGCCCTGCTGCTCGCCCAGGCGGTCCATTTCCTGGTGGTTCAGCTGTTCATCCATGGCGATGCGGCTGCGCGCACCTTCACCTTACTTTCCACCTCCAACCCCAGCGAACCCCGGGGACCGCTGGGAAGTCTGTACGCGGTCTCCCCCTGGGGGTATCTGGGGGTGATGATAGTGGTCGCGATGGTCTTCGGAGCGTGCTATTCCCTGCTCGGGCTGGGCATCTCAACGCTGATCCATAACCGTATTATCACCCTCCTCGGGCCCCTGGTGCTCTTTCAGGCGCTGTCTTTTCTGCAGGTGCGCACCCGCTCCATTCCCGCCGTATTGAATCCGGAAATTGCCCTCTACCCCAATGCCGCCGCTGCTGAAGCGGTGACCGGATGGATCTTCCCCCTGCAATATGGATTGGTCCTGTTGATCGCGCTGGCTCTATTGTTCATCTTCGCCCGCCGAAAATCTATCCTCGCCTGAGGTGTCCGTGAACAACCGATTTCTTGCCTTTCTGGGTTTTCAATTGCGTATGTACCTGCTGCGCGCCCGCTGGCTGCTGATCCTTCCGGTGGCTGGCTTTCTCGCCTATCGCGGGTTCAACGCGGTGATTTCCTTCGACCAGTCCGCGATTGGGGGAAACGCTCCCAACATGTGGGACCTCATCTTTATCGCCCTCGGCAATTACCAGAACATCTACCTCGCCATCGGTTTGCTGTTCGTCTTTTTAATCAGTGATCTCATCCCGGATCCCAGCCTCGGGCAGGTCATGCTCCTGCGGTTGGGTTCACGGAAGCAATGGTGGCGGGGAAAGGTGCTCCTGCTGGCATTCAGCTCGATTTTACTGGTCCTGACTATTGCGCTGTTTTTATGTCTCTTCGCCATGCTCACGCTGCCGGTGCAGGCCGGTTACTCCACCCTCGCCCAATCCCTTCCAGATACGATCGGCCTCCCAATCCGCTTCTTCCGCGCCATCACGCCCCCGCCGCCCTTCGTGCATGTGCTCCAGGAAATCCTGCTCATCATCCTGGGACTTTTCTTCATCGGCCTGGTAGTGGTGCTGGTCAATATGCGCTTCCCGCGCCCCCATGCCGGTCTCGCTGCCGGGGTTGCCTGTCTGATCATCATCTACCTGACCTGTTTCATCAGCGGCCCGCCCTGGTGGTGGAAACTCACCCCCGGCGCCCACATGATGTATACGGGCGTATATCCGCTGCGCCCGGTGCCATATCCCTGGTCGCTTGGCTATTGGGTTGTGGCAATCCTGCCCGCGCTGGGCTATGGAGCCCGTCTCAGCCGGCGGATGGATATCGTCTCCGCCAGGGAACAGGAGCCGGGGTGAAGAAAGCCGCCCTTTTTGCAGGATTGGCTTTCCTGCTGGCTCTTTCCGCCTGCCGGACTCAGACCATCCCCGCCACTCCGACCGCCTTGCCGCTGCCCGTCGCCCGCGACAGCCCGCTGCGTGTTGACACCCAGGAAGAGGCGGTCGTTGAGCCTGCGGCGAACCAGGCCAGTTCAGCGGATGAACCTCTGATCGCTTCCATATCCGAGGTAATCAGCGCGCAAAATGCGGTGCGCCTGCGCCGTCAGACCTACGCCGGAGAAGGCTACTTCCCCTGGGATGGCAACCTGGCCCTCTCCCCGGATGGCCGCCAGCTCGCCATCAGCACGACCACGGGTGTGCTGCGGGTGGATGCGCAAAGCGGTCTAAGAACGGGGTTCATCCCGTTGGGAGAAATGGCGGCTGATTTAACTTTTTCCCCGGATGGCGCCCGGCTGCTCATCAGCACCTGGGAGGCAGATGGCAGCGAATACGCCAGTGGCGTGGCCAAGGGCTCCCTGCGCATCGTTTCCGGCCTGTATCTTTATGATTGGCCCAACCAGCGCTTCATCAGAAAATATGACCTGCAGCAGGCTGGCTGCGGCGCCACGCGCATCTTCAACCCCGCCTTTTCCCCGGATGGCAGTCGCATCGCCTTCCAGGAGGATCTGGCTTTTGAAAACGCTTTCAACATTTGCGTGATCGACGCGCAAAGCGGTGAGATCCGTCTGCATGCGCCGCTGCGGCCGCCCTGGCGCGCCGACAGCTCCTTATGGTTTTCCGCCGATGGCAGCCGGCTGGGCGTGATCCTCAGGGATGGCCGGAGCGCAGCTGCCGTTCACATCTATTCCGGGTCGGATCCCACCCCCCAGACAGCCGCTATCCTGCAGGGCCTGCCGGCTGTAGAGGCTTTATCCCTCTCCCCGGACCTCCGCCTGGCCGCGGTGGCTGGCCGCGATGCTTTGTATATCAGCCAGCTCCCGGACGACCAGGCCAAACCAATTTGCCATTGGTCAGAAAAACAGGTCGAAACACTGGCGTTTTCACCCGACAGCCAGTACGCGGCTTTAGGCGCCGGAGATGCGCTGGGCATTTGCGCCCTGAAGACCGGTGAGATGCGCTGGCTCATCCGGAATTTCCAAACTGCAAGCCTTGCGCAGACACCTGACGCCCCCCAGTTCAAACGCCTCCTGTATTCCCCGCAGGGAGACCGCCTCTACGCGTTGATTCCCCGTTTTGTCTCCGGCAGTTCCGGCGAAATTCTCGCCTTTTCGCTGCCCTCAGGTGAATCCCTGTTTCACCTGTATGGCAGCTTCGGCCAGGACCAGCCGGCGGTCTCACCGAGCCTCAAACTGGCCGCTTTCGGGGATTTTCCGGACGGGCAGATCCAAATCTGGTCGTTTTCGACCCATACCCCGCTCTGGATCATCGCCCATTCGCCCGCGCGGGCGACATGTTTTTCTTTTTCGACAGATGACCGGTTGCTTGCCTTTGGCAACGCGGCAGGAACCGTGGGGGTCTTACGTTCCCATGACGGGAGTGAGGTCTGGAGCACGGCAGGGCATTCCGGGGAAGTTCGGGCCCTTGCCTGGAACCGCGCAGGCGATCGATTCGCCAGCCTGGGCGCGGATGGGCAGCTCATCGAATGGAATCCAGCCGAGGGGAGCATGCTCTCGAAAACCCAGGCGCTTATCGACGACCCCAACGGCAACCAGCTTGCCTATTCGGCTGATGACCAAACGCTGATGATTGCCTCCGGCTGTCTGGAGCCGGACTTATGCGGAAATTCTGAAAGCGGCGGGTTGACGATGGTGGATCTCCGTACGCGCCAATCCCGATCCGTCTACCAGGTGCCCGTGCAGACCTTTACCGCGTCCGACGACTGGAGTTCGCTGGCGGTCACCTCCAGGGGGACCGCCCTGCTCACGCGCCAGACGGACGGCAGGTATCAATTGTCCCGTGATTTTTTCTCCCCATTCGGCACCGGCGCGATATTGGGCGCCGGATTAACCCCGGATGCCGCGCTGTTCCTCTCCGGCAACGGCTATGGCCTGCATGTCTGGGATACCTCCACCCATCAGCTGGCCGCGCTCATCAAGGCTTTCCCCTACCCTTATGGAAAATTCCTGATCAGCCAGGACCAGAAGGCGCTGGTGATCAAATCTGGCGGCAGCGCGATCCATCTTTGGAGCGTTCGCGCGGAAGATTAGCCGGCGGGCAGAAAAGCTTTTGCGGATAACTGATCCGCGGCAGGTTCGACCGCGGTGGGCAAAAAAGCTTTTCGGATAACTGATCCGCGGCAGGTTCGACCGCGGCGCGCAGGCGCCCCTTGCAATCTGACCCATTTGGACTTATATTAATTTATATGGGCAAATTGATGTTTATTAACATTCAAACTGGGAGAGGTCCGCGTGGCTGAGACCGCTGAGAAACCCCGTCAGGTGACTTTGCCGATCACCGGGATGACCTGCGCCAATTGCGTGGCCACGGTGGAACGCAACCTGAAACGCGTTGAGGGCGTGCGGAACGCGACCGTCAACCTGGCCTCCGAGCGGGCTGCCGTGCAGTTCGACCCAGCCGTTACCGGCCTGCCGCAGATGATTGCCATGGTCGAACGGGCGGGTTACGGCATCGCCGAGGGCAATGAGAAGCTCGCCATCCTGCGCCTTTCCGATGACAGCGATGCCCGGCGGTTGGAAAAAGCCCTGGCACAGGTTGAAGGCATTCTCGAAGCGCATGCCAGCTACGCTTCCGAAACCGCCCAGGTGCGTTACATCCCCACGCTGGTCAGCCTTTCAGACATCCAGGCGCTCATCCGCAAAGCGGGATTCGGCGTGGCGGAATCCACCGCCGGCGAGGACGCGGAAGCGGCCGCGCGGCGCAGGGAGGTTGAACAGCGCCGCCGGGAGTTGGTCGTTGGTCTCATTTTCGGTCTGCCCCTGTTTATGATCTCCATGGCAGGCGATTTTGGCCTGCTCCCCGCCTCCCTCCTCCATGCCCGCTGGTACCTTTGGCTCCAGCTGGTCCTGGCACTGCCCGTGATGATCTACACCGGCCGCCCATACTACGAGGGCGCCTGGAAGAGCCTGCGCAACCGTTCCGCCAACATGGACGTGCTGGTCTCGCTCGGTTCCCTCATGGCTTTCTTTTATTCTCTGATTGTCACGATTGGCGCGCTTCATGGGCATGTGTACTTCGAGACCGCGGTAGTTATCCTCGTGTTGATCAAGCTGGGCAAGCTGCTTGAAGCCCGGGCCAAAGGGCAAACCAGCGAAGCGCTCAAGAAACTGGCCGGGCTGCGCCCCTCCGTGGCGCACATTCTGCGGAATGGTGTAGAACAGGAGATCAGGATCGATGATGTCCAGCAGGGCGATCTGCTGATCGTCAGGCCAGGAGAACGTGTCCCGGTTGACGGGGTCATCCGCGAGGGACGGAGCAGTCTGGATGAATCCATGCTCAGCGGGGAATCGCTGCCCATCCAGAAGGGGCCGGGGGATGAAGTAATCGGCGCGACGATCAACCGCCAGGGGTTGATCCGCTTTGAAGCCCGCCGGGTGGGCCGGGACACCACCCTGGCCCAAATCATCCGACTGGTGGAAGATGCCCAGGCCTCACGCGCGCCGATCCAGAAACTGGCTGACCGCATCGCCGCCTGGTTTGTCCCCGCGGTGATCCTGACCGCCCTGTTCACCTTCGCCGCGTGGATGCTGATCAATCCGCCGCTGCCATCCGGTTCCGAAATCTCCCCGTTCACCCGCGCGTTGGTGAACATGGTCGCCGTGCTGGTGATCGCCTGCCCCTGTGCCATGGGCCTTGCCACCCCCACCGCGGTGATGGCCGCCACAGGGCGCGGGGCTGAGATGGGCATCCTGATTAAATCCGCCGAAGCCCTTGAGAAAGCTGGAGAAGCGCGCCAGATCGTGCTGGATAAAACCGGCACCCTCACCCTCGGACACCCCGCCCTGACCGACCTGGTGGTCGTGGATTCCTCCCTTGATGAGGCAGGCTTACTCGCCCGCCTGGCGGCGGTGGAGAAAGGTTCCGAGCACCCGCTCGCTTCTGCCGTGCTGGCGGCTGCCACGACCCGCGGCCTCGATATTCCGGAGGCGAAGGATTTCGAAGCCATAGAAGGAAAAGGCGCGCGCGCATGGGCAGCCGGCGAGCAAATCCTCATCGGCAGTCCGCGCCTGGCCGAGGAAACCGGGATCGATCTGACCCCGGTGCGCCAGCTGATCGACGGCATGCAGGCGGAAGCAAAAACCGTTATCGTGGTGCTGCGCAACGTCCGGCTGGCCGGCCTGGCGGCCATCGCTGACAGCCTGAAGCCAGAATCAGCAGCCGCCATCCGCGCGCTGCATGACCTGGGGGTGCATACCGTGATGGTCACTGGCGACAACCAGCGCACAGCCGAAGCGGTGGCGCGCGCGGCGGGGATCCGGGAAGTGCGGGCTGAGGTGCTGCCAGCGGGAAAGGTGGAAGTGATCAAACTGCTTCAGCAGGCGGGTGTCACCGTCATGGTGGGGGATGGGATCAACGACGCCCCCGCGCTGGCGCGGGCTGATGTGGGCATCGCCATCGGCACCGGCACCGATATCGCCATGGCCTCCGCCCCGATCGTATTGATCGGCGGCAGCCTGCAAAGTCTGGTGCAAACCATCCGTCTATCCCGCATAGCCCTGCGCACGATCAAACAAAATCTGTTCTGGGCGTTTTTCTACAACGTGATCCTGATCCCCGCGGCGGCCCTCGGTTTCCTTGTGCCCATGTTCGCCGCTGCGGCGATGGCCTTCTCCAGCCTGTTTGTGGTCGGCAACAGCCTGCTCTTGCGCAGAAGAAAGCTCTGAAAATCCGGTTTTCAAGAGCGGGAGCCTTGTTCCGAAAAGAACCGCATCCGCTGCTGACAGGAACTGCGCCCGCGAAAAGGGCAGTGCGGCGTCATCGCTGGAACCGCGGTTCAGGCCGCCGGGAAAACGCCGGGGGCGCCGGATATGCGCAGACGGGCGATCTGAAGCGCCGCGAATCACCCTGCCCTCCCTTTCGGCGGCCGTATCCCTTACAATACGGGCGGATTTCTCCTGAATACCGGGTTTCCCGGGAGATTCGATAACCTCATCAGGGAAGCAATACTCATGATCGCATGGTTTACCGCTCAACCACCTATCTTACAGGCCTTGCTGGCCACCTTGTTCACCTGGGGCATGACCGCCCTGGGGGCTGTCTTCGTCTTCGGGTTTCGCAGCATTCGCCGTTCGGTGCTCGACACGATGCTGGGTTTTGCCGCGGGCGTGATGATCGCCGCTTCTTTCTGGTCATTGCTGGCCCCCTCAATTGAGATGGCCGAAGCCAGCGGGCTGCCAGGCTGGCTGCCGGCTCTGGTGGGCTTTCTGCTGGGCGGAGCTTTTCTGTGGGTCGTGGACAGCGTCCTCCCCCATCTGCATATAGGCATGCCCAGCGATCAGGCGGAAGGCTTGCAAACCACCTGGAACCGCTCTGTTCTGCTGGTGCTGGCCATCACCCTGCACAACTTTCCCGAGGGCCTGGCGGTGGGTGTTGCCTTCGGGGCGATAGCCGCGGGTTTGCCCTCCGCTTCCCTGGCCGGTGCGATCGCTCTGGCCATCGGTATCGGCATTCAGAACCTGCCCGAGGGCCTGGCGGTGGCCGTACCGCTGCGGCGTGAGGGCATGAGCCGCGCCAGATCCTTCATGTACGGTCAGGCTTCCGGCATGGTCGAACCCATTGCCGGCGTCCTGGGCGCCGCTGCGGTGCTCTTCTTCCAGCCGCTCCTGCCCTACGCGTTGGCCTTTGCGGCCGGCGCGATGATTTATGTGGTGGTTGAGGAGTTGATTCCCGAAGCTCAGATGGACAAGAGCGACACCCACCACGCTACGATCGGCGCGATGCTGGGCTTCGCGGTGATGATGCTGCTGGATGTGGCGCTCGGCTGAGCGGGAGACGGGATTCGAACCCGCGAATATCAGCTTGGAAGGCTGATGCCTTACCACTTGGCGACTCCCGCATGGTGGCACGATTTTACTCCACACGCCCGCGCGGCGCAACAGCCTGCGCGGTATATTTATAAGCCAGCCGGGGCTTCTCCTCCATCATCAGGCGGACAGCGATGCCCGGACCCGCGCCAGCCCCCAGCCCCGGCGTTATCCGCCGGTTCTTCCAGCCTGGCGTCACATCACCGCGCTCCATGATCTTTTTCGTCCGTGGGCGCCCCGCCTGCGGGGAGGATTCCCAACATTAAGGACGGCGGGGATAAGCCCTCTCTTATAATTATCGGATGCCTGAAACCCACCGCACCGCCCTTACCCTGCGCCAGATCCTGGCGGCCTTCGATTTCTCGGCGCAATCCCGCCGCGACTACGCCTTCATCCTCGCCGGAGGGCTCGTGCAGGCTTTTGCCATGCGCCTTTTCCTCATCCCGGCGCAGCTGGTGAGCGGCGGCATCAGCGGGACCTCTCAGTTGATCAACTACTACACCAGCTGGCCCGTAGGCCTGATGATCCTGCTCGGCAACATACCGCTGTTTGCTTTAGGGTGGAGACATCTCGGCGGACCGCGCTTCGCGCTGCGCACCGCCCTGTCTGTGCTGGCGTTCTCGGTCTTCACCGATCTGCTGGGGTTCTTCCTGCCGCCGGAGGGCATCGTCCATGACCTGATCCTCAACTGCCTGTATGGGGCCGTCGTTCTGGGGGTGGGGCTGGGCCTGGTCTACCGCGGCCGCGGCACCAGCGGGGGCAGCGACATCCTCAGCAAGGTGCTGAATGAACGCCTGGGCATTTCCATCTCCCAGGCTTACCTGATGACCGACTCAGTGGTGATCCTCGCCTCGGGTTTCGTCTGGGGTTGGGAAAATGCCCTGTACGCGCTGATCGTCACCTATGCCTCCGGATTGGCGGCCGAGATGACCCAGGAAGGCTCCAACGTCTTCCGTACCGCCTTAATCATCACCGCCAAACCCGATGAAGTGATGAACAAGATCCTTTATGAGATGGAACGCGGGGTAACGGTGCTGGAAGGCCGGGGCGGCTACACCGGCGCCGAGCGGCTGGTGCTGTATTGCGTGATCACCCGCGTAGAGGTCAGCCAGATCAAATCAATCGTTCAGGAAGCCGATCCGGCGGCCTTCATTGTCATTGGACAGGCGCACGAAGCAATCGGCGAGGGGTTTCGCTCCTTCGGTTAAAGCTTGCGGTCCGTGTGGTACCCGAGCTGATTCAGCAGGATCGGGTTGTTGCGCCAGTTGGCCAGCGTTTTCACGCGCAGCTCAAGGTACACCTTCCTTCCGGTCAGCGCTTCGATCTCCCTGCGCGCCAGCGTGCCGATCCGTTTGAGCATTTCCCCGCCCCTGCCGATCACAATTCCCTTATGCGCCTCGCGCTCCACCAGCAGCGTAGCCGAAAGATAGGCTGCCTCCTCACCGCGATCGCTGTACTCCTCCAGCCGCACCGCCGTGGAATGCGGCACCTCATCATCCAGACTGAGCAGCAGCGCCTCACGAATCAGGTCCACCGCGATCTCACGTTCATACAGATCGGTGATCTGCTCCTCATCATACAGCTGCGGTCCCTCTGGCAGCAGCTCGATCAGCCGTTCCACCAATTCCTGACAACCCTCGCCGCTGCGCGCTGAGATCCAGCGCAATTCGGCTGCCGGCGCCAGCGGCCGGTACGCTGCTGCACGCTTTTCCCGCAGCCCTTCTTCCACCTGATCGGCCTTATTCAACGCCAGAATGACCTCTTTACCGCTCTGCGATAGGCGTTCACCCGCGATCTGATCATCAGTAGCGGGTCTGGCCGCCCCATCCACCAGCCAGAGCGTCAGGTCAGCGTTGCGCACCGCGTCCATCGCGCTCTGCACCATCCACTCTCCCAGCCGGTTGACGCTTTTGTGTATCCCCGGCGTATCGATGAAGATGATCTGGGCATTTTCCCGCGAGAGGATGCCCAGCTGCCTGCGGCGGGTAGTCTGCGGACGCGGGGACACCGCGGCGATCTTCTGTTCCAGCAGCAGGTTGAGCAGTGTGGATTTGCCGGCGTTCGGCCGGCCCACCACCGCCACAAACCCTGAACGATGTTCGCCTGCCACGCGTCACAACGCCTTGCGCACGGTCATCCAGCCCGGTTTGATCTGTTCCATCCGATCAAAAGCCGCGGAAGACGCCAGTACAGCCACCTTGGCCGCTCCGGCCGCGTCCTTCAGCTGTTCCCCGAAGCGCCGGAAGTCCTTCAGCGAGGCTCCCATCAGCTGATCACGATACGCTTGCCGCCAGGCGTCATCGATTCCAGCCAGCTCACGCACCAGACTGGTGTACCCTTTGGCGTCCGGGAGTTGATAGGCATCCAGATCCCCCACCGCGCCGATCACAGCTTTTTCCAGCTCCTCGGCCGGAAGGTCCAACCGGCTCAGATAGTCCGCGGTCTGATCGTAGATATCAAGCGTGTCCAGCAGGTTGGGGTCCCGGTAGGAGAAGAAACTCAGCACCTGAGCGTAAGGATCCCAGGCTGCCAGCCCGCCATAAGCGCCGCCGCGCACGCGCACGCGTTCCCACAGCCAGGTGGTCTGTAGATTTTGCATTACCGCCATCACCGATCCATGCGCTTCGCTGGCGTTTTCGGTCAGCTTGAATGCTTTCCCAACGTAATTAACCTGGACAGGGATGCTGAAGCCTTCAACAGGCTCATATCCTGACCGCTCCCATTCCATCATCCGGAAGGAACCTGCGCGCAGCCCGTCAATGAACTTCCCCAGCCTGGCATCAAGCCCGGTCAACGCGGATTCATCCGCGGTCAGGTTAGCGATCAGCCCGCTTTGGCTGAACAGGCTGTCACGCAGGCTTTCCAGATCCGCCTGAATAGCGGGCCAATCCGATTCCATACGGCTGGCCAGCTCACGCAGATAGAAGAGCTGGTCCAGCCCGCTCGTGATTTCGCCCAGCCAACCCGCCTCACTGAAAGCCGCCCGCAGCCGGTTGTTGACAAATCCATGTCCCCGGTCACTCAAACTTGTCTCCAGCATGGCTCGCGATTCGAGCAGCATCTGGCTGAACCGCGCTTTATCATCCAGCCGCGCCTCAGTCAGCATGGCATTGATCAGTTCCAGCAGATCGCCCAGCTGCGCGTTCATCGCCTTGCCGCGCAGGACCAGCCAGGCAGCCGCCTGCGGCTGACCGCGTCTGGCGGAGAACAGCAGCTGGCGCGAGATTCCGCCCGTTTTTTGACCGATGCGTTGCAGCAGCCGCACAAAATCGAGCTCTTTCGTGCCGGTCTCGGTGAGCATGCGGGAAAACAGGGGCAGCAGCGGCAGCAATCGCTGCTCGATGCCATGCAGGTTGAAAGCCAGATCGAGGTAAACAATACCCCCCGTATCCAGTCCGTGAAGGCGTGTTTGCGCCCTGCCGCCCGCCTGGCTGGGTATGGTACGCGCCTTGCGATCAAGATCAACCAGACGCAGAACCGGGATGGTTGCCAGCGCTTCCGGGCTGTCCGCCGTCTCCTGACGTCTGCGCAGGTCAAGCGTCACCCGCACCGCCTTGTCAATATCCTCAGGGCTCATTGCCTCCCTGGCCAAACGCAGCCGGGCGGCTTCTTCTTCGCGCAGCCTTGATGCGAGACCGGCATCCGGCAGCAATTCGACAGTCACGCGATGGGGGTTATCCAACAGCCAGCGCTGAATCAGATCCTCAAAATAACGCCGGCCGCTCAGTTCACGGATCGCCCGCAGGGGAGCGTTAATGCGCTGAGCTTCAAAGAGGTCGCCCCCATACACCCAGGTCTCCAGCGTATTGAACAACACGATCAACCCGCGCGGCCAGCCGCCCGTGTTGCGTTCGCGCAGGCGGAATTCCACGGTGTTCAGGGAAGCCGCCACCGTCTCAGGGTCAATGCCCTCCCGAACCAGTCTGCGCAATGTCCCCAGCAGCAGCTCCTCAACCTTGCCGGTGTTGGACGGATCGACGCCTTTCATGCCGGCGGCGTACAGCATCTGGCGGTAGTTTCCGTCCAGCCCGGGCCCGGTGAGATCTTCGCCCAGCCCCGAGTCAATCAGCGCCTTGCGCAGCGGGGATGCCGGTGTTCCGGTCAGGATATGAGCCAGGATCGCCAGCCCCAGGGCCGTCTGGGGATCTTTCCAACCCTCTCCCAACACCCATCCCAGGCAAAGCTGCGCCTTGCCTTCCTCCCCTTCACTGACCGCGTACACTTGCCGGGTACGCCTGGGCTCGGAAAAGAGCGGTTGAAAATCCACGGAGGAATCCACCTGGATGGCAGGAAAATCCTTGAGGTAATCATTCAGAATTTCGAGCCGTTTGTCTTCCGGGTCATCGCCATAGAAAAAGAGCAGCGCGTTGGCAGGATGGTAATAGCGGGCGTGAAAATCGCGGAAAGCCTGGTAAGTCAGGCTGGGGATCACCGCCGGATCACCGCCACTGTCCAGGCCGTAGTTGTTGTCCGGAAACAACGCCCGTTGCAGCGAGCGTTCAAGCACATCACCCGGTGAGGAATAGGCGCCCTTCATTTCATTGTAGACAACGCCTTTGAATTCCATCTCACCGTCGGCTTTATCGATGTCGTAATGCCAGCCCTCCTGCTGGAGAGTATGTTCCGCCAGCGTTGGATAAAACACCGAATCCAGATAAACATCCACCAGGTTGTAAAAATCCTGCAGGATCTGGCTGGCCACCGGATAGCAGGCTTTATCCGGGAAGGTCATCGCGTTCAGGAAAGTGGCCTGTGAGCTCTTCAGCAATTCCACGAATGGCTCGCGCAGCGGGTACTTGCGCGAGCCGCAAAGCACAGAGTGCTCCATAATGTGCGCGACGCCGGTAGAATCGGGCGGAGGCGTGCGGAAGGTAACACCGAAAACCTTGTTTTCTTCGCTATTGCTCATCGTCAGCAGCTGCGCCCCGCTGAATTCGTGTCGGTACAGGCGCACGCGGCTGTTGATTTCCTCGACCTGTTCATCACGCAGCAATGTAAAACCATGCAAATCTGTCATCATCCCACCCTGTGTTGAATACGATTTCCAGGTCATTATACAAGCCAAGCGGGGCAGAGGACAATCCAGCGGAGATGTGCAATTCGCCCATGAAACCTGGCATCAGCAGTTGCTCCTTGATGAGATCGATCGGCTTGCCTCAGCAATACAGCGCGAATGCCCCCGCAGAAAAGCGCTCAGCGCGTGCCGTGTCTCATCGGTCATGGTTTCCGAAAAACTCAATAACGCGATCCATAGCCGCGTCCCGGGCAGCGGGGAGAGCGGCGCATGCATTCATGCGGCGGCCAGTGAGTTGAGAGACACGCGCGGGCGCAGCCGCCGGATCAGCGCTCCGGTACGCGCAACGAATAAACCAACATCCTGATCGCTCAAACCGACAAGCAAGCGTCTGCGGGTATTTGTCCAAATCCGGGCTGAGGACACTCATCGCTTCCAGCGCGGCCAGAATGGCTTTTAACTTGTCCTCATCGGCGATCAATTGGTGATTCTGTTCAGAAGCATGCTGGAATTGCTTTGAATCGCCTTGATGCGGGCGATGTTTTCCCGCTGGCAGGCGTTAAACATAAATATGCCGAAGCCCAGCAATACGACGGCGGCCAGCGAACCGATGGTCAGCATCAGTCTCATGCGCCATTCTCTGTCGCGCTGTTTCAGATCCCCGCAGGAACGCCCCGGAATGGCGGCCATGCTGCGGTACTTCACAACCTTCAACAGATCGACCGCCTCCCGGGGAAATCGTTTTATGCTGCCGGGCGAGGTGCTGCGCTAAGTTTCAAACCCGACGAAATCTCCGGCTTTTATTTCGCCGCTGCGCAGATCCGCGGCCGGAATTTCGCGGGGTGCCTGCTGTTCCCGGCCATCCTGACCAGCGGCAACACGGGTCTGACCCAGATCGGCGGGGGAAAGGAATCCGGGGGTTCACCTTCCACCAGCGCAGGAATGATCCGCTCAGCTCCGTGCGGGTTTTTGAAGCTCTCCGCTTCCCTGACGCGCCAATCAGACTGCGGCGTGGCTTGGGAACACATCGCGATCCGGTAACGGGAATCGCCCAGGGCATCTTCAATAGAACGGGCTAGATCGCTCGCGCTGAGCTCTTCGCGATCGCGGAATACACGGAACCGGGGGCGTTTGCCGTTCACATGGATTTTCCGCGGAACTTGAAATGTTTCCACCATGCTGTGAATTCTGGAGGCGATGGCCGCGTGAGGATCAACATGGCGGCAACTTATCAACGCGGTGTTTTTTCGCTCCTGTTCTCTAAATTCCTTCGCGGCGGCCTCGTTGGGCGGCGGTTCGCAGGCGTGCGCAGGCGCGTGTATGGGTCGCTCAGGCTGAACCCTCGCACGTCCCTTTGGGCGTTCTGCGGCTCGAAGGTATGGAGGTGCGTCCGGGAAGCTATATCCACAGCGGAGAGCGCGCCGCCCGCGCCGGGGACATTTACATGACCGGCGTCAGCGTGGTTGGCCGGACCCTGCCGTTGGTTCTGGAAGGCGGAGACTTGCTTCTGGAGGCGGGCGAGGCGGAGCGCGAGCTCTGGCTCTACCTCATTCAGGCATGATATAATTTTGCGCCCCGGTCCACTAGCTCAATTGGCAGAGCAATTGACTCTTAATCAATGGGTTCAGGGTTCGAGTCCCTGGTGGATCACAGCGAAATGGCTTCCCATATCCCGGCGAATATCATCGGCGGATGAGTACGCGCGGATAAGATGGAAACTCCCGTCTCATCGCCTGCCGGACAATAAAGATCCTGGCTGACCAGGCATCCTTTCTGCGCGGGTTTATTATCCATCAGGCGTCCGGTAACTCCCGCCCGCCCTTCGGGTACCTCCCTCCCGCCCCTTCCAGTACAATGATGGATCACATATCAAACCGGAGGCAGCCATGACCGAGCCCGCCCGTTTCACCTACCACGGCAACCAGACACGTGAAATCTCCTTTCCCCTCGGCGGGATCGGCACCGGCGCGATCGGCCTTTCCGGCAGCGGAAGGCTGGTCGACTGGGAGATCTTCAACCGGCCCAACAAGGGCTCGCTTAACGGCT
>MTKY01050698.1_pt1 | contig 46013 bp, 33 predicted proteins | sample 1042731 | NCBI WGS metagenome assembly MTKY01 (sample SAMN06212206, study PRJNA360538) | anaerobic digester metagenome | biome: Wastewater treatment plant; material: sludge; isolation source: anaerobic digester fed with sludge from wastewater treatment plant | place: Denmark: WWTP Soeholt ...
TTTCCAACTTACATCTGGCTTACCTTTGCCAATCCGTCTGGCGGTGGGGCGATTGGCCGGCGGCGAGAGTTTCGACGCGGTGACCCGCTGGCTTGGCGACGCTACTGGCGATCTGCCGGAATACTGTATCCGCGGGCAAATGGAGTTGGCGCGTGAGCGCGACCCGAATGCATGGCGTGTGGCGCTGGCTTGCGCGCTGTTTGAGCGCAGCGTTGGTGCATCACGAGAGGCATTAGGATACGTTGTTGATCTCTCTTTGGCCGATCGAGACCGGGCATTGGCCAACCTGCAGCGGCTTTTTTTGATCAATCGAAATGATGATGACCGTTTTTGGGTGTTGCCGATTGTGCAGCGATATGTCAGTGTACAGCTTACGGATGATGGGGTCAGATCGAAGTTGGTGGAGCGATGGTTGGGTTGGTTGGTGATGTTTGCGCAAAGCAAGGGTGTAGAGCTTGAGCGAAATCTTCGTAATCGTAACGTTGTGGCGGAAGAATATCCAAACTTATTGAGTGGGATTCGTTGGTCTCGTGAACGAGGTCTTTGGGAGGTTTTGTTTACACTGGTGCAAGGAGCCTGGTACTACGCTTATATGCTCGGAGTGTTTAATGAGATAAACGAAATTCTCGATGGTGCAACGGAAGCCAGCAAACAGCTAGACAATGACTGTTGGCAAGCATGGGTGGACAATCGCCTTGCTAGGTTGGCCACTCATCAAGGATTGTATACCCAATCTTTGGAATATCTGGCAAGAGCCGAACGAGTTTTACAAACTTATGGCGATGATTGGGCATTGGTAAAAGCCTGGATAACACATGCACGCACTCTGTTTTCAATGGAACGTTGGGATGAGTCGGAACTATTGTCTCAGCAAGTTATCAAAAAAAGTGATGAGATTGGTGATTTGTACTCTAAGATCGCAATTTGCGATGTTTTGTCACAGATAGAAATGTCCAGAGGATGCTTTGATGCCGCTATGTACTGGCTCGACAAAGCTGAGCAATGGAGTATTGAGGCAAACACACCTTGGGAATTATCAGGAATTTATTATCGCCGCGGCACGAATCTAATCCCTAGAGGCGAGTATGCGACAGCTGAACAATATCTTCTTAAGGCTTTGGAGTTGAATGAAATTTGGGGCGAACGACGATATTTAGTTTATGATAACCAACAATTGGTCAAAATCTATATGCATACAGGGCGATTGCAGTTGGCCCGTCAGATAGCACAAGAGGCTCGTAGAGAATTTGAGCGTTTAGGAATGCCTGTCAAGCTAATGGAAGTGGAGGAACTGCTTCAACAGATAACGGAACTGGAAGTAGAGGAAATGGAAGGGAACTGCTGCTGTAACGTGTAAGCGAAAACTTCGTATTCAGGCAAGGACAGGGATGGTTTCATGGCGTGCTGTCCTGGCAATGACGTCTGCGATTGAAGGTGTTTTGATGCGTAACTGTTTCACGGTCGCCAGATACTGCTCCCGCCGGCGTTTCCAGATTTTGTAGGCGCTGGCCCAGGCGGTCCAGTCCATCACCCAATTATCGTCAGGCGGTTCTTCGCCATTGGCATAGCCTTCATAGAAAACTTCAGAAAGCATATTATACTTGCGCTCGTAAGTGCGCAGATCATCTTCGAGGATATGAATATCGTACAGAATTTCGTCTAAAGTCATTTTTCTTCCTTCCATACTTTTGCTTTACGATTACAGGCGATAGTGCTGACCTGCTCTTATTATAACGCAGATAGGCGGGACAATCAACAACGTCAGGAGGTTTTTTATGGCGCTAAAACCCTGGTATCAGGTTATTTTTCCGCGGGAAGATTTGCGCAGCGGCAAACCGTTGGATGCGGCGGAGTTCGCCGTCCACCTCGACCAGGTGCGCGACGGCCACGCCCCGCCCGATTATCAAGACCCCGCGCGTTTCCTAGATCGCACCTACCTCACCGACAACCTCACGCGGATGGCGGCGGAGGTTGTGCGGCGGCTCTCCGGCGAGAAGACCGAGACCTCGGCGGTGTTCAACCTCACCACCCAGTTCGGCGGCGGCAAGACTCACGCGCTCACCCTGCTCTATCACCTCGCCGTCCACGGCCCGGCAGCCAACAGTTGGACGGGCGTGAGCAAAGTTCTGGCTCAGGCCAACGTTCTCAGCATACCCCAGGCGGCCGTCGCCGTCTTTGTGGGGATGAAGTTCGACTCCCTCGCCGGGCGCGGCGGCAACGATGGCACGCCGCGCCGCCAGACGCCGTGGGGCGAGATCGCCTTCCAGTTGGGGGGCAACGCCGCCTTCCAGATCGTCGCCCGCCACGATGAGCAATTCATTGAACCCAAGGGCGACGTCATCCGCGCGTTTTTGCCCAAAGACAAGCCCTGCCTTATCCTGATTGACGAGCTGCTCAACTACGTCAGCACCTACCGCAAACTCGGCTACGGCGACCGGTTGTACAACTTCCTGCAAGCCCTCTCCGAAGAAGCCCGCAGCCTCGATAACGTGGTGTTGGTCGGCTCGATTCCGGCCTCGGAGTTGGAGTACACCACCAGCGACGAGGCCGATCAACAGCGCTTCTCCAAGATGCTGGATCGCCTGGGCAAGTCCATCCTCCTGTCGGCGGAGGGCGAGACGGCGCAGATCATCCGCCGCCGCCTGTTCGAGTTCAAAGGTTTGCCGCCCGAAGCCTGGGAAACCGTCGCCGCTCATGCCGCCTGGGTGGTGGAACACCGCGCGCAACTGCCCACCTGGTTCCCCATCGACCACGCCCGCGAGGCTTTTGCCGCGACGTACCCGTTCCACCCGTTGGCCCTCTCGGTCTTCGAGCGCAAGTGGCAATCGCTGCCGCGCTTTCAGCGCACGCGCGGCGTACTGCGTCTGCTGGCGCTGTGGATCGCGCGCACCTACCAGTCCGGCTATACCGGCGCGCACCGCGATCCGCTCATCACCCTGGGGACTGCGCCGCTGGACGACCCGTTGTTCCGCGCGGCGGTGTACAGCCAGTTGGGCGAAGAGCGCCTCGAAGCCGCGGTCGTCACCGACATCTGCGGCAAAGCTGACGCTCACGCCGCGCGTCTGGACGAAGACGCCGTGGACACCCTCCGCCAGGCGCGCCTGCACCGCAAAGTGGCGACGACCATCTTCTTTGAGTCCAACGGCGGGCAGCTTAACGCCAGGGCCACCCTGCCGGAAGTTCGGCTGGCCGTCGCCGACCCCAATCTGGACATCGGCAACGTGGAGACGGCGCTGGACGCCCTGCGCGCTTCGACGTACTACCTTTCGGTAGAGGGCGCGCAGTATTGGTTCAGCTTCAAACCCAACCTCAACAAGCTCCTGGCCGACCGGCGCGCTAGCATCAAGGACGCTGCCATCGAAGAGCGTGTGCGCGCTGAAATCCAAAACGTGTTCGCTAAGGGCAAGTCGCCCGTGACGGTCATCTACTTTCCCGAATTGAGCAATCAGGTTCCCGACCGCGCGGCGCTGACCCTGAGCGTGCTCTCCCCGGAGCGTCACATCCATCTGCCGGAGACGCTGCCGTGGCTCAAGCGGTTGACGGCGGAAGCCGGTATGTCGGGGCGGACGCACAAGAGCGCGTTGCTGTGGGCCGTCCCCGAGGACGACAGCGCCCTGCGCACCTCGGCGCGCAACCTGCTGGCCTGGGAGGAAATCCAAGACGAGCAAGCGAGTCTGAGCCTGGACGAAGTGCAGCAGCGGCAGCTCAAGCAAGAGTTGCAGAAAGCGCGCGACGAGTTGACCGAAACTGTGTGGCGCGCCTACAAGAACCTGGTCCTGCTCGGCAAGGATAATGAGCTGCGTGTGGTGAACCTGGGGCTGATCCATTCCAGCGCGGCGGAAACCCTGGTCGGGCTGATGTTGAGTCGCTTGCGGCAGGATGGCGACCTGGAAGACGCCATCGGCCCGGCGTTCCTGGTGCGCTACTGGCCCCCGGCCTTCGAAGCGTGGAGTACGGCGAAGGTAAGCGAAGCGTTCTTCGCTTCCCCACAATTTCCGCGCCTGCTGGACGCGCGCGTGCTCCGCGACACCATTGCCAAAGGCGTCACGAATGGCTTCCTGGCCTACGCCGGACAGACGCCGGAGGGTGAGTATGTGCCCTTTTTCTACAAGACCACGCTCTATGCCACCGACGTAGAAATCAGCGACGCGATGGTCATCCTCAAGGCGGAGGCAGCGGAAGCGTATCTGGCGGCGCAAGCGGCCAAAACTGCCGCCGCTGCGCAAGCTGCCCAGGACGTCGTCACACGACCGGAGTTGGGTGAGGGTGTGTCCTACCCAACCGCCGTCACGTTGCCAGGCGCAGCCGTCAAGGAAACCCCTGACGAGCCGCCGGTTGAGCTTGGCATTACGCCATCCACGGCGAAGGTCACTCGCCTTACCTGGCGCGGCGACGTTCCATCGCAGAAGTGGATGAACTTCTACATGAAAGTGCTCTCGAAATTTGCTACGGGAAAGGGCCTGCGCTTGCACGTCCACGTCGACGTGGATGAACCAACGGGCATCTCCGAGCAGCGATTGGCGGAGATGCAAGCCGCGTTGCGGGAGTTGGGGTTGGAGGATGAGGTGGTTTGTGGCGAGAAAAGGGAAGTTTAATGAGCACGTCCTACCAATTTGATCCGGTAGATGTTGATCGATTGCGGATGCTATTGCAGTTGACGCCCGGCGGACGCATCCGGTTGGTGTCCAGCGCGCGAGAATTGGCGGTGGGGCGAGAGATCGACCTCAAACTCTTGGAGGCTCTTGGAGGAATTAGAAGATGCCGCGAACCGACAAACTCGATCTGAGTTTGTTCCGGGACATTCTGAGCGGCGGACAGGAAGCACCAAGAGCAATGATGGCTAATATAGAGAAGTACGCATTTTTGCTTTATGAAAAAGTAATCGCATAACTATTATTATGCGTTGACATTTCCACAAAAATCCCGTAAAATGACCTTATCTGGGCCGTTTTGCGGGATTTTTCTGTGTCAAAACTTATCGCATAAATCAGCAGCCTGGTCAGGAGGCGCCCGATGAGTGATTCTTTGGAGCAGTTCACCACATATTTGCAGTCTCAAGACCGCAGCGCACATACCGTCGCCGCGTACACCCACGATGTGACGGCGTTCTTCACTTGGCTGCCAGACCAATTGGGCAAAGCGGTTCCTCTTGTTGAAGTGACGCCGTTCGACGTGCAGAAATACCGCGATCACCTCGTCGCTGAGGGGCGCAAGCCTGCCGGAGTGAACCGGGCGCTGGCGGCGCTGCGCGTGTTTTTTGCCTGGGTAGTGCAGACCGGCCAGTCCAGTGCGAATCCCGCGCGGGATGTGCAGGGCATTCAGCAGGCGCGGCGCAATCCGAAGGCGCTCACAGCGCAAGAGGCCTATCGCCTGCAACGGGAGGCGGCGGCGCAAAGACAACTCGCACAAGCCAAAGCGGGCGAGGAAGTGCTGCCTGCTGTGGTGGATGCCGTCCGCGATGAGGCGCTGTTGAACTTGCTGCTCTACACCGGCCTGTGCGTTTCCGAAAGTGCGGCCTTGCGCGTCGAGGACGTGGCGCTCAACGGCAAGAGTGGCAAGGTCATCGTTCGCTCTGGGAAAGGCCGAAAGTACCGTGAAGTTCCTCTGCACAAAGAGGCCCGCCGGGTGATACAAGCGTATCTGGATGTGCGCTCTACCGATCAAGGCGAGACGCTGTTTCTCGGACAGCGTGGCCCATTGGGTGCGCGAGGGATTCAGTTCCGCATCGCTGCTTTGGGCAAGATGGCAGGTGTGCCCGTGACGCCACACGTTCTGCGTCACACCTTCGCCACGCGACTGTTGCGTGAAGCAAAGGCTGACCTGGTGACGGTGGCTGCGCTGATGGGGCACAGTTCGGTAGCGACGACGGCGATTTACACGCAACCAAGCGAGGCGGATTTGGCCGAGGCGGTGGCGGGATTGGGGTGAAAGAAAAGTTGTCAATATGACCAAGTGCGCGTATACTCAAGTGAGTAGCTTATGTGAATCCCCATTCTGACCGAAGAAGGAGGCGCTCTGATGCAGTTTTATCCACCTGGCACCGAAATTGGACCCTACCGCGTCCTCTCCGACCCGATGGCGGGCGGGATGGGCGTGGTCTACGTCTGCCACGACCTCGAAAACGACCGCCCCGTGGCGCTGAAGACCTTCAAGCCCGAATACCTGCCCGACCGCGCGGCGCGCGACCGCTTCCTGCGCGAAGGCACCGCCTGGGTTGAACTGGGCCGGCATCCGCATATCGTGCGCTGCTATGAAGTGAAGTACAGTGACCCCACCACCTTCCTGGCGCTGGAACTGGTGGTCAAGGACGAAGGCCGGGCAGACGCCTCGCTGCGTAGCTGGCTGGGTCAGCCCCTGCCGCTGGAGACCGCCATGCTCTTCACGCTGCAAATCGCGCGCGGACTGGCGCACGCCGCCCGCCAGATTCCCGGCTTTGTCCACCGCGACCTCAAGCCGGAGAACGTCCTGGTCGGCCAGGACACCCTGCCCGGCGCGGCCCCATCGCAGGTGGGCGTCAACCGCCTGCGGGTGACCGACTTTGGGTTGGCAGCCATGCTTGAATCAGCGAGTCAGCGCATCAGTGAATCGATGGGGCCACATGCAGCCGAGCCAACGCCTGGATCAACGGATGATTCGCCATTCGCCATTCGCCACACACAATTGACGCACGGCATCGTCGGCACGCCGTTCTATATGGCGCCGGAGCAGTGGACGGGCGGGCCGTTGGGGGTGTATACCGATGTATATGCCCTGGGCTGCATCCTGTACGAAATGCTGACGGGGGAGCGCGCCGTGAGCGGGCGCAGTTTCACCGAGCTGCAGGCCGCGCATTGTCAGGGCCGCCTGCGTCCGATTCCCGAAGACCTGCCGGGCGCGGTGACCGACTTCCTGACGCGCTGCCTGGCGCGCGAGGGAGGGGAACGCTATGCGGATTGGGCGGGGGTTCTTGCCGCGCTGGAGGCGGCTTGCGCGGGGCTGGGGGTATCGCTCCCGGCCCCGGAAGTAGAATCCACCAGCCGGGCCGAACAGCGCGACCGGGCTTCGTCCTACAATGCGATGGGGGCTTCCTACCTGGACCTGGGCAATGCGCGGGTGGCAGCGGGCTACTTCGAGAAGGCGCTGGGGATAGCCCGCGCTATCGGCGACCGGCGCGGGGAGGGAAATGCCCTGGGCAACCTGGGGCTGGCGTATGCGGATTTGGGCGACGCGCGGCGCGCCATCGGGTACCACGAAGAGGGGCTGGTCATCGCCCGCGAAATCGGCGACCGGGGCGGGGAGGGCGCCGACCTGGGCAACCTGGGGAATGCGTATGTGACTTTGGGGGACGCGCGGCACGCCATCGGGTACTACGAAGAGCAATTGACGATCGCCCGCGAAATCGGCGACCGGGGCGGGGAGGGCGCAGCCCTGGGCAACCTGGGGAATGCGTACTACAGTTTGGGCGACGCGCGGCGCGCCATCGGGTACTACGAAGAGAGCTTGACTATCAAGCGCGCTATCGGCGACCGGCGCGGGGAGGGGAATGCCCTGGGCAGCCTGGGGCTGGCGTATGCGGCTTTGGGCGACGCGCGGCGCGCCATCGGGTACTACGAAGAAGCCTTGACAATCGACCGCGCCATCGGCGACCGGCGCGGGGAGGGCGCAGCTCTGGGCAACCTGGGGACTGCGTATCTGAACTTGGGCGACGCGCGGCGCGCCATCGGGTACTACGAAGAGAGGCTGGTCATCGCCCGCGAAACCGGCGACCGGGGCGGGGAGGGTGCAGCCCTGGGCAACCTGGGGGTTGCCTACAAAGACCTGGGCGACGCGCGGCGCGCTATCGGGTACTATGAGCAATCACTGGCAATTTCTAGTGAGATTGGCGACTTGAATGCCGCGGCAAGCATATCGTTCAATACAGCGATATTGTATGCGCAGCAGGACGAAACGGGGCGAGCGCTGCCGCTGGCGCAAGAAGCCGCGCGTATTTGGGCGCAAATCGGCCACGCGCCGTATGCGCAGCGGGCGCAGCAATTGGTGACGCAGTTGCAAGGCGGCAGTGGAGTAGGGAGTAGGGAGTAGGAAGTAGGGGAGTAAGGAGTAGGTGCAGCCATCGAGCTGGTCATCCGCGAGCAAGTATCCCCGGAGCATAAACCTGCCTTTGAGCAACGCCTGGCGTGGCTTAAACAAATCGTCCAATCATCTTGAAACAAGATATCTCAAATCTGACATTAATAGACATTATCCCGATTAGATAAGAAAAAACGCGAAATATGGTAAACTCAACCCCAATTGCAATACAGGGGGTGTACGATGAGCCTATATCAAACCTATGCCGAGAAACCAACCGCTTTTTTAGCCCTCACGGGCTACACCCGTGAGGAATTTGATGCGTTATTGCCACACTTTGAAGCGGCTTTTCTGGAACGGATGCGCACCCATTGTGTGGATGGCAAGCCGCGCGGTAAACGCCGCTATAGTAGTTATCAGAACAGCCCGCTCCCGGACAGTTGCGACAAACTCTTTTTCATCTTGATGTATCTCAAGACCAATAACCTGCAAACGGTGCAGGGAGCGCTCTTTAAGTTGACGCAACCCAAAGCCAACCAATGGATTCACTGCCTGTCGCCGTGTCTTGAGCAAGCCTTAGCGGCAGTTGACGAGCTGCCGGCTCGTAGCATGGACGCGGTAACTTGGGAAACCGAAGCGTGCCTCTATTTCCATGATGGCACGGAACGGCCCATTCAACGGCCCAAGGATGCGCAGCAACAAAGCCAATACTACAGTGGTAAAAAAAGACGACATACCATCAAGAACAATACGTTGAATGATGCCAATTGTAAGATTCGTTTTCTCTCAGCGACGGTGGAGGGCAGAAAACACGACAAGAAACTAGCCGACGAAAGCGCCTATCAGTTGCCAGCAGGTAGTCAACTGGTTCAAGATACCGGCTTTCAAGGCTTTACGGTCGCGGAAGTCCACATTGTACAGCCCAAAAAGAAGCCGCGTGGGCAATCGTTGTCCGACTGGGATAAACACCGCAATCAATGGATCGGCTCCCTACGGGTACGCGCCGAACATGCAATTGGTGGGGTGAAACGCTATCGGATTGTCAAAGAGCAGATTCGCAATTGGAAAGCAGGATTCAGAGACCGGGTGTTAGCCGTTTGCTGTGGCTTACACAATTTCCGCCTGAACTTCCGGCCCTGGCATTATCCTCCGCTTCAATTGCATCTATTTGTGACCTTTTAATCGGTATAATGTCTAATCTTTTGAAAGGAGCTTTTGACATGGAACCTATCCAATCACTTAACACGCTTGAATTGCTCGACCAGGCCATCCAGGAAGCGAAAAAATGGGAAGCCAGCCTGGGGCGCAAAACGCGCGGCAGCGCAGCCGGGGCCTTCGAGGCGCTCAAAAACGGCAAACTCGACATCCAGAATCCGCAAGCTTACATCGAACGTCTGCGCCCGCGCGATTTCGAAGCCCAGGGTGTCACGCTCTCCCCGGCGCTCAAGCGCAGCCTGAGCGGGCCGGACGGCTATGCCTTTTACCAGATGGCCGCTCCGCTGCTGCTGCATCCCGGGCGCGGATCGCAGTATAACCTGTTCGAAAGCCAGTTCGCCTTCGATGTGCCACGCGGCCAGCGCGAGGCTGCCATTTACAGCATCTTTCCCCAGGCGGAATGGAAGCCGGTGTTGGACTGGAGCGGCAGCTTGCACCTCGGGCTGGACGGCAACCTGGAATGGGGCGCTGGGGTCGAAAAGACCGAGGTCGAACTCGCAAAACTGTCGGGGGCGCTGACGGGACGGGTACATAACGTCAACCAGATGACCGGTTTCATCAAGATCGTACCCTTCGAGCACAGCCTGGGGCGCATGGACATCAGTGCCAGCCATACCGCCCAAACTGCCGCTTGGCGGCTGGACGGTCAGCGCGCCATTCGCAGCCAGGGGCAGATGAAATTCGTGTTGCTGCTCAAGGTCCCGGTCGAACTGACCAGTCTGCGCCTGGAAGTCGCTGCCCAGGCCGAACCCGATTTCGACTGGTTGACCGCCCGGGTCGAACACGTCCTCGAACGCCTGCCGCAGGCTCTGCGCGACATTTTCAGGAAACGACGCGGCCTGCCCCTGCAAGTCTTCGAAAAATGGACAATTCAACTGCCAGGATAACATTTTCAGGCACAGGAGGTTTCTGATGACCGAGTACATTCGCTATTGCCTCCAGGTGACCGATGGCGGCAAACGCATCCGCATCCAGGCCCGCGACGAAGCCAACCAGACCCTCGACGAACCGGGGGGCTTCTGCACCCTGGACCCCGTCCCGCAGCAGATTGCCGCGCTGGCCGAAAAAGCCCGCCAGGGGACAATCAGCAAGGCTGAAGTGGATAAACTGGGCGAGGCTCTTTTCCGGGCCTTGTTCCCGCCCGAAGTGACCACCCACCTGCACGAGCAACTGGCAAAAGTCGCTGCTTGCCAGGGCACGATCTTGCGTCTCGAACTCGACCTGGACGAAATGGAAACCCCGGCCATCGCGACCCTGCCCTGGGAATTCCTACGCGCCCCGCAGACTGCGGGCTGGCCCGCCGACAATTTGGGCACCCATTCCAAGGTGGTGCTCTCACGCCGCCGGGCGCTCTGGGATGTCGCTAAACCGATTCCGCTCGAAGAGCCGCTGTGCCTCCTGCTGGTCGTCTCACAGCCGGAAGATGAAGACCCGGTCGCCTGGCAGGAGGTGCATAAGTCCTTACAAGCCTTTACCCAAAAGCATCCCAAATTGATTGCTCCCTTGTTGCCAGTGTTACAGCAACCGAACATCGAAAACCTGGATAAAGCCCTGGAAGCGCATCGTCCGCACATTGTGCATTTTATCGGCCACGGGCGTCTGCGCACTGCCCGCAAGGTGGAATTTGCCGAACTGGCTTTCGTCAATCCAAGCACCGGGCGGGCGGAATGGATTACCGATGAAGAAGTCGCCCAGGTTTTTCAGACCCACGCACCGGCAGTAGTGGTCTTACAGGCCTGCGAAAGCGGCGCGGGGAGCGCGGCGGGAGCCTTTGTTGGCGTGGCCTCCCAAATCGTGCAACGCAACCTGCCGGTCGTTGTCGCCATGCAATACCCTATCAGCAACGCTGCCGCCACCAAATTTGCCGAGGAGTTCTACCAGCGCCTGGGCGAAGGCAAACCGGTTGACCTAGCCGTCCAGATGGGACGGCGCGTGCTCAAGCAGTCAAGCGCCAGCAAGGCCTATGATTTTGCCTCGCCAGTCCTGTTCATGCGCGTAAAAGATGGCGATTTGTTCAGCCAACCAGAGAAGAAAGAAAAGGCCAAACCGGGCAATAAACCCACCCCAAACCTTCCAGAAAACACTTTTGAGGCCTTCCCGCCTGCTTTTTCATCCGAACTGCCGCACCCCATCGCCTGGGCCTGCGCCGCGTACAACTGCTCTGGGACTCCCAAAGAGCGCTTTATCGCTCTCGACCGGCTTTTCATCAACCTGACCAAATACCTGACCGCCATCGCTCTTAGCCAATACTGGCAGGACAACCCCGACCGTGACAGGTTGCGCGAATGGCTGGGGCAGTTGTCCGAGTCGCGGCTGGTCACCAGCCTGTTCATTCTGGAGAATGTTTATCTGTACTACACAGAAGCCCAAAAACAAAATAACCTGGGTGAAATTCTCTTCCGGCCCTATGGCGAAGCGCTGCCGGACGAATCCCCGCTGGCGAACGCCTTGCGGGTTTTTCTCAGCCACCTGTCCGCGCGCAAGAAGAGGAAACTTCCCAAAGGCGTCTCGGCTCGGACATTTTTCCATGCTTTGGTCACCCTGCGTGAAGCGGAATGGGAAAGCGATTCATCCGGAGTTCAGCCTGCCCTGTGCGATGAATTGCTCCAGAGTCTTGGCCAGGCGTTGGAAGCCTTGATCAACCGCTTCGCGACCCTGCTGCGCTACCCACTCTATTATCTTGAAGATGTCCATCGCCGTCAGGGCGGTTGGGAATACAGCCTGACAGCTTTTCCCGGCGTCACCGGCCGCTCGGAACATTTGGAAGAGCCTTATGTCCAGGCAGACGGGGATGCTCCGCGCTATATGGTGCGCTGCCTGTATTTCTGTAGTCCCCAGGGTCAGCCCCTGCTCAACCTGCACCCGGTTTTGATTGAACATGACCTTGACCTGTACTTTCTCGAGCGCGGCATCGAGAAAGGCGACATCTGGTACCGGCATTGCGCTTCATCCAGGCGCTACCAGCCGCCCAGGCACTTTCACTTTCTTAGCGATCCGAAGGCAGAAACCGAAGACCCGGTCGCCCAACTCGACCAGGCGCGCGCCGAGCAGCGACAGGTTGACCTGGAAACGCGCATCGGTAAACTGCCGCTGCCTATGCTCCTGGCGCGGCTCTCCGGCGACGTCCGTCAGGCGCTCGAAATCGGCTTGGGAGAATCGCTGCGTATTGGCCGGTTCTGGCTGGGGGTCGAATTTGTTCTGATGGGACTGTCCAAGCAGCCGAATAGCGCTCTATCGAAAAAACTGGCTGAAATTGGGCTGGATGGTGGTGATTTTCGCGGCGCCTTGCGCGGATTGGTCTCCGTTCGCGTCAAAGACTGGCGCAAACAGCGGGATGTGCAGTCGCTGGGCGCGGTGTCCCTGCCCGAGTTGCAGGAAGCGCCGACCGAAGGGCTGGCCGAGATTTTCGGCAGCGCCAAAATGCCCAAGGCCATCATCACCCCGCGCCTGCTGGACATCCTGCGCGAAGCCGTCCGTCTGGCCGGGGATGGCAAAGTCTCAGACCGGCATTTCATGCTGGCTCTGCTGTCTGAGCGCCAGGCCCTGCCGGTCAACCTGCTGCTGGGTCAACTGGCACAGGCCCGCCAGGATCCGCGTGACTGGCTCAGGCAACTGCAAAGGGAGGCTGGAGCAGCGGCGCCGCTGCAAGAACCCGGACGGTCGCCCGCTCAACAACCTGGCCCGGCTCCCCGGTATCGTCCCGCTGCGGTTCTGCCACCCGCTGGCGGATTGCTGGCGGAGGTAGGGCGTGACCTGACCGCCCTGGCGCAGGCCGGTGAATTGCATCCGGCCATTGGCAAAGGTGCGCGCAAGGCTATGGCCCAAATCGGGCTGATTTTGCAGCAAACCCAGGCCAACAATCCCATCCTGCTCGGCGACCCCGGCGTGGGCAAGACGGCCATTGTCGAGGGGCTGGCCTGGCGGCTGGCCAACGATCCGGAGGTGATTGCGAAACTGGCTGGCAAGCGGATTGTGGATATTTCACCCAACGCCCTGACGGCCGGCACCAAATACCGCGGCGACCTGGAAAAACGCCTGGGACAATTGCTGGACGAAGTGCGCGCCGCGCAGCGCGAGGTGATTGTCTTTATTGACGAAATCCACACCATCCTGGGCGGGCGCGCTGAAGGCGGGCTGGGCGCCATCTCCGATGCGCTCAAACCGGCCCTGGCGCGCGGCGAATTTCCGTGTATCGGCGCAACGACAGTGGCTGAGTACCGCCGCTACATCGAGTCGGACCCGGCCCTGGCGCGGCGTTTCACGCCGGTCTGGATTGAAGAACCCGGCCCGGAAGAGGCCATCGAGATTGCTCAAAAAGTGGCAGACGAATTTCTCACCCCCCGGCATGGCGTGTCCTATCCGGCGGAAGTCGTGGCCGAGGCGGTCCGCCTGTCCCAGCGCTACCTCCACGACGAATTCTTGCCGGGTAAGGTCATCAAATTGCTCGACCAGGCCGGGCCGCGTGTCACGATGGGCTTTTCGCTGCGCGGGCTGGTCGAGGGCGAGCAGCAGGCCGGCAGCGGGGTGGTCAGTCTGGAGGTCATCCGCCAGATTGTCTCCGAGCGCAGCGGCGTACCGGTCACCAGCCTGAGCCTGGATGAGCGCACCCGGTTGCTCAAACTGGAAGACATCCTGCAAAAGCGCGTCAAGGGTCAGGACGAGGCCGTGAAGGCGGTCGCCGCGATGGTGCGGCGCGCCCGGGCGGGGCTGTCCGACCCGCATCGTCCGGTGGGTGTTTTTCTGTTCGCCGGGCCGACCGGCGTAGGCAAGACCGAACTGGCCCTGGCGTTGGCAGAAGCCCTGTTCGATCAGGAAGACGCCATCCTGCGCCTGGACATGTCCGAGTACATGGAAAAGCACCAAGTCGCGCGCCTGATTGGCTCACCGCCCGGCTATGTTGGCTATGAGGAAGAAGGCCAACTCACCGGGCACCTGCGCCGGCGTCCCTACAGCGTGGTGCTGCTGGATGAAATCGAAAAGGCGCACGTTGACGTCCAACACCTGTTCCTGCAATTGTTCGACGCCGGTCGCCTGACCGATGCGCGTGGGCGCGTGGTGGATGGGTGCAACGCCATCTTCACCATGACCACCAACCTGGGCGCAAAAGAGGCCATGGGCTTCCTCTCCGACCAAAAATCCTACGAGGAAAAATTACACGCCGCCATCGAGGAACATTTTTCTGCCGAGTTTCTCAACCGCGTCAGCCGGATTGTGTACTTCAATCCGCTGAACGAAGCCATGCTGTTGTTAATTTTCGACAAATTCCTGGCCCAGGCGATCGAGCGCTTCCGCGCCCAGGGTATTGAGATTGAAGTTCCAGACAAGATAAAACGCGACCTGTGTGCGCGGCATACCGATACCCGGCGCGGGGCGCGGCCCTTGCAGCGCGCCATCGAGGATGAAATCATCACGCCGTTGACCGATAAACTGCTGGCCGGGGAGATTAGGTCGGGAATGAAGGTTGTATTGGGAAAAGTGGACAGCCCGGACATCCAAAAATCGGACAAGCTGCAGTCCCCTGTCCAACAACCTGGCCTGGCTCCCCGGCATCGTCCTGCTGCGGTTCCGCCCCCCGCCCAGCCTGCCCTTGGAGCGGATGAGGAACAAGTCAACCAGCAAGCTGTCCAAACATTGGCCGAGGCTTTCGAAAAGGAAACCGGACTCATCCTGCGCCTGGATGACAAGGCCATGGAACTGCTGTGCAGTCCCTACTTTGCCGAGGAGCGCGGTCAAATGCCCAGCGCGGCAGCCTTTGAGACCCTGGTGCGCCAACCCCTGCAGGAGAAAATCTCGCAAGGCGAAATCCCACCTGGTGCGCAGGTCAGGGTGATCCGCGAATTCGCCCAGGCCCAATATCGGATTGCTTTCGAGATCGAATCAGGAGAACAGGCATGAACGAGAAACCCAAACTTGAACTGGAAATCTTGAGCGGCCCGCTGGACGGGCAGAAAATCACCCTCACGGTGGATGCCGACTGGACGCGCCTGCCCGGCAGCCCGCTCTCTTTTCCCTGGGACGATGAATTGGGCGAGCCGCAGGCGCGCTTTGCCCTGACCGAGGCTGGCTGGCAGTTGCAATCCGTCGAAGCCCGGCGCGGCACCCATTTGCTGCGCCCGGATACCAAAGACCAACTGCCGGTTATCCTGCAAAGCGAGGATGTGCTCAAAGCCAGCGATACCTGGCTGTTGGTGCGTGATGCGTGATGCGCGATCCGTGATTCATACTCTATGAAAGGATCGTGAAGATACAACTTCCCGCTTGGGCGCTCTAGGCCCTGTCCCCGGGACGTTCTGCGCGGGAACTTATTCTTTTACAGACCCAAAGGAGGCAAACCTATGAACATCTATCCCCCTGGCACCAAAATCGGCCCCTACCTCGTCCTCTCCGCCCCGATGATGGGCGGGATGGGCGTGGTCTACGTCTGCCACGATCTCGAAAACGACCGCCCTGTGGCGCTCAAGACCTTCAAGCCCGAATACCTGTCCGACCGCGCCGCGCGCGACCGCTTCCTGCGCGAAGGCACCGCCTGGGTCGAACTGGGCCGGCATCCGCACATCGTGCGCTGCTATGAAGTGTATTACATTGACCCCATCGCCTTTCTGGCGCTGGAACTGGTGGTCAAGGACGAAGGTCGGGCAGACGCCTCGCTGCGTAGCTGGCTGGGTCAGCCCCTGCCGCTGGAGACCGCCCTGCTCTTCACGCTGCAAATCGCGCGCGGACTGGCGCACGCCGCCCACCAGATTCCCGGCTTCGTCCACCGCGACCTCAAGCCGGAGAACGTCCTGGTTGGCAAAGATGTCCTACTTGACACGGAGGTCAACCGCCTGCGGGTGACCGATTTTGGGCTGATAGCCACACTTGAATCAGCGAGTCAGCGAATCAGCGAATCCGCGGGACCACAGGCAGCCGAGCCAGCGCCTAGATCAACGGATGATTCGCCGTTCGCCATTCGCCATACACAATTGACGCACGGACCCGTGGGCACGCCGCTCTACATGGCGCCGGAGCAGTGGACGGGCGGAGCGCTGGGGGTGTATACCGATGTGTACGCCCTGGGCTGCATTCTGTACGAAATGCTGACGGGGGAGCGCGTCGTGAGCGGGTGCAGTCTCACCGAGGTGCGGGCCGCGCATTGTCAGGGCCGCCTGCGCCCTATGCCCCAAGACCTGCCGAACCCGGTGACCAGCTTCCTGACGCGCTGCCTGGCGCGCGAGGGAGGGGAACGTTACCCGGATTGGGAGGCGGTTCTGTCCGCGCTGGAGGCGGCCTGCGCGGGGCAGGGGGTATCGCTCCCGGCCCCGCAAGCGGAAGAAACCAGCCGGACCGAACAGCGCGACCTGGCTTCGTCCTACAATGCGATGGGCGTATCCTATGCAGACCTGGGCAATGCGCGGGTGGCGGCGGGCTACTTCGAAAAGGCGCTGGGGATACTCCGCGCCATCGGCGACCGGCGCGGGGAGGGCGCAGCCCTGGGCAACCTGGGGCTGGCGTATGCAGCTTTGGGCGACGCGCGGCGCGCCATCGGGCACTATGAACAGCAATTGACGATCGCCCGCGCCATCGGTGACCGGCGCGGGGAGGGCGCAGCCCTGGGCAACCTGGGGAATGCGTATGCGGATTTGGGCGACGCGCGGCGCGCCATCGGATACTACGAAGAAGTCTTGAAAATCGCCCGCGCCATCGGCGACCGGGACGGGGAGGGCGCAACCCTGGGCAACCTGGGGGGTGCGTATGCGGATTTGGGCGACGCGCGGCGCGCCATCGGGTACTACGAAGAGAGCTTGACTATCAAGCGGGAAATCGGCGACCGGCGCGGGGAGGGGAATGCCCTGGGCAACCTGGGGAATGCGTACTACAGTTTGGGCGACGCGCGGCGCGCCATCGGGTACTACGAAGAGGGGCTGGCCATCGCCCGCGAAATTGGCGACCGGGGCGGGGAGGGCGCAGCCCTGGGCAACCTGGGGAATGCGTACCACCGTTTGGGCGACGCGCGGCGCGCCATCGGGTACTACGAAGAGAACTTGATTATCAAGCGCGAAATCGGTGACCGGGGCGGGGAGGGAAATGCCCTGGGCAACCTGGGGGTTGCGTATGTGGTTTTGGGCGACGCGCGGCGCGCCATCGGGTACTACGAAGAGCAATTGACGATCGCCCGCGAAATCGGCGACCGGCGCGGGGAGGGGAATGCCCTGGGCAACCTGGGGAATGCGTATCTGAACTTGGGCGACGCGCGGCGCGCCATCAGGTTCTACGAAGAATGTTTGAAATTGCACCGCGAAATTGGCGACCGGGGCGGGGAGGGGAATTCCCTGGGCAACCTGGGGAATGCGTATCTGAACTTGGGCGACGCGCGGCGCGCCATCGGGTACTACGAAGAGCAATTGACGATTGTACGCGAAATCGGCGACCGGCGCGGGGAGGGCGCCGCCCTGGGCAACCTGGGGGTGGCGTATGCGGATTTGGGCGACGCGCGGCGCGCCATCGGGCACTATGAGCAATCACTGGCAATTTCTAATGAGATTGGCGACTTGAATGCCGTGGCAAGCACATCGTTCAACACAGCGCTATTGTATGCACAGCAGGGCGAAATCGCGCGCTCTCTGCCATTGGCGCAAGAGGCGGCACGTATCTGGGCGCAAATCGGTAGCCCGCATGCCCAAAAGGCGCAGCAATTGGTGGCGCTGTTGCAAAGCGGCAGCCCCGCACCCACAGCGGCGACCCCGGCCCAGGCCGCTTTCGGGGCCTTTCGGCGCGCGGGCAGCATTCAGGAGATGCAAACCGCCCTTGCCGCGCACCCTATCCTGAAAGACCTAGAGTTCCACGCTGCTATAGAGCAGATCACCCGCGAGCAAGCGCCGGATGAAGCCAAACCTGCCTTTGAGCAACGCCTGGTGTGGCTCAAACAACTCACCCAATCCGCCTGACATTCTGTAGAAAGGAGCGTCTCATGCACATCTATCCCCCTGGCGCCGAAATCGGACCCTACCGTGTCCTCTCCGACCCGATGATGGGCGGGATGGGCGTGGTCTACGTCTGCCACGACCTCGAAAACGATCGCCCCGTGGCGCTGAAGACCTTCAAGCCCGAATACCTACCCGACCGCGCAGCGCGAGACCGGTTCCTGCGCGAAGGCACCGCCTGGGTCGAACTGGGCCGGCATCCGCACATCGTGCGCTGCTATGAAGTGCATTACATTGACCCCACCGCCTTCCTGGCGCTGGAACTGGTGGTCAAGGACGAAGATCGGGCGGACGCTTCGCTGCGTAGCTGGCTGGATCAGCCCCTGCCGCTGGAGACTGCCCTGCTCTTCACGCTGCAAATCGCGCGTGGACTGGCGCACGCCGCCCACCAGATTCCAGGCTTTGTCCACCGCGACCTCAAGCCGGAGAACGTCCTGGTTGGCAAAGATGTCCTACTTGACACGGAGGTCAACCGCCTGCGGGTGACCGACTTTGGGCTGATAGCCACACTTGAATCAGCGAGTCAGTGCCTCAGCGAATCCGCGGGGCCACATGCAGCCGAGCCAACGCATGATTCAACGGATGATTCGCCGTTCGCCCTTCGCCATACACAATTGACGCACGGCATCGTCGGCACGCCGCTCTATATGGCGCCGGAGCAGTGGACGGGAGGGCCGCTGGGGGTGTATACCGATGTGTACGCCCTGGGCTGCATCCTGTATGAAATGCTGACGGGGGAGTGCGTGGTGAGCGGGCGCAGTCTCCCCGAGGTGCAGGCCGCGCATTGTCAGGGCCGCCTGCGCCCCATGCCCCAAGACCTGCCGAACTGGGTGACCGGCTTCCTGACGCGCTGCCTGGCGCGCGAGGGAGGGGAACGCTACCCGGATTGGGAGGCGGTTCTGTCCGCGCTGGAGGCGGCCTGCGCGGGACAGGGCGTGTCGCTCCCGGCCCCGCAAGCGGAAGAAACCGGCCGGGCCGAACAGCGCGACCGGGCTTGGTCCTACAATGCGATGGGGATCTCCTACCTGGACCTGGGCAATGTGCGGGTGGCGGCGGGCTACTTCGAAAAGGCGCTGGGGATAGCCCGCGCCATCGGCGACCGGGGCGGGGAGGGTGCCGCCCTGGGCAACCTGGGTCTGGCGTATGCGGATTTGGGCGACGCGCGGCGCGCCATCGGGTACCACGAAGAATGTTTGAAATTGCACCGCGAAATTGGCGACCGGCAAGGGGAGGGCGCCGCCCTGGGCAACCTGGGGATTGCGTATGCGGATTTGGGCGACGCGCGGCGCGCCATCGGATACCACGAAGAGAGGCTGGTAATCGCCCGCGAAATCGGCGACCGGCGCGGGGAGGGCGTAGTCCTGGGCAACCTGGGGGCTGCGTATGCGGATTTGGGCGACGCGCGGCGCGCCATCGGGTACCACGAAGAAGCCTTGACAATCGCCCGCGCCATCGGCGACCGGCGCGGGGAGGGGAATGCCCTGGGCAACCTGGGGAATGCGTACTACAGTTTGGGCGACGCGCGGCGCGCCATCGGGTACTATGAAGAGCAATTGACGATCGCCCACGAAATCGGCGACCGGCGCGGGGAGGGCGCAGCCCTGGGCAACCTGGGGATTGCCTACAAGAACCTGGGTGACGCGCGGCGCGCCATCGGGCACTATGAACAGCAATTGACGATTGTACGCGAAATCGGCGACCGGCGCGGGGAGGGGAATGCCCTGGGCAACCTGGGGATTGCGTATGCGGATTTGGGCGACGCGCGGCGCGCCATCGGGTACTACGAAGAAGCCTTGACAATCGCCCGCGAAACCGGCGACCGGCGCGGGGAGGGCGCAGCCCTGGACGACCTGGGGAATGCGTACCGCCGTTTGGGCGACGCGCGGCGCGCCATCGGGTACCACGAAGAAGCCTTGACAACCGACCGCGCCATCGGTGACCGGGGCGGGGAGGGCGCAGCCCTGGGCAACCTGGGGGCTGCCTACTTCCAATTGGGCGACGCGCGGCGCGCCATCGGGTACTACGAAGAGCAATTGACGATTGTGCGCGAAATTGGTGACCGGCGCGGGGAGGGCGTAGCCCTGGGCAACCTGGGGATTGCGTATGCGGATTTGGGCAACGCGCGGCGCGCCATCGGGTACTATGAGCAATCACTGGCAATTTCTAGTGAGATTGGCGACTTGAATGCCGTGGCAAGCATATCGTTCAACACAGCGCTATTGTATGCACAGCAAGGCGAAACGGGGCGGGCGTTGCCGCTGGCGCAAGAGGCGGCGCGTATCTGGGCGCAAATCGGTAGCCCGCATACCCAAAAGGCGCAGCAATTGGTGGCGCGGTTGCAGGGCGGCGGCCCCGCACCCACAGCGGCGGATCCGGTCCAGGCCGCTTTTGGGGCCTTTCGGCGCGCGGGCAGCATTCAGGAGATGCAAACCGCCCTTGCCGCGCACCCTATCCTGAAAGACCCGGGGTTCCATGCCGCCATCGAGCTGGTCATCCGCGAACAAGTATCCCCGGAGCATAAACCTGCCTTTGAGCAACGCCTGGCGTGGCTCAAACAACTCACCCAAGCATAAGGAGACCCAGCAATGAAAGTCTACCCTCCCGGCGCCGAAATCGGACCCTACCGTGTCCTTTCCGACCCGATGGTGGGCGGGATGGGCGTGGTCTACGTCTGCCACGATCTCGAAAACGACCGGCCCGTGGCGCTCAAGACCTTCAAGCCCGAATACCTGCCCGACCGCGCCGCGCGCGACCGCTTCCTGCGCGAAGGCACCGCCTGGGTCGAACTGGGCCGGCATCCGCACATCGTGCGCTGCTATGAGGTGCAATACTTTGACCCCACCGCCTTCCTGGCGCTGGAACTGGTGGTCAAGGACGAAGGCCGGACGGACGCCTCGCTGCGTAGCTGGCTGGGCCAGCCCCTGCCGCTGGAGACCGCCCTGCTCTTCACGCTGCAAATCGCGCGCGGACTGGCGCACGCCGCCCGCCAGATTCCCGGCTTCGTCCACCGCGACCTCAAGCCGGAGAACGTCCTGGTCGGCCAGGACACACTGCCCGGCACGGGCATCAACCGCCTGCGGGTGACCGACTTTGGGTTGGCAGCTATGCTTGAATCAGCGAGTCAGCGCATCAGCGAATCGGTGGGGCCACATGCAGCCGAGCCAGCGCATAGATCAACGGATGATTCGCCGTTCGCCCTTCGCCATACACAATTGACGCACGGCCTCGTGGGCACGCCGCTCTATATGGCGCCGGAACAGTGGACGGGCGGGGCGCTGGGGGTGTATACCGATGTGTACGCCCTGGGCTGCATCCTGTACGAAATGCTGACGGGGGAGCGCGTCGTGAGCGGGCGCAGTCTCACCGGGTTGCAGGCCGCGCATTGCCAGGGCCGCCTGCGTCCGATTCCCCAAGACCTGCCGAACTCGGTGACCGGCTTCCTGACGCGCTGCCTGATGCGAGAGGGCCGCGAACGCTACCCGGATTGGGAGGCGGCTCTGTCCGCGCTGGAGGCGGCCTGCGCGGAGCAGGGCGTGTCGCTCCCGCCCCCGCAAGCGGAAGAAACCAGCCGGGCCGAACAGCGCGACCGGGCTTGGTCCTACAATGCGATGGGAGGCTCCTACCTGCACCTGGGCAATGCGCGGGTGGCGGCGGGCTACTTTGAGAAGGCTCTGGGGATATTCCGCGCCATCGGCGACCGGCGCGGGGAGGGCGCCGCCCTGGGCAACCTGGGGGTGGCGTATGCGGCTTTGGGCGACGCGCGGCGCGCCATCGGGTACCACGAAGAGCAATTGACGACCGTCCGCGCTATCGGCGACCGGCGCGGGGAGGGCGCAGCCCTTAACGGCCTGGGGGTGGCGTATGCGGCTTTGGGGAACGCACGGCGCGCCATCGGATACTACGAAGAGCAATTGACGACCGTCCGCGCTATCGGCGACCGGGGCGGGGAGGGCGCAGCCCTTAACGGCCTGGGGCTGGCGTATGCGGCTTTGGGCGACACACGGCGCGCCATCGGGTACTACGAAGGATGTTTGAAATTGCACCGCGCCATCGGCGACAGGCGCGGGGAGGGCGCAGCCCTGGGCAACCTGGGGAATGCGTACAAGAATCTGGGCGACGCACGGCGCGCCATCGGGTACTACGAAGAAGCTTTGACAATCTACCGCGCTATCGGCGACAGGCGCGGGGAGGGCGCAACCCTGGGCAACCTGGGGAGTGCGTATGCTCGTTTGGGCGACGCGCGGCGCGCCATCGGGTACTATGAAGAGCAATTGACGATCGCCCGCGAAATCGGTGACCGGGGCGGGGAGGGCGTAGCCCTTAACGGCCTGGGGCTGGCGTATGCGGATTTGGGCGACGCGCGGCGCGCCATCGGGTACTACGAAGAAGCCTTGACAATCTACCGCGCTATCGGTGACCGGGGCGGGGAGGGCGCAGCTCTGGGCAACCTGGGGAATGCGCATGCGGCTTTGGGCGACGCGCGGCGCGCCATCGGGTACTACGAAGAGCAATTGACGATCGCCCGCGAAATCGGCGACCGGCGCTGGGAGGGGAATGCCCTTAACGGCCTGGGGCTGGCGTATGCGGATTTGGGCGACGCGCGGCGCGCTATCGGGTACCACGAAGAGCAATTGACGATCGTCCGCGCTATCGGCGACAGGCGCGGGGAGGGCGCAGCCCTGGGCAACCTGGGGAGTGCCTACAAGAATCTGGGCGACGCGCGGCGCGCCATCGGGTACTACGAAGAGCAATTGGCGATTGTGCGCAAAATCGGCGACCTGATGGGGTTGGCTAATGTTTCCGGCAATATGGCCATGTTGTATATGGACCAGGGGAATAAGGCGGAGGCCTTGCGTTATGCGCAGGACGCTGCGCGGATTTTCACCCAAATCGGCCATCTTTCCAATGCACAGAGAGCGCAGCAAATGGTTGATCAAATACAAGGCGGCAGCCCCGTACCCACAGCGGCGAACCCGGCTCAGGCCGCCTTCGAGGCCTTTCAGCGCGCGGGCAGCATTCAGGACATGCAAACCGCCCTTGCCGCGCACCCTATCCTGAAAGACCTAGAGTTCCACGCTGCTATAGAGCAGATCACCCGTGAGCAAGTGCCGGATGAAGCCAAACCTGCCTTCGAGCAACGGCTGGCGTGGCTCAAACAACTCACCCAATCCGCCTGACATTCTGTAGAAAGGAGCGTCTTATGCACATCTATCCCCCCGGCACCGAAATCGGACCTTATCGCGTCCTCTCCGACCCGATGATGGGCGGGATGGGTGTGGTCTACGTCTGCCACGACCTGGCCAACGACCGGCCTGTGGCACTGAAGACCTTCAAGCCCGAATACCTGCCCGACCGCGCCGCGCGAGACCGCTTCCTGCGCGAAGGCACCGCCTGGGTCGAACTGGGCCGGCACCCGCACATCGTGCGCTGCTATGAGGTGCAATACATTGACCCCACCGCCTTCCTGGCGCTGGAACTGGTGGTCAAAGACGAAGGCCGGACGGACGCCTCGCTGCGTAGCTGGCTGGGTCAGCCCCTGCTGCTGGAGACCGCTCTGGCCTTCACGCTGCAAATCGCGCGCGGACTGGCGCACGCCGTCCAAAAACTGCCCGGCTTTGTTCACCGCGACCTCAAGCCGGAGAACGTGCTGGTGGGCCAGGACACCCTGCCCGATACGGAGGTCAACCGCCTGCGGGTGACCGACTTTGGGCTGGCAGCCATGCTTGAATCAGCGAGTCAGCGAATCAGCGAATCCGCGGGGCCACATGCAGCCGAGCCAATGCATAGATCAACGGATGATTCGCCGTTCGCCATTCGCCATACACAATTGACGCGCGGCATTGTCGGCACGCCGCTCTACATGGCGCCGGAGCAGTGGACGGGCAGGCCGCTGGGGGTGTATACCGATGTGTACGCTCTGGGCTGCATCCTGTACGAGATGCTGACGGGGGAGCGCGTCGTGAGCGGGCGCAGGATCACCGGTTTGCAGGCCGCGCATTGTCAGGGCCGCCTGCGCCCCATACCCCAAGACCTGCCGAACTCGGTGACTGGCTTCCTGACGCGCTGCTTGGCGCGCGAGGGAGGGGAACGTTACCCGGATTGGGAGGCGGTTCTCGCCGCGCTGGAAGCGGTCTGCGCGGGGCTGGGCGTGTCGCTCCCGGCCCCGGAAGTAGAATCCACCAGCCGGGCCGAGCAGCGCGACCGGGCTTGGTCCTACAATGCGATGGGTACATCCTATGTTCACCTGGGCAATGCGCGGGTGGCGGCGGGCTACTTTGAGAAGGCGCTGAGGATACTCCGCGCCATCGGCGACCGGCAAGGGGAGGGCGCCGCCCTGGGCAACCTGGGGCTGGCGTATGCGGATTTGGGCGACGCGCGGCGGGCCATCGGGTACCACGAAGAGGGGCTGGTCATCGCCCGCGAAATTGGCGACCGGGACGGGGAGGGAAATGCCCTGGGCAACCTGGGGGGTGCGTATGCGGCTTTGGGCGACGCGCGGCGCGCCATCGGGTACTACGAAGAGCAATTGACGATTGTACGCGAAATCGCCGACCGGCAAGGGGAGGGCGCAGTCCTGGGCAACCTGGGGCTGGCGTATGCGGCTTTGGGTGCCGCGCGTCGCGCCATCGGGTACCACGAAGAGAGCTTGACTATCAAGCGCGAAATCGGCGACCGGCGTGTGGAGGGCGCAGCCCTGGGCAACCTGGGGGTGGCGTATGCGGCTTTGGGCGACGCGCGGTGCGCCATCGGGTACTACGAAGAAGCCTTGACAATCGACCGCGCCATCGGCGACCGGCGCGGGGAGAGCGCAACCCTGAACAATCTTGGAGAAGCTTATCGCAACTTGGGTGACGCGCAGCGCGCCATCGGGTACCACGAAGAGGGACTGGTCATCGCCCGCGAAATCGGCGACCGGGGCGGGGAGGGGAATGCCGTAAACAACCTGGGGGTGGCGTATGCGGCTTTGGGCGACGCGCGGCGCGCCATCGGGTACCACGAAGAGGGACTGGTCATCGCCCGCGAAATCGGCGACCGGCAAGGGGAGGGGAATGCCCTGGGCAACCTGGGGAATGCGTACTACAGTTTGGGCGACGCGCGGCGCGCCATCGGGTACTACGAAGAATGTTTGAAATTGCACCGCGAAATCGGCGACCGGGGCGGGGAGGGCGCAGCCCTGGGCAACCTGGGGAATGCGTATCTGAACTTGGGCGACGCGCGGCGCGCTATCGGGTACTACGAAGAGCAATTGACGATTGTGCGTGAAATCGGCGACCGGCGCGGGGAGGGTACCGCCCTGGTTAACCTGGGGAGTGCGTGCCTGATTTTGGGCGACGCGCGGCGCGCCATCGGGTACTACGAAGAAGCCTTGACAATCGCCCGTGAAATTGGCGACCGGGGCGGGGAGGGTGCCGCCCTGGGCAACCTGGGAATCGCCTACAAGAACCTGGGCGACGCGCGGCGCGCCATCGGGCACTATGAGCAGGCATTGGCGATTTTGCGGGAGATTGGCGATATAATGAATGTGGCATTGTTTTCGTTCAATATGGCTGTACTGTATTCACAGCAAGGCGAAACGGGGCGGGCGCTGCCGCTGGCGCAAGAGGCGGCGCATATCTTTGCCCAAATCGGCCACGCGCCGTATGCGCAGCGGGCGCAGCAATTGGTAGCGAAGTTGCAAGGCGGCAGTGGAGTAGGGAGTAGGAAGTAGGGGAGTAAGGAGTAGATGCAGCCATCGAGCAGGCCATCCGCGAGCAAGCGCCGGATGAAGCCAAACTTGCCTTTGAGCAACGCCTGGCGTGGCTGCGGCAGAAAACGGCTATAAGAAAATAGCAATGCCCCTACGCTTTCAATGCTACTTGGTTGAACGTTGAATGCGCGGCTCCGAACCGTAGCATAAAGATCAGAAACGTTGTGTTGGGCCGGAATCTTTACGATTCCGGCCCAACCTTTCTACCAAAACGCCGGATACTCCTCCTTCAACTTCAGTCCAATGTGCGGGCTGTAGGCAAAGAGCGCCCAGAGCGCCCAGGCCAGCGCCCGTTCTGTCGGCTCGGTGAAGTCGCGGGCGAAGTATGTTTTGTGCTCGTGACCTGGCAGCATCTCCGGGTGCAGGCTTACTGCGACCTTGAAGTCCCCGGCCTTGTCGGCGCGATTGTAGTTGCTTGTCGGATAGGCGCTCAGGCCCCCCGCATTCGTGAAGCCGTGATAGCCAAGAAAGACATTGATCACATCCTGCATTTTGTGCATAACCATCGTCGGATTCCAGGTCGTGCGGCTGGTGCGCCCCTCGATGGCTTTTTTGAGCGCCAGGCGCAAGAGGGGATGCAGCTCCAGATACTTGCGCAGCAGATAGATGGACGCATAAGGATAGAGCGACAGTTGCCAGGGCGTGGCATCCTCAGGGTACGAGGCGGCGTAGATCACCCGCATTATCTCGAAGAAGGCCCGGTCGGGTTGTGGCTGTGCGTCATTGTACGCCAGAGCAGGGCCTTGTTCGACGACGTGCTGGTAGTAAGCTTCCATCACGCGGCGGTCGTCACTCGCCGTGCGCCGGCGCAGCGGTTCCGGCAGTGTTTCGCCCCCTTGATCGGCAGACAAACCCGTGGTAGCCACTGCCGTGCTTTGGGAAGCCGGGCGACTGGTCTTTTTCGGCTGCTTGCCGAAGTGTTTGGTTTGCGCCGGATCGAACAGCGACTCCCAGCGGGCGCCGGGTGCTGTGTCCCAATCGGGCGTTTCGAGGAAGGTCAGCAACGGCAGCGCGACGATCTGGAAGGGCAGCTGCCCGTTGCGTTCGTCGGCGACGATGGCTGCGGCGCGTTCCCACACGCTGACAGTGGTATCCCAGAGGGGGCCGAGCGGCAGGTTGATGAGCACGCGGATAATGGGCGAGACGGATTTCCCGGCCTCGCTGGTGAAGAAGGCGACCTTGCGTTGCAAGCTATTGTGAATCCGGCGCAGCAGGCTCATATCGGCATCCTGCTCGACCTCGAAGAGTGCGGGCTGACCGTTGGGCAGCGTCACCAGATTATCGGGGCGGAGCGCCTGATCGTCGCCATAGGGCAACTCTTTTTCGGTCTGCACCGATAATCCTGCAGCGAGGGCGGCCAGACGCACATCGAGGACGCAGCGCGCGTGGGCGATGGGTGTGCTTTTGTTCAGACCACAGGCGTGCGCGTCGGGGTAGCCGTTTTCTTGCAGGAGCGCCGCGCCGACCTCGCCCAGCTTGTAGATGATGGGGCTGCCGCCGCGTCGTCCAGGGCGCGGGATGCTTTCCTGGACGCGCGTGAGGATGGCGTCGGGCGCCAGCGCATTGAAACGCTTGATCAGACGATTGAGCTGATCGCGGGAGAGGCCGCTGGCCTGTTGGAGCTGCTGTGTATCGGCGACGCCGGTGGGCAGCAGGGTTTCCAGCACGGGCAGCCATTGGGAGAGCGGGCCAAGCTCCGCCAACACTGTGGCTGTATCGACTACGCTCCGCCTGCGGCGGCTGGATGAACGATTTGAGTTTCTTTGCATAGTTATTTTTCCTCCTGGATGAGATTGGGATGGTGGTGAAAAGTACGCACACGAATGGCGCCCGCGCGCACACGAATCACGTTATATGGAATCGGACCATCTAATATAAACAGAGTATTCGTGTGCGGGTCAATGTGTGCGAGCATTGATGGCCTCCTGTTGTTCGACGATCAGACGACGTTGTGCCGCGATCTCCTCCTGGAGCCGACTCCGTGTGGCCTGGTGGTCGTTCTGTTCGCGGACCAAGGCAGCCTTGAGTTTGGCAATGTCCGCTTCCGCCTCCTGCGCGCGGCCTTTCCAGTGGGTGAGAGCCTCTGCCTGCTCGCGCAGTCGCTCCTGGAGAGGATGATTCTGGAAGTAATCGACCTGCAACTGCAGGATGTGGCGTTCACGCTGACAGGTCTCGTACAAGTCCGGGCTGGTGTCGCGCGGTTGCGGTGGACCTAAAAGCGGCCTGGACAGGGCCTGGCCGAACGCCTCTGCATAGCTGACTGGCTCGTCCACTTCGGGGAAGTCGCCAAAAATGTCGTTGAGATCCTGTTGCGTGGCGGCGGGGAGCGTGGAGTTATGGCTCAGGCCTTTGCGCAGCGCCCTGAGGACATCCCATTGCGCTTTGCGCACCTGTTCCCTGCTGAAACCGAGTATAATAGGAGAGTTCATCGGTCACCTCCTTACGGTTGGATCGTTCTCGCGTGTATAAAGGCGACGATATTCTGGGGTCCGTCCGCCGAAGTTGAGGAGCAGCCCAACAGCCCACCCGCCATCGTGCAGGTAGGCGCGAAGTTGCGCGTGATGCTTAGGCGTCAGGCGTGGGACGTGTTTGACCTCAACGGGTACAACATTGTTGATGAGCAAGTCTACTGATCCGTTGCCGATCCTTTGCCCACGATATCTGCGTTGAATAGTAACTTGTGTGCGTACCGTCAGTTTTCGTTGGCGCAGCTCCACGGTCAGCGCCTGGACGATATGCGCCTCGTTGTAGCCGAGGCGGCGGTCGCCGAGCTGATTGTAGACTTGATGGTAGATGCTGATGATCGTACCAGTGAGTTCCGAGTAAAGAAAGTCAGGCATTGAGACCTCCTGAGTATGGAATAGAGCGCCCTGAAGGGGCTGAGGGGCCGGCCGGATGACACGCCGGACACGGTATAGCGTGGTCGTCGTCGAGCAGATAGCCAGCGCCGCCACAGCGTTCGCACTGTGGGACTGGCTGCCCGCAGGGTAACGGCGTCTTTTCACGCAGCACAGACCGCCGGAAGAATCCGGCCGGATTGTTATACTGTTCAGGATGGCGCTGAAGTTCCGCCAACCATCCGCGCACATAGTCGGGATGGGCGGTGAATACCTGGGCGACCTCCTGAAGCGCCTGTGGCTGACGGCGAAACTGAATGGCAGCCAGTCCGGTCAGCACATCGGATGGCAAAGCGACCTGCGAACTGTTCTGAGAAACATCTCCATCGCCACCACCACCACTTTTGTCGTTTGCTGGTTCTGCTGCGACTTCCGCAAGCATTGGTGGTGGTGTCGTAGTTTCTGGAGTAGTCTCTGTAGAAGACTCTGTGGATTCACAAAATGGATTTTGCGAATTCGCAAGATCGTTCTTGCGACACCAGGCTACCCAGGCGTCGATCAGGACTTCCATTGCCAGACGGTAGTGAACGGTGGGGACTCCGGCGAACTTGGCGACGCGGGTCTCCAGGACTCCCAGCTCTTCCAGTTGTCGCCGGGCCTGACGGAGAGCGTATTGTGTGAGACAGAGTTCCGTCATAAAGTCGGTATCGGTCTTTGCGATCCAACTAAGGCCCTGGTCTCCGTTATCGTCCTTGAGTTTCACCCGCGCACGCGGCGTCCAGTAGAGCAACTGACTGAGTAACAGTCCCGCTTCGAGCGACCCTGCGAACTTGACGAAGGCGCGATGCACGAACAGGCCGTCGCTTTGCTGGCCGGTGAGGGTGAAGAGCGTGGCAGCGAGGTCCTCATACCGTGGCATCGGCAGCTTCCTGTACGATAGGGATGAAGCGCAACTGTGACTTGTGGAAGATCATCGAGAACGTCCCCGTCTGACCTTGCCGGTGCTTGGCGAGGATGAACTCTGTTTCCACGAGTGGCGCGTTATCCACCCCGTTGGGGCGATGGAGAAGCAGAACGACATCGGCGTCAGCCTCCTGGTTGCCCGACTCACGCAGGTCGCCGAGGGTAGGGCGGCGATGATCGGCATCGCGCCCTAACTGGCTGGCGGCAACGACCGGAATCTGTAGCTCCTGGGCCAACTGCTTGAGTTCGCGGGTGATGTGTCCGATGGTGAGGTAGCGCGAATCCAGAGGATGGTGCGTTTCGGCTAGTTGGATGTAATCCAGGAGCACGAGTCCGATGTTATGCTGAGCATAGAGGCGGCGCACTTTGGTACGCAGGTCTTCCACAGCTAGGCGTGGGCCGTCATCAATCCAGAAAGGGAATTCAGCGAACTTGCCGATACCGTCGCTGAAGTGCGGCCAATCCGCTTCTTGCAAGCGGGTGTAGTCCAGGCCGGTCTCTTTCTGGATGATGCGACCGGCGACTTCCAGGCCGCGCATTTCGATGGAGAAGAGCACCGTGGGTACCTGCTGGCGCAGCGCGTGGACGGCGAGGGTAGCCAACAAAATGGACTTGCCCACGCCAGGCCGCGCGGCCACGATGTTGAGCGTCCCTTTGCGTAAACCGCCGCCGAGGAGCTTGTCCAGCGAAGTTACACTGGTGGCAACGCCGGGCGGCACACCGTTGTGATAGAGCGCGGCGGCTTCTTCGTAGAGTTGCTGGAGCGTATCTTCGAAAGGTTGCAGGCGTTCTTGATAGGCGAGATCGTCGCGGATCGTCAGAAACAGCCCTTCAGCCTCAGCGATAACTTGTTCGAGTGGGCGCTGAAGATCGTAAGCCAGACGTGCGGCGGTGCTGCACGCCTCAAGAATACGGCGGCGAACGTGGGCCTCGCGAACTTCACGAGTGTAGCTGACCACGTTGGATGCCGAAGGTACAGCGTTGAGTAGATGCGTGAGGAATCCAGCGCCGCCGAGCGGCTCAAGTTGCCGGCGTTTTTCTAGCTCTGTCGCCACCGTTAAAAGATCTACGGGGTCATTGCGGGCATAGAGGTCCGTAATGACATCATAGAGCCAACGGTGCTTTTGCAGGTAGAACTCCGGCCCTTTGAGCAACGGCTGCACTTGTGGGATGGCCCAGCGTGGATCTAGCAGCAGTGCGCCCAGGGTGGCTTCTTCCGCTTTATCATTGTGTGGTAGAACCAGTGCTTTTGCGAACATAGCGCCTCCTTGCGGGGTGGTGAGAGTTATTCATTTGTGGGCGCCAGAAATACGGCTGGCGATTTTTGGGCCCCAAAAATGCTGATGAATCAAAGTACATAGCGAAGTAACCTCCTGTGTAAAGTGTTGTTATGAATGTCGGCCTGTTTGTTAGTTTGTTGCCTGTTTGTGATTGAATGTGCGTTTGTCAGTTTGTCGGCAAAAGCGCCTGGATTCGCGTTGTCAACCGGCGCGCATTCCTGGCATTGGCATCTTTGGATAGCCAACCGCGTACTTCCCAGTCGGCAGCCAGTTGGCGTGCGCGATGCTGGCTGACCTTGAGTTGGGCCTGGATGTCATCCAGGGTCAGATAACCATCGCGCTTGGTCATCGACCAGCGCACCAACTGCTGTTCTTCGGAGCTGAGCACGCCAGGTGTGTATGGCTGGTTGACCAGCAGGTGTTTGTCCAGGTAGTAGGTTTGCATCGGCCCCCAACGCACGGTGATTGCCAGCCCTGGACGTCCGGCAGGGATGACGTGGGCTTTGGCGCAGCCGATAGCGCGGGCAACCTCGCCCGCTTCGACTTTGAAACAGATAGCGTGGGTCTGGTCGCGGACCTTGCCCACGACCTCTTTGCTAAATTCCTGAGCGGCCAGGATCAGGTTGATGCCAAACTTCCGCCCTCGCCAGGCCAGTTCTGCTGTAGCTTGGGCCAACGCTGAACGTTTGCCCCCAGCAGCGGTGACGGCGGCGTTGAATTCATCGAGAACAACCAGGATTCGGGGGAGTGCTTCCTGCCTTTCGCGTACAGCCTGAACGTTGTAAGCGTCCAGGGTGTCAGGAAATCCAGGAACAGTATCGTAGACTGCGGCGCGATGTTCACATTCCCCCAACGCGCGTTCGACGACCTCCAGCATTGCTGGTGGTGTCTGCGCCAGGGGGGCCAAGAGCGCAGGATGTTCACGGAGCATCGGGAAGGTCCGCCCGTCCAGGTCTGCCAGAAGGAGTTGCAACCCTTCCTGCAGCGCCTGGTAGACGACCAACCGCAGATAGTTGGACTTGCCAGAGCCGGTCATCCCGGCCACAAGTTGGTGTCCCAGAGCATCCCACGCGCAGCGGAGGCGTTCGCCGGTGTAACGCTGGCCGAGCAACACCTGCCCGCGTTCGGAGCCAGGGAAATTGACCTCGTGAGGCATACCCGGCGGCGGCGACAGCAGGAAGGCATAGCGTAGGCCAGAATGATTCGAGAGATAGACTGATGTGCCGCCGGTGACGGTGCTGAGGTGGTGCAGGAGATCGGGCGTTGTATAAGCCTCCATACGCTCCATCTGGCGGACATCCAAAACGCCGAAAAGCCAGGTCAACCCACGTGGTGTGTCGTGGGTGGCAATCCAACGGCTAAAGCAGGGCGTGAGACTGCGTTGCTCCAACACTGTGGGAACCAGGTTCTTGATTCCTTCAGCGCGGAGCAGCAGTTTACGTGGCAGTGTGGTCAGAGTCATCATAGGCCTCCTCATTTTTGACTACTGTGATCCGTGGATGACGTATCAATAATCGTGGCCTCGAGAGCCAGGGGCGTGACTTCGGCCAACCAGGGCCGAACTTCGGGATCGTCAGCGGAAAGAACCTCAATATCGGCAATGGGACGTGGCGCAGGCGGCATAAGGGCAGTAGCCTGCGCGGGCGAGAGGCGACGTTGGCGTTGCGTTGGATGCGGAAGCCCGCGATGTACCAGGGCCAGGGCTTGATCTCGTTGTTTGATCTGCGCCTGGTGGGTGGTATCCACGAGCATCGGCATTTCGGGTTGCCTGTCCTGGCCGAGAACCAACGTCGATTGGAGCGCCAGGTCGGGGTCGTAGATCACCGTCTGCTTGCCTTGCCGCAGTACCAGCACGCCGGCGTCGCCGCGGGCGTCGGGGCGGATGATGCGGCGCTGGAGTTCGGCGGTGGGCACGATGCGTATCCCCACCCACAACACAAAGATGAGCGCGACGCCGGCGGCAACCCACGGCCCGTAGGCGGTCAGCGGATAGACCAGACGTGCTCGCTCGGTGTCAAGGCGGGCGTGTTCGGCGGCGGCCGCTTGTGCGGTCGCATTGGCGCGTAATGCATCCGCCGTAGCTGTGGTCTGGATTCCCCAGGCCACAGCGGTGGCAGTTGCATTGTGACTGAAGTAGATAGCTTCGGCGGTGGCGGTGGCCTGAGCTGCGCGTTGTTGTTCTTGCAGGGCCATAGCGGTCGCCGTCGCCTGGACATTGTGTGCGTCGCGGGCGATGTCGAGTGCTTGCTGTGTTGCCGTCGCTGCGGCAGCCACGACCTGAGCCGTGACTAGCGCCTGAGAAGCCAGAATCGTACTCTGAGCTTGGACGGCCGCTTGTTGTACGGCAGGATCGGCCGGATTGAGCGCGCCGTAAGGTTGTGAGGTACAGGCCATCACCCCGACCAGGAGCACCCCAATCAGTAGCAACACGATGAAAGGACTCACCCGCGATTTAGACATCGTAAACCTCCTCACCAGCCCTCTGGCAACAGAGGGGCATCGTCATCCGATTCCTGACGTGGCAATACGGACATTGGCGTCTGCCGGCCAGATAGCAGCGCCATCATCAAGGTCTGGAGCATCGTTTGTTGCTGTAACTGCTGAAGCAGCAATGCGTTACCAGGCGTGGATTCCCCGATTCCCCAGGCGTTTGTTGACAGTGAGCGTCGCACTTGCCGCCGGGCATCGCGCTGAGGCAGGACAATCCAGCGCCAGTAGCCATACCCGGCGATCACAAGGCTCAGTAGTATCACACCGGCCAGTATCAACACACCCACGTTGAACGTGGCCGCAGTTTGCCCCAGGCTGGCGGTTTGGACCGCCGTCGCCAGGCGGACTGTAGCACGGTGGGCTTCATAGCTTGCCAGCCCCCAGATACCGGCGACAATCAGGGCAATCAAGATGCACAACCAAACAACGAGTTTCATTGGACGCCTCCTTGCAGTCGATTACGTGAACAACCCGGACAATCCTTCGGCCATAACATCCTCATCCAGGGCATCGTCCTGGGATCGTGTGTTGAGATTGCCGGAGCGCATCGCCGCGATCACCGCCGTGGGACGTTGACCGACCGGCGTCGTTGCGAAGAAGGCCAGCAAGTCGTCGTCTCGGCCGGGACGTAGCCGCAGCTTGACGCGGATGACAACGGGACGATGGGGCAGGCGGGGTCGTGACATTGGCGCTACTCCCCTGCCTGCTGCGATGATTGACGGCGAGCCTGCATCAGACCCATCTTGAACAGACCGCGCGCCGTAGCCAGCACCGGGTCTTCGGGCACGATGCCTTTCCCTGCGAATTTGCGGGTGAGTGCGTCGTGCAGCAAGAGCGCGCCTCCACCCACGATGATGATGGCCCCAAAGCGTTCCCAGGCATTGCCCCACGTTTCTTCGACGAGTCCCAGGACTTCACCTTGCCAGATGGGGAGCTTCTCGGCATAGGGTAGGGCGCCTGCACGGAGCAGATCATCCATTTCGCCGCGGGAATAGTGACCGTGCGGGTTGAGTAGCTCCAGCAGACGGCGTACACCTGCGGTTTTACCCAGAGTGAAGCGCTGGTTAGGCACGGCTTGCTGCACGACGAGTAACTCCACGGTGGACATTCCCACGCTGATGACGCCGACCTCTTCCTGGTAGAGATGTTGCCGCGCGGCAATGAAGCGGCCTGACTCGTCCAAAAGATAGTCGAAGAGCGCTCCGGCCGGCTGGCTGGTGATCAACACCTTCTCGATGGCAATCGTGTAGGGTTGATCGTCAACGCGCCAGGTGTGCGCGCCGGTGAGCCACTTCTTGATGGCAGTGGGGATGGCTTTGGCCTTGTCCCCGATGATGGCCTCCTGCGGTACGCCAACGTAGACCGTGAGTGGATCGCTGAACGGGCCATAGTGCTGGGCGTAGAGCGTGAACGCGCCGTTCATCAGGGCGACGGCCTCGGGCGAACCGGCGAAGCGGATGTCGTCCAGATTCTCCTGCGGACGCCCCCAGGTGTGCGCTTCACGCCCGACGTAAAAAGCGCCGTTGGCCGTTTTCACGCAGAGCGGCGGCTTGCGCGAGCGCAGCCCGGCAACCTTTCCTAGCGTGGTTCGTCCGTTTGTGGCAACGCTGGAAGGCAATTCGATCCCACCGTGCGGGCCGAAGACCTTCCAGGCTCCTGCGCCGTGGTCGAGTCCGATGACGATGTTGCTTGCTAGTTTCATTGTGTGACCTCCTTCTGAGTTTTGTAGGGCGTGGGATCATCACTGAGGCCGAGCAGGTAATCGCTGCTGGTCTGCAAAGCCTGCGCCAGTTTCGCTACGGTGATCCCCCACACGTTAGGACGCAGATTACATTCCAGGCGATAAATGTGACGGACGGTGAGGTCGGTCAGCTTGCCCAGACGATCAGCAGAGACGCCGCGGGTGCGCCGTAGCGCCCGCAGTCGTTCACCGTGAAAAGCCACGGCGGCCGGGATTGTGGGTGCAGATTCGGTTTTCATCAATACCTCCTTTTTATGACGGGTTAATAAAACACGGAAAGGTTGCACGCCCAAAGGTTTTTTAACCTTTGAGTTGCAACCTTCCTGAGTTGTGCTACACTACACGCGTAAGCAGATCGAAGTAGCTTACACGCGAGCGTACGCGCTGATTAAAGTGTAGACGTCTTGTCGCTAGGATCGACGGAAGGTGGAAGAACTAACAATTTGTCACTCTTTGGGCACCGCCCGTTGCTCCCGCAGGAAAACTGCGAAAAAGAACCGGAGGATCACATCCTCCGGTTCTTTTTTGTGTCACGCACGGGAAGTCATGCCCTACGGATCGCTTTTATAGTTTTAGCTGGACAGGTGTATACTGAGAGCGAAATCCCTATCATAATAAAGCGAGGTATTTTAATGACACAACAATTGCCTGACGCACCCATCTTGACCCAGGATGGCATCACCTTCCGCGACCTGAACAAGAACGGTCGCCTGGATGTTTATGAAGACCCGCGCCGCCCGATCGAGGAGCGCGTGGAAGACCTGCTCCGGCAGATGACGCTGGAGGAGAAGGTCGGCCTGATGTTTCACAACGTTATCCCGGTGGGCATGGATGGCGAGCTGTTCTTCGGCACCAACTGGCTGGGCGAATACTCCACCACCCACAACGTGCTCGACCTGAAGATGAACCACTACAACGTGCACGCGCTGCCAGAACCATGGCTGGCTGCGGCCTGGTACAACAAGCTGCAAAAGCTGGCGGAGCGCACGCGCCTGGGCATCCCCGTCACCGTCTCTTCGGACCCGCGTCACGGCTACAGCCAGCTTGCCGGCGCGTCTGAGGTGACGAACGCCTTCTCGCGCTGGCCCGAGCCGATCGGCCTGGCGGCGACCAACGACCCGGCTTTGGTCCAGGAATTCGGCGACATCGCCCGGCAGGAGTACCGCGCGGTGGGCATCTCGGTCGCGCTGCATCCTATGGCCGATCTGGCCACCGAGCCGCGCTGGCCGCGCATCGACGGCACGTTTGGCGAGGATGCGGAACTCGCATCGCGCATGGTCGAAGCCTACATTCGCGGCTTCCAGGGCGAAGTGATTGGTCCGGACTCGGTGATTTGTATGACCAAGCACTTTCCCGGCGGCGGCCCGCAGAAAGACGGGCACGACCCGCACTTCTCTTATGGCAAAGAGCAGATCTATCCGGGCGCGAACTTCGACTATCACCTGATCCCCTTCGAGGCGGCCTTCCGCGCTGGGACGGGGCAGATCATGCCCTACTACGGCCAGCCGATCGGCGTTCCGGGGATCGAAGAGGTCGGCTTTGGCTACAACAAGGCCGTGATCACCGGGCTATTGCGCGAGAAGTACGGCTTCGACGGCGTGATCTGCACCGACTGGAGCCTGATCACCGAGCTTGTCCGCGATGGCCGGGTGGTGATGGAAGCGCGCGCGTGGGGGGTGGAGCACCTTTCGCCGCTCGAACGGGCGAAGAAAATCCTCGATGCCGGAGCGGACCAGTTCGGCGGCGAGGAGTGTCCCGCGCTCATCATCGAGCTGGTGCAGAGCGGGCAGGTCAGCGAGGCGCGCATCGATGTGTCGGCGCGGCGGTTGCTGCGTGACAAATTCCGCCTGGGCTTGTTCGACAATCCCTATCTCGACCCCGAAGCAGCCGCGCGAATCGTGGGCAACGCGGGCTTCGAGGCGGCGGGCGAGCGCGCCCAACGTAAGTCGTTGGTGCTGCTCGAGCGCGGCGCGCTGCCGCTGGCCGTCCGTCCCAGGGTCTACATCGAAGGTTACCGGCCTGAATCCCTGGCTCCCTACGCCGACGTGGTCTCCTCCCCCGAGGAAGCCGATTATGCTCTGCTGCGGTTGGTCACGCCTTACCAGACCATCGGCGAGGGCTTTTCGGCCTGGTTCCACTACGATGACCTGGACTTCAAGAGTCCCGAGAAGGAGCGCCTGCTGGCTTTGATGGCGCAGGTTCCCACGATTGTGGCGATTCACCTCGACCGCCCGGCCGTCATCCCGGAGATCGCCGAGGCCTGCGCCGGGCTGATCGGTAGCTTCGGGGCGGAAGACGCCGCCGTGCTGGACGTCATCTTTGGTCGCTGGAACCCCACCGGCAAGCTACCCTTCGAGCTACCGCGCTCGATGGAAGCGGTGCATCGTCAGAGAACCGACGTGCCCTACGACAGTGGCGATCCGCTGTTCCCGTTTGGGTTTGGCTTGAGCTACTAGGGGCTGTAGATGAGTCGATACCACCGCACCACACGCGAATGTCCGGTGAGCGAATTTCGCCCGGCGTTATACCAGGCCATACGGGACTATTTCCAGACGCAGCAGTTGGGCGATCCGGAAACCGAGGTCCTGCTGTGTTGTGAAACCACCTCCACGAAGCAGCCTGCTGGGCGGCTGGCCGCCTGGCTGGAGGGTGGGGGCGCTGTAACCGTCTACATGGGAATGCTGTTGACCCTGCAGCAGCTTATCTGGGTGCGCGACGCGGACGATGCCGGCGTGGTGTTGACCGCCGCCGATTTGAAACAAATCCGCGTCAGGGCTTACGCTTCCCCGCTCACGGGCGATGCCGGTTTGGAGGTCTTTGGTGTGATCGGGGATTCCAAGAGCCGGGTACGGGGCTACATCGGCATGGGGCCGGAAGCAGCCGCGCAGAAGTTCTGTGAAGCCGTCATGCAGGCAGTCGAGGCCGTGAATCCGCCGGTCAAACGGAAGTTGCCCAGATGGCTCACGTTCGACCGCTGAGGCTATACTCAACGGATCGAACGGATTCTAACGGATTTCTGATTCACATCTGCCATTTGCCATTTGCTAAGAAGTGTAACCGCCATGCTTGCGCCGGATTACAATCCGGCGCTGCGGAGACGGCGGATTGTGATCCGCCCTAAGCGTTAAAGTAGAACTATTTCACAGGAGAGGAGGGTGCAATGTGGACTAAACGGTTTTGTGGAACGTTGATGTTGGCTTTGGGCTTGCTCCTGGCCTTTCACCTGGGGCTGCACACGACCCAGGCGGCTATGACGGTCGCGCGTGACCGCTTTGTGCTTGGCACTGATGGCAGCGATGCTGGAAACGACTGCTCCGACGAGGCGCATCCTTGCCGTACTGTGCAACACGCGATCAACCAGGCTGTAGACGGCGACACGATTTGCGTGGCGAAACACACCCTGGTCAGCACAGGGCTTTACAAAGAACGGCTGACTATCACTAAATCCGTCACTTTGGATGGTGCGTGGACGGCGATGTGTGTCGGCATACCCCCGAACCCCCCGTGTAAATTCACGCCCTCTTCCTGCGATCCCACCCGCTTGACGCTCGATGCAGAGGGCCTGGGCCGCGTCATCAGCATCACCAACGCCAACCCCACGATCCACTGCTTCACCATCACCGGCGGAGACGCGGGCGGCCTGCCCGGCGACCCGAACCACGGCGGCGGCATCGCCGCGCGGAACGCGGCCCCCATCATCGTGAACAACGTCATCACCGGCAACTACGGCTGTACGACGATGGCTTGCACCGGCTACGGGCGCGGCGGCGGCATCTATCTGGCCGATAGCCCGGCCACGGCGGTTATCAGCGGCAACCTGATTGCCAACAACGTGGCCGACGACAGCACCTGGGGGCGGGGCGGCGGCATCTACCTGGAAAACGCTTCGCCGCAGGTGCTTTTCAACACCGTTCACACCAACCGCGCTGGCCTTTCGGCGGGGGACGGCGGCGGGATCGCCGTGACCGACGGCAGCCCCGTCATCGCCGATAACGTTATCCTCACCAATACCTCCGGGACGGGAGTGATGTGCAATGGCGGCGGCGTCTTTGTCTCCTCTGGGACGCCGGTGACAATCGAGCGCAACCTGATTCAGGGCAACGTTGCGCTTCGGGGGACGCAGGATCCGGCGTTCTCCAGCCGGGGCGGCGGCCTCTACTTCCACGGCGCCCTCGCGGTTATCCGCGACAACGAAGTTTACGGCAACGTCGCTATTCTGTCTGATGAGCGCGGTTTGGGCGGCGGCATGTTCCTGACCGGCTTATCCGAGGAAGCAGTGGTGAGCGGCAACGTCATCGCCCACGATAACCGCGCCAGTTACGACGCCGACGGCAAAGGCGGCGGCATCTACCTGGATGAGTGTTATGCGACGGTTGCGGAGAACCAGGTGTTCGGCAACATTGCGGCGTCAGAAACGCCCGGTTACGGCGGCGGCATCTACATTGAGGGTGGGGGCGGCGTGTTCCAAAGCAACGCCATCACCGGGAACACGTCCGTACTGGGCGCGGTGGGCGGCTGGGGCTGGGGCGGCGGGCTGTCCATCTCCGGCAGCGTCGCTCTGGTGCAGGACAATCTCATCGCGCAGAATATTGCCATCTCGGCGCCCGACGGGTATGGCTCAGGCGGGGGTGTTAACGTCTGGGCCGGCGCGCCGCGCTTTTTTGGCAACGTTGTGGTGGATAACACCGCGAATTGGGGTGATATGGGTTTCGGCGGCGGTTTTTCGTTGTCAGGCGCTCGCCCGTGGTTGGACGGCAATACCATCCTGAGGAACCAGACCGCTGGCGCAGACGGCGGTGGGGGCGGGGGTGGGGTAAGACTGGCGTCGTGTTCCGCCTTTACGCTGACCAACAACATCATCGCCCACAATAGGACGGGCGCAAATGGAAGCGGGATAGCGCTTTCAAACAGTGGGTCCAACAAGGGGCTGATCGCACACAATACGATTGTCCAAAACCTGGGCGGTGATGGGGCGGGGGTGTTCGCCTCTGGGAGGTGGGGGGCGACCCTGCAGAATAACATCATTATCAGCCAGGCGGTGGGGATTGTCAACGCTGCGCCGCCAACCGTTACCTTGACAGCTACGCACACCCTGTTCGAGGCGAACGGGCTAAACTACGGGGCGGGGGTGGATAGCGAGAACGAGATTCCAGGCCCGGCGGCGCTCTTGCCCGATTACCACCTGTCGGGCGGCTCAAATGCAATCGATCGCGCCTTGCCTCTGCCGTGGGTCACGCGCGACATCGACGGCGACCCGCGCCCCCTAGGCGCTGCGCCGGACGTGGGCGCAGATGAACGCCGGCCCCACATCTATTTGCCGTTGGTGCTGCGAAACGGTTGATGTCGCTTGCCACAGAGGCGCAGCGGACGCGCACAGACCCGCAAAAAACCCCGCGTCTCTGTGGCAAGACAGCGAATTTGCCTGTAGTTGGCCCTATATCAGAGTATCCTCAGATGACGGCATAATTTTGGGGACGTTTGTGGTGGACGTTTGCAACTCTTGCTCCACAAACTGTTCCATTCGTAACTCCCGCTCGCGCTGGTACGCCGCGTAATCCGGTACGATGCGCTCGTAGTCCTGGTGCATCAGCGGCGACGAGAACATAAAGTCCGCCGTGGCCCGGTTGGTCGCGGCAGGGATGTTCCACAGCACCGCCAGCCGCAACAGCGCCTTCACATCGGGGTCGTGCGGCTGCGCCTCCAGCGGATCCCAGAAAAAGACCAGGAAGTCGATCTCCCCCTCGGCGATCTTCGCGCCGATCTGCAAGTCGCCGCCGAGCGGCCCGCTTTGCATCCGGTGGACTTCGATCCCTAACTCGCGCTGCAAGAGCCAACCCGTTGTGCCCGTGGCGTAGATTTCGTGTTGGATCAGCGACATGCGATTGAAGCGCACCCACTCCATCAGATCGTCCTTGCGGCTGTCGTGCGCCACCAGGGCGATGTGTTTTTTGCTGCTCATCGGCAGTGTTGTCGATTTCATAGTTTCCTCCTTTCGTGGCCGTGCTCGAGCGCGACCGCGCGCCAGTATACCGGAATCGGCGTGGTCGTCAATGTATCTGTTTTTGAGAGCCTTGCAAAAGTTTCGATTAGGATGCATAATAGTTATCTGCGCTACCTTCGTAAAAGTGATTTGTGTTGTGAGGAGCCTTATCTATGGACTTATCGATCAATGAAGTAACCAATCTGCGTGAGTTGCGCGCATTTATCCGCTTTCCCAACAAACTATATCGGAATAATCCCTACTGGGTTCCCGCACTTTTTATGGACGACTACCAAACGTTCCGTCGCGACAAAAACCCTGCCTTCGACTATTGCGAGGCCCGCTACTGGCTGGCCTATCGCGGGCGTGAGATTGTGGGGCGGATCGCCGCCATTCACAATCGCGGGGCCATCGAGAAATGGCAGCAGCCGTACTTGCGCTTCGGATGGCCCGATTTCGTGGATGACCCAACAGTATCGGCGGCGCTTTTCGAGAAGGTTGAATCCTGGGCCAGGGAAAAAGGCTCAACAGCCGTTCACGGGCCTTTGGGATTCACCGATCTGGATCGCGAGGGCATGCTCGTGGAGGGGTTCGAGGAGTTGGGTACGATGGCCACGTTCTACAACTATCCCTACTATCCTGTCCACCTGGAACGGCTCGGCTACGTCAAGGATGTAGATTGGATGGAGTATGAACTTACCGTCCCCTCAGAACCTAACGCCACGATTTCTCGCATCGCCGACCTGGCGAAACGCCGGTATAATCTGCGCCTGTTGCACGGGCGTGACAAAAAAGAACTTCTACGGCCGCGTACCGAAAAAGGACTACCCTCGTATGCCCAAGAGTTGTTCGACGTGCTCAACGACGAATATAAACACCTTTATGGCGTTGTCCCATTGACAGAAAGACAGATCGACTATTACATCAAAATCTACTTCGGTCTGATTTCGCTCGACTTCGTTCCCCTGGTCGTGGATGAGAACGATCACCTCGTAGCCTTTGGGATTACCATGCCCTCTCTATCCAGAGCGTTGCAGAAATCTGATGGGCAGCTCTTCCCGTTTGGGTTTATTCACCTGTTGCGCGCGCTTCGCCAGGGGGATCGCGCGGATTTGTATCTGGTGGCGGTGCGCTCCGAATATCAGGGCAAAGGCGTTAATGCGATCTTGATGGATGCTATCCACCGGGTGTTTGCGCAACGCGGCATCGTCAAGGCTGAATCCAACCCCGAACTGGAGACCAACGCCAACGTTCAGGGTCAGTGGAAGCACTACGAAGTGCGCCAGCACAAACGGCGGCGCTGTTTCGTCAAACACCTTTCCTAATTCTATGCTCTACACCTGGTTTCTCTTCGACGCCGACGACACCCTGTTCGATTACGATAAAGCTGAATCTGTGGCGTTGTCAGAAACGTTCGCACAGTTCGGTTGTGCCTTTGCTGCGGCCTACCTGGACGCCTATCACGCGATCAACGCCCAACTCTGGCGTGACTTCGAACGGGGTGCGCTCGAACAAGAACGCATCAAAGTACTGCGCTTCGAGCGTCTATTCTCGGCGATCGATGTATCCATACCTGACGTGGCAGCGTTCAGCACGCGCTACCTGGAAAACTTGGGAAGCTGCACTTATTTGCTTGACGGCGCAGAAACCGTCATCGCGGCGTTGCGCGGCACGGTGCACCTGGCTCTTATCACCAACGGATTGCAGTCGGTGCAGCGTCCGCGTCTGGAACGCTCATCCATCGGCGATGCTTTTGAGGTCGTCGTCATCTCTGAAGAGGTTGGGTGCTCCAAACCGCGTCCCGGTATCTTCGATGTGGCGTTTGCCCGGATGGGGCACCCACGCAAAGACGAAGTGCTGATCATCGGTGACAGCCTCACCTCGGACATCCGAGGCGGTTCCGATTACGGCATCGACACCTGCTGGTTCAATCGCTCTGGCGCGCCGCGTCCCACGGATGTCACGATCACTCACGAAATCCGCGCCCTGGCTGAGCTGCTGCCACGTTTCTGTCCTGGATTCTGTGCGTTCTAAACATCGTTTCGACAAAGCGCGAGCTTATGCTAGAATGTGATGCTATGGACGCAAAAACCTACCAACCCCAAGTTTCGGTGGTGATCAAGACCTATGACAACAGCCAGCGGGCGGTCCGTGGTTTCCCCATGCTCAAGGAGTTGTTGGTCACGACGCTGCGGATGCTGGAAGCACAGACGTTTCTGCCCTACGAAGTACTCGTCGTCGACTCCAGCACGGGGGAGGGGATTGCTGAGGTCTTACAGCAGTATGGTCCCGTACAGGCTTTTCGACTGCGCCGGGTTCGCCTGGCCATGGAGTGTTTCAGCTACTGTCATGCGATGAACGTCGGCGTTCAGGAAGCGCAGGGCGAAATCGTGGTTAGCCTCAGCGGTGATGCGACACCCGCGAACGAACGCTGGCTGGAGATGCTAATCGCGCCGCTGGCTGATCCCAAAGTCGCCGGGTCCTTCAGCCGTCATATCCCCCGTCCCGGTGTTCCCATCGCGTGGGCCGAGTGGCTTCGTCTGTGGTGGCGTTACCGCTCGAAGGACACATCCCTGCGGCAGGTAGATCATGTCTTTTCCAATGCCAGCTCCGCTTTTCGCCGCGCCCTGGCGCTGGAGATTCCCTTCGACGAAAGCCTGGCCGAGATCGAAGACTACGCCTGGGCCGGTGCTGTGCAGAAACGCGGCTATTGGATCGCCTACGTGGGCACATCCGAAATTTACCACTCACACGCTTCTTCAAGTGCGAAAACACTCTGGCGAATGTTGTATTACGTCTACTTGCGCGCCAAAATCGACGCCGCGAAGCCACGCCAGCGCGAATCGGATTAGGGCGGCGCGACGTGCAACAACTGGCAGCGATGCGCGTAGAAGAGAGAAGGAACATTCGCTAAACACGTATCCATTCTGAAAGGAGAAAAATGTCCGTGCAAAACTTAAGACCCAAGACCCGAGGTTTGACCAACATCATCATTGGCATAGTGGTTTTTATCGCTGCGATTGCGATCCTCAGCTTTGGCAGTCAATTTTTCTATCTGTTCAAAAAGGTGGACGCCCAAGAAGTGGGCATCCAATTCACCAGCGGGCGTATCAAGAATGTCGTCGGTCCTGGCGTGTACAGCGACTTCGGTCTTTTCGTCAGCATGGTCAAAGTCTCCAGTCAGGCCATCCCTTTCGCCGTGGATGATGCCGAAATCATCACCAAGGACAAACAGCGCATGGGCGCGGCCGTCAGCGGTGATATCTTTCGTCCCGGCGAGACGGAGAAAGACGTATTGCGTGAAAACTGGTCCAAGTATCGCGGCCTATACACCGATGATGCGGCTCTGGTCGCCAAAGTGCAGGATTTTGCCCGGCAAGCGATGAAAGTCTGCGTTGGCGGGCGCTCCTTCGACGATAACACCATCGGCAGCGCCCGTGATGAACTGCGGGGGTGCATTGATGACGAACTCAATGATCTGGCGGCTTCGGTCGGCCTGATGGTCAGAAATGTCGTTGTGCCGAACATCATTCTCTCGCCAGAGGCGCAGGCCGGGCTGGACGCCATCGTGCAGAGCCGCCTGGAAACTGAGAAGGCCGCCCAGGACGAATTGAAGGCTATCGCTCAGGCCGAAGCTGAGCAAGCGCGTGTCGAAGGCGAAATCCGCGTGGAGCAAGCACGCATCCAGGAAACGACGCGCCAGCAAACGACCCTGGCGGAATTGGAGCGCCAGCGCGTGGCCGCGCAACTGGCTGTGATCGAGGCGCAACGCGCTAATACCCTGGCTGAACTCGAGACGGAACGGCAGAGGATCGAAGCCACTAAGGCGAACGAAATCCTGGCTGCCGAGCGCAACCTGCAAATCCGCAAGCTGGAAGCCGATGCGCTGGAAGCCGTCGCTCGCGGCGACGTTGCCCTGCGCAAAGCGTTGGCGTTGCTCTACGCTGAGCATCCGGAGTTCCAACTGGTGACGATTGCCGAGGCCAACGCAGCGGCCCTTTCTGCTGCCGACAAGATTATCTTCACCGTCGAAGGTAGTATGCCGACCATCGTTTTGCCGGGGCCTGGCATTGCTCCCACGGTGAACGTTGCCCAGCCGCAGTAGATGTCTCTCGCGCTCACCGAACACGTCAACGCCCTGGACGCCTGCAACCAACGCGGCGGGCGTATGCTCTCGCTGATCGACCTGCTCGATGCCGGGACGGTAGATTTGCCTTTGGCTGCCTATCTCGCCGCAGCGATGCGCCAGGGCGCGTCGCTGTTGGTGGGCGCGCGGCCCGGCGGCGCGGGCAAAACTGCGGTGATGGTTGCCCTGCTCAACTTTCTTCCCTCTGAGACGACGATCCGCGCCGTAGGCAGCCGCGCGATATTGGACATAGCCTCGCAAGACCCCGCTCCCGGCGCAACCTGTTACCTGGCGCACGAAATCGGCAATGGTTTTTACTACGCCTATCTCTGGGGCGACGACGCCCGGGATTTCTTTGCGCTGACCGCCCGCGGGCACATCATCGCTACCAATCTGCATGCCGACACGTTGGAAGAAACCCGCGATCAGCTCTGGCTGGGCAACGGGGTGGCGCTGGAACATCTGGCGGCGGTCGCGCTCAAAGTGTACTTGCGCGTGGACCACACGGACCGCCTGGCGTTCAAACGGCGCGTCAGTCACGTTTACGAGAGCGACGGCGCAGAAGATCGCCTTATCTGGCGCTGGGACCGTCGTGGTTCATTCGAACGGCAAGCCGTCCAAAGCG